>VFQQ010000649.1_pt1 | contig 63339 bp, 112 predicted proteins | sample 3512341 | NCBI WGS metagenome assembly VFQQ01 (sample SAMN10412373, study PRJNA504923) | tailings metagenome | isolation source: Relicate 2 Philex TSF1 revegetated site | place: Philippines: Tuba, Benguet | collected 2017-08-29 | reverse complement strand
GAAACAACAACAGCGGAGGTCGGGTGTCCGGGTGACCCCATCGTTGAGCACCACCAACTGCTGGGAGCAGTGCACGAGCAACGTTGCTGCGGCTGGGGCAACAGCGTCGTGTTCATGCCAGTTTGCAGATGAACATTTTGCAACATGACTGGATGAGTCCTGGGCATGGCTTGTCACCTGAGGCCCTGGGGAATGGACACACATGAACTGGGGATGGCTGGTTCGAAGCACCAATCCCCCAGCTTCTCCAACCCGGCGCGGGTGCCGTCCCCAGGTCCCCGGGCGCCGTCTTTAAGCCGATCGCGCCATCCCTGTGCACCGCCACGCCCTCAGAGGCCAGCAGGAGGGCTGTGTGAGCATTAACGCCCTCGTCCCGGGGTCAACCCCCGAGTCCCCAATAGCTTCTCCCCCGTCCTCACTCCCCTATTCTCCCCGATTGCGCTGCTCGCGGCTTGCACGCCCCACGGCATCCGTTTGCGGCAGCCAAAACGCCCGCTTCTGCGCTGTTACAGGCCCGAGCGAAACCACACACGACGATGCGTGGGCTCCGAGCCCTGTTGCTGGCCCTGGCCTGCCTGGGCCTGATGCTGGTGGCTGTGCGGGCGCAGGCCGCCGACCCGGCGGCCGCCATGCTCGCCAACGCCACTGCTCCCGCCCCGGCGGCGGCCGACTCCCACGCCGACCACGACCACGATCACGACCATGCGCATGAGGCTCCAGCAGCCACGCAGAGCCCAGCGGCTGAGAACGGCACAGCAGTGACGGCGGCTGCCGCCGCTGCGGACGACCACGCACACGAAGAGGAAGGCCACGACCACGCCGCCGAGGCCACTGCTGCCGGCACCGACGCGCACGACCATGCCGGCGAAGAGGGTGGCAGCCATGCCGGCCACTCGCACGGCATCAGCGTCACCGACTACTGTGAGTCGGGTTTGCAGGGACTCGGCGTGTGTCCCTACCATGTGGGCCGCACGACTGCCAGTGCTCTGGACCTTGCACTGCCCTGGCAGCCTCCATATGCGCAGCCGGGAGGCCCACTCACCTCTGCCGCAACCTTGTTCTGTGTTCTGCTGCTTGTCTGGCCAGCAGGCCAGCTGCCTGGGCGGCGGAAGCTGCCCCCCGCTCTTCACCTGCTCGGAAGCCATCCCCAGCACCCCCTCTCAACCACATCCTGCCCGCGCCCCTCCTCCCTGCCCCCGCAGGCGCGGCCCTGGCAGAAGGCATCGACCCCTGCGCCTACACCGAGCTGGAGAACTACAACCTGGGCCTGCACATCGGCTCCGTGTTCATCCTGCTGGGCGTGTCGCTGGCGGGCGCGCTGCTGCCGGTGCTGCTCCACATCTCCTCCAAGTCCTCGCTCGTCCTGACCTGCGTCAAGATGGGCACCTACTTTGGTGCGTGGCCAGCAGGGCAGGGTGTGGCTCTGGGGGCTGCCGGGGGTTATGTGCATGCTGGGCGTGCACACCAGCAATTTTGTACCAAAAGTGCACAGGCGCATCCCCTGAAATCGTGGGGCTGGGCAGCGTTGGGGCCGCCAGCCCGCGAGTCGCTTATCCCTGTCCCTGCCTCCTTGCCCGCCCACCCCATCGCAGGCTTTGGCACCATCCTGTCCACCGCCTTCATCCACATGCTGCTGCCGGCCGCTCAGAACCTGTCGTCGCCGTGCCTGTCGGAGGGGTGGAACGAGGCGTACGAGGCGTGGGCCTACATGTTTGTCACCGTGGCCATCGTGTTCATGCAGGTGGGTGGCTTGGGTGGTGTGTTGTGGTGTGGCTCTGGGTGTTTCACCAGGGGCTGCGGTGGGATGGCAGGCCTGGCCGGCCGTGCGGCTACTTCTCGCTGCCGCTCTCAGGCATGCACCCGCCTCCGCTGCCCCCCTGGCCTCCCCCGCGCAGCTGATTGACTACCTGATTGAGGGCGCGTACCAGCGCTACCTGGAGAAGCGGGGCAGCCAGCCGCACACGGCGGCGTGCCACGAGCAGGCGCACGGCATGGACGAGCACAACCACCACGCCGCTGTGGTGGGCGCCATCGCCTCCATGCACACCAGCAAGGCGCACCTGGGTGGTGTGGCCAAGCACCCGGCAGAGGCGGGCAAGGACCCAGCTGAGACGTGCCACGACCCCACACACGACCACGGCCATGGCCACCACGACCACAGCCACAGCCACAAGCACGGGCACAAGCACAGCCACGATGAGGAGGCGGGCCTGCCCGACGGCACGGAGGAGGGCGGCAGCGAGGACGCAGGTGGGTGGGCTTGTTTGGTGTGGGTGGGGTGAGGTGAGGCCCTGGCACAAAGACGGCATCTCACGCTGCCTGCGTGCCGTTCACCAGCACCAGTTTGGGTTCAGCCAGCCCTGCACTCACTCTTCTTACCCATATCCCCCGCTGCCCTCCGCAGGCCCCTGCCAGGTGCACGGCGAGGGCTGCTCCACGCTCATCCACCACAAGCCCGACGTGTCGCGCGTCTTCGGCATCTACCTCATGGAGGCCGGCATCATCTTCCACTCCGGTGCGCTTGAAAAAAGGGTGGGGCGGGCCTGGCTTAAAATGCGCTGAGATGCCAGGCCTCAATAGCTCTTACAGTGCCTTGCTGCTCACACCACTCATGCTGCCCACCCCTGCCCGCTCCCCTCTGCAGTGCTGATTGGGCTGACGCTGGGCGTGACGGGCGGCGACTCGTTCAAGACGCTGCTGGTGGCGCTGGCCTTCCACCAGGTGGGCAGCAGGCTGCCGCTTGTGTTGATCATGGCATGCTGCCTGGCTGCTGCGGGTGTGCCTGCGCGGCTCATGTCTGGCGGGAGGCTTGCCACGTATGCTCCACCGCATCGAGCGTGTGCTCACCTTCCCACTCACTGCCCCCTCAATTGTGCCCTACACAGTTCTTTGAGGGCTTTGCCATCGGCTCCGCGGTCGTGGACTCGGGGCTGGGCCTGTGGAAGAGCGTGATGGCGGGCGCCATCTACTCCATCACCACGCCGCTGGGCATTGCAGTGGGTGAGCCACAGCGCTGGGCAGCAGGCAGCTGGGGGCCCTACGCTGGGCGGCAGGTACCTTGGGGTCGCATTGTACACACACATGTCATGTCTGCTCAGCGGCTTGTACCTGAGCGGCCTGACACTAAATCCATGCATCCCTGGCTGGCCGCCCACCCTTCGTCTCCTCCAGGCATTGCGGTGCGCGAGAGCTTCAACCAGAATGCGCAGACGACGCTGCTGGTGGAGGGCATCTTTGACGCCATCTCCACGGGTGAGAAAATGCGCTCTTTTGCCCTGCGCGCCCTTGCCAGGGGCTGAGAGTTGCCTGGGTGTGCGTGCTGCCTGGCCAGAAGTGGCGCTTGGGTGTGCGTGCTGCCTGGCCAGAAGTGGCAGCAGTGAGCTCGTTGCTCAGCCGCCCTGGCATGCTGTGCGTTACGTCACCATCCCAAGGCTCTCCCCAGCCCACCACCCTCTGACCACCAGCCCCCCCTGCCCGCCTCCCCCATTCTTCCCCCTCCTGCAGGCATCCTCATCTACGTGGTGCTGGTGGAGCTCATCACCCCGCTCATGACGCAGAGCGCGTGGCTGCGCAGCCGGCGCTGGCCAATTCAGGTGGCCGCCTTTGCCTCCTTCTATGCTGGGGTGGCCGTCATGGCGGCCATCGGCAAGTGGGTGTAGAGGCCCACGGCCATGCTCCTCTTTACAGAGGCAGCCACCAGGCTGCCGGCCTCGCGCAGAGGCACCCCCTTAGCCCACTTCATGCCTGCCCCACTAGCTGCACCCTGCACCGCCCTAGCGCCCAGTGCAAGGTGGCGCCTTGCTGATACCGCCCTGATGCCTAGCAAACCAGCACTTCATTCGTTTCTTCCTTCCATTCTGGTACATACTTGATTCCCGATGCCGGCTGCTTTCGGCCGCCACTGTGCCTCTTGATTTGCACCAGTGCGGCTTGCAGCCTGCAGATGCGCGCTATCCCCCCCTACCCGCTGCAGTAGCCAGCAGCTGCGTCACAGAAAGCATGCCCTGTGCAAGTGCGCCCGAGGCCCCTGTTTTTTCCCTCGCGCCCCCTGCCAGCGCCCCCAGTTCTTTTCCAATAACCCCCCTGTTCATCGGCCTCTTTGTTGGCATTGTTTCCACCTCCTCCCACCTCCCTGCCCACTTGCTGCCAAGCAACAGTTTTCCAGTTGCTGCACGGAGCGCTGCCACTCGCGCCCCAGAGAGTAGAGTGATTCACAGAGTCCCGCCTGACCAGAGTGCACGTGTGTGTAACAGCCTCTGCAAAGCCGAGCCAAGCAATGTCAGTGTGTGTGCGTGCATGTCAACGATTGCTACAAACAAGGCATGTTGTCGAGCCAGCAGCCGCTGTGCCAGGCCTCCAGGGTCAAGAACTGCCAGGCTGCAGTCGTTGTGGCTACAACAGCTGCAGTTGTGCTGGAGCTAGCTGCGTCAGTCACGCCGCGCCCGCTTGGCTTCAGGGTCCAAGTACTCGCGCATGTAGGCCTGCAGGGCGGGAGGCAGGGCGGGGGCAGCTGAGTCATTGTTGGAGGCATCCGTTGTCACAGGCCCCCCCCCATCCAGCAGTGCATTCTGTTCAACCAGCGTTCCGCTCGCTGGGCGCCCCCAGCCCGCCCTCGCCAGCCCTAGAGCCCACCCACCTTGTCCAGACCGCCGCCGTCCTCCAGGGAAGGTGGCCGTGGGCGGCGGGCACCCGCCCCTCGCTCCTCAGGCTCCGGCTCCTCCTCTTTGGGCGGCTTGCGCTGCGTGCGCACACGCTGGTGCGGGTGGTCGCTGCGGCAAGTGAATGGCAGGCGGTTGAGTGGTGAGGTGCAGTGGATACAGGCTCATGCTTGCGTAGGGCGCATGCAGGCGCAACTGCTGCACTGGGCATGCAGTTTCCAGTCTGCTGCCCTGCATAAGCTGCCGTGGAATGCGCAAAGAGCTGCGGCCCCAGGCCGCTCACCGGTTCCACAGCTCGTCATCGACGTACCGCCGCCACACGCGCTCCCTGCAGGGGCGGGCAGCACAGGAACAGGACAGTGGGCAACAAGCCAGCCAAGCAACTGTCCAACTCCCTGATCTGCCTTTGGCGGTGCAGCACATGACACCTGCTCTACACGCTTTGCACAAGTCACACCCTCCCAGCAACTTGGAGTCCCACCTGAAGTCGGGCGGCATGCGTGTGCAGCGGGCATCATCTTCCAGCAGCGGCTCGGCATCGCGCCAGCGCAACAGCGGCTTGGGCAGCCCAAACTGGTACTCATCATCGCGGGACGGGATGAGCGGCTGCGAGGGTGGGGTGGGGGAGGAGGGAGGAGGGGAGGCGTGGGCAGGCAGTGTTGTTAGGTGGCAGGATGGGCCAGCGGCGCTGCAGCTGGGGCAGCAGTTGTGCCGCGCCTTCAATGTCATTGCATTGCGATCACTGCTGGCCCCTATTCGCTCCATCCACCCGCCCACCTTGAGCTCCCGGTCCAGCAGGTCCAGGAAGCCCTCCAGCACCTCCTCGTACAGCTCCTGCACAGCAATATTGCAACAAACAAACAAACAAGGGTGGGGTGGGCATGCACACTGGGGTCAGGCAGACGGGAAGAAGCACATCAGCCTGCAAAGGACATGTCATGGCAAGGCACCTGCCTAGTTTGCCCTCCCCACTACACAACCACTGCCGCACCTGCACGTGCTCCCGGAACAGCGCCTCCGCCTCGCCCCGCTCCAGCGCTGAGTTGCTGCCCCGCCCCTGCGGTGGCGTTAGGGTGGGATGAAAGGAAGTTTGAGGAGCCTCAGCTCTCCTTGCACATGCAAACAGGCGATACTCGCATTCAGTTGGACAAGCTAAGCCGGCTACAGCACCCTCCACCCAGGCACACGCGTGCGTCCGCACCTGCGCGTCTCGGTTGATGCGGTCTGCGTAGTCCACCCAGCGTGCGTCGGGCGCCAGGTGCAGCTCCTGCAGCAGCGCCTTGAAGTGAGCCAGGGCGTCGGCACGAGCGGCCTGGAGGGGCAGGGGTGGGGCAGGGAGCTGGGAGGTGGGTTCAGGCAGGTTGCACTGGGTTGGCGCGGCATGCTAGACGTCTGGGAGAGCAGCAGGCAGCCGCCTACAGCTCAGATGCCCCAGCACCAACAAAAGCACACCCTCAAACCTCCCCTGCGAGCTTGCCCCCCTGCCCAGCTGCTCAGCGCACCGTGCGGCGCCGCTGGTCGGCGGCGCGCCGCTCCGACTCGGCGCGCCGCTCCGCCTCGCGCTGCTTGGCCTCCAGCTGCCGCTCCCGATCCTCCGCCTTGGCCAGCTCGGCAACATAGGCACGGAACAAGTCCTCCCTGCCGAGGGGGTGAGGGGCGTACGAGAGTGGGGTGTGGGAGGGTGGAGGGTGGGCGAGGCATGCCGCTATTGGCCAGCGGCGCTGGCTGCCACTTCTAGGACTGTATCGCATTGCTGCTCCGCAATTCCTCACTCTCTAACCCTCAGGAGCCTTCACTCATGCCGCCGCACCTGTCGTCGCGGGGCAGGGCCTGGTACCGCGGGTCCTCCGCCAGGTCGTCCTTGGTGCGGGACCAGCGGGAGCCCGCCGACACCCGCTGCTCCTTCAGCAGCACACGATAGTCGGCCTCCGCCTGCTTGCGCCAGGCGGCCAGGCGCTTGTCCAGCGCTGCCTGGCGCTGAGCGGCGGTGGCGGCACCCCATCGTGGGTCGCTGCCCCACCGCGCCTGCAGCTGGGCCAGCGTGGCATCAGGCCCCCAGGCAGGCACGCCCTCCTCCCGCTCACTGGCGCTGCAGGCGGCCTGCATCTCATCCAGCAGTGCCTCAAACTGCGCTGTGCCCGCCTTGCCGCCGGCGCCGCCGCTGCTGCCGCTGCCCGCCGCAAACCTGCCGCCTGCGCCGCCCGCCTTGCCGCCCTTCTTGCTGGTGCCCGCCTCCTTGCAGTACTCCTCAAACACCGCCTTGCGCTCCGTGACGGAGGGGATGTACTGCGGATGGAGGGAGACCAAAGGTGAAAGAAAGTGTGCAGCAGACAGACTGAGGCACAGTTGCCCTGTGCGTGTCTGCGTCCTTCTGGCTCACCGCAGCTTTGCTTTTGACCAGCCCCTGGTGTGTACAGCGCTACCCACTGATCTAACCAAGCACACAATGCCGGCATGTTCCCTTGCCCATCCAGCCCGTCCTGGCCAGTGCCGCCACCTGCCCACCTTGAAGCGCTTGTCGCCCTGCAGCTTGGGCAGCTCACGCTCATACCTGCGGCGGGCAGCACAGCAGGCGTGGCGGGCAGGTCATGCAAGCAGCAAGAGCTCCAGAATGCTGCCACAATACCATGATGCAGGTGCAGCAACAGCCCTCAACCGCCAGCCGCAGGCCAGCACCCCAATCACACCCACCGTGAGAAGGCGTGCACGCCCTTCTCCGCCAGCAGCGCCTTGAAGGCGGCCATCGCCTCCGCCACAGGCATGTAGCCGCTGGGGCCATACCCAGTCTTGCCAGGCGCCTCTGGCGGTGCGGGCAGGTAGGACGGCAGCCCGCCCTGCTGTGCCTGCTGCTGCTTGTGCTGCGGCTGCGGCTGCTGCTGCTGGTGCTGCTGCGGCGCTGGCGGGCGTGGTTGTGCCGGGTGCACTGGTGGTGGCTGCTTGTACTGCGGGGGCCGTGGTGGTGGCGGCATGGAGAGCCGCGGCGGCATTCCACCATGGTGGTGTGGCATGCCGGGGTGGGGCGGCATGCCTGGCCGTGGAGGCTGCCCAGGCCAATGCTGCTGCCCGGGCGGCATGGGTGGCGGCGGCATGTGCGGCGGGTGCCCCATGTGGGGGGGAGGCGGCATGTGCGGCGGTGGCACGTGCGGCGATGGCATGTGCGGTGGTGGCATGCCGCCCGACGGGGGTCCCGCTGCGGGCGGTGCCGCATGTGCTGCCGCTGCATCTGCCTCCGCCTCTGGTGCTGCCTCTGCCTCTGGCTCCGCACCAGGTGCTGCCTGCGGCTCAGCCTCCTCACCACCCAGCCCCAGGTCGTCCTCGGTGAAGGTCACATCAAAGTCGTCCTCCTCTGCTGCCCCTGCCGCCCCGCCCGGCCCGCCCACGGCTGCAGAGGGGAGGATGGGTGGCGGAAGGATGGGGTAGGAGATGAAAGCCAAGTCGCCACAGGCAGCCAACCAGTCGACCAACACCATCAGCAACCAAGGCACCGCATCCATGCTGCTAGCAAGCGCACCTGCCGCGTACTCGGGCGCCACCTGTGCGCCCATGGCTTTTGCCCGCTCCAGCATCTTGGCCTTGACGGGGTCGAGGCGCAGCGCAGCCTGGGCCTCCACCTCTGGGGGGATGTGCCATGTTGTCTCCTCGCTCTTGGGGTTGTACCTTGGGGGAGGGGGCGCAATCGAGCACAGGAGTGTGGGGCTTGCGACGGGCATGTGGCAAGGGGTGTGCTAGGCTGAGCTGGCTGCGCAGGGCATGCAGCTGGAGCTGCCCGGTGCCTTGATCATCAACGGACCTTGCTGCACAGCCCACAGCGCAAATGTTGTTTCCCGGCAGGCACCCACCAATACTTTTTGCCGTCGTCACATGTCACCTCCTGCCAGTCCGTGCCCGGGATCTTCTCTGCAGCATGGCAAGAGCGTGACAAGTTGCAACAGCTGCTGCTTTGGTTGCACATGAGGGCACAGCATGCAGCGACCGCAACCAGGCACCACTGCGACCACTCCGATGAGCTTGCAACAACTTCGCACTGCAGCAGGCGGCAGAGCCTGCGGGCCCCTGGGACCACCTCGCCACCTTGGGGCCCCACCTGTGGACACGGGCACCGGGTTGCTGCTGGCCTTCTCCACATCCCCCTTGAAGTCTGCGGGCCGCTCCCAGGAGGACTCGCCCGTGACCTGCAGCCAGCAGGAACAGGACAAGAGTGCTGGCCAGCTGGGCTTCAGGAGCAATGCTTCTCAGTCATGCATGCAGCGATGTAGTCAGCAAGACAATTGTTGCCAAGCAGCGCTGCTCACTTCATCATCCCTGCAGCAGCACTCAGCGTGTCAAAGCATGTGGCCTAGCAGCCCACACCTGGTTGTAATAGTACACGCTGCCGTCCTCCGACTTGTAAGCGCTCCAGGCCTCAGCAGCCCGCCGCTGCTTCTCCTCCTCATCACGCTTGGCCGCCGCAGCGCCCGGACCCGCTGGCCGGGTAGGTGGCGGCCGCACATGCGGCGGCCGCGCCGGCGGCGGCCGGGCCAGCGGCGGCGCGCCGGGAGGGCCGCCGTAGGGCGGTGGCATGCCGTGGTGGGGCATGTACCCTGGCGGCGGCATGCCTGGTGGCGGGCGGAAGCCCCAGCCCGGGGGCGGTGGGCCAGGGGGCATGTAGGGCGGCCGCATACCGTAGGGCGGCATCCCAGGGGGTGGCATGCCGGGAGGGCCCTGCAGCAGGGGCATAGGCAGCCGAGCGGAGCTCAAGACCGGCATTGTGCAGGGGTTGCACCATTGTCAACGGACCAGCAGCTTACAGCATGCACACCCAGGTCTATGCGGCAGCAGCTGACAGCATGCACCGCAGTCCATGCAGCAGCATCTCACCCGCATGTACGGCGGCATGCCAGGCGGAGGGAAGCCGGGCGGCGGCCCTGCTGGCGGCGGGCCTGCGGGCGAAGGCCCTGCCGCTGCTGCTGGCTGCTGCTGTTGTTGCTGCTGCTGGGCGGGAGCGCTAGTGGGCGGTGGCCCTTTGGGCGCATCCCTGGGACAAGTGAACAGCGACGGAACAATGTGTGAGGAACAGCAGCAGATAAAGAGCTGCACAACCGCCAAACAACCATTTGCAGAGTGACCAAACGTTGAGCATGTTTGGGCTGCCATTACACGCTCGGCACTCACTTGCCGCCCTCAAAGCCGAGGCCCTGCTTGGCGGTGGCAGCCCCCGCTCCCGCCTGCTTCTGCTGCATGTAGTAGGCGTGCGCCTTGTCCTCCTCCATGTTTACTGCCTGCCTGCCGCTTGCTCAATGAGCATCCGTGGCGGCGGCAACAGTGGCGGCGGCCGAGTAGCGGCGGTGCACGGCCCTGCTGGCCAGCCGGCGGCAGGGCGCTGGCACCGACGCGTGAACACTCTACAGCAGTCGATCAGGTGGGCAAGGCTTGCACAGGCTGCCCCGCGGGCGCCCGGCGATGGGCAGCGAGCTGGGGCGGGGCTGGCGGCGCGCCCAGCTGCCCACGATGTGATCAAGGGATCCAGATGTGCTGCATGCTGTCCCGCACCGCCCGTGCAAGCCCTGCAGGGCAGCATGGTGACCGCCAGCTCGGCATTCGGGCCGACCGAAGCCCCGCGCGCTGCCCTGGGCGGTCCTCTTTCAGGGACCTGGCGTGTGCCAATTGAAGGTCGTCTGCTAGCAGCAGCTCGTCACCATGGCGGCAGTGGCTGAGGAGCTTCGCAAGGAGACCGTGGTGCGCGGGCTGGGGGCAGTGCTGCATTGTGCAGGAGCTGGAGCGCGCCGGGGCTGGTCGCATGTCTGCACCTGGCCGTGATGGCGGCATGATAGGCGCTCCAGCGGCCCTGCGGTCTTCTCAGCGGTGCCCACCGATCGCTGGCAGCGGCACGCGATGGGGCGCAGCGCTTGGCAGGCCTGCAGCGGCCTGGGGCAGCAGGCCCCCTGCCGGCCGCCGCCCGCCGGCAGCACACGGGGCGACGCGAGGGTCAGCCTCTGGCAAGCACCCGTGCAGGCAGCCAACACTGCCCTGCTTTGCGAATGGTGCAGGAGGATGTGGAGGAGGATGTTGATGATGAGGTCAGCAGCGACGACGACGATGTGCCGGACCTGGATGAGGCCGGTGCGTGGCGCACGCTCCGGCGGTGCAAGCGCTGGTGTTGGACGGCCCCCGCTGGCTGCCATGGTGGCAGCAATGCGGGAGCGGCAGCAGCAGCATGGCACATGCACACTGTCAACTCCTGCTAAACCACAGATTCTTGCAGCAGTAATGGTGCTGCATCGCCCACCATGCCGATTGCTGCCCGGTCGCTGCCCTGCTGCTGCAGGCGAGGAGGGCGGCGCGCGCGGCAAGCAGAGCCGCAGTGAGAAGAAGAGCCGCAAGGCCATGCAGAAGCTGGGCATGAAGCCGGTGCCCGGCGTGATGCGCGTGCAGATCCGCAAGAGCAAGAACGTGAGCGCTAGCGCAGCGGCCGCCGCCAGCAGTGGGGCGGGCTGCACTTCCCAGCACAGCAGCTGGCGGGCAGTGTGGCGGGTGTTTCCGTTCTGCAGCCTTGCTGGCATGCTGGTGTCTGATGATGGATGGCATGGCTGAATGTATGCCTCTGCGGCATGGCTGGCTTGCCGCCGTGGTGGCGGCATGTCCTTGTGGCTGCTGTGCTGAGCCGCCTCAAAACCCCATCCCTCCCCGTCTGCCCCCTCCAGATCCTGTTTGTGATCAACAAGCCGGACGTGTACAAGAGCCCCTCTTCCGACACCTACGTCATCTTTGGCGAGGTGCGCCAGCGCTTGCACCATGTCTGGGTGTTTTGGACATGCGACATGCTGCCCATGCCGCGCATGTTGCACGGCTTGCTGCTCTGCATGTTCGACGCTTGCAGCTGTTGCCCGCCCTGCAGACGCATGCACAAGAACATGCTGTGTTCCTCTGTTTTGAGTTTCTTTGGCATGTTCCTTCCATGCCTGCCTGCAGGCCAAGATTGAGGACCTGTCCGCCCAGGCGGCCGGCGCAGCAGCAGAGCAGTTCCGGTGCGTGGCAGCTGCGGGGGCGCCAACCAGCCGGCTGTCCAGCAGCTGGTCAGCAGCGGCATGCTGCTGTAGCTGGCCTTGCATTTGCATTGCTGCTGCGGCTGCGGCGGCGGCGGCGGTGGTTTTCATTGCACCTGCTGATGCGCTGATGCTGCGTGACCACTTGCCATTCCCACATGCCTTCTGCTCACGCCTCCCTGTCCCTCCCCCGCCCCTGCTGCAGCATGGCGGAGGCCATGGGCGCGGCGGGTGCCGGCCCCGCGCCCGCGCGCGCTGCCGAGGCTGTTGAGGAGGAGGAGGAGGAGGGCGAGGAGGTGGACGAGAGCGGCGTGGAGGCCAAGGACATTGAGCTGGTGATGACGCAGGCGGGCGTCAGCCGCAGCAAGGCGGTCAAGGCGCTCAAAAACGCCGACGGCGACATCGTCAGGTGCGCTCTTGGTTTGGTGTGGGGCTCGTTGGATGGCGGCGAACAGCCGCCTTGGCTGCAGCAGGCCGGCAGCTCTGGCGGCTGAGCGTATGTACTGTGTGACGCCAAACACACGTCACACCTTGTTTTCCCGCCCTGACACCCTGCTGCAGCGCCATCATGGAGCTCACGATGTGAGCGGGGCACCCGGAGGTGCAGGCGCGCCGCACGGCAGGGCATGCCTGGCTCGTGCGTCGTGCCGGCGGGGCGGCGGCGGCGGCGATAGCGCTGCGCGCCACGGCCCGCCACCCTTGCTTCCTGCTGGCTTGATTCCTATGCTGGCTCTGTGACAAACGTACACGCACGTCAGTGGCACGTGCGTGGCGGAGGAGGGGAGCGCCTGGCAGTGCCGGTCAAAGCGCCGCTGGTCAACACTTGCGCCTGCATGGAATGTGCGCACGGCATGCCGCATTTGGGGGCTGCCCCATCTCCAATTTGCTACTGAAGCGTGCCGCACAGCGGGGCCTTCTCCCGTGTGAGAGGCGAGGAGGCTCAGGGTCCGCACAGGCCCCTCCAGGCGACCGCCCGTCAGCGCTCTGCAGGCCCAAATCTGCCGCTGCATGCCATAGAGGGCCGCGGGTGCTCAAACCGACTCGCCCAGGTTGCGCTTCTGGCCTCTGCCGCCCTTGCGGCAGCCTAGGGCAGCCCCCAGCAATCCACAGCTCCCGACGCAAATGTCCTGGAGGCGCCACAGCTACAGCGGGGCGGGGCCGCCGCGGGCGCCCGCTCCGATGCCTGCGGCGCGGGCGCCGCCACTGCTGTTCCCAAGCGTGCAGCCACACGGCTTGCTGGACTCGCCACTGGACAGCAGCCTGGTAGGCGTGATGCAACCCTCCAGCCCTACAGCAGCAGGCGCAGCCCCATCCCCACAAGCCGCGCCCGAGCCGCCGATGCCGGCAGCCGCCGTGGCCGACGAGGAGCAGGTGCAGTCCATGCTGTCTGCGCTGCGTGTGGCGCTGGCCAAGAAGGAGGCAGCACTGGTCAGCGTGGCAGGGCAGCTGGCAGATGTGCAGGCCAGGCTGGAGGGCGCTGAGGCAGACCGCCGCGGCCTGGCGGCCAGAGTGCAGGAGCTGGAGGCGGCAGGCGCGGTGACCAGCAAGAGTCGCATGCCCCAGACACAGAGGGACCTGGGCCAGGAGGCAGCCGCTGCAGCACAGCTGGCGGCGGAGCGTGATGCGCTGCAGCGGGATGTGCTGCTGCTGCAGCAGCAGCTCATGGCGGCAGCGCAAGCCGAGGCACATGAGCGGGAGCGGCTGGCCGCCGAGGCCGCTCAGAGCCGGCTGCTGGCGCGAGCGCGGGCGCGGCAGGTGCAGCAGCTGCAGGCAGAGCTTGCGGCGGCAGCCAGCAGCATGGGCGGCACGACAGCGGCGGCCTCACAGCGGGTGGAGGCGGCGTGCAGCGAGGCTGCTGCCGCAGCCCAGATGGCGGCAGAGGCCAATGCCCGCACTGCTGCAGCCGAAGCTGAGGCAGCAGAGCTGCGCCAACAAGTTGAAGCGGCACAGCAGGCGTGCCGCGATGCAGAGTCCAGGTGGGTGGTTCACCAGGGGCATTGAGCCACTGCCGCTGTGAGGCGTGGTAAGGGGGTGGGAGTAAGAGAGCTCGAGCCATCTGCCTGCTTATACAGTTTTGCCTGCGTTGCCCACGTCTGTTGTTCTGTGCAGGGCGGCAGCAGCAGAGGGCACAGCGGCTGAAGCGGCGCAGCAGACGGAATGGCAGGCGCTGCGCATTGGCGAGCTGGAGGCCACATCCTCAGTGGGCCAGCTCATGCGCAAGTATGAGGGGGAGGTGCAGCGCCTGCGCGCCCAGTTTGAGGCAGACCGCCGCGAGCTGCAGCAGCAGCTTGCGCAAGCCCGGCAGCAGGCGGCAGCGGCTGCGGTGCCGCCAGCAACACCGGCGCCGGCGCCCACACAAGCTGTTGGCCTGCCGCAGCAGGCATCCCAGAACAGCGCAGCATGGGCGGCTCTGTTTGACGAGCCAGAAATCTCTCAGTCCGCGCCGGCAGAGGTGTGGGACGCCTGCGTGCAGACAGAGCCTGCAGAGGAGTGGGCAGACCCTGCGCTGCTGGAGGCAGCACGCCTGGAGATTGAGCGCCTGCAGCACGTGGCTGCGGAGCTGCTGGAGTCCCAGACTGCAGGTGGGATGCCGCTGAAGGGTTTGCCGAGCTCGAGGCGGGTCTTGAAATGGGACATGTTGCCATGTGCAACAGCTGCAACGAACACAATTGCTGTGTTACATCTGATTTCACTCCTTCTGTGTGCAGGCCAGCAAGCGCTGGAGCATGCGCTGGCCAGGCAGCGGGAGGCTGAGCTGGCACGGGACAACGAGGCTGCAGGCCGTGCAGCCACCGCCACCGAGCAGCAGCTGGCCCTGGATGCTGCCCGCAGGGCGGAAGCAGGCCTGCGCGAGCGGCTGGGCATAGCAGAGAGCCAGCTGGCGCACCAGGGCGGCGAGGTGCGGGCGCTGCGTGAGGCCAACGAGAAGCTGGACCTGGCGCTGGCCGCGCTGCGGGTGAGCCGCTGACGGTGTGGCATGGCTAACCTCCCAAGGTTGTTATGTGCAAAATGCATGCACGAGCGAGCCTATGGGTGCTTACCTGAATGTGGCTGGCGACAGATCGTCATGTTCGGTCAAGCTGAGCGCTCCCGCGTCCGATGCCACCCCGCAGGAGGAGCTGGAGGCAGCGCGGCAGGTGCAGCCGGCCCAGCTTGAACAGCTGCAGATGGAGCTGCGGGCGGCAGCTGCACACACTGATGCGCTGGAGGCACAGGTGCAGCAACTGAAGCAGCAGGCGGCCGCTGCTGTGGAGGAGCATGAGGCCGCGGTGCGCCAGCAGGCCCAGGAGGGGGCACTGGATGCTGCAGAACAGGTGGCGGCCGCCGTGCAGGCGGCTGCACAGCGACACGGCGAGGAGGTGCAGGCGCTGGAGGCCCAGCTGGCAGATGTGCAGCACCAGCTGCTGGCTGGCCAGACAGAACTCCTGTCACTGCGGCAGGCACAGGCGGTGCAGCAGGCACGGATGGTAGAGGTGGGAGTGCAGGTGGGCAGCCCAGCTGCGGCCTCTCAGCATGATGGCGCGCAAACGCACGCTGTGGCAGAGCCAGCGCCCTTTGAAGCGCTGCCAGCACGTGCCCCAGGCATGCTGCTGCAACAGCGGCCAAGCAAAGGGGGCAGTGCCTGTGCAGCTCCTGCGACTGATGGCTTTGAGCGGCTGCCCCCTGCGCCAGCTGCCTCGTTGGTCCAGACTGCCGCACAGCTGCAGTTGGAGCTAGCCAAGGTGAAGCTGACGCCTCTGAAGCCGCTGATTGGAGGCAGCCTGGCAGGCTGTGGCACTGGAGCCAAGCTGGCAGCATCTGGCATCAGTGCCAAGCCCCCGCCTTCTCCCTGCCGGCTGGGCTCCGCCTTTGGCGAGCTGGGCAGCACGGTGTACGAGGCTGCAGCACAGCAGCCGCTGCCAGGCCGCAGCAGCCTGTCGAGTCTGGTGGGTCGCCGCCATGCCAGTGGGGTGGCACGCAGCAACAGCAGCAGCTACAGCTTGCTGGCAACCGAGGACGAAGATGCCTGCTTTGCCACGCCGCTGGCGCACACGCCGGCCGCGCTGTCTCCCGAGCTGTCACCCTGTGGCAGCATGCTGGCCCCTGCTGCTGCGGGCCATGACCGCCCGTCTCAGCAAGAGTTACCGCAGGACTGGCCTGGCCAAGATCAGCAGCAGCAGCAGCAGCAGCAGCAGCAGCAGCAGCGGGTCCAGGCGCGGCGACAAGGGCCGCCTGTGCCGCCGCTGGCTCTGCAGCGTGTGCGGCCCTACACCTCCCTGTCTTGTGACAGCAGCTGGCGAGAGGAGCAGCCACTCCGTTGCAGCAGCGCAGGAGGGGCCAGCAGCGGTGGTGGTGGCAGCTGGGCAGCGCCAAGCGCCGAGGCATCTGTGCCTTCCATTGGCTCTCTGTCTTCGCTTGGCCCATCAGCCAGCCAGCTGGGGGGAGTGTGGACGCCAGCAGCGGGTGCTGGCACTGTTGGCGGCGCCGGCAGCCTGCTGCAGCTGCCGCAGGACTATAGCGACGTGGCGGGCAGGAGCCCTGCCACGGGGAGTGGGCTGGGAAGCAGTTGGCAGTCTGCGGCGCTGGATGCCTCGCTGGCGCGGCTGGCGGTGCTGACTGCCGGGCTGACAGCTAGCAGCAGCCGGCGACGGGGCTGATAACCTTCGAGGGTTTGTGGTTGAATTTGCATGTAACAGGTCAAGCGCGGGCGTAAAACCCTCCAGATCCAGTTGTGTTGTGTTGTGGACGGCATGGGGTGCAGTGCGAAAGAGCATCAGGCACATTGGCTGGCACCTCCTTAGTTGAGCCATGCACGGCGCTGGCGTCAGCTTGCCGGCATCGCTCAATCTCTCCGGACTGAAACCATGAAGGGCGAGGACATCTCCGCGCCTGGGACGCCGCGAGGGGGCCCTTCGCCCTCTTTCCGGGAAGGGAGCTTCAGATTCAGCTGCCTGCTGATCGCACTCCTCCTCCTGACAGCGCTCGCCGCGGGCCAGGCGTTACAGGTGAGCGCCCGACCCTGCCCGCCGCCGCCCGTGCGCCCGCTGGCAAGTTGCCCCTGCGCCGGCAATTCGGTGGTTTGACTCTCCGCCTGCACGGCACCTTCCCTGCCACAGGCCCGCAGCCAGCCCCAGGCCATCCAGCTGCACATCATTGTTGACGTGAAGTCCTCAGCCAGGACGCAGCAGCGGCGGCAGGGTCCTGCGCTGCCGGCCGCCAGCAAGGCGCAGCCTCCTCTACTCGCTCGCAAGCAGCTGCGTGTTACCGCGTTGGAGGAGGAGATGTGGGGCAGCAAAGACAGGTGTGACACTGCTTAGCGGAAACGATGGCCAGAAGGTTGGTTTGGACAGCTTGGCCGCACCGATCGATGGCTGCATCATGGGGGGGGGGGAAACGGCGGTGCGCCAGCGCTGCCGATCGATGGCATGCCCTCGAATCACGCACCCTGACCCACCCCACCCCTTCAACCTCCACCTGCTTGCAGGCCATCCACAGCACCAGCAGCCGCCTCGACACCAGAAATGACGGCAGCACAGCGGCTGGCGGGAGTGGCCGAGGCGCTGAGGCAGGTTCTGCCGCAGCTGAGGGGCGGCGCCCCGTGGCAGCAGCAGGGCGGCGAGGTCGTGGTGGATATCACGCTGTAATAACCATGCTGGTACCAGTTTGAACCTTTCGGATCATATTTTATGTGTGAATCTTGGAGTGTGAATGCTTTAGTCAAGTTTGGCCGGTATTGTAAATTTCCGCAAACCGCCGAGCGCAGCGTCAAGGCGCCGGCGCCCGCTGATGAGACCTCGCCAACCCGGGCTTCTCGACACGTTGAATCCTGTGAACTTCAACTCCGAGACCATCGATTGCATATTGCTGAGTCCCGAGCTGCCCTGCGACACCTGAGCGCAACCCTCTGTTGGGACGACTCCGGGCCAAACGCGCGGCGCCTCCCGAGACCGAACGATAGCTCCGCTGAGTAAGTAGAGCCCAGGGCAGCAGAAAGGGCTCATCATCTTACCCCTGCAGCGGCAGCCGCCGCTCGCCGGCCCGGCGGCGTGAGGACCGCCGGCGGCCTGAAACGTGAAAGCTCCCACCTGGGTTACTGTACCTGCTGCACCCTTGCAATGGACTGATACTACTGGTCTGTGTGATGCAGGCTCTGGCCTGTTGTGCTTACGCGCAAGCAGGGACATAGCTGCTGGTGGCGGCAACCAGCCGGTCGCTGCACTGACTTCCGCCGCTTTGTCGTGCCCATCGTGCCCATGGCGGCCCACGTGGAAGCAAAGCAGGAGGCAAAAAATTTCAAGCCGCTGAGCGAGGCTGACATAGCTCTGACAAACAGATACTCGGCGGGTGCGTGCACAGAGGCGTGCTGGCAGCTTGTGGGCCAGCAGTGTGCTGGTGTTGCAGAGGGAGAGCCGGATACTTTCTCGTGGGTTTGGCTGCTGTGCGCTCTCTGGTCAACAGTTTTTCCCCCGTCACCTTGCTGCAGGCCCATACTCCAGTCAAATCACACAGCTAGGCAAGCTGGGGGTGTTGTTGGTGAATGCATGTGGTGTGAAGCATATGACGGTGGCTTGCCGGTTCACAACTGCCCTCGTGTGATCTGCTGCCGCTGCAGAAGAAGAAATTCGGGGGATAGCCAAGAAGGCAAGCACAGCAAGGGCATGATGAGTCAAGCTAGGGTTGCTGATGCCACCGTGCTGCTACATCCGACGACGGAGATGGAGTTGCTTTCCTCAGCTCAGCCAGGCAGGAGTGTTTGCAGGCTGCTCCCAGAGCAGGCAGTCGCCGACCCGCCCGCACAGCGGCACACAGCAGTTACAAGTGCTGGCCCACCCCCTGCAGGTGCACGATGTGGCTCAGATCCACGAGCAGGCCACGGGCCTGGCGCCGCCCTCGCGCTGGGACCTCGTATCCGACCGGCAGGCCATGCAGGAGGAGCAGCCGCTGCAGGTACTGCAGTGGGCCGCGGTTCTGTTGTTTGATTAGCTGCATTCTAGCGGCGGCAAGCAGGCTGCTGTCTGTTGAGCCAGCGGCGGCGCAGCCATGCTTGGCGCACCCCCACGCTCCTTTCTCCAAGCTGCTGCCTGCCTGCCCAACACTCCTGCCCTGCCCAGGTGGTGAAGCTGACCACCAAGCTGGACAGCGACTCCGAGCAGCCCAAGTTTGTGATAGACATGCCGCGGCTGGGCAAGGTGGGGAGCTGGCTGGTAGGGGGGATGGCACCTCCTGTTTGCTGTAAGCATGGGAGGTCAGCGGGCAACGCAGCTCCAGGCACCCACCCCTGCCGCCACCCCATCCTCTCCCACTTGGGCAGTTTGTGGTGGGGCTGGGCGAGCGGCTGGCGCCCACAGACGTGGAGGAGGGCATGCGGGTGGGCATCGACCAGCAGCGGCTGCGCATCCAGCTGCCGCTGCCCAGGCGGCTGGACGCCCAGGTGTCCATGATGCAGGTGGAGGAGAAGCCAGACATCACCTACAGGTGGGCCAAATTTGTGGCCCCCAACTTCCCCCATGGCAATGTTTGTGTGGCCCAGAGGCTGCTCGCCTCGTGGCACAGTACACTGCCTTGCATGTGGCTATCGTCAGCAGCCACGGCTGACTGGGTCTCACCCCACCCGTTCCCGTGCAGCGACGTGGGCGGCTGTGACGACCAGATCAAGCGGCTGCAGGTGTGATGGAGCCTGCGTGCAGCGCAGTGTGCCCAACGCCTCATGTGCTGTTGGTGCCTATCTCCTGCCTCCTGTCCAGCCAATCTTTCAAAATAACCTGCTCCTCTGCCTTGCACTTTTGCAGGAGGTGGTGGAGCTGCCGCTGCTCCACCCCGAGCGCTTCATCAGCCTGGGCATGGAGCCGCCGCGCGGCGCGCTGCTCTGCGGCCCGCCCGGCACAGGTGGGCTGGTGCAGGCTGGGGTTGCAGCTTCACGCCTGCCCACAGTGGGCAGGGCCAGGGAGCAGGTGACCAGATGTGACTGTGCATGCAAGTGGCATCTCACCCGCAGGCAAGACGCTGGCAGCGCGCGCGGTGGCCAACCGCACGGACGCGACGTTCATCCGCGTGATTGGCAGCGAGCTGGTGCAGCGATACGTGGGGGAGGGGGCGCGCCTGGTGCGCGAGATCTTCAAGCTGGCCAAAACCAAGCAGGCCGCCATCATCTTCTTCGACGAGATTGACGCAGGTGCGCTGGTTGTGCAGGAGTGCAGCGGTGGTTGGGAGTCCAACAAGCAGGGCAAGGGTGTGCCGGGAGCTGTCGCCCTGCTTACTGGTCCCCTCTGCCTCGTTCCCCCGGCGCTCCCTTGCAGTGGGCGGCACGCGGACTGATGAAGAGGGAGGTGCGAGTGATGTAGGGCTTCTGATTAGTATTGGAGTCTTGCCTGTGGCTGTCTCGTGCCTCCTTCTATGCTGCTGCGGCCTGCCCACCGATCCATTTGCTCGCGCCTTGGCAATGCAGGGGACAACGAGGTGCAGCGCACAATGATGGAGGTGAGGCTGGGCAGTGGGGCCACGGGGTGGGGAGGGCTCCACTGGGGGCCTTCGGGGGAGGGCCGCATGTGCCCCATACCAGCACCCATTTGCCTCGCATCCTGTCCCAGACCGAGCAGTCACTCCTGCTGGCCCTGCTCCCGCTCCCCTGCCTTGCGACTTCAGATCATGAATCAGCTAGATGGTTTTGAGCCGCGCGGCAACATCAAGGTGGCTGGGTAGGGGCAAGGCTTGGCGGCCTGCAGCCTGCCTGCTGTTCAATCTCAATACAGATGCACCGGCAGCCTGGATGCGACACAACTTGCGCCACCTTTCAACCTCAGCCGCTGCACTGCTGGATGCGCCACCGCATGCAGGTGCTGCTGGCCACCAACCGACCAGACATCCTCGATCCAGCGCTGCTGCGCCCTGGACGTGTGGACCGGCGCGTAGGTGAGTCACCTGGGGGACTTTGACGTCGGGTGGCCAGCTGAGGTGTGGCATGGCACAGACCAAATGGTAGAGCGGATGCTCTACTACAGCCGCTTCCTTGCAGATGCATAGTGCATTCACAACCTCCCACCCAACCACACCCACCTCACCTTCACCCTGGCCCACCAGAGTTTGAGCTGCCAGACCTGAAGGGCCGCACCGCCATCTTTGGCATCCACACCCGCGGCATGTCGGTGGAGCGAGGAGTGCGCTTTGAGCTGCTGAGCCGCCTATGCCCCAATGCCACCGGCGCCGACATCCGCAGGCGCGTCTGGGGAGGGGAGGGGAATGGCGCCGTGTGCAATTTGCGAAGAATGGGCAGGATGATCTGCAGCATGACAGCTACTTGAGAGGGCAGACGAGGGATGAGCAGCATCCCACCTCTCAGCATCGTGCTCCCTCCTGCCCTCGTGCTCCCCGCCACCCTTCATGATCCCTCCACCGCCTGCCCTGCTCCGTCCGCCCGCAGCATCTGCACTGAGGCGGGCATGTTTGCCATCCGGGCGCGGCGGCACACGGTCACGGAGGAGGACTTCCTCAAAGCAGTCAACAAGGCAAGGCAGGGTTTGCGAACCTACTGCCTTCCTCATGTGCCGTATACGAGTCGCTGCCTGCACTACGTGATATCTGCATGGAGAATGGCCTAGCTGCTGGGCAGGTTTGGCGCCCTACCAGCGGGAGCCAGGCCTACAGCTGCTCCTCTGCCCCTCCCCACAACTTCCCCTGGTACGCTCTGCAGGTGGTGCGGGAGTACAGCAAGTTCAGCTCCACCCCGCGGTACATGGTTTACCGCTGAAAGCTGGGCAAGGCGCTCAGCAAGCAGTCTCACACTCAGGGTGCAGACTGTGCCACCCATCACCCCACCCATGCCGCGTATTCACACCAGCGCACCCATGCATGACACCTTCACTGTACATATCTGACTGTATACTTACTACCTGCCGGGTTGCTTGACTGCAAGTGCATGCTGCACACCTTGCATGGCTGTCCCGGGCTCCCAACAGCCCCATCGTCCATGTCTTGCAATGCGCCACTATCTGCCACTGTATGACCTGTACCACTTGCCGAGTATAATCTGACTTTGCCAGCGACAGCAGCAACAAAGGCATATGCCCTGACCCTGCAGCCTGCTGGGACACAGCTTACAGACGCGGGCGTGCACCAGCAACTTGCGAATGGAGACTGGAAACTGTAGCGAGGGGCAGGGTCAAGTGAGGGAAAAGCAGAGCATCCAGGGGGCAAGGAGAAGCAGTGTGTCAATGCCAGCTTGGACCAAGCAGGCGGGAGCCAAAGGCGGTCGGCCGTCAGCGTAGCATGCGCAAGTCACCAATGCAGGCGGGCACCAGCTGTGCACACGGCCAGAGGCCGCGGCGTGTGAACTGTGCATGACCGGCCTGCTGCGTGGCTGGCAGGAAGAGGGCATACTCCTGGCAGGGCGGCCTCAGCCCTCGTCCATTGCTGCTGCGCCGTTGGCCTCGCCGCCCACTGTGATCTCGCTGGGCAGGTGGCCCGTCTTCAGCGCCTCCTCCAGCCGCCGCACCTGAGCAGAGAGGGAGGGGAGGGGCAGGAGAGAGGTTGGTGAGCGCAGGGCAGGTGTGGGGTTGGTGAGCACAGGACAGGAGGGCAAGGGAGCGGTCCATAAGCTGTCGGCGGCGCATGTTGCGGGGCAGGATCTTGCTAGCACGGCCATTCAGCTGCATCAGATGCCCAATTTGTTGTCCGCATCTGCCCCCCAGCGCACCTCCTCCAGCGTGGACGCGGCCGCAATGGCTGCCTTGATGGCCGTGACCTGCTCGGGCGTGGGGCCCGCACGCGCTGCTGCCGCCGCAGGCGCCGCTGCCGGCTCCGCGGGCCGCGCCACGCCCGCTGCCGCCTCCGCCTGCAGGGTTGGTGCGGCAGCAGGGGAGCATGGCTCGGCAACGACGATGTCCAGCGCAGTCGCAGCCAGGTCCAACCAAACCAACAAGCGCATCCACAGCAGAGGGCGCCAGTGTGCCCTTACCCACCCCGCCACTTCATGCATGCACGCATCCCGCATGCCACAAGCGCTGGCCCACACCCAGCCTGCATCCAGGCAGCTCATACATAACAGCCCGAAAACCATCGCCCAACCGCCCACTGCCCCCCACCTGCGCCAGCTCCTCCTCAGGCTCAAAGGTGGCGGGCGCCTGCTGCGGCGCCGCGCCGTACAGCCGCTCCGCCTCCTCCCGCTCCTGCAGGCCAGGTGGCAGGATGGGTCTTGCTGAGCAAGCTTGTGGGGTGGGGCGGCGTGAGCCCGTCGGCATAGCCTGCTGCACCAAGCCACTGGAAGGCACCCCACGCCCATGTGCACCCAGTCAACAGCAAAAGGGCCGGTCATTCAATGCAACCATCACCGCTTCGCCGCACCTTCTGCTTGACCTTGCGGAAGTCCAGCATCTTCAGCTTCTTGCAGCGCCCAATCACGTACAGCCGGTAGCCGGGCTGCAGACCAACCAGAAGCAGAGGCCAGGTTCGGCAAGTGGGTGCCCCGGTCAGAGGGCTGGCAGGCACAGGATGGTGGCAGCATGCTCCTCCCAGCCGCTGTGTGGTCGCGCCTGCTTCCATGCCCTGTGCAAGCTGCTGCGGCTATGCTTGCATTGCATGTTCACGCCTGCTTTCCCCGCACCTGCTTGGTGACTGGGTTGTCCAGCAGGCTGAGGTACTTGAGCCGTGGCAGCGTGGACAGTGAGTCCAGGTCCTGCAGGTCCAGGGGGTTGCCATGAGTGATTGCATCAGCACACATTACCGCTTTGCACTGCATGCTGTCGCTTGGCACCTGCTGGCAACAGTTGCCGCCATGACCACCGCTGCGAATGCAGCAGCAGGTTGTATTTCGGGCGCTGCACTGCAGGAGCAGCCCGGAGCGCGTGCTGCGGCCCTGCCTCGCTCACCGCCAGGTTTGCCAGCCGGTTGTTTGTGAGGATGAGCCACTCCAGCTTGGGTATCGCCTCTGCGGGCCAGCAGGGCAGCGGCAGCCCAGGTGGTGAGCAGGGCAGCAACGAGGAAGTGCACCCGAGCAGCACAGAACCAGCCCACTGCGTGTTGACCAGCGGGCCACTCCCAGCTGCTACTGCTGCTGTTGAACTGACCATGCTGGCAGCCCAGCTGCTACTGCTGCTGTTGCTGCAGCAGCGTTCTTTAATAACGGCAGCCAGGCTGCAGACAAGTGCAAGCGCACCTTCCAGGTTGCGCGCGATGCGGTTGATCCTGTTGTTGCTGAGGTGCAGGCACTGCAGCCGCTGCAGCTTGGGGAAGCCCTCTAGCCGCACTATGGAGTTGTCCGACAGGTCTATGCTGTCAAACTGGTTCTGCAGGGGGCAGCGAGGCAGCCGGTGCAGCAGCAGTGAGCTCGGCAGCGGCGGCGGCGCGGCGGTGATGGCGGCGGCGCGGCCTGGAGCAGCCCCGCACCTCTGTGGCGCCCAGGTTCTCGATGGCCGCGATCCTGTTGGCCCGCAGGTCTATCTCATACTGGTTGCAGGGGTTCATATACTGGGGCGCCCGCAGGATGAGCTCCGGCGTGAGGCGGCCGATGAGGCGGGGCCCCAGCTGGGCGCCCACCGCAGTGGTCTCTGCCATGGTCGCTGCGGCGAGCGTCTAGCACGCCATCGGCTGCGTGGGGGCTGCTGGGGGCGGCTGCTGGGGGCTGGCGACTGCTGATGGTGCGTGTGGGAGCGTGCAGAGCTGCGCAGCAAAGCGTGGGGCCGCTGCAGGGCTGCCGCATGAGCGCGGGGCGAGTCCATGCACCGCCGGCCGGAGCGCTGATCAGCGCCTGCAAGCCGGCTGATCACGTCTTGCAATCACTGTTAATACCATCGGTAGCGGGCATCGAGCCTGTCAGTGCACCAATTTGTTGGGCCGACATGTCTCTTCCACACTGCTCCCTCTCCAGGGCTGCAACAGGCATTGTGAGCATGCGGAGACACCCATCAGGGCCATCAGCATTGTCGGCGCCGTGCTGGCCAGCAGCAGCGGCGGCGGCACCGCAGCGGTGGCGGCAACCGTGGCGGCAGCACGACACGCTCCCCTCTGCAGGGCGATCAACCAGGACGCTGACGTGCAGCAGTGCTTACCGAGAGAACCCTCAGAATGTGGACAACCCACAGGTGCTGGGCAGCGTCATGGCTGTTGACCTGCACATGCCCTGCATGTCGAGGAAATGTTTTGCCATGCATGGCGCACTTGGGCTTGCGTTCTCTTAACCTGCTGGAGCCTCCTACCTGTGTCATGCCTCAGGTGCTGCCCTCACCTGATTTCAGCCCCGAGGAAGCGGTGCGGGTGCAGCTGGAGGCGCTGCAGGTGAGGCGTCACCTTGCATGGAAACCCAGGCACATGCTGAAGGCAGCTGCGCCAGTGTAGCGTGCCCCTGGCCTGGGTGTCCATGCCATGTGCCCTGCTCCATATATGTTGCACAGGGCTGGGATCTTACTTGGCACTAGTGCACTGTGAGGTGACACACTGTGTCAATGCTCTCAGCCGCTCTTTAGCTGCTGCTCTTCCCCTGCGCAGCACAACGACCAGCCCTGGGCTCACCACGGCATCCAGACGGCCTACGAGTTTGCAAACGATGTGGGAGGCCTGGATCCATCCATGTATTTTGGGTTTCCCAAAGAGTGAGCATGCGGGAGCTCGGGAGTGGGTGGTGTATGATGGCTTGAGCAGACCATGCTGCACCAAACCATGCCGCATAAATGAAAGCCGCTCCAAGCCGAGTCCTCCCTCCCTCCCTCCCTGCTCACGCATTGCCAGCCTGTACCACTACGACCATTTCCTGGGTGAGATGGATGCTGCTGCTTCATGGTTGTTTGACTTGTGCTCGCACAGCAAGCTAGCAAGCCTGTTGCCCCGTCTGCTGGCATGCGCTGGCATGGGAGCCAGTTGTTGCTTAGGGAATGCTGTGGCCGCACATCCCCATGGCAGGCATGTTTGGCACGCGCCTGCCGGAGCTGGTCAACCTCAGCAGCTTCACCATCACCGGCAGCCGGGTGGTCCCCGAGAGCGGCGCGGGGCCGGAGACCGCCATCGTCAGGGTGGAGGTGCAGCATGGGCAGCAGCAGCCAGCGGCCTTTGAGTTCCAGCTGCGCCGCAAGCGGGTGGGGCCACGCAAGGGCGCCTGGACCACCTGGATGCTGCTCAAGGAGGGGCAGCAGTGAGGGCAGGGAGTAAGGGCGCGGCAGCAGACTTGCAGCGGATGCCACCGCAGCGCGGGCTGGCGATCCTGAAGCCTGCGATCCTGAAGTCAGTCTCGGTATATGTTATGAGCTGCGCACGTGCAATGTCCATTGTTGAGTGCCCCTAATTTGTGTGTGCTGCACTGGCTCAGACTGTCACTTTGTTAAACCTGACACTATTTAGTAAATGAGGGGGTGAACGCACGATAGGATGAGGTGTGTGGCGAGCTGGGTCGCTAGGTGGAAGGCAGGACGAGCAGGGACACTAGGGGGGGAGTACAACAGGCATGCACAGCGGCATAGGATTGAGCAATACACAGGCACGCCCAAGGCGTACTTTGGGTTTCTAGTCAAGGACAGCGGTGAGGGCCGCAGGAGCAAACACAGAACTGGGAGGTCAGCATCGAAGCATCTGTAGCAAGGGAGAAAGCAAACCGGGGCTAGAGAGGGGCGCGAATGGGCTGGCGAAAACGTGGCCACAGTTGAAAACGGGCGTCGGGAAAATGCAGGTGCGCCACCAGGCGGGCGGGGGGACTAGGCACTCGGGGTGTTGCAGAAAACTAGCGCGCAGGGCGGCAGCACCGCCTGCGTGGGGTGCGCATTCGTTGCATGGCATTGGTGCGGGGAGGAGAGGAAGGGATATCGGTGTGTTCTGTGTATTGTTTTCTCAGATGGCATGCGATCAAATGAAGGCTTGGAAGTGCGCAAGAGTTGGGCTGTGAGCAGCCATGCCCTGCGATGTAGGCAAGGGGGCAGGGCGCGGCCCCTGTGCGGCGCGCATCACGCGTGGCGGCGCGGCACAGGGGCAGCACGACTCATGCGCTGCGGCGCGGTAGCTGCTCCGCCTCCATCTCCGACCGTTGGCTGTCAAGGCTGTCGCGGGTGCTCAGCTCGCTCATGGCTTCGTCATCGTGCGCTGCGCCCGCTGTGAAGCCTTGGCAGCGGCCCCACTGCTCCAGAGGGATGATTGGCAAGCAGTCACAGTTGCAGACCTGGGGAGGAGGGGGGATGGAGGTGGGTGAAGGCGAGTGGGCATGGGGCGCTGGCTGGCAGCCGGCCTGCACGGTTGAAGCCTCGCGCTTGGACGCCTGGCCTGCAGCTGAGCACCCTCAGCAGCTGCAGCTCATGCCCAGCCATGTGCCGTCCTGGCAGGATTCCGTTTGCCCTCAGATGCCACTGCCTCGGGCCCATGGCATCCAGCAGGCGCCGCACCTCGATCATGTTGTTGTCGGGGTCGTGGAAAAACAGCTGCTCCACCAGCATGCCGCCCTCCATCACCTCCTGCAAAATGGTAGGCCGGACAGAGGGAATGAGAGGTTGTGTGATGATCATTGGCAGCCGCCACCTCCTGCATGGTTCACTGCACGAGTCACTGCACCTCGCTGCAGCCGTCCTCCTGCCCAGTTAACTGCACAAGCCTCTGCCATGCTCCGGCCGCCCCTCCTGCGCACCTGCCGCACAAAGGGGATGCCGCGGGAGCGCAGCGCCGCCTGCACGCCATCCAGCGAGTCGGCCTGGGGAGGGGGCAGGTGATGGCACAGGGAAAGAGTCAAGTCAGCTGCAATGCTGCGAGCAGGCAGGGCAGGGCACCGCAATGTGCCTGAAATTACTGGCTGGCCTGCTCGGCAGGCCAGCTACAAGCCCGGCATCTGGCCAGCCTGGGGCAGATGCTGCAACCATGCAGCTGGACTGCCCACGGCATGACCGACCAAAGCAGGCAGCCTGGTGCAGCCGGCCCACCTGGAAGCTGAGGTGGTCACTCTTGGGGTCGATCACGCTGCTGCGGGGCACGGGGGTGCCCTTGATCAAATGCAGGCCCAGGCCGTACCGCCACAGCCTGCGGCCGTGGATGGGGCGGGGGTACAGAGGTTGTAGGCCGGTGGTCGGTCAGCGTCAACGGCACTGCAGCAGCTCGGGTCAGCCGCGGCATGAGCAGGCACATGCCGCAGACAATGCATCCAATGCCCCAACGTCCATGTGCTCAGGGGCTGAGGGGCGCACCAGCAGCCCTCGAACGTCTCGTCAAATGTCTGCGGCCGCTTCACCACAATGAAGCCCAGCACGTCGCGGTCTGGCAGGGACACATGTAAGCAGCAGGCATGCAGATTTAGCCACGATTGGCATCGCTCTGATGGCACATGCTGGTCGGTCGGAGGGCATGCTTCCATGCCCCCGGCGGGCCGCAGCAAGCCGACATGCTGCAAACCCGCTCCGCAACCATCTCCATATCCCAAGGACTCTGCCCAACTCACAGAAGTCCACGCTCTTGGCCACGTCGCTGCACACCTTCGAAATGTGGTTGACGCTGCAGCGGGGGGGACAGAAAAGCGCGCACACCGTGGGCGCACATGGGGCGGCAGCAGACTGGCCAGATCGCACAGCAGCGATGGCTGCCACGTGCACAGTGACATGCCTCACCCGCGCAGCGTCAGCAGGGAGGGCGGCTGCAGGCTGCGGACGTCGTGGGCTTGGAGGGCACCTGCACGGCGTGCGGCGGCGCGTGCGAGGGGCGGGAGAGGCGGTCAAACGCGGCGGCGCACGCCATGCCCAGCCCGCACGTTTGTGGGCCAGGCAGCACCCGCCCGACACCACACGCGGGCCGGCGGCGCTGTGCGGCTCGGGTCGGGGGCGCTCGGGCCAACAACCTGACCGCCGCCAGCTGCCCAGCGCCTGCCGCAACGGCCTTCCACTTGCCTGCAACTGTGCAAGCTGCCATCGCGACGCTGGAGGTGTGTGGGGGACCTTGCGAGCAGCGGGGCGCGTTAGGGCTGTGCGTGGGCTCGTTGGCGGGGCTCCACTGGGTGCTGAGGCAGGGGGAGGGGCAGATCTGGCGATGGCGTGCAGGGTGGGCTTTCGCAAGCACCGCTCTGGTCTTGATTCGGCCGGCAGACGTGGCGGCCGGCTAGACTCAATTTCTCTGCCGAGGCTGGATCTATTGCACATCGAAGCTTCGGACAATCGATCGCGATGCTGGCGGGCTTTGTGCATCTCGTCGGTGAGCCTGCTCGCGGCCGCGCCGCGCCCAGGCTGGGCCATCGGGCCTGCGCCGCCGTTGATCAATCAGTGGGAGGCGATCCATGAATGATCCGATGCTTGCCCGGCCGTGCCAGGTGCTCTGCACCGCCGCTGCCCGCCGCCGCCGCCACCTCGCTTACCGTCTGCCGCCTGCCCCTGCGCGGCTGTCTGCCCTGCAGCCTCGCAGGTCATCACGCGCCTGCTCACCTTTGGGCTGAACCTTGCCACAGCGCGGTCGCTGACGCCAGAGGCATATGGGGTGAGGCGGGGTGGCCTGCGCCCAGTGCAGCACCGGTGCCATGCGGTTGTCGACTGTTCCTCCTCCCAGGCTTCTGCACTCACGCTCGCTCAGTCGCAGCAGTCCAGTTCCATCTTGCACCTCCTGCCTGCTTCTTTCCAGGTCGCCGCGGTGCAGTTCCACCTCATCAACACCACCATCCTGTTCCTGGCGCGGGAGGGCTTCCGCCGTGCCTGCCTGCGCATCAACCAGAGCACGCCACATGCTGCACGGCGCACGCTGCGCATTGCCGCCCTTACCATCCCCGCCGGCGCATTGCTGTCGGCAGTGGTGACGGCTGTGCTGCTGCGCTCGGTGGGTGGCGATGACCCAGCCTACCGAACGGCCCTGGTCATGCAGGGTGAGCAAGGGGGCGCGAAGCGCCTGCCCGGCGGCAGGGCCGTCGCACATGCCTGCTTGTGCTTGGCGCCCAGTGCTTCAAAAGCATGCGGTGTGTCCAACTGATTGCAAGTTTGACGTTCCACTGCACATAAGAATGTCCCTACAACCATGCACGCTTGCAGCCTGCCGTCTTGCTTACTGTGCCGGCGCCCACCCAACTCTGTCCCAACAGGCGCAGCGGCGTTTGTGGAGATCCTGTCCGAGCCGCTGTACATCCTGGCGGCCGCCCGCCTGCAGTTTGGCCTGCGCGTGGCGGTTGAGACGGCAGGCATGAGCGCCAAGGGGCTGCTGACGCTGGCGCTCGTGCGCCGCCCCGACTTCCCACCAGCCATCGCCTTTTCGTGGGCGCAGCTGGCCTATGCCGGCATCACACTGCTGGGCTACGCAGCATACTTCCTGCCGCAGCTTCTGCGCCAGGCGGCAGTGCCCGTGCAGCCTTCGGCTGTTGCAACAGCCAAGCAGCCAGCGGCGGCGGCAGGCAGCGACGGCGAGATACTGCGCCTGGCAGGCACCTTCACACTGCAGGTGGGCGGCATTTGCAAGTGGAATTGGCGGTCAGCTCAGCCTTGCGCCGGTATGCTGCTGGGTGCCGGTAGCAGTCTGCCACTAGGCTGCCAATCCACGTCCAGCACTACTACCGCCCCCCTGCTCCTGCCCGCAGGCTGCAGAGAAGCTGGTGCTGGCTGAGGGCAGCAAGATGGCGGTGGCCGCGTTCCAGGGCAGCCACGACCAGGGCGTGTATGGCGTAAGTCATTCTGCTGGCTGCATGCAACAAGCCAGCAGGCTGTGCCCTTCCAGGGCGCCTTGGAACAGCCCAGTAGCCTAGAGCAGGCCGCAGCAATGTTGCAGCACAGCTTGCATAGGTTTTCCGATAGAGCCCCTGCCTGCACCAGTCAGCGCCCCGCCTACAGTGCTCCCTTGCTGCCCTGCCAACCTTGGTGCAGCTGGTGTCTGGGCTGGGGTCCATCGTGGTGCGCACCCTGTTCCAGCCGTTTGAGGAGGCGGCGTTTGTGGCCTTCAGCAAGGAGCAGGGTGAGCTGCAGCTGGTGGGCAAGTCTGGGAGAACAGACGACGTGCATGGCCCCTGCTTGTGAAGCAGATGGTGCAGCATGGCAGCGGAGCCTTCATGCTCCTGCTGCATGCACAGATGACATGGAAAGCTGAGGCGTGTTTGCACCAGTGCGGCACAGCCTGCTGCTCTCCCGTGCCTCGTACCTGCACACCTGTGGTGAAACCCTCGCTCCGCCCCATCCCTCACTCCCCACAGGCCAGGGCGGTACCGCGCCCGCGGCACTGCGCCGCCAGGCCCGCATGCTGGCTCTGCTGGTGCGGTGCATCACTCTGGTGGGCCTGGTGGCGGCCGCCTTTGGCCCCGCCTACTCCCACCTCGCCCTGCTGCTGCTGTACGGCCGGCGGTGGGCGGACACAGAGGCGCCGCTGGCCCTGGGGCTGTACAGCCAGTACCTTGTCCTGCTGGCGGCCAATGGCTGCCTGGAGGCATTTGTGCACTCGGTGGCCAATGCTCGCCAGCTGGCCGCTTCCAACGCCTGGCTGGTGGCCTTCACCGCCGCACACGCCGGGCTGAGCATTGTGGCGGTGCGCACCGGAGGCGCCGCCGGCCTGATTGCAGCCGACGGCGCCAACATGCTGCTGCGCATCGCCTATTGCCTTGCCTTCACGCGGGCCCGCTTCCGGGCAGTGCCCGGCTTCCGCCTGCGGCAGCTGCTGCCCAGCGGCGCGTCGGTGGGTGCCCTGGCGGCGGCTGCAGCCGTCACCGGCGCCTCCCGCCTCGTCCTGCTGCCCGGCTCCTCTGCACTGGCGGCGGCTGCGGCCCGCCGAGGCCTCAGCCTGCCCGGCCTGTTGCCGGCAGCGCTGCAGCAGCAGCTGGCGGCGCAGCCGTTCAGCGTGCTGGCGGCAGCGCATGTGGGTGTGGGCGCTGCCTGCCTGGCAGTGGTGGCGGCGGTGGTGGTGCAGCACGAACGCAGCATCCTGTTCGAGGTGCGCCAGCTGCGGCGCAAGGGTGGCAAAAGCGCCTGATGAGACTTTGTGGCACAACTGTAACGATCGCAAGTCAATGGCGTTGAAGGTTGGAAGACGCGCAAGTGAGAAAGAACTGAAGCAATCTGATGGCAGGGGTCGGGGCATATTGAAGACTGGATAGAATGTTGACTATCAACCATTTATGTTCCGAAGTGAGCAAGATCATGCTGTACTAAAGGCCTTGCCCACTGAAAGCAAAGCACGGCCACTGGCAATCAGGGCGCAGCAGCGGCAGCGGGCGCGGCGGTGGCCACCCGAAGCGGGGGCCTTCCCCTGGTCCGGATCGCGTATCTCTTTGCCTTCTCAGAGGCTGGATCGGGCGTGCAAGGGGCCAGGACCCGGCTCCAGGCGGAGTCAGCCGCGCGCCGACAGGATGTTGAGCAGCGGCGTGGCCTCGTTATCGCCATGGATCGGGAGGTTTGCTCCCACGCTGATGCGTGCGCTGCCGGTACTCTCGCGAGCCGACAGGTGCGCCTGCCGCCGCTCGCCGCTGCCGCTGCCGCTGCCTGCCGGGCGCTGACCCACCCTCGCCTCCTGCCCTCTGTTTGCATTGGTGACGCAGCTGCCTAGCTAGGGGTTATGCCACCTCAGTCGACGACGATTTGGGGACCACGGACCAGCGGGAGTCGATGCACTTTGACTTGCTGGTGGTGGGGGCGGGCCCGGCGGGCCTGTCTGCTGCCATCCGCTTCAAGCAGGCAAGGCGCCTGCGCAGTCAGAGCCATGGGACTTGACAGTGAATGCAACAATTTGAGGGCGTGAAGGCATCAAGCAGCAGCGCTGTGCGCTGACAGCCCTCCTGCCCGCCGGCGCCTGCCTAGCTGGCCCGCCCTGCCCCCACTGCAACTCCGCTGCGTGCAGCTGTGCAAGGAGAAGGGGCAGGACCTCAGTGTGTGCGTGATTGAGAAGGGCGCGGAAGTAGGCAAGTGGCCTCCGAACCACAGGCTTCGCTGCTGGAGGCATGGCTAAGTAGGGATGGTGCAGGCACCCTTGCCGCTCCACATGCCACTCTTCATGCCTTGTCTCATTGTGTGCCCGGTGCTGTGCAGGCGCGCACATTCTGTCTGGCAACGTGCTGCAGCCGACAGCGCTAGAGGAGCTGCTGCCAGAGTGGCGGGAGGACGCTGACTGCCCCGTGCACCGCCAGCCAGCCACAGCCTCCCGCTTCTACTACCTCACCAGCAAGTGAGCGCAGGTTTGGCAATGCTGGTGTCGATGGCAGACCAAATCACCCGCAGAAGGAAGACAGGGCTGACGCTTGCCGCCAAGTCTTGCAGCATCCCAGCACACGCAGCTCTGCTTTTGCACCTGTGCCGCTGCAGGTTTGGCGTGCGGCTGCCCAACCCGCCGCAGATGAAGCACAAGGGCAACTTTGTGATCAGCCTCAGGTGGGCAGGCAGCTGGGAGAAGCTGTCGGCTGGGGGGCAGGTCCGCGGCTGCCTGTCGGCATATGTGCCGCAGCCTGCACTTGACTAAGCAGACTTCTCTTGGATGCATCAATTTGCAGCGAGACTGTGCGGTGGCTGGGCCGCAAAGCGGAGGAGCTGGGCGTGGAGGTGAGCGAGGCAGAGTGATTGGGATAACGCAGGTTTGAATGCTAGCCCATTGATCAGAACCCGACTGCTAGCCTGAGCATTTTGGCGCCTGTGCGCCTGCCGAAGCAGCTGTGCGCTTGTGAGCACTCCACGGTTGCCTGCTTGTCCCCCATGCGCAGATCTTCCCAGGGTTTGCGGGCGCCAAAGTCATGTACGGCCCCGGAGGAGAGGTGCACGGCGTGCAGGTCTGTACACAGCTGGCCGTGCGTTGGATGGTGCTGCGCTGGCTTGAGCGGTGGTTGGGCAGGTCCGTTGGTATAGAATCTGTTAAAGCCAGTGCTTGCCGCTCGCTATGCACCCCTTTCTGACCGACCCAATGCACCTCCAGTGGCCATGACACAAGCCCCCCTGGCCCTCTGGCTGCCGCAGACCAACGATTTTGGTGTGGCCAAGGACGGGAAGCGCAAGGACAGCTTCCAGCTGGGCATGGCGCTCACGGGTGAGGTGGCGAGAGGGGGCAGGGCCCCTGGCTGGCTGCTGAAAAGCGTCTTGGTCTGCATTGGTGGCTCGCATTGAGGCTGTGGCTGGTGCGGCCCTGGTTGGAGTCTAAAACCAGCAACCTAACCTTCGGCAGGGCACATGTGTCGGAACCTGACTGACTCTGTATGTTTGTATGCTGCTGTTCTGCTGATGCAGCGCGTGCCACGCTGCTGGCGGAGGGCTGCCGGGGCTCGCTGAGCCAAGCTGTGATGAAGCGGTGAGGGGGCGGGTGACACAGTTGGGAGGAGCAGTGCACCCCAAGTTTTTGTGTGCATGCAGCCGGCTGACGTTGGTCGTTGTTTCGACACCCCTGTGCAGGTTTGGGCTGCGGGAGAAGGCGGGGGCACAGCCGCAGACCTACGCCCTGGGGCTGAAGGAGGTGTGGGAGGTGAGCTGGCTGTGCAAGCACGCACTATCGCTGGGTGACTGATGACAATCTGCCGTGAGGCAGATGGGAGCACGCCCGTGTGCCACATGCAGGTCAACAATTGTCAAGAGCCTAGTGTTGCCCATGCCCCCTGCAATTGATTCACCTCCACTGCCACTCACCCTCCTCCACCACAGGTGGCGCCCGACAAACACAAGCCAGGCCTGGTGGTGCACGCGGTGGGGCACCCGCTGCCTTGGGACGTGTACGGCGGCTCCTTCATCTATCACATGCCTGACAGCCGCGTCGCGCTGGGGTGCGCGGAAAGGGGTGGGGGTGCATGGAGCCAGACATGGCCGCTGTCGAAGGCGTGGCATGCTGCCTGATGTCACATGGCATTACTACGTGCAAGTGTTGATTGCATCTATGCCCACCTACCTCATGCTGCCTGGCATGCTGACGGCTTCCCTTCTGCCCGCCCCACGGCAGCCTAGTGGTGGCGCTGGACTACCGCAACCCGCACCTCAACCTGTACCAGGAGTTCCAGCAGTTCAAGCGGCACCCCATGGTGGCGCGCCTGCTGGAGGGCGGCACCTGCCTGCAGGTGGGGAGTGTGGGGGCCAGCGAGGATGGTTTGAGGGGCCTCCGGGGATACAGGCAGGGCGTGCCCTTTCAAATTGTGCGATGGCCTGCGTACTCTCAACAACAAGCCTCCCCCCTGCCCCCCTCCCCACCCGCCATGCAGTACGGCGCGCGCACGCTGAACGAGGGCGGCTGGCAGTCCATCCCCTCGCTCTCCTTCCCGGGCGGTGCGCTGGTGGGCGACTCGGCGGGCTTCCTCAACGTCCCCAAAATCAAGGTAGGGCTGTTGGGTGGGGGGCCAGGGCCTGGTGTAGCACGGGCGGCGCACTGGTGCAGCTGAGAAAGTGGAGGGCCAGGCCAGTGCATGGTGTGGCACGGGTGGCGCATGGGCACGGCTGCCGAAGGTCAGCAGTCAGCTCCTGCGCAACCTTGGCCCCACCAACACCTTCGCTGCCTACCGCCTGCCCCCTGTGCAGGGCACCCACACGGCCATGAAGTCGGGCATGCTGGCTGCGGAGGCGGCCTTCAATGCCATGACCTCCCAGCCGGCGGGGCGGCCGCTGGACCTGTCGGCCTACGAGACGAGCTTCAAGTCGTCATGGGTGAGCGAAGGCTGAGGGGTCAAGGGGGGGCGTGGGAGCAGTGTAATAACGTAGAGCAGAGCTTAGTGGAGTCAACAACTGAGGAGAGTATAGCACTCACACACAACTGTCTCCCCCCAAGCAGCCGCCCATTTGCCCCACCCCGCAACTCTACACCCTGTACTCTCCCTCCTTCCCACCCAACCACTGGGCCACAGGTCGACCAGGAGCTGTTCCGTGAACGCAACATCCGGCCCTCCTTCAACCTGGGTGCGGGCATCTGGGGCGGCATCGCCTACTCAGCCCTGGACACCTACCTGCTGCGCGGCCAGGCGCCCTGGACGCTGCGGCACAGGTGGGGGGCGGGTCCAGCCTGCGCAGGAGAGCACTGTCAACCTCTGCCGTGCACGATGGGTGCAATCGGCATCCTTGCTAGCCTCCAGCTCATGGCCATGATTGAAGCTGCCGTGCACATACCTGCAACATAGCCACAGTTCTCTGCCATCCACCCGCCGTTTGCTCTGTGCGCAGGTATGCTGACCACGAGCGGCTCAAGCCAGCGGCGGAGTGCACCCTACGCGAGTACCCCAAGCCCGACGGCCATATCACCTTTGACCTCAACACCTCGCTGTTCAGGTGTGAGGGGGGCTACGCAGCTGGAGAGTTCAGGTTGCAAGGCAGGTTGCATGGCTGAAGATGCCGGGGTGGCTGTGCGCTGGGGGGTGGCTGTGCGCTGCGGATTCGGCCTACACATCAGTCATCCACCGCCTGCCCTGTTTGCTTGTGCCTGCAGGAGCCAGACCAACCACGAGCACGACCAGCCGCCGCACCTGCGCCTGGTCAACCCAAAGCTGCCAGAGGTGGGCTGCGGCAGTGCAACAGCTCCAAGTCTGTGGCAGCCGTGCCCTTGTGAGCAACCACCTCTCCTCCCCCCTTCTTGCTCGTGTGACCCAACCCTCACACTCTGCGCCCTGCTCCTGCCTGCCCCACCTATCCAGGTGGTCAACCTGCCGGTGTACGACGGCCCCGAGGCGCGCTACTGCCCCGCTGGTGCGTCGCAGCCAGCTGGCTTGGCGGGCTTGTACTGGCATGGAGCGGTGCATGAGCGGCCTGTGGGCTGTCTACTGAATGCCCTTGGCCCGGCCACCCTGAACACTGGTTCAAAAATTCAAAAAACCCTCCCCCCCGCTCCTCCTCCTTCTGCCCTCACCCTCTGCCCCAGGCGTGTACGAATGGGTTGCGGGCGACGACGGCGCCAAGCACCTGCAGATCAACGCCCAGAACTGCCTGCACTGCAAGGCCTGCGACATCAAGGACCCCACGCAAAACATCCGGTGGACGGTGCCCGAGGGCGGCGGCGGCCCCTCGTATACCGTCATGTGATGGCGCAGCAGCGGCGTGCTGTGTCCAACGGCATTCAATGGCTTTTATGTGACAAACCGTGCCATGCTCCCCGGCAGTGTACAACACGTTGGCTTCCTCAGCACAGGACCTGCATGATCCCTTTCGCGCAGCAGCCATGTCCACCATGCTAACTGCAGGAGCTTCTGCCAACCGCCCAACCCTGTAAGCACACTAGCAGCCTGTCATGCCACTTGCGCGGTCCACTGCAGCTGTGCACCTGGGTACCAGCACGCTCGAAGGCAATGTGTTACAGGTCGCGCGCGTGGCGCGCTCCTCTGGCTGCTGCTTACTTCTTGCCCGACTTCTTGACGCCGCGCAGAGGCTTGGAGCGGTTCTTGCGCTCCTTGATCTGCTTGCGCGACTTCTGCACCGCCTCCGCCAGGCCGTTCTGCAGGGGGCGCAAAGGCAGGGGGGAGGGGGAAGAGGAGGGGGTCAAGGAATGGAACAGCACCCATGCAACATGCACCAACTGTGGCAAATGCACATCCACAATGCAGCTGTCGGTTGCTGCAAGCTGCGTCCATGCTGCTGGCCAGTTGCTGCTTGCTGTAAGTGTCGTCGGCTCGCGCCCAGCTCCACAAACTGTCCAGTCGGCCGGTGCCTGCCGCTGCGCAGCACTGCTGAAGCTGGCCCACACATTTAAGACGCTGCAAGCGGCAGCTGCCGCGCTGGCAGTTCCTGATTCGCTGAGTGCCGCTGCTCTCCACACTGGGTCTGAGCGCCTGCCAGCCTCCCTGCTGCTGCGGCCCACTAGCAGTGCTGCACCCCTCCCAAAGCTGCCATCATCCCTCCTCCCCACGGCTGGCACGCACCCGCACGAGCCGGTACTTGGGCTCGAACTTCTTGGCCACCTCAACGTTGTCTGCAGGCAGGCAGGAGGGCAGGAAGTGCAGGCTGCACGTCAGCAAGCTGCATCGAGAGGCAAGAGTGCCCGCATGCTGGACGCTACGCTCTGACAGCAGCGGCAATGTCTTGGCAGGCTTGCTGCAACGCCACAACTGCAGGGCCTGGCCATGTGTAAGCCAGCGGCAGCATGCTGCGACCGCCCCGCCCACTGCTGCAACTGAATTAAATTGCCGGCGCACCGTAGATCAGGCCGAAGCCGGAGCTCTTGCCGCCGCCAAACTGGGTGCGCATGCCGAACACGAACACGCAGTTCAGGTCCTTCACGTCGTACATCTTGGCCAGCTTCTCGCGCAGGTCGGCCTGGGGGCGGGGCGGGGCGGGGGCAGCAGGGGAAGGAAGAGTGTGGGGCGCGGCGATGTGCGCTGCAGGAGTCCGAGGCAGCACGCCAGCTAAAACGCTGTGCTTCACAGGCCACTGCAAGGCTGCGGTTGGCACGCCTTCCAGGCTGCAGCTGAAGCAGGCGCCGGAGCAAAATGCCCATGGCAGCTGAAAGTGATGCCCCCTGCGGCTGTGCACAACTGCCGCATGTTTCGAGCTGCAACAGTTCCCTCTGCTGCTCTGGCCGCCAATTCTGCAGCTGTTCGCCATTTCTATCATTCCTACATCTGCCGTGCTTAGTCACTGCCATGGCTGTTCTACACTATTGTCATGCAGTGCTCTGCTCCCAGTTCCAAGTGGCTGCGCTGCCCAGGTGCTGACGCTGTAGCCCGTGCTGCCGCTGCTGCTGCCAGTGCTTGACAGCTGCCTGCTGCGCTGTTGCATGCAGAACATGTGCACCCCATCCATGCACTTCCAAGCAGCAAGCCAACGAACAAAACAAAACAAAATGCACATGGGCACGCCCCCAACGCCGCACCTTGGACACGTTGGCCTTGCCGGGGTGCAGCACATCCAGCACAAACTGCTTGCGGCCCAGCAGCCGGTTGGTCATGAACTGCAGCAGGAGAGCACAAGAGCGACCACAGCAGGCAGTCAGCAGGCCTGCAGAGCAGCAGCAAGCGAGCGTGCGGCGTGCTGCCGACAGGCACACACAAAACGCCCGGGCTGCGTTCAGGCGCCGCCGTTCGCCGTACTGGCACGTGCTCTGTTCCCCGCTGGCATTCCGCTCTGCCGCTGCGATATAGGGTCTCAGCTCCAGCTGCAACGTCGCGGCCCGGCCAGCACAAGGCGGCAGGCGCCGGCGGTGGCGGCAGCGCCCCGCCGGCAGGGCTGGGCTGCAGCGGCGGGTCGCCCATCGTGGCATCGTGGCATCTCGCTTCACCATGCCACCCGCCTCTGCTGTCCAGCCAGCTGCAGGCCGCCTGGCCGGGCCGCTCGGCGCACTGCCCCTCCTGGCTGCTGCCGGGTGGCTGGCTGGCACTGCCGCCGCTGCTGGCCGCTGTGCACATTGCTGCCCGCCGGCTGGCACGCCCCAGGGCCGCCGGGGAGGCCAGGGCCGCCATGCCATGCTTGCTTTTCCCGGGCGGCGGCCTCCCCAGCGGCCGGGCGCGCTTCCTGCCTGCAGCATATCCCCAGGGGAGGGCCCCCAGCAGCCCCGCTTGCCTTGCGAGTGCGGATGGTAGCCATGTTTGCGCTGTGTGCACAAACAAGGCTGGTGCCGCTGTGCTCCTACTGCAGGCAGCCGAAAGAGGCCGTTCCAGACGGCGGCCGGGGCAATTGGCGGCGACTGGGCTGACGTGGCGACCGATGCGAGCGCGACCCGCTGCAGGCCCCCTCACGCCCCTGTGAAGCCTGCTGGATGCGGCATTGCGCGCAGATAGTCTCAAGACGAGGTCACAGGGGCGCCCCGCATCGGTTGAGCTTACCGCCAGCGGCGGCAGGCAACGGCAGGGCACGAGTTTGCTTGGGCGCAAAAGCAAGGCGCTGGAAGCGCAATCAGGAGTCGTAAAAAGTCATGCAACGAAAGCTCTCAAGTCAAATCGTTCACTCAGTGTCCATGGCATCAGCCGCGCTGCCGGCTGCGCTGCCCGAGCGCTCAAACTCGAGCTGCGCGCCCTTGTGCAGCCGGCCCTCGGGCTGCTGCGCCAGCTGCGCCTGCTGAGCGGCATGGGCGCGCACCGCAGCCGCCACGCGCTTGCGGTGCTGCTCGATCGCGGCCGCGGGGTCCAGGTTGCCGGGCAGGTGTATGAAGCGCACGTGGCGGCCCTTAACGTACAGGTAGGTGGCGTCGCGGCGCGGCCCCTGCAGCGGCTGCACGCTCGCCCCCTCCAGCTGCAGGTTGAGGTGGTCGTCCGCCGCCACCAGCGTGCCGCGCACAATGGTGTCGTAGCGCAGCTCCACCACCAGCCGCTGGCCCTCCAGCGCCGACACAAAGGCGGCCAGCGTGGCGCGCTGCGGCCGCCGCCGCCCGCCGCCCCGGCCCATCACGGCGCTGCTGCTGCTGAGGGAGGCTTTGCTGAGCTAAGGAACTGCTGGTTGCGGCAAGATTCTACTGCTTGCTGATGGAGGCTGCCGGTCCTGCGGCCTAAAATGCTAACTGCTATGCTGCTGTGCTGTGGCTGCCGCCGGGGTGTCACCGCAGCATGGCGTTGCGCACGTCGATGGAGAACATGAGCCAGGCCAGCACCGTATTGACCACCAGCACCATTCCTGCGGAGTGGCATCGCATAGAGACAGGCGGCATGAGGAAGGCGGTCGGGCCGGGAGCGAGGGCTGGCACCGAGGCAGGCTGCAGGCATCTCCACATGGGCATGGCAGCCGCACCTTTGGAGCTGCATTTCCCCATGCACCCGGCCTGCCTCCTGCCCCGCCCTCGCTCAACCCGAATTGCACGCACCCGGGCCAAACTTGTCGCGGGGGTGCTGGGTCCGGGGGCGGATGCCGCTGGTGTCGGGGCGCACGCCACGCGCTTCCACCCGGCTGTGCACGCCTTGCGCCCACGTCAGGCGGCCTGGTAGCCTGGCAGCCAGCTGCGGGTGCACTGCGGCTTCTCTGCAGATCAATGGGCCAGTGATCAAGAGACAGGGTGAGGGGATGCAGCAACAACAGCAGATGTCAGCAGCTTGAGATTTGCCGCAGCTGGCGCACGCTTTCAAACGCTCGATGCCACAAAGACAATGCAACGGTGAGCAGCGTTCCAGGCTGCGCTCCGTGCCCATCCCATGCTCAAGTGCCCTCAGCCTCACTTGTAGTACTTGAGCTTGTTGGCGATGGAGGTGCGGGGCAGGAAGCCGAGGGTGTCGGCGACGCCAAACCCCTGCTGGCAGCGGTCGATGACGCGCACCAGGAAGGCCTGCAGGCCCTCGCGTGCCCTGGCTCTCGAGCCTTCGTACAGCTCAAACTGGCCAATGGGGACGGCGGGAGGCGTGGGGGGCTGGGCTGCAGGCAGCTGGAGAGGCGTCCTGCCCATCGGCGTGCGCAGTGCGCGCTGCAGTGCGCTTAGATCATTGCCTAGGGGATGCTCTGTCGTGTGCACTGGGTGTGCTGATCCCTAAGCCGCGTCTGGGCTCCGCCCCGAAATGCCACTCATGCAGGCCTCAGAGGCGCTGCAAGCCCGCTCCAGCATTTGCAAACTCATAAGAGCATAGCCAAGTTTCTGAAGCTGCTGGCCAGCCGCCCAATTGGCCTGCACTTGCGCGTGTTAGAGGCGGCGGCGCAGTCTCTGCGCCTCCCCGGTCCATTCTTTCATGCTGCTGGCGCACAGGAGCCTGCTGCGACTTGCGCCCCGCTCCCCCAGCTCCCCCACCCAGTGCCTGGCGGCAGCGGCGGCGGCAGCCCGGCGCCCAGCACTCGGCCGGCGGCTGCAGCACCTGGGGCGCAGCGCTCTCACCACGGCAGCCTCTGCAGGCGACAGGAGCAGCAGCAGCGGCACCATGACGGTGCCCCCGCCGCCCCCGATCATCGACATCAAGCCGCAGCTGCTGAGTGTGGCGCCCATGTGAGGGGCGGGCGGCGCTGGCGCTGGCGCCCGGTGCTGTGCTCACGTCTGGCTGTATACATGTAGCTCCAAGGGCACGCTGCATCAGCTGTGCTGCCCCTCATGCCTACGCTTCTCGCTTTGCAATGTCTACAGGATGGACTGGACGGACCTGTACTACCGCCAGCTGGCGCGCCTCATCTCGCGCCACACCTGGTGCGCCGGGCAGGGCTGCGCCAAAGCGCACTGCAGTTCGTGCAGCTGGACAGGCAGATGGAGTGCAGAGTGTGCTGTGCGACTGCAGCAACACGCGACTATCTTCTGCTGCAAGCAACGTTTTCGCTCACTGTTCACCTCCAACCACCTGCCGCAGGCTGTACACGGAGATGGTGGTTGACCAGACGATCCTGCACACCCCCTTCCTGGACAAGTTCCTGTGGTGCGTGACGATTAGCTGGGGGGCCTCCAAGCGCACCGCTGCTGTTGATGATGATGATGGTGCTGCTGCTGCCGCCGCTGCTGCCTTTTACATCGCTGTACCCCGGGTGGCGTGCAACCTCTGAAAGCCCTGCTCTGCAGTGGCCCGGGCGCAAACCTTGCGTTGCCGCCCGCACCCCCGCAGGTTCCCGCCGGAGCAGCATCCCATCGTGTGCCAGCTGGGCGGCAGCAATCCCGAGCTGCTGGCAAAGGCAGCCAAGATTGTGGAGCGGTACGGCTACGACGAGATCAACATCAACTGCGGTGCGCTGGCTAGTGCTTACCGCAGCTTGGGGTGTGCTCCTGTTGCACCACTGCCTCTCAGCCGAGCTTGGCGCCACCCACACTGCTCGAATGTCGGCTGCCCTGGCATGCACTTGCCACTGCAGAGAAAGCGTTCTGCTGCCCGCTTCACTGCACCGCTACATTCAATTTTTGCCATGCTTGCAGGCTGCCCGAGCGACCGCGTGGCGGGCGCAGGCTGCTTTGGCGCGGCCCTTATGCTGCGACCCGAGCTGGTGGCGCAGTGCTGCAAGGCGATGTGCGAGGCGGTGACCACGCCCATCACCGTCAAGTGCCGCCTGGGTGAGCGCTGTGGCTCCCTTTGGGTGGAGTTGCGTGCTGCCTATTTTGCCCATTGCTTGGCGCTGGCCATCCTCCATTGCATGCCTTCCACCTGCAACTCCGCTGCCTGGTGTCCCTCCCGCCTCCCCCGAAGGCGTGGACGATTTTGACACATACCCCGAGCTGGCCCACTTCATCCGCACCGTGGCCGAGGGCTCGGCGGTGCGCCACTTCATCATCCACGCCCGCAAGTGCCTCCTTAAGGGCCTCAACCCGCACCAGAACCGCACGGTGTGTGGGTAGCTGTGTACGGTGTCGGTGGAGCGAGGCTTGGGCAAGGGTGACGAGGGTGGCAAGCTGCTGCAGGCAGCCTGTGGTTCTGTGCACTATCTGCATCGCTAGGTGTGATGCAGCTGCTGCTGCAAAGTATCTGCACGACGAGCTGGCAACCACTCTGCCTGCTGGCTGGTGCCACCGCGACTGCCCGCAGGTGCCGCCGCTGCGATACGAGTGGGTGTGGGCCCTGAAGCGCGACTTCCCCCACCTCGACTTCTCTCTCAACGGCGGCGTGCTGACGCTGGAGGAGACGGCAGCGGCGCTGCGCATCGTCAACGGCGAGCAGCCAGAGGCAGCAGCCAGCGGGGACGGGGAGCAGGGCGGTGCCGAGGCAGCAGCGGCGGCAGCAGCAGAGGCGAGCGGCGAGGGCGTGGCAGCGGCGGCAGCAGCGGCAGTGGGCATTCCAGCGGGATCCTCGGCTGGCGTCGCCGGGCGGCAAGGCATTTGGGGCGTGATGGTGGGCCGCGCGGCGTACAATATGCCTTGGGACATGCTAGGTGCGTCATCTGTGGCATGTGTGCCATGGGCTGCTGTTCCTGCTGTTGCCCTAGCCAGCTGCTCAACTCGTTTGCCGCTCTCATCCTGCTGCATCGATCCGGTGACCAGCTGAAACGACATCGCCCCTTCATCCTGCCAACTGCAGCCGATGCGGACCGCGCCGTCTTTGGCGCGCCTACCAATCCAGCCACCAGCCGGCGGCAGGTACATCTTGACTGGATGGCCTTGGGTTTTGGTTGTCTAGTTGTGCACAGCAGCATGGCGCACCATTGCAGCAAAACCCGAATGTGAAGCGCACTGACATGTGTTGCTTCCATGTGCCCGCCCTCTCCCAGGTGATGCGCGAGTATGCGGCCTGGGCAGACCGCATGATTGGGCACTGGAAGGTGGAGGCGGACGGTCACAGGTCGCCAAATGTGAGCTGCCATGTTGCTGACTGCTACTGTACACCTGTCGGCACAGCGCCTGCAGTTGTGCAGGGACACTGCCCAGCAGGCCCGCCGCTGCCCGTTATGAGCCGCCGCAAAGCTGCTGCTTTGGCTGTTGCATGCATGCCACCGCTGCTTGGTGCGTGCTATCCCTCCACCGGCTTCTACTGACAAGTTAGCGCCCCTCCCACAACCCCCATGCAGGTGCGCATGCTGGTCAAGCCGCTGCTGGGCATGTTCCACGGAGAGCCGCGCGCCAAGAAGTGGCGAGCAGCGGTGAGGGGAGCTGGGAGGGTGTTGCAGTGCAGCAGCACAGGCATGGGCGCCCCTCCAGCAGTCTGTGCTCTTGTCAGCTTTGACGCCACCAGCCTGCACGTCTGCGAGCAACTGCAACCGCCATTTCAGTAGGTGCATGGATCCCGTTGACCTGCGCCTTCTCCGCCTGCTGCTCGCCTCACTCCCCCTCTCCCAACTGGGCCCCCTCGCTGCCCCTCGCCCCCGCAGGTGGACGCCGCGCTCAAGACGGCGGGCACGGTGAGCGAGGTGCTGGACGCCACCTTCCCGGTGCTCAAGCCGGAGACCCTGGATGCGGCGCCGCGCCCGCTGGGCACGCTGCCAGGCCGCCTGCAGCACTACGCGCTGGAGCTGCCGCCCACGCCCGAGTGGGCCATGGCCGATGAGCCGGCCCAGCGTGCCGACAGCGGCAGCCAGGGCAGCGGCGGCGAGGGCGGCGGCAGCGAGCAGCAGCAGGCGCAGCAGCAGCGGCAGGATGAGCCAACAGTGGTGGCGGTGTGAGGCGCCACATGGCGCACGCATCTGGCATCGATTGACCAAGTAGCACTGACCGTTCTTTGCAACTTAATGCACTGTCAACATTGGAAGCAGAGCAAGGATCCTGGAATGTTGAGACTGCAACCCGGGCTGCCTGTTTACTGACACTTGCCGCCGGGCAGTGCTCTGCAGCATGCTTTGCAGCCCCCAGCAAGCTCATGCGCAGCCCGGAGCCTTTGGATCTGCAAGGCCTCTCTGCTTAGGTCCCCATGCCAGCAGTGCGGCAGAAAGCGTGTCACAGCTTTGGAACGAATCGGCAAGAATGATGGTGGGCAGTCAAGCAGGAAGGGGCATGCGGCAATGGCTGCACGAGTGTGTGGTGTGGTGAGTGTGGTGTGCACGGTGGGTGCAGGAAGGGTGAGTCACTGTCAGAGCACAACGGGCAGTCAGAAGGGATGGGTACAAGGAGGGAGACAGATGCCTTGGCGCAGCGAAAGCATGCTGGGCGCTATGCCTGATGCACACAGTACTGGTACACGCTGCCGCGCTGCATGAGGTCATCAAAGAACGTGGCGGCGACTAGCGGCGTGCCATCCGGCAGCAGCGCCACTGCCTGCTTGGCTTGCTGCTGCTGCTGCTGCGTTGGCTGCGCCGGCCAGCGTTGCCGCAGCGGCGTGGGTGCCGAGCACGCGTCGTCCTGCAGGTCAAGCAGGCCAGCGGCCAGGCCTGCGCTGCCGCTGTATGAGCACCCCGGGCTGGCGGTGTGCTGCGAGTGCTCGCCCTCGCTGTCTGCTGCTGTATGCTGCTTGGGCTTGGCATCTGCATCGAATGCCCAGACGGCGGTGGCATCCGAGCCGGCCGACGGGCTGGCGGCGGCCGCCGCGGTGGCCTGCGGGCTGGTGGCCATGGCCTGCGGCTCCGGGTCGAGGTCCAGGAAGCAGTCGAAGGCGGCCATGGGTCCTGCGGGGGCCGCGGGTTTGAACGCGTGAGAAGGGTGGGGCCAGGCGGCGGCAGCCGCAGCGGCAGGCCGTGCTCGCAATTGCAAACGAGCCGATCGTGCAGCCGGATGCGCGCACCTGCGGTCGCGGAGGTCGTGCGGGCCGAAATAGAGCCGTTTGCTGGTGGGGCGGTGCTCGGGGGCGCTGCGGAGCGAGGGGCAGCCCGGCGGCGATCGTAATCGATGCTGGCAGTCTGCCAGGGGCTGTCGAGGGCTGCACCAAAGCGGGAAATCGAGCACTTGCATGGGCGTGCTGGGCGGCCAGCAGGAGGCCCTGTGGAGCCCTGCGCCCCCCGCAGCACACTTCTCTCGCTCCAGCAAACCTCCCTGCTGCCTTGTCTGCCCACGCGCCGCGCTCCTGGCGCCGCGCCGACTTCCTCGGCCTTGCCGCCGCCCCGCCCCGCCCCGCCGGCCAGCCAGCAGCACCAGCACCAGCCGTAGGACGCGCCACGCAGCGCGGCGCTGCTGGCGCCCGCAGCCACGGTGAGGACAGTCGCCGCCGCCGCCCGCTGCCGCCTGCCGGAAGCCGCGCCAGCTCTTGGCCTTGCCTGGCCAGCCTCGCAGAGCTGCCCAGTGGTTGGATTACTTGGGCGAGCTGCCAGCCTAACTCCACTGCCCTCACCGCCCGCCAACCCTGTGCAGGAGCGGCGCGGCGCCATGGCGTCTGCCCGCCAGCCCACCCACCACCTCCTCAAGTTCCCGCTGCTCAGCCGCGCGGAGCTGGACAACTCGCCCTCCCGCAAGGATGGCGTGAGCCAGGAGATGGAGGAGCGGCGGCGGTCGCACACCGCGCAGCACCTGAAGCGGGTGGCCTTTGACCTGCACATGTGAGTGCTCCGGCCCCACCCTGCCGGGTGTGTGGGATGGGCCAAGCACCGGGGCGCCGCTGCACGCGTGCAGGCTGCTGCCGCGCCGCACTGCCGCTCCCCGCCGCACTCTCCCTGCCGGGCGGTGCTCAGCTGCGTGTGGCTGGCCAAACGCACCTGCAACAGGGGCATTGACACGTGGGCGATCGCCATGACGCTCTACAACCGCTTCTACGCGCGCAAGAGCATGAAGAAGAACCACACCTTTGTGAGGGCGGGGAGGGGAGGAGCAGGGTGCCAGGGGGCTGCTGGTGGTGCTGGTGGCGTTCGCTTGAGCTGCACCTGTGCAAAGAGCGGCCCTAGCAGCAGAGCTACTTGTGTTGGATGCAACTCCAGCTGGTTCAGCAGCCGCAGCCCCTGGGTTGCTGCTCACCGCTGCCCACTGCTGCCTCCTCGCCATCCCCCGTGCCGCAGATTGTGGCCGCCGCCTGCCTGTTCCTGGCCGGCAAGGTGAACGACAGGCCGCGGCACCACTCCAAGGTGGCCAACGTGCTGCTGGCGCGCTGGTACGGCAAGGAGAACCCGCAGCTGCAGCGACTGGCGGCGGGGGCGCCTACGGTGGACGGCGCCGCGGTGCGCAACATGCCGCCCGCGCAGCTGGCCGAGGCGCGCGCCTTCTGGGAGAACATGTGAGCCCTGTTTGGGTGCCGGGGAGGGTGGTTGGGCTGGCATATGCAAGCAGGGGCAGGGCAGTTGACTGGTTGGCATGCTGGCATGAGCAGCATTTTCATGCAGCCCTCCCTGCACCGCTGCATGGGGCCTGCACTCATTGTCTATAGCACAACGATCCCTGACCCATTCATGCTGTCCACCGCTGCTGACCCCCTATCCCCCCAGGTACGCCACTGTTCTGGAGGCGGAGCGCTCGCTGCTCTACACCCTGGGCTTTGACTTCAACATCGACGTGCTGCACACGCACCTGGCGCGCCTGCTCAAGCGGCCGCGCTTCAAGTCCATGGGCCTGGGCGCCACCACCCAGGCCGCCTCTGACTTCCAGCAGTACGCCGTGTCCTTTGCCAACGACATCTACGTCAAGGACGGCACGCTGCTGCTGGAGGTGCGCCCGCGGCGTCGGTGGCGGTGGCTGTGCACTGGGCGGTGTTGCGAAGTTGGGGGTTCCATGACGAGGCATGCAAGTGCAGCAGCTTGCTGTCAACCTGCCACGTACTTCAGGCTGCCAACTCCAACCGCTCACACGCCCTGCTGCCCCCCTGCCCCTGTGCAGTGGCCGCTGGAGAAGCTGGCCATCGCCGTGTACTACATGATCTTCAAGGGGCTCAAGGCCAACAACATCAGGCACATCCCCACGCCGCCGGCCACCAGCAGCGGCACGCCCTGGTGCGCGGGCGCTCATGGGGTGCTTGGGCCTGCTGCTGGTGACAAGGGTTGGCCGCTGCATGTGCATTGGCAGCTGGGTTGAGGGGCTGTCACATGCGCATGGCAGGCTCTGCAGCTCCCTGGGCAACATGTGATGCATGCCATCTCCTCCTGACGTCTGCTCGCTGTTTGCGCGTTCCGCCCTTGCTGCTGTCAGGTACGTGGAGGAGGGCCTGACCACCGAGGAGATTGCGACGCTGACCAGCCGCCTGACCAGCAAGCTGTACGGATCGGGCAAGAAGAAGGAGGCAGACGGCGCGGCCAGGCAGGGCGCAGCGGCGGCAGCGGCGGCACGCGGCAGCAGGCCCGCCGCTTCGGCGGCCACCGCCGGCGGCGCTGCAAGCACCATGATGCTCGGGGCGTGTGAGAGCGTGGCCTACAGCGGCGCCGGCACAGTGGTGGGCGGCGGCGGCGTTTCCGACCTGGCGGAGCACACCTCGGTGCCCCGCCCGCTCAGCAGCGAGGCCGGCTCCGGCGCCGGCTCCAAGCGGCCGGCGGCGAGCAGCCCCGCGGGTGGCGGCCCTGGCCCCGCCGCTCTGTCTCCCGCTGATGCCAGCGGCAGCGGCACGGCAGCGCATGCCAACAAGCGGGCGCGGGTGGAGGAGACTGCGGCAGTGTGCGCGCCCCCGACCTGCAACGAGGCCACCAGTGCAGCAATAAAGACGCCGGCCAGCCAGAGCGGCACGCCGGCGTTCAGCGGAACAGCGCACCCGCCTGCGCCAGCAGCACAACAAACGCAGCCAGGCGGCACCCCGGCTTGGCCTGCGGCAGCACCAGCCCCTGCTGCAGCTGCAGCAGCGGCAGCGGCTGAGGATAGCGAGAAGGAGGAGGGGGAGCTCGAAGAAGGAGAGTTGGCCTGAGCAGGCCTCCTGGAGCGCTACTGCTGTGCCGCCCACAGCTGCTCCTGCCGCACTCTGTGAGGCCGGCACCCCCCAGGCGTGCCCTTCTTCCTGCCCTTCTTCCTCCTGTAGCACAGCCTGTTTTTATCCCCCTGCCTTCGATTGTTACTCTTCTTTCCATGCACCGATTTGATTGGCTTCCTGACCTCTTCTCCGCTTTGCTTGCCTGCGCTCCTTTGTGCCTGCTCCTTTCTTTCCAGCTCTCGCTCTCTTAACCAAACCCTACAAGGAATGAACGACGCTTTGTAATGCAGAGTGCGCAAGGAGGGAGCAGAGCAAACATGTGGGGCTGGAGAAGGAGCAGCAGGGGGAGAACAGCTAGCGGAAACAAATTTGGGGCAGAACAGCGTCAAAACATGCACGAATTGCAGCATAGAAGAGCAGAGCAGAAAAGCACAGGTCTTGGTTATTTGGTGGATTATCTGTGTGGTGATCAGGCCTCTTCCACAAAGTCCTCAGCCTCCGCCTCAGCTGCGCCCTCCTGCTCCGGCCAGGGCAGGGCCGCCGCCTCGACGGGCCAGCCGGCAAACACGAGCGGCAGGCGGTCGGCCAGCAGGGCGCGGAATGCGGGGATGTCCACAATCACGTCCACGTTGGTGTGCGCCTGGGGTGGAGCAGTTGATGGGGTGGAGTGGGTGGGGCCGCACGTCAGCAGGCGGGGCAACGCTGGCCGCATGCACAGCATGGTGACACCAGCGGGAGCAAACACTCTCTGCAGGCTTCCCAAAAGCAACACATTCCTACCCCCTTGCCTGCCCACCACCATGGTACCACCCCCTCGCCTCACCTCCACGCACTCCTCCGTATTGCACTGCAGCGGCTCCCAGTCGCCAAAGCGCGCCTCGTCCCGCGGCTCGATGTACCGCGTCTCGTTGGCGCCGGTGGCGCGCCACGCGAAGTGGTGGATGTCGCCCATCGTGTCGGTCTGGACCTGCGGTGCAGGTTGTGTGGGCAGGGTGCAAGCGTGCTCAGGGCGCCCGGCATCGCATTGATTTGGGGAAGTGCAAGCGGCTTGCCCTTCAAGTCCAGCCTCCGCTGCCGTCTCTGCACACACTTGGCTCCCTGCACAGACCTGGAAGCTGCGGTCCAGGCCGTGCCAGAACCAGTTGCGCTGGATGATCTCAAACACGGCGCTGCCGGGCTGCAGGAACTGCGCGTTGGCCAGGTTGGAGGTGTGCACAGACACCTGCAGGGGAGGAGGGTTAGCGTCGTGGTTGCGAAGCGCAGCGCATCCGGCTTGGTAAGGTTGCAGGTGCAAGGCGTTCCGCACCACACGAGAGCATCGTGCACGTGCAGCTCAGCGGCTGCATGCCCTCACCAGCACGCTGGTGGACGCCATGGTTTCCAGCTGCGTCTTGAAGGGCGTGGAGGCGTTGAACTCCACCACGCGCACCTGGGGGTAAGGCAGGAGGGGGCGAGAGGAGGGAGGCACTGATGCAGGGGAGTGGCGGTGAGCTGCGGCTTTCTTGAGGTTCCCCAGCCAACTCAACCACCCGCAAGCGCTCCAAGAGTGCCGCAGACGTAGCCAGGCAGCCCACAGGTTGGCTAGCAGTGCACAACCAGCCCGACATGCCGCAGGTTGGCTGCTCGCCCTCCCTCCCTCTTGATCCCCCAACCCCCCAACCCCCACACGTCGCACCTCCCCAAACTCCCCCAGCATCTTGAGCAGCGCCGCCTCGTTCACCACGCGCCGGTTGGCGCGCTTGCGCTGGAAGGTGATCACGCGTGGCAGCGGAGACCGCTTGCGTGGTGTTGGCAGGCCGTACTGCGTGGCAGAGGTGGAAGGGTGCATTGGCAGGGTGCATTGGCAGGGTGCATCGGCAGGTTGCATGTGATGGCTGCAGCAGCAGCAGCGATCCCTGTGCCACTCACTGCTGCGGCAGAGCTGACCCACTCCTGCCGGCAACCACGCCACTGCCGCCACAGCAGCCGCAGCCAGCCCCGCCATGCAACCTTCCTGCATGTGTGCAGCAGCTGGTGCTCCTGCACACAAACAACCACCCCGCCCACGGCTGTGCCCCTTTCCAGCAGCCCCAGCCGCAGCGCACCTGTGCATACAGCATTTTGCGGTACAGGTGCGCGTCGCGGCGGTCCAGGAAGGTGCGCACGCCGCCCGTGAAGATGTCCTTCACCACCAACACGCGGTCCAGCGCCACCCAGGTGTCGGGTGGGATGCCCTCCAGCGGCGCGGCTGCACGGGGTTGAAGAGTTGGGGACAGGGGATGCAGGGGAGTGAGGCATTGTGCTGGCAGGCGCGGGGCAGCGTTGCTGTGCGGCCGGCGGAGTACGGTTGATCGAGCGATTGCTCGACGCTGCAGATTGGAAGCAGCAACCACTGCTACCCTCTCGGTTGCAATCAACACTTGTAGCAGCAGCATGCCCGGGCGCAGGCCCTGCCCACCAGCGGATGCCATCCCCACCCCAACCCCTCCCTCCCCGCCAGCTCACCCATCTGGTCGCCCACATCGGCCACCTCTGTCTGGAACATGATGGGCGGCAGGTCCTGCTTGGGGCCCACACCCAGCGCAGTGGCCAGGTTGGCGCGCACCTGGCGGGGCAGGGAGCGCGAGAGGCGGTGGCAGGGTGTTTAAAACTCACCTAGGTCACTGGGGCAGGGTGGCAGGCACCCAGCAAGAGCGGGGCACAGCTGCCATGCAGGCTGAGACAGGAAAAGACAGCAGCACTGCTGCCCAGGCACAGGAACAGCAGCAACCCACGTGCGGTGCTGAGTTGCGTCAGGCCAGCACCAGCCGCACTCACCCACTCCATCATGTGGCAGCGCTTGAGGTGCAGCTGCAGGAACTGGGTGGGCGGCCGCGCAAACGACCGCTCCTGGCGCAGAATGCTGAACAGCGGGAACAGCATCTCGCTCCAGTGCCCGATGGCCGTCTGCACACAATGGCAGGGGGGTGAGGCAACAGCGTCAGTGCGGTAACAGTGTCAGTGCGTCAGCAGCGTCAGCAGCACGACGAGAACACAACTGGAACTGGAAGAGCCCGTCCGCCCCCGCACCGGGTGCAGGAAGAAGACAAAGTCAAAGACGAGCGTGTCGCCGGGCACCACGCGGTGCGGGGTGGAGCCCACAAACTGGCGCGCGTCCTTGACGTGCATGATGTTCAGCTCCTGGTTGCGCGTCAGCTTCCAGGGCTCCTGCACAGTATGGTTGAGGGGAGGGGCGGCAGACAGGGGCGGTTTGGTGGATCTGTCTGGCAGGCACTTGGAGCACACAGGTGAGCAGACAGCAACACATGCGGCATCACACAAACGCCAGGCCTGCGCGGTTGGGCCGACCGCATGTGCCCTCCCAGCCTCCCTGGACTCACGATGCCCTCCTCGCCATCCACCAGCAGGTAGAAGCGGCCGTTGTTGAACCTGCAGTGAGCCAGGCGGGCAGGCAGGTTTGGGCAAGCTGGCAGTGCCGGGCACATTTTGGTGCACATGGCGGCACAGACATGCGTAGATGCTGGGCTTGCAATCCAGACAGGCCAGCAACAGCGTGCATCCAGCCCCACCCAAACCACACAGCCAGCTGCTGCGCACCAGAGGTTCTCATACAGGCAGTAGTTGTCGTTGCAGTCGGCTGCCGAGCGCGGCGAGCCGTTGCGCCACCGCCACTTTTGCTGCGTGGGGTCCAGCCCAGGCACCACGCACGCCGCCGGCTGCTGGTCCGTCCAGTTGCGCGCCGCGGCGTCCCAGTACTGGTAGCGGCGCAGGCCCCACATGCCGGGGTCCTCTCCCTGTGGGGGCAGCAGGCCATGTGCCAGGTGGGCTCGGCCGCCGCGTGTGCTGGATGGGCGGCATGCCATGCTGTGCCGGCTGGCGTGCACCAGTGGGGGCATGCACTCGTGAACCAGCGCTGCATGTTCATGCCCAGCTGCAGTGGCACTCCACTGGTTATCCCCATTACCCACCTTGGCCTGCACCTCCCGCCACTTGCAGCCCTTTGGGAAGAATCCGCGCCCGTCGGCCACCAGGAGGCCGCCCTCCTCCCGGCCCCCCGCAATGCCGCCGCCGCTGCCGCCGCTGCTGCCTTCGTCGCTGCTGTCGCCGCTGCCACTGCTGGTTAGGCTGCCCAGCAGGCCATCCGGCGGCCACTGCTTGACTGCAAGGGCGGCCAGCAGCGCCAGCAGCAGCACTAGGAGGGGCGATGCTATCGTGAGGGGCCGCAGCTTGCCCTGCGCTGCCGCTGCTCGCTGCGCCTTGCCGCCCTTGCCTCTGCTACTGCTGCCGCTGCCCCTGGGCGCTGTTGCTGGCTGCCTCCCCGAGGTGCTGGGCTGCTGCTGGTGCTGCTGGTCGGCCGCCGTGCCGCCTTGCCGCAAGGCGGCGTCTGCCGCCGGCGGCGGCGGCCCCCGCCTCCTGGCGGCCATCTGCGCAGTGCGACGCCTCGCTCTGCTGCTATGCCTGCTTCACAGCACCGACCGGCGGGCGCCCAGGCCGCTTGGCCGGCCCGACCCGCTCAGTTGAACAAGGCCCTTGGCCGGTGCGCCTGGGGGCCGCTCACAAAGCTTCGGTGTGGTGCATCAATGCCGATCTGATTGCCCTGCGGCCGCCCGGAGCGAGCGATCTGCAGCAAGGCTCCCATGCAGCCACCTTGGCGGGCGGCAATGGCAAGCAGGCGCAAAACGCGCTGCTTGAGCCCGCTGTGCAGACAACCCCTGTTGTGGCAGTGACCCTGCACGTTTTCCATTGCAAAGGAAGCCATGCAGGCTCTCTGCTCGCTGCAGGCCGCGGCCGCCCACCAGGTGGCGGCGCGTGCAGCCCCGCGGTTGCAGCGCCCTGAGACTTGCAGGGCAGGTGCTCCTGTGGTCGTTAGGAGGGCCGCCACAGTCGCCAGCCGCAGGCATCGTGTGTGCAAGGCGGTGGCCGCCCCTGAGCGTGTGGAGGCCACTGCCTCCAAGCTGCAGCAGCCGGGCAAGGCCCAGGACCAGGTGGGCACGCCATGCAAGACGTCGCGGTGCAGGGTGGGGGGTACCCTGCGCCTCGGGCGTCGCGGCGCCGCCGCCATCCGCGATGCTCGCCAAACCCACTCACACTCCTCCTCCCTTGCTGGCCCCCTTGCCTGCAGGTCACTGTCGTGTACAAGGTGCGTGATGCAGGGAGGGGCAGGCAGCTGTGCCCAGAGAGCCAGCAGCAGCGGCAGCGGGCGCTCACGGCGCCAGCACCCTCGCACTGCGCCGCCGCCCTCGTCCCCGTCAGTTGCCCAGATCCAGGCATGCCACACCCCCGCCCTGCTCCCTACAGTTTGGCGGCTCCTCCGTGGCCAGCGCCGAGCGCATGATGGAGGTGGCGGACATTGTGTGCAGCTTCCCCGAGCACCTGCCCTGCGTGGTGCTGTCGGCCATGGGCAAGGTGCGGTGCAGGCAGCTGAGCCGGCCAGTTCCTCTTGTGCATGCACCTGCCCGCCTGCAGGGTTGGACTGAAATGTAGATCTGGGTAGTGGGCTAAACCCCAGCTGAACTGCCATGCGCCAGTCCAAAAGGTCGGGGTGGCAGTGCACCCGGCTCAACCTGCTCGCCACCACCGCTCGCCCTGCGCCCCGCAGACCACCAACCTGCTGCTGCAGTGCGGCGAGGAGGCGCTGCGCACCGACGCCTCCAACATCCGCTCCCTGGCGCCCCTCAAGTGAGCAGAGGAAGGCTGCACAGGGGCAGAGGGTGGGCTTGGGAGGCACCCAGGGGGCATTTGAAGCATGTACCGCCCTGTACCATCGTCCCACCCTCCTCAGCCTGCAGCCCCAGGCTCACTTCACTGCGAGGCATGCCCCTGCTTAGTTGATTGCTAACCCCAGCCCTTCGCAACCCGCTGTTGCGCAGGGCCATCCAGGACCTGCACCGCGAGACCGCCCAGAAGCTGCGCGTGGACCACGCCTGCATCGAGGAGGTGGAGGCGCTGCTGAAGCAGCTGGAGCAGCTGCTGGTCGGCATCTCCATCATGCAGGTGAGGCGTGCTGTAGTAGCAGCAGGACTGAGCTGCCGGGGTGTTGGGAGGGGTTGCCGTGCTGCCCACTGGGTGGGTGCTTATGCTGCAAGCTGCAGTTCCGGCTTTGGGTGCGGGGCAGGGCACAGACTGCTCACCCATGCTGAGCCAACCCACCCACTTGCAACCGCCGCACCCTGCCGCAGGACCTGACCCCGCGCGCCAAGGACTCGCTGGTGTCGTTTGGCGAGCGCCTGTCCACCCGCCTGTTTGCGGCGTTCCTCAACGCCCAGGGCATCAAGGCCAAGCAGTACGACGCGTACGCCATTGGCGTCACCACCAACGACAACTTTGTCAACGCCGAGGTGCGCGTGGGCACAATTGCTGGCAGGTGGTGCGTCGCTGCTCCCATGCTGCTTCCTTGCATGGGCTGTTTCATGCCCATGTGCGCATGCTGTCCCACTGACTGCCACCCCTGCCCACCATTTCACCGCTCCTGCGCGCAGGTCAACTACCAGCTGACGCTGCCGGCGGTGAAGGAGGCGCTGACGTTCAAGCCGGGCCAGGAGCGGCACCTGCCCATTGTGACGGGCTTCCTGGGCCGCGGCCTGCAGACGGGCGCCATCACCACCCTGGGCCGCGGCGGCTCCGACCTCACCTGCACCCTGCTGGGCGCCTCGCTGGGCCTGCCCGAGGTGCAGGTGTGGAAGGACGTGGACGGCGTGCTGACGGCCGACCCGCGCGTGGTGTCCACCGCCACCCCCGTGGCGCGCCTCACCTTTGAGGAGGCCACCGAGCTGGCGGTGTTTGGCGCCACCGTGCTGCACCCGCTGGCCATGCAGCCCGCGCACGAGTGCAACGTGGGCGTGCGCGTCAAGAACAGCTACAACCGGTGAGGGGGGAAGGGAAGGGGGGACGGGGGGCGATGCGAGTGCGGGTCGTGGTATGTTAGCAGTGGAAGCATGCGCTGTGTGCATTCTCACAGGCAGACCTGTGCGCTGCTGCAGCTTTGCAACGATCTACCACTGCTGCAGCTCACCAGGCCTCTGCCCCTCCTCCCCTTCCCACCCGCCCCCTTGCAGCACCGCCCCCGGCACGCTGATCACTGAGGAGCGGGCGATGGAGGACGTGCTGGTGACCTCGGTGGTCATCAAGTCCAACGTCACCCTGGTGGACATCACCTCCACCCGCATGATGGGCCAGTACGGCTTCCTGGCCAAGGTGGGCAGACAGGCAGTGTGGGTGGAGGGGCAGGGCAGGGAAGGGGTGCATGAGCTTGTGCATAGGACAGGCACGGATCAATTAGCAGTCAGCCCCATCCTGCATGTTTCCAACCAGCCAGCTGTTCCACCCTCATGCCCTCCCCACCGCCAGGTGTTTGACGTGTTTGCGCGCAACAAGATCTCCGTGGACGTGGTGGCCACCTCGGAGGTGTCCGTCTCCCTCACCCTCGACCCCGCCAAGTGAGAGCCGCTGCTGTTTGCTGCAAGGGTGCTGCATGCGTCCCCATACGTGCCATCCCCATATGTTGTGGGGCGCACGGGGATGGCAGCGCAGCAGGCTGGATGATTTGGTGCTGCTTGGCTGCTGCATGCGTCCCAATACGTGCCAAGCATGCACTTTTGTCCAGCCTGCCAGCAGAGCCACCTGCATGCTTCACTGCCCCTCAGCGCGTGCTGTGTACTTACCGCGCGCTCCGCTTGTGCTTTGCCCGCCCTGCAGGACCATGTGGGAGCGCGACCTGATCACCGACGAGCTGGAGCACCTGATGCACGACTTTGAGGGCATCGCCGAGGTGCGCAGCAGCAGCGCCTTGCTGAGCGTGTGCTGGCAGGGCTGCAGCATGTGTGGCAACTGGCATTGCATTGGCCCTGCATCCGGCGGTGGTGGTGGTTTGTGGCAGCGGGCTCCATGCACAGCCTGGCCTGGGCCTCCTCACTCCTCACTCTTCTCACCCTAGCCACCCGCCTGTCCCCCCTCACCTGCCGCAGGCGCACTACCGGCGCGGCATGGCCATCATCTCGCTCATCTGCAATGTGCAGCGCACCAGCGAGATCCTGGAGCGCGTGTTCCGCGTGTTTGGCCGCGAGAAGATCAACGTGCAGGTGCGCGGAGCAGGGCAGGGCAGGCGGGGGCGGGGTGGGGGCAAGGTGGGATTGGGCGCAAGGCGGCAGGGTGCAGGCAAAGGGGTGTGTGCAGCTGCTCTGGCTGATTTTATGCAGCCCTGCGTCCTGCTCTTCTCTAACTAACCTGCTCCCTGCCCTCCCATCTCTGCCCCGCAGATGCTGAGCCAGGGCGCCAGCAAGACCAACATTGCCCTGATTGTGAACGACGAGGAGGCCAAGGCGGCGCTGCGCGCCCTGCACCAGGAGTTCTTTGGCAGCTGCTGAGCCGGAGCTGCCTGGCCGGCGGCTCGGCGGCTGGCGCGCGACCAGTGGCGCCCGCAGCCGCGGCCAAGCACTGTGCACTGAGCACTCTCTGAGTTGAGCGGCCCGCTGGGGCCGCAGCAGCACTTTCGGTTTCCCCGCACTTTGCCCGCCCGTGCACCCCCACGTGTGCCTCCTTGAACCCCTACCCGTCCCCCGGTCGGTCCCCCTCTCCAGCCCTGCGCTGCCCCTCAAAATGACCGAATGCCCCCCATGCGACTAACATACCAAACCCGCCCGCAATTGTACACTGTCTGCACGCTCCTTCCGTTATCTGCCGTCTGAACCGCTCTAGGCAGCCGCCATTCGTCCTGCTGGAGTAGCTTCAGTTTTCCAACTCCCCAGATAGGCACGAGTGTACACCCGTACCAGACTGCATTAGCCTCTCTCCCTCGCTGTGTGCACGGGTCTTGATGCCGCAGCCACCCGCCTGGCCGGCTGAGCCCGACCCTTTTCCTTCGTCTCCTGACTTGGGGAGTGACCGGGATGCTCTTCATTTAGCACTGACTTCCTCCTGATTTGCCTGATTCCTCGCCAACTCTTGCCAGTGTAAAGCCTGCTGAGTGACAAGCCATAAACGCAAGTCGGCATGACAGGAGGACAGGGACAGTGCATCAAGATGGTTCTGGGCTGGCAGTTGGTCGGTCGGCTGCTGCTTCCTGCCGCCTGCTGCCTTGTGTGCCCTCGCCGCCCTGCTGCCCCTGCTGCTGCTCCTGCTGTGCACCCTCCCCTTCTGCTGCCATCGTCTCAAGGTACTTCTGCAGGTTCTCCAGATACAGCGGCTGTAGGGAGATGGAAGAATTGAGAAAGCAGCTCAGCAGATCCCACCCCATCAACGTGTTTTTGTCGCATCCAACGCACAAGCAACTAGCAAGCTTCATCTGCCCACCCTGTTTTCCTACACACCCACCCACCTCCATGTGCTCGCTCAGCCCCGAGCCATCCAGCAGCACCGACCAGGCCTGCCGCTCTTGCTCCCAAATCTCAGACAGCGCATCCGGCGTCACAGCCTCGGCGGCTGCTCCCAGTGCCTCTGCTGCGCCCTCGCCCCCTGCCTCTGCCGCCTCAGCTGCTGAGGCTGCCGCTTCCTCATCTGTAGAGCCCGCCACCGCCACCTCAATGCCAACCTTTTTGAGCGCTGTGGTGGCCACATCAGGCAGCAGCTCCGGCACCTGCGCATGAATTTGGTTGAAGGTTCACATTCAGTGAGTCGTTTGGACCTGTTTGGCGAGGCATGGAATGGTGCGTTTGCAAAGCAAAGCATCCGAGCATGCATCCACGGGATGTCACATTGCCGGGCCTGCCTCCCCTCGTATGAAAGGCCCAGCCACTCCCTCACCTTGGCAGCCACGGCGGCGGCCACAGAGGCGCGCACCACGGGCGTGAGGTCCGACACGCCCAGCCCCTCCCCAAGCCGCTGCGTGGAATTCATCACCACTTCTACCCGCCCCTCTCCAGTCAGGTAGATGGCGTTGCCCACGTGCGCATAGCCCATCTGGAAGGAGGCGGAGATGGTGAGCAAAGCATTGCATGGCATTGACAGCGTATGCAGCAGGCTGGCATGTGATGCAGGAGTGGAGCAATGCGGCTCTACAGCCCACAAGCTTGCCCCCAAAGCAGCACTGAGCAACAGAAACGACAGCTGAGATACGAGGCTAGCCTGCGGCTCAGCAGCACGCTGGCCGGCAGCCGGAGCCAGCCAGCAGCACTCACCAGGCGGGGCACAGTGACCACAGTGTCTTTGGCGTTCACGACCCGCCAGGTGCGCGGCACGAGTGAGTTGTAGCTGTCGGCAAACTTGCGGTTGCCCTGCATGCATCGGGCGGGGCTCAGCTTGGTGCACGCACGTGGGCTCCTGTGCAGGTATCATGGCTATACACACACTGCGTCCCTTCCACCCCCGAAAGTCACCACTCGCGGCGAGCCAAAGTTGACCACCACCAGCTCCGGGCTCTCCTTGCATGGCCAGCTGCACAGGAATGGCAATGCTCGCGCTCAACTCGTAAGGAACTTCATCGGCAGGTAAGTCCAGCTTCCGGCCACCCCACGCTACTCGCTAGCCCACAGGCTGCCACACCTGCGGTGCGCGCAGTCCCAGGCTGCCAGCGTGGCCAGGGCACCTCCCAGCGAGTGCCCCGTGAGCTGCAGGGTCCAGCGGTCCTGCTCGCCGTCCAGCAGGGCGGCCAGCAGGCCCAGCAGAGCGGGGCGCAGGCTGTCATAGGCCGTCAGGAAGCCAGAGTGCACCTGCGCGGACTGGGGCAATGGGTAACAACGGGTAACATAGCTTGAAAATGTAGCGCAGCTGCCCAGGCTTGGCAGTAACATTTGGCGCTCATCTCAGCTGCCCTTCCACACATGCACCCATTTCACTACAAGCGTTCCCCAGAACCCACCCACGACTGGTCGTCCTCGTCATCATGGCCCTCCTCCTCCGCCGATGCAATCTCCTGCCGCACTCGTTCCAGCACCGCGGCCACGTCGTCAGCTGTGGCCTTCACGACCTTGACGGCAGTCTCCAGGATGTGGCTATCGACCTGGGGCAGGGGCAGCACAACCAGAGAGTGCAGCGCATGGCTTCAAAGAGCAGCAGCAGTGCGACACTGCTGTGAATACAAATGTCAACCAGCAGCTCTAGCATACAGACATGAACAGGCGGTTGCAGCAGGCCTTGGTGACGATGCCCATCTGACTGTAGCGCCCGCGGTATGCATGCGGTTGCTCACCTTGTCGGCGCTGCCCGCCTCCTCCTCTGCCGCCGCCCGCTCCAGCGCCACCTGCTCCTTGGCCTGCTCAACTGTGGACCTGAGGCAGGCGAGGCAAGGGAAGAGAAGGAGTCAGAAGGTTGCTCCGTACGACGAGCGGGCACGGCAGCAGGTAAGGCAGGGCCGGCATGAGGCAAAGGGTGGCAACAGCTGGCCAACACACTGCAGCACGGCTGGCGCTAGGGCCGGCCTTGCACGGTATGAACATCAACAGGCCGATTCCCTTCTGCTCACAGGATGCGGCTCAGGCTGCTGGGCTCCTCCGCCGGCTGAGACACCTCGGACAGGGCTGCAGGGAGGAGGAGCAGGCAACAGTCAGCAGGCGCAAGACATGCTAGCAGAGAGGCACACCCCGGGGCAACCATCTTGCCAGTGCAATGGTTCAAGCTGTTGAGCCGCTCCACACACTTGCACATAGTTTGCAAACCCGCACCTGCCGTCCAGCGTGCGGTTGCCACGCGCTCGGGGTCCAGCGGTGCGGGCACCAGGTGCAGGTCCGTGATAATGTCCTGCAGTGTGCATTGCAACAGAGATAAATTAACTCAGCCTAAGCATGGCGAACCAGGGGTGACTGTACCCAGCGATTCGGTGTGGCAATGGATCCAAACCAGCTTGCAGACAGCTGAGATTGTTGTGCAGCAACATTTCAACCTACAGCTTTTATCTTTCATTCGACCTTGTCTCGGCTGCCGCTCACCTTCCATTTGCCCTGCTCTGTTCCACGGAACGCCACGCACACCTGCCGCTGCTGCCGGTTCCAGTACACGTAGCACTGCAATGGCCACGGCAGAGGCAGGAGTTGCACGGACTTTGCACATCTCTTGCACAAACTTGCAGGGGGTTGTTAGGGGCTTGGCACAAAGGCCTGCTTCGTCCTCTGCACACCTGTGTGTTGGTGGTTTCGTTCTCCACGTACGCAACTGGCGTGAAGCGGGAGTGCATGACCACCCCTGCCAGCTCCATCACGCGCTGCCAATCCTGCGCCAGCGGGATCTGCTTGGGTGGCAGGCAGAGGCATGCACTGGTGAGGGGGAGCCTGTGTGCTGCTCACTGCAGGGCTGCTTTCAGGAAACAGCTGGAACTTGTTGCACCTGCTGCACATCGTGTATGTGCAACCATACGCGAGCAGGGAGATTGCCGTGAGGGCAGCAGCAGCCAGTCGCCCTCACCTCCCCAGGTGTGGCCAGCACTGGCTGGCCGTCCACGTCTGGTTCCGCCACCTCATCCGCCAGCAGCTCGCTGAAGGGCAGGAAGCGAGCGCTCAGCTGCACGCTGCCGCTGCCGTCACTTGCAGAGCGGCTGACTTCACTGGTAGCTGCGCCGTCACCAGCTGCGCTGCTTGCTGCATCAGCCTCCTCACCGCTGCTCGCCTGGCCACTGCTACGGCTGCCGTCCATGCCCTCTCCGCTGCCCTGGCCTACCTCCTCGCAAGCCGCGCCCTCTTCCTGGCTGCCACCCACCGCTGCAAAGGGGCTGCCGCGTAGCTGCAGCTCGAGATCGTGCTGACGCCCGTCGCACAGGGGCTGCACATCGGCGACAGACGACCCCAGGAAGTCGTCCTCGGCCCCAAAGTCGTAGTCAAACACGCGCACCGTCAGCGTCTGCACCTTGGGGTCCCTGCAGAGCAGCGCAAAGCGAGCAGATGCTGAGCTCATCAACGGCTGCAAGCTAGAGCAGAGCCATGTGGTGCCTGCGCAGGCCACGGCCAGCCATGCACACACTCGTGTGTGCTGTTCAGGGCAGACTGCGGCACATCTGCTGCCCCGCCCCACCTGACAAACAGGGTGCAGCTCTCGTGCCACTCCGGGTTCAGGTTGTTCAGAATGGTGCGGGTGGTGAAGCAGCTGTCGCCTACGCACACGACCAAGTAGGGGTCGCTGGTGAACGGCGCTGGGTCGGCCGCCGGCAGGCTCACCGCGCGCCGGATGGTCACATGCAGCAGGCCGGCCTGCTTGGAGCGCAGGAACTCCCTGCACAAGCACGAGGGGGGATCCACAGGCATTGGGCCAGTCTGCAGGATGGCAGTGCAACGAGCATGCCAGGCACGTGCTTTCCTCGCTGGCAACATCATTGGAGGGGGTAACAGCCGGTCAAGGCCTCTGGTCCACAATGGAGACGACCCACATTGAAGGCATGCGTTCGAATGCCATCGGCAGCCCACCTGTCCATGTAGTGCGTGTCGGCGCCGCAGGCGTGGTGCTGCGGCAGGCCCGGCTGCGCCAGCAGGCCGTATGCCTCGAAGCTGGCGCCTGCTAGCGCTACACCCAGCTTCCAATCGAGATCCACTTGGTCTCCATCCACGGGCGGCCCACGGCTGCTGTCGCCAGCATGGTCAGTGCTGGTGGCACCGCTGCTGCTGCTGCTGCTGCTGCTGCTGGTGCTGCTGGCGTTGCTGCTGCTGATGCCACGGCCAGTCTTGCAGTCTTGCAGGATGCGAGCCAGCGGCTCCAGGCGGTGCTGCCGGCAAGCGCCGACTGGACCATGGTGGCTGGCGGCAGCTGTGAGGGTCCGCAGCCAGGGCCACCTCCTGCACAACGAGGTGTCACAAAGATCAAAATTTGTGTTCTATACCAACAGGATAGCGCAGGCGCAATGCACTGCACCTCTGCCGCACCTGGCGAGGTGTGTGGCCGCGGGTGAGTGGGCCGCCGCCGCCGCCGGCAGCAGCCGGCGGCCCTGTCCCAGGGCTGCCCTCGTGGTGGACGCCCTCTGTTTGGCCGACCAGCTAGCAGCGTTTGGACCGCTAGGGTGAGCGAGATGGGAAGCACGGAAGACAAGAGGCGCTCAACCCTGCTGAGGCTTGCGAGATCTTCAACCGGCAGTGATGGCGTGACAGCCGAGACGCCTGGCAAGCGATCAGGGGGCAACACACTCCTTGCAAGTCAGTCCACTCAGCGCCAGCGTGCCCGCATGTTGCATTGGCTCCACCGTAGGCCGCACGGGGTCACCCAATTATGTTGCGGTGGCTGGATGGATTACAGTGTGAGTCACAAGTACTGAAAGAGACTGGTGTAGGCAGGGGAAGCAAAAGGCGGCAGTTGGGGAGGGAAGAACACGGGTAGGATGTCGAGCAAAAACGGGAGAGGGAGGCACGCTGCTGCTGCCGGCGCCGCGGCCATCACGTGCTTGGATGCGCCAGCGTGAAGGTGGTGACCCACAGCAGCACAAAGGTGGACAGGCCGGGTGCAAAGCCCTCAAAGGTCAGAGGGCTCTGGTTGATCTTGTCGGGGTCCTCGTACTCGGCCTCATCGATGCTGCAAGGATGGGGAGGTGGCGGGCAGGTGTGCAGTGGGTACTCAACATGTGTAAATACAAGGGGGGGTCGCCATACATCAAGGACCTATACAAGGATGCGGCAGCGGCAGCAAGGGCCCAGGCAGGCGAGGAGGGGCCGGCGTGCTGCTGGGGCGCCGCGAATCAAGAGCACTGCTTAGTGCGGGTCAGCTGCGGACGCACTTCTGCCACCGCAGCCACGCGTTGCCGATGAAGATGTTGACGCTCATGAACCTGCGGCAGCAGAGGCAGTGTGATACATGAAAGGTGAGGGAGGCAGCAGTGCCACAGCAGCGGTCTGCCGCCACGGGCAACGCGGTGTTGGCAGGCCGACCCGAAGAGTAATTGGGCAGCGGTCCCTGACGCTCACAAGAGGAAGACCATCAGGCCCTGGGCGCCGACGAACCCAAAGCCCACGCCCAGCAGCGCTGCTAGCAGGATGCGCAC
>VFQQ010000648.1_pt1 | contig 63430 bp, 49 predicted proteins | sample 3512341 | NCBI WGS metagenome assembly VFQQ01 (sample SAMN10412373, study PRJNA504923) | tailings metagenome | isolation source: Relicate 2 Philex TSF1 revegetated site | place: Philippines: Tuba, Benguet | collected 2017-08-29 | reverse complement strand
TGCCGCGCCCCATGGCGCCAAGACCGACGAGCCCCACCTGGATCGGACGGTTCTCTTTTTCCCGCTGTCTGAGTTCGTTTAACATGGACTGACTTTGATTGAGTATGGCCGTGAAGGTGGTGAATTATGCAAAAAATAAAGTCGTTCGGGCCAAGCGATCCTGGCTGATAGGTTGGAGCAATGCCTGGAACGCAGGTCCGGGAGGGCCATGGCCGCTTTTACCCATAGTCCGATGTTATGGAAAATTAAGAATCGTTCATCGAGGCCTCGAAGACGCCTTTTCGCTGGATGAATCCCTGATTCATATCAGCTTTCAACCGAAGCCGCAGTTCAAGTCACCGCCGATGCCTGATACCTTCCATCCCGCCTCCCCTATCGAATCGGCGCGCAGCATGAAAGTGCTGGCCGTGGAGGATGACCCCGGAACCGCCGAGGTCCTCCGCGAGGCTTTGGAAGAGATGGGCTGGCAGGCCGATCTCCTGACTCGGGGCGATGAGGCGGTCAATCACATCAACACCAATTCCTATGATGCCGTCATCATGGACATCATGCTGCCCGGTTGCGACGGTCTGACCGCCGTGCGCCGTCTGCGATCCATGAACAACTCCACCCCGGTTCTGCTGCTCTCCGCGCGCGGTGACGTCAACCAGCGCATCAGCGGGCTGAACGCCGGAGCGGATGACTACCTGGCCAAACCGTTCTCGGTGGCGGAGGTCATCGCGCGCCTGCGCGCCATCACCCGGCGCGGCGGCGAGGGTGGCGCCATTCTGCTGCGGCTGGCCGATTTGGTGGTGGATCTGCCGCGCCGGCAAGTGTCGCGTGGCGGCGACAACATCGACCTCAGTCCGCGCGAATTTCGCATGATCGAGGCATTGATGCAAAACGCCGGCAACGTCTGCACGCGCAGTCAACTGCTCAGGCAGGTTTGGGATTACGCCTTCGATCCCGGCACCAATCTCGTGGATGTGTACATCCGCAAGCTGCGTGAAAAAATCGATTTTGAAAGCAGTGTCCCCCTTCTCCACACCATCCGCGGCGTCGGTTACATGATGAGTGAAAAGGCCCCATGAAACACTCGATCCGCACCAAGCTGTTTTGGGGCCATATCGCGCTCTTTCTCGTCACCAGCACGGTCTCGATTCTCATCACTTGGATGGAGTTCGAGATGGAAGGCACAGTGCGGAACATCGCCGTCGCCCATTGGCGGCCGGTGCTTGTCGCCGCCGGCATTTCATGTGTTCCGGTGCTCCTGCTGGCGGTCGCGAGTTGGTGGTTCACGCGCCGCTGCCTGGCCCCGATCGTCACCCTGACCAACGCCGCAGAGCGCATTCGTGAGGACAATCTGCATGAAAGCATTCCGCTATCGGGCAGTGATGACGAACTCGACCGTCTGGCCTTGGTGCTCAATGACATGATGCGTCACCTCGACGGGGCTTTTCAACAAATACGCGAGTTCACCCTCCATGCCTCCCACGAATTGAAGACGCCGCTCACCATTCTGATGGCCGGGTTCGAGAAGGCGCTGCTCGATCATGATCTCAGTGAGGAGCAGCGCAATCGGCTGCTCAACTGGCTCGGCGAGTTGGAGAGGCTCAATCGCATCGTCAGCGGCCTCACCCTGCTTACCCAGGGCGACGCCCATCAGGTGGAATTGAATCTGGAGACGCTTGACCTCGGGGAACTTGCGGCGGACAGCGCCAGTGAGGCGGCCATTCTCGGCCAATCCCTGAACCTCAACATCGTGGTCAACACTGAGACTTCATGCTTGGTGCGGGCAGACCGCCACCGCCTGCGCCAGCTTTTGCTGAACATCACCGACAACGCCGTCAAATACAATCGCGAGGGCGGCTCCGTCGAGTATCATGTCTTTCGCGAAGACGGCCAAGCCTGCGTGGAGATCCGCAGCACTGGGCGCGGCATCGACGCGGAGGAACTGCCGCACATATTCGACCGGTTCTTCCGCAGCAGCACCTCGCGCGGCACGGTGTCGGATGGTTGCGGACTGGGGCTCAGCATCGCCAAATGGATCGCGGAGGAGCATGGCGGCTCGCTGACCGCCCGGTCGGCGCCTGACAACACCGTGCTCAGTCTGCGGCTGCCGCTGCGCGCACCCGACCGCGCTGTCATGCCGCCGGTGCCTGGAAAAGACAAATCTCCGGCCCTGCTGGCGCTCGGTGCCTGGCTTGCCTGCTTCAGCATTCCCAGTTCAGCCACGGAAACGAAGCTGACATTCAATCATGATGTCCGTCCGATTCTTGCCGCCAAGTGCTTCTCTTGCCACGGCCCGGATGAGGATAACCGCAAAGGCAAGTTGCGGTTGGATGAGCGCGCGGCGGCATTGGAGCGCCAAGTCATCATTCCGGGTGACCCCGAATCCAGCACGCTGATTCAGCGCATCCTCAGCCATGCTGAGGACGAGGTCATGCCGCCTCCGGACAAACACGAACCCTTGTCCACGGAGGAAGCGGCGGTGCTGTCACTCTGGATTCACCAAGGTGCCGTTTATGAAAGGCACTGGGCCTTCACGACCGCCGAAACACCCGCCGTGCCAGACATCGACGGGGCACAGCTTTCACCTATCGATGCCTTTATTTTGGCGCGGATACGCCAGCAAGATTTGGAACCGTCCCCGCCCGCCATGCCGGAGGACTGGTTGCGCAGGGTAAGTTTCGTCCTCACCGGTCTGCCGCCCACGCCGGAAGAGATTGACGCCTTTCTTGCCGACAGTTCAATGGAGGCCAAAGTTCGCGTGGTGGAGCGCCTGCTTGACTCCCCCCATTTTGGCGAACAAATGGCGGTGCCCTGGCTGGATGCCGCCCGATATGCCGACACCTTCGGACGCCACGAGGACGCCGACAGCAATGTCTGGCCCTGGCGCGACTGGGTGATCCAGGCTTTCAACACAAACATGCCCTATGACGAGTTTCTGCGCTGGCAGATGGCCGGTGATCTCCTGCCGGAAGCCAGCCAAGCACAGCGCGTTGCCACCGCCTTTCATCGTCTGGCGGTGCAATCGAACGAGTCAGGCAGCGATCCTGACGAATTCCGCTGGGACCAAATCTTCGACCGCGACAATACCACCGCCTCCGCCGTGCTTGGCCTGACCCTCGAATGCGCCCGCTGCCACGACCACAAATACGACCCATTCACCAGGCGAGATTACTTCCAGCTCGCCGCCTACTTCGACAAGATCGATGAATTGGGCCTGTTTTCACGTTACACCAACGGCACCCCGGCCCCCTCTACTTTCGTTTATCCGCAAGGCGAGGAAGCGGAACACTCGGCGCTCAAGGCGGCGGTTGCACGCGCTGAACAGGCTTGGCAACAGGCGCGTCAGGAAGCGCCCCATCGCTTCACTGCCTGGCTGCAGCGCCGCTCGCCGCCCGGCTGCGGCACCGGCCTTTGGCAGGAGTGGGGCAACCCCTCCGGATCAGTTCCAGCGGAGGCCTTGCCGGCACGGCCTGAACTCCATCTCAGTTTCGACTGGATCGACCCTGAAAAGCGGCGTTATCGCATCGACAACGCGCCTGAACAACTTCTCGAAGGCAGCATCTCCTTCAAGACCGGGCGGCCTGGTCGGTTCGGCAAATCCAGCGTCTTCACGTCCGCCAACCCGAAAAAATACTCCGTGCCCAGCGCTTTCGCCGACTTTGACCGCTGGCAGGCCTTCACTTTTTCACTGTGGCTGCGCACCGAACCCCTGCCTGAGCGCGCGGTCATTCTTCATCGCAGCCGCGCCGGACTCGACGCCGCCAATCGCGGCTATGAACTGACGTTGGAGGACGGCAGACTCACCGCCACGCTCGCCAATTACTATCCCGGCAACGCCATCCGCATCCAGGCGGAGGAGCAGATTGAGTTCAGCGGCTGGCGTCACTTGGCACTCACCTACGACGGCTCCAGCCGCGCCGCCGGACTTGCCTTGTACGTTGATGGCAAACGTCTCGCCTCAAAAATCGTCCGTGACCATCTCTATCGCGGCATCAAGTATCGCGTGGAATGGGGTGATCTTGATAACGCAGTGGTAGCCGATGCCGACTCCGCCAATCCAGTCAGTCTGAAAATCGGGGGGCGCACCCTCGATGCCGGCCTGCGCGACGCCTGGGTGGACGAATTGCGCGTCTACAACACGCAGCTTTGCGCAGCTGAGATCGCCTGGCTGGCCACCGGAGCGGCCGCGGCCGGGGATGTGAGCTGGATCGATTGGTTCATCCGCGAACAGGACACCGAGTGCCGCGAATCGTTCGCCGCGCTCACCGCCGCCCGCCGCGCCGAAGCGGAATTCGCCGATGGTCTGCCCGAATTGATGGTAATGGACGAAAGCCACGCCCCCCAGCGCCAGACGACCATGCTCGCGCGTGGCGACTTCCGGCAGCCCGGCGAACCAGTGGAACCGGGTGTCCCTAGTCTGCTGCTGCCGCTGGCAGAAAACGCGCCAAAAGACCGGCGATCCCTGGCGGAGTGGCTCACCGATCCGCGCCATCCGCTCACCAGCCGGGTGCAGGTCAACCGGATTTGGACCCAGTTTTTCGGACGCGGTCTCGTCACGACCCCGCAGGACTTCGGCACGCAGGGCGCGCCGCCCAGCCATCCCGAGCTTCTCGACTGGCTTGCGGCGCATTTCATCACGTCGGGATGGGACATCAAAGCCCTGTGCCGCGAAATCGCACTTTCACAAACATTCGGTCGCTCCTCCCACGCCGCAAACAAGGAAACCTCCACCGCTGATCCTGAGAATGTGCTGCTAGTGCGCGGTCCGCAGTTCCGGCTCGCCGCGGAGCAGCTGCGCGATGCCGCGCTGGCGGCCAGCGGCTTGCTCTCTCGAAAAATCGGCGGTCCGAGTGTCAAGCCTTACCAGCCCGCCGGGCTTTGGGAAGACAGCGGCACCCAGCACCGCTACGAGCGAGAGCACGGCGAAGCCCTGCACCGCCGCAGCCTCTACACCTTCTGGCGCCGCACCTGTCCGCCGCCGGTGATGAGCCTGTTTGACGCGCCTTCGCGCGAATTTTGCACGCTCCAAAGGCAGGAGACCATCACTCCGCAACAGGCGCTGGCCCTAATGAACGACACCGGCTTTCTTGAAGCCGCCCGGGTTTTGTCCGAGATGCTCGTGCGCGCGCATTGCGAGGCAAGCCAGGACAGCGCCCGTGTCGTGGACGCCTTCCGCCGCTTGACCGGGCGTGCTCCTTCCCGCGCGCAGATGGACACGATGTCCGCACTCATCGAAGATGCGCGCCGATACTACCAGGAGCACCCCGCCGCCGCGCGCGATTTGTTGGCCGCAAGCGGTGAGACCGCGTTAGACCCAGCTCTCCCCCCGGAGGAAGTCGCCGCCACGCTCGTCATGACCCGGGCGTTGCTCGGCAGCGACGGATTCGTCCTCGCCCGCTGAAACCGCCATGCACTGCCACCACTATTCCGACATCTCCCTGTCAAGCCGCCGCCAGTGGTTGGGCCGTCTCGGCCACGGTGTGGGCGCCGCCGCGCTCGCCGCGCTAATGAACCAGGAGACACGTGCTGCCGGCGGCCTCCCCATGCTGCCGCACTTTGCTCCCAGAGCAAAACGTGTCATCTGCCTCTTCATGAGTGGCGGCCTGTCCCAATTCGAATCCTTTGATTACAAGCCGCTGTTGACAGAGCGCGCCCATGAACCGCTGCCAGCCTCGGTATTCAAAGGCCGGCAACCTCTGGGCATGTCCAGGCTGCAGGCGAATTTCCCCATTCAGGGTTCGGTTTTCCCCTTTTCCCAACACGGTGAGTGCGGGGCTTGGTTCAGCGACCGCTTTCCGCACTTGGCGCGCCAAGCCGACCGCTTGTGCTTCCTCAAAGGCATGGTTTCCGAAGCCGTCAACCACGACCCGGCCATTGTCTATCTCAATAGCGGACACCAGCTTCCCGGCCGCCCGGCAATGGGTTCCTGGATCAGCTACGGCCTCGGCTCGGAGAACGAAAACCTTCCCGCCTTCATCGTCCTGGTCACCCGCAAGACAGCGGACCAGCCGCTTTCCAGCCGGCTCTGGGACAGCGCCTTCCTGCCCGCCCCGCATCAAGGCACGCCCTTCCGTCCCGGCAAGGAGGCGGTGCTCTACCTCGACAATCCGCCCGGCCTGCCCATGAGTCTGCACCGGCGCTCTCTCGACGCCTTGCGCGCCGCCCAGGAGGATGAGATGGCGCGCACCGGCGAATTCACCCTTCAAGCGCGAATCGAGCAGTTCGAAATGGCCTTCCGCATGCAGACCTCCGTGCCGGAGCTCACCAGCATCACGGGGGAAAACCGCGCCACCCTCGAGCGCTACGGTCCGGGAGTGGAGAAGGGCGGCACCTTTGCGCATCACTGTCTGCTTGCCCGCCGCCTGTGCGAGCAGGGCGTCCGCTTCGTCCAGCTCTACCATCCCGGCTGGGATCATCATGCCTTCATCAAAGGCGCCTTCGAGGAAAACTCGAAAGAGATCGACCAGCCCGTCAGCGCCCTGCTCGACGACCTCGGCGAGCGCGGCCTGCTCACCGACACCCTGGTTCTCTTTGTCACCGAGTTTGGCCGCACTTGTTATTCCCAGGGTGGCAGCCTCAAAAGTGACGACGCTTATGGCCGCGAGCATCACCGCGACGCGTTCACTTGCTGGATGGCCGGCGCTGGTGTCAAACCCGGCCTCACCCATGGTGCGACCGATGATTTTGGATTCGATGTCCTTGAGGGGCGCGTCACCGTCAACGATTTCCACGCCACTCTGCTGCATCTGCTCGGAATCGACCACGAGCGCTTCACCTACCGGCATCAAGGACGTGACTTCCGCCTGACCGATGTCGCCGGCGAAGTCGTGACCCCCATCCTCTCCTGACCAACCCCAATGCACCGCGTCTTGGCTCTGGCACTATTGCAATTCTTCCTCCTATGCTGCGGCATCGTCTCCTGCCGAAAAAAGGAACCTCAGCAGCCAAAAGAAAAAGTGGAGGACATGCTGCTGCGCGTGGACCGGGAGCAGCGCGCTTTGGCATGGTTTGTGGAGGACCTGCGCGCCATTTTGGAATGGCGGCAAACCCTTCCCGTCCCGCTTTCGGAGGTGGAACGCGCAAAGCTGTTTGAACGACTTCAAAAAGTGACCGTTGAAGACGGCTTGTCCTCTGAAATTGCCGCTCCCTGGATTGAACTGCTCAAAGTCTCGGAGGAATTGCTCGTCCCTCCCGCCGCCTCTGACGCCTTGCTGCGGCACGGCAGCAACTTGACTTCCCAACTCAACGCCGCCCTGGCCCGGCATGGCCATCCTGACGTGCGTTTATGAGCGACGAGCGCCCAGGGGAGCCGCTTGCAGAACTAGCTGTCTCAGGATTTGCAAGCAAACCCAGCCCAAAATTCGGGGGCTTGACGATTGAACCCCCGTACTGAGTCGGTATAGGGTAGCCGAAAGGGCAAACCGTCAGGTCATGCGCACACTTCCTCCAACGGCATCACAAAGATCACAGCGCCGCCGGGCACTTTCATGGGCGCTCATGCTGTCATTGTTCATGATCGGCCAAGCCGCTGGCAAGGAGCCAGCGGCACCTGCCTCCGTGGACACCGAAATGCGGGTCACCACCATTCACGGCAAGAAAATCCAGCCGTTCAAGTGCGTTGACCCGCCGGTTCGCGCCGCGGTGGTGCTGTTTGTCACGACCGATTGCCCGATTGCGAACCGCTACGCGCCGGAGATTGAAAAGATTCGCGCGGAGTATGAGCCGAAGGGGGCGCGCATGACCCTGGTCCATGTCGATCCCGGCCTTTCAAACCAGGAGGCAAACCGGCACGCGTCCGCGTATGCGCTGCAAGCGCCCGTGGTGATGGACCGCAAACACGAGTTGGTCAGTGCCACCGGCGCCAGGATCACCCCGGAAGCCTTCGTCATTGACCGCTCCGGCAAGATTTGTTATCGCGGCCGGATCAACGACCAATTCGCCGGTTATGGCGAGCGGCGGGCGGAGCCAAGAACCCACGACCTGCGGAACGCGATCGACGCCGTGCTGGAAGGCCGCACGGTCAAGAATCCGGTCACCACCCCCATCGGCTGTTTGATTCCCGACCTGCCTTGAGCGGGCGAAAAATCATCGCACCATTCAGGGCACGATTTCCGTCAGGCTGGCGCGCGCGCGCGCGCGTTCCGCGCTTGAAAGCACCCCGTCTCCATCCGCGTCAAAACGCAGAATGGCCCGCTCGCGCAGCTCGCCGAAGGAGGCCAGCTTGTCCGCGCTGAGGACATGGCTGCCCGCCTTCCAGGTGAGATGCTCGCGCTCGGCGGCATTCAGCTTGCGCAGCGCGACCTGCGCCTGCTTGCGATCGCCCTCGGGGATTACCAGCAGGTCGATGCTGCCCATTTCGTCGAAGGATTCGAGTCCCCAGCGCACCCGCACCGGCGGCACCACTGGATTTACCGATGACTCAGCAGAGTTGTCCCAGAGCACACGCGACACCAATCGGGTCCCGGCCGGCAGTGGCACCTCCTCGGCAAAACGGTACTCCTCCTGCCATTTCATGTCCCATTCCGGGATGTTGAGCAGCAGCAAGGACTTTCCATCCGGCAGGTGGGCGGTCATGGACAAGGCCTTGCCCCGGTAATGGGAGTGCGGATGAGCGCCAAAGGCACGCACCGCGACGGGCAGCTCAAAGGTGTCGGTCACCAGCGTTTCCTTCGCGCCTGGTTCGAGATTGATGCCGGAGAACGCGCCGAACACGGGAGGCAACTGAATGCTGGTGAAAAGACGCTCCGGCGGCTTGTCATCGAAATAAAATGCGATCTGCGACTGCTCCTTCTCGGGTTTTCCAGACAGGTGAAAATGAATCTGGATGACGATGTCGCTGCCGGCGGGCAAGTGGTGCGCCAGACCCTCGGGTAGCGGGCGCGGACTCGCCCCCGGCACCCAGCCGCCGATGCCTCTGCCAGTGCCCTCGCCCACGGGCATTTCGGCGAAACCAGGCTCGGGATCAACCGCGTCCACCTCACGGCAGCGACCTTTCGTGTCCACATAAAAAAGCGCGTGATGCACAACTTGCGGACTCGATGGCCGGTACTCGACCGCCTTGACATAACGCCCCTCAAGCAGCCCGGTGGGCAGGACGAAATTCCGGTAGATGTCGGGTCCGTCGGCGGGCAATGCGTAGGCGGCATCCATGGTGAGCACCAAGTCAGGCTCGCCGAGCCGCCATCCGACCGGATAGCGCTTCGGCGCGGGCAAGTCTTTTGGATCGCCCTCGGGCCGGCCCGACTCATGCCATTTTTTCAGCAACGCCACTTCCGCGTCCGTCATCCTGCGATCACCTTCGAGCGGAATATCACCGCCAATGGCGTGCCAGGGTGGCATGTAGCGGGACTCGACCACACGCAGGATGGTGCCCGCCTTGCGACTTGCCGAGCTGTAGTCTGCCAGGCCAAACGGCGCGCCCCCGCCCTCGCGATGGCAGGAGAGGCAGCGCTCCTGCAGGATCGGCGCGATGTGCCGTGAGTAAGTGACTTCGTCTCCTTGCGCGGCAACAACAAGGACTGCGATGGTGAGCAGGAACAGGTTTTTCATGGTTTGACGGGCTGGAGTTGGAGCTGGCGGGAACGGTGAAATTTTTCGATCAACCAGGGCAGGACCATGAGGTCGGCGAGCAGGGCTGTGATGGCGACGATGCCCAGCGTGACACCCGTCCAGCGCATGGTGGTGAAGCTGGAGCCGAGAAAACACAGCGCCGCGATCAACAGCACCACCGAGGTGAGCACGATGGCGAATCCAGTCGAGCCAATAGCGTCGTCCATCAGCGCACGCAGGTCGCTGCCTGGCTTTTCTTTTTGCAACTGTTGAAAGCGCACCATGAGATGGATGGTGTCATCGACAGCCAGGCCGAGGCCGACCGAGAACACGATGAGGATGCCCAGATGCAGCGAGGCGCCGAGCCAGCCGCTAATGCCCGCCACCACCAGCAGCGGCACCGCGTTGGGCACCAGGCAGAGCAGCGCCAGCTTGAAGGAGCGCAGCACGAACACCAGAATCAGGGTGATCATGCCCAGCGAGCAGGCGAGACTGACCGCCATCGTTTTCGAAATCAACGTGGTGCTATCGTAAAACATCGGAAAAGCCCCGTTCAATCTCATGCTGCCGCCCTTGGGCAGCTCATCAGCGTAGGCGCGCACGCGGTCGCGAAACGCCTCGTACAACTCGGTGCCGAAACCTTGCGCCCGATAAAACACGATGCAGGCGCGCCCGAGATCCCGGGTCAGCAAATGCTCAGGAAAGACGCCGCCGGAGCCGAGCGCCTGCACGCCGAGCGCGGGACCGTCCTTGGTCTCCACCACATCCGGCGCCAGCGTCATGCGAATGGCGTCCACATAGGAGCGCGAGCCGGAGATGCCGGGAAAACCGCGCAGGTCGTTCTGCATGCGCTCGACCAGGGCAAAAACGTCTGGATCGCGCAGGTTCGCGCGCAGATCCACCTCGATGCGATCCAGTCCGCGAAAATGCTCGCCAAACCAGTTCCCATTGCGGACCACCTCCAGAGAGTCCGGCAATTCGCGCTCCAGGGAGGAGTCCATCTTGGCGCGAAACACTCCCGCCGCCAGAATCACCAGCAACACCGTCACCGGCGCCGCCCATCGGCGCAGCAAACGCGGCTCAAGCCAGGTGCGCATCGGAGAGGAAGCGCCCCGCCCCGGCAAGAACACCAACGCCAGCGGCAGGAACACAATGACGGTCACAAACGCGGTCACCACCCCCACCGCGCACCACAGGCCAAAGTCATGGACCTCCTCGTGGCGCGCCACCAGCAGGCTTAAAAAGCCGCAGGCCGTGGTCACCGAGGTCAGCACGCAGGCCTTGCCCACGCTGCGAAACATTTCCCCCAGCGACTCCCGGATGCCCAGACCCGCCGCGCGCGCGTCATCGAACTTTTGCTGAAGGTGAATCGCGTCCGCCAAACCGATGATCAAAATCAATCCCGGCCCCGCCAGATGCATGACACCGAACTCCTGGTCCGCCAGGATGAAGATCGCCAGATAAAACAACAGCGCTGACCCTGATACCAGCATCGGCAAATAAGCCCGCCGCATCGAGCGCATGAAAAAAGGAATGACCAGCAGCAGCGCCAGCACCTCGAACAGAATCAGCGTGCGGAAATTCGACTGGAGCAGATCGCCCATCTGCTGGAGCAGGTAATCCGTGCCCACGACGCGCATGCGCGCGCCGGGCCAGGGCGGTGTCATTACCTTTTCTACCGCCGCGAAGAGCGCGCTTCTGCTGACGCGGGGTTTCTTGATCACATAGAGCGCCACCGACTTCAGATCACGCGACACGAGCTGCCCTTTGAACGTCTCCATGCCCGGCCCGTCCCCCAGTGTCAGCGGCTCGTCACCGCTGCCGCCGAGCCGCGCCCACTCATCGAGCGTGAACCCGTCCAGCTTCAACTCCAGCAGCAGGCGCGGGGAAATCACCTCTTTCACCTCCGGCAAAGCGCGCACCTGGTCCGCCCATTTTTCCGCGGCGCGCAGGTCATCCACTGTCAACACCCGGTCCGCCGAGGCACTCAGCATGACATGCCCGTCCGAGGGCGGGAAAACCGAGTAAAACTCCCGCACATCCGCCACCCGCGCCTCATCGCCGCGCAGCATCTGGCCCAGATTAAAAGTGAATTGCAAGCGCGGCAGCAGAACCAGCGCGCCAGCCATCATTGCGATCCAGAGTAACGCGAAGATCCAGCGCCCGCGCACTAGAAAAGGAATCCACCATTTCAGCATCGGCGGAGGATGCCGGATGGCGGCGGCAGTGTCAATCCCTGGATGCGAGCCGCTGCCAGCAATCGCACATCAAACGGCGGCAACGGGCTTCTTTTTTGGCCTGGTCGATGAGGGGCGCTTCACAGGGGACGGCGGAGCAGAGGGGCGCAGCGCCTCCTCGTAAACCGCGCCCCCCCAGCAGGCGGCCATGGCGGCGCGCGCCTCGGTGGCGCGGCCGGCGTGGATGATGCCATGGCGCAGCATGGACTCGACCAGCCAGCGCGCCGCGCTTTCCGACGGATGATTGATGCCCCCGCGATGAAAGACGTGAAACCAATCAGCGGCGCGGCGCTCCAAGCCGGTGTCGAAGGGACCGATGAGAGAGTGGGCGAGCAGCGCCTGATCCTCGCGGCTGCGAAAGGCCGGAGCGAGCAAGCCGGGAAGCTGGCGGCGGCCCTTTTTGTCGTCGCAGAAGGCGCAGGCCTCGTTGAGGGCGCGGATGATGGCGGCCAGCTCACCGCCGCGCGCCTCGGCGAAGTCCTCCGTGGTGAGCAGCACTTTTTCAGGGTGGCCGGGCGCGATGCTCTCGCTGGTGGCCGGACACCAGCCCGTGCCTTGCACGACAGCGGCAGTGTTCCAAGGCTCGCCGGCGCAGTAACCGTCGAGCAGCCCGGCGGCGAGGGAGCCGGGCATCTGCGGCGGCGGCAGCATGACGATGCGCACATCGCGCTCGGGATGAATGCCGCCGGAGCGCAGCCACTCGCGCAGCAGGATGTGATGCGAGGACCAAAGGGCGACAACACCGAAGGTGAACAACTGCTGCGGCGTGCTGCGGATGAGTTTGTGCAGCGATTGGGCGTCGCGCACGCCGCGGCTGTAAAGATCGCGGCTGAGAGTGATGGCATTGCCGTTGGCGTTGAAGACAAAAGGCGCCAGGCTTCGGCAGGAGTGACCGTGGGCGCCGAGTCTCAAGGAGAGAGCCAGCCCGGCGGGCGCATGGGCGGCGTCCAGTTCGTGATACAGGATCTTTTCACGGATGGTGGCCCAGCCGACCTCGCGTTGCAGCACCACCTCGACACCGTGTTTTTCAAACAGCCCCAGCTGATCGGCCGCCATCAGTGGCGCGCAATCCGCCAGCGGCACGAAACCGATGCGCACCGGGCGGCGGCCCGGCGGCGGCACGACCTTGAAAGGGGGAGTCTGCTTGCTGATCACGCTGCGATCTGGAAGCCGCCGCCGTGCCAACTCGGAAAAACAACACAGAAACCGCTCGACAAGTTTTTCTTTTTTCCCATGAATTCCATTCATGCAAAGCCTGCTCGACACCCGCCAACTCCGCGCCTTCCTCGTGCTCGCCCGCGAAGGCAGCTTCACGGCGGCGGGCAAGGCGCTGCACCTGACGCAGTCGGCCATCAGCCACGCCATCAAGGCGCTGGAGACCGACCTTGGCTGCGACCTTTTTTACCGCCAGGGGCGCGAGGTGTTCCTGACCCCGCACGGACGCGAGCTGGTAAAACACGCCGAAAACATCGAGCGCGAGATGGCGCAGGCGCGGTCGCATCTGGGCGCGCTCGACCAAAGCCCGCGCGGCGAGATGCGCATCGGCTGCACGCCGGCGGCGGCACAGTTCATCCTGCCGACGGTGCTGCGCGAGTTCAAAGAGAGCTTTCCGCAATACAACATCAGCATCCTGCCGGGGGAATCACCGGAAATCCTGGAGCGTTTGGAGAAGAACAAAATCGACATCGCCCTGTGCTTGAAGCCGCGGGACACGACCAAGCTTGTCTGCCAGGCGCTGCTGTCCGACCAGCTCGCCTTTTTGACCGACTCCCTGCATCCCTGGCTGACGCAACCCCCGCGCGTAAAGGAACTGGCGGAGCAGACCTACATCGTCTCCAGTCGCAACAGCGCCACCTTCGATTTGATCCAGGATTATTTCCTGAAGCTCGGCGTGCGCCCGCGCTCGCTGATCGAACTGGCGAACACGGAGGCGATCAAGGAACTGGTCAAACTTGGCCTCGGCCTCGCCATCGCCGCGCCCTGGGTGGCGGGCGCGGAACTGGCCGCAGGCAGTCTGGCCGCCGTGCCGCTGCTGCGCGGCAAAATCACCCGCCACTGGGTGGTGGCGCGCTTGAAAGACCGGCCGGTGACATTGCCGGAACGCACCTTCACCGGCCTTTGCCAGGAGGTGGGCGCGGAATTGGCGGATCGATTCCAAGTGACCTGATCCCGTGAATGGCGGTTTCAGCCGCGCGCGAGTCCAAGCAAGGCCTGTGCGATGCCGAGGTAGATCAGCACACCGGCAATGTCGGCCAGGGAAGTGACCAGCGGAGTGGAGGCCGTGGCCGGATCCATTCGAAATCGAGTCAGGATGAAGGGCAGAGACACGCCGATCACGCTGCCGATGACCACGATGGCGACCATGGAGGAGGCGGCGACGAGAGCAATCTCCGAGCCGGCGCGCCACCAGCCAACCAGGAAAATGGCGGCCGCCATGGTCACACCCAACGCCAGCGAGACCGCGCATTCCTTGGCCAGCACCCGCAGGTAATCCGCCACCGTCACCTCACCCAGGGCCATGCTGCGAATGGTGATGGTGGCCGCTTGCGCGCCGGAGTTGCCGCCGCTGGCGATCAACAAGGGCAAAAAGAACACCAGGGCCACGGTGGATTCGATCAACTCCTCATGCCAGGAGATGCCGGCGCCGGAAAGAATGTTCACGAAAACCAGCAGCACCAGCCAGGAGATGCGGCGATGATAAAGCTGGGAAAAACGGGCCTTCAGCAGGCTCGTGTGCAGAGGGTTCAACGCGCCGGCTTTGTGAATGTCCTCGGTGGCCTCCTCCTCCACCACGTCAAGCACATCGTCGGCGGTGACGATGCCGATAAGCACTCCCGCCGAGTCCACCACCGGCAGCACGAAGCTGTCGTACTTGCGCATCATATCCACTGCCTCCTCCTGATCCGCGAAGGCCGAAAGCCGCGCGCACTGGCCGTCCATGATGTCGCGCACCTTCGCATCCGGCGGCGAGATGATGAAATGACGCAGGAGCACGTCGTCGAGCAAAAGGCCCTCGTCATCGACGACATATATCACCTGGATGGTCTCGCTGCCGGGCGCCTGCCGGCGGATGCTTTCAAAGGCCTCGCCCACGGTTTGGTCGGCGCGCACCGAGGCGTAATCAGGACTCATGAGACGGCCCACCGAGTTTTCCGGGTAACCGAGCAGCATGGAGGCCTCGCGGAAATGCTCCTGGCTCAGCAGGCTGAACAGACGTTGCGTGGCCGCGGCCGGCAGTTCCTCGAGCAGCGCCGTGCGGTCGTCCGGGCTCATACCGTGCAGCAAGTCGCGCGTTTCCTGGTCGGTCAGCGCCTCCAGCAGCGCGTCCTGCTCATCCTGATCCAAATAGGCAAAAGTGTCCGCCGCAAGCTGGCGCGGCAAAGCCCGGTAAACAATCACACGATCCGTCTTCGAGGCCGACTGCAAGTGACCGGCCACATCCGGCGGCGTTAAAGCGGCGAGGCGGGTGCGCAGTTCCGGCCATTTTTTCTCCTCTATCAAATGGTGGATCTCCTCATTCATGCTTGCATAGAGGACCCACCCGCGTGGTTTGGCAACCTTGGTGGATGCGGGATATTCGCGCGTGGCTTCTTCGGGAAAGTTGCGCCACTTCAGCTTCGTCTCCACCCCATGCGCTCGCTTGTTCTTCTCCTGCTTGTCTTCTGTTCCGCCTCCCTGGCCCAGCCGCCAAATATCCTCATCATCCTCGCCGACGACTGCACCTACAACGACCTGCCGCTTTATGGAGGACAAAACGCGCGCACTCCGAACATCGACCGCCTCGCCGCCGACGGTCTGACTTTCAACAAAGCCTACCTCGCCAGCGCCATGTGCCAGCCCTGCCGCGCGGAGCTTTACACCGGCCAGTTCCCCATGCGCAACGGCTGCGCCTGGAACCACAGCGCCAGCCGGCCCGGCACGCGCAGCCTGCCGCAGCACCTCGCCCCGGCGGGTTACCGCACCGGACTTGCCGGCAAGGTGCATGTGCTGCCGGCGGCAAGTTATCCCTTCGAGGACGTGCCCGGTTTTGACCCAAGTTGCACCCGCGCACCGACCCACGCCCACGACCTCACCGGCGTGCGCGAGTTCATCACACGCGACCAAAAACAGCCCTTCTGCCTCGTCATCGCCCTCACCGAGCCGCATGTGCCCTGGGTCATGGGCGATGCCTCGCAGTATCCGCCGCGCCAATTGAAGCTGCCCCCGAACATCGCCGACACACCGAAGACACGGCAGGACTTCTCCTCTTACCTCGCCGAGATCACTTACATGGACGGACAGGTGGGAGAAATCCTCGCCACCCTGGACGCAAGCGGCGCCGCGTCTGACACGCTCGTACTTTTTTCCAGCGAGCAAGGCTCCCAATTTCCCGGCAACAAATGGACCTGCTGGGACACCGGACTGCACACCGCGCTCGTCGCCCGCTGGCCGGGAAAAGTCGCCGCCGGCGCGCGCACCGACGCCATCGTGCACTACGCCGATGTCGTCCCCACCCTGCTCGATCTGGCAGGCGTTCAAGTCGGGCACGACTTCGACGGGCGCAGCTTCGCCGCCGTGCTGCGCGGCACGCAGACCGCGCACCGCGACCATGCCTACGCCGCTCACAACAATTACCCCGAAGGCCCGCCCTACCCGGTGCGCAGCGTCACCGACGGCGAGTGGCGCTACATCCGCAACCTCGCGCCTGACGAGCTGTACATCGAGAAGCATCTCATGGGCCAGCTCGGCGGCAGCGCCGCGCACAACCCCTACTGGCCCACTTGGATGGCCTTCTCCTGGGACACCCCGCGCACCTACAACCTGATCAAGCGCTACATGCGACGGCCCGCCGAGGAGCTTTACCACACCGCTCAAGACCCCGCCGAGATGACCAACCTCGCCGCCAGCGCGGAGCACGCCGCCATCAAAGCCAGACTGAGCGCCGAACTCGACCGCTGGCTCGCCGAGCAGGGCGATCCCGGTCTGCCGCAGGACAACCCCGAAACCCATCAGGCCGCCAAGAACGGCGAGCATCGCTACTTCCCGAAACCTTGAGCCGGACTCCTGGCCAAGCGAGAATCACTGCGCGAACCGGCAGCAACCACGCGTGCCTCCAGCGCATGAAAATTCATTCCCTGCCACTCCTGCTTGCGCTCTGCCTGTCCTCCGCGCGCTCGACGAATCCAAGCTCGACGCCTTCGCCCGGCGATGGCAGAGGCGGTGCAAGCGAAAACAAGCCGCCAGCATCAAGGTAAAGCCGCTGACGGCGAAGCATGGAAAAAATGACGCCCGCGCAGAGCCCGTTTGCGTGAACAAACCCTTCCTGACTGTCGTCAAAGCCTCAGGAAACCCTTCGGACACGCATGAAAGCCATTCCCTTGCTCGCTTCAGTATGGTTATTCTGCCCGGCAATGGCGAAGCAAGAGACTTCCCAGCGCAGTGATCCGCCCGCCGCCGCGGAGGCAAAGACCAAAACAACCGAGCCCGCGGCCCCGCCCCCAAACCCGGTCAACAAGGCGCGGCCTCAGGCAAAGGAATCGCGCGTGGCGGCAGTCAGCAGCATCGAACCGGAGGCACTGGACGGTTTCCATCAGTACGCGCCGCAGCTCCAGCAACTGGTGCGCGACGCCCTGGCGCTGACCAAACTGAACCTCACCTACACCTTCGGCTCATCGGACCCCAAACAAGGCGGCATGGACTGCTCCGGCACGATTTTTCACCTCCTCACCAGCCTGGGCATCAAGAACGTGCCCCGGCAGTCGGATCAAATGTGTGCATGGGTGCAAGACCACACACTCCTGCGCCTGACTCCCACCGCAGACTCACTGAAGCACCCGGAGTTGGCCGCGCTGCAGCCGGGTGATCTGCTATTTTGGTCCGGCACCTATGCGGCGGCACCGCGTAACACTCCAGTGACGCATGTGATGCTCTACCTCGGCCAACTGAAGAAAAACGCCAAACCCGTGGTTTTCGGCGCCAGTGACGGCCGGGTGTATCAGGGAGACCGCCGGACAGGTGTGAGCGTCTTTGATTTCACAATGCCTGCCGCCGGCAAATCAAGGCTGCACGGCTATGGCCTGATCCCCGGCGTGGGAAAAATCACCGCAAAAGCACCAGAACCCGCGCCCCCCGCCGCCATGCCTGAAGCATCAAAGCCCGTGACGGCTCCTGGCTCTCAGCATCCGGACGCCGGCGCCTCCGCGAAATCCGCCGCCGCACCCGCCAAAGCGGCGAACAAACCCAAATCACCACCCTAATCGACGCCCACGTCCGGTCCGGCGAAAAAGCCGCCGACACCCATGACCCCGCCGCGCATCCAGCGCAGCGTCAATAACCGCCCGCAGGCTTGATGCGCCATCTCCGTTTCCATGTGCAATGTGGCGCTTCTCTCCGCGTTCTCACGCACCATGCGCCGCTTCATGCTCTTGCTCCTCGCCGTTTTCAGCCCGCTGCTTTCCGCTCTCGCAAAGCAACCCAACTTTCTGCTCATCATCGCCGATGACTGCACCTACCGCGACTTGGAGGTATACGGCGGCCAGGCGCGAACGCCGCACCTGAATCAGCTCGCCAGCGAGGGCATGAAGTTCACTCGCTGCTTCCAGGCCGCGCCGATGTGCTCCCCTACCCGGCACTGCCTCTACACCGGGCTTTATCCCGTGAAATCCGGCGCGTATCCGAACCATACCATGGCTCATGACTGGGTGAAAAGCATCGCCACCTACCTCAACGCGGAAGGCTACACCTCCCACCTCTCGGGCAAAACCCACATCAACCCCAAGTCCGTCTTCCCCTTCGAGTATTCCAGCATTCAAGGCGACAACAATCCCGATCCTGCCGTCTTCGCCGACGTGCTCAAAACCAGCGCCCAAAACGGCAAGCCCTTCCTTTTCATCGCCGCCTCCAACGAGCCGCACACGCCCTGGGACAAGGGCGATCCCTCCGCCTACCCGCCCGCCTCCCTCAAGCTGCCGCCCGTGCTGGTGGACTCTCCTGACACACGCGAAGGTTTTTCCAAATACCTCGCCGAGATCACCTACTTCGACTCCCAGGTCGGCGAACTCGTCAGACTGCTTGACCAAAGCTCGCACCGCGACCACACCCTCGTCATCGTCCTCAGCGAGCAGGGCAACAGTTTCCCCTTCGCCAAATGGACCTGCTACGACGCCGGTCTCGCCAGCGCCTGCATCGCCCGCTGGCCCGGCCAGGTGAAAGCCGGAGCCGTCAGCGACGCGCTCGTCGAGTATGTGGACATCACCCCCACCTTCCTCGACGCCGCCGGTGTCGCGCAGCCGGATATCCTTGATGGACGCAGCTTCCTGCCCGTGCTCAAGGGCGAGACCACCACACACAAAACTCACGTCTTCGGCCTGCAAACCACGCGCGGCATCAATGCCGGCAGCGACTTCTACGGCATCCGCAGCGTGCGCGACGGTCGCTACCGTTACATTCGCAATCTCACTCCCGAAGCCGTCTTCAAAAACGCCGCCACCACTGAGTCCACCTTCAAGACCTGGCAGAGCTTGGCCGCCGCTGGCGACGCGCACGCCCAGCGTCTCGTCCACGATTACCAGCATCGCCCCGCCGAGGAACTCTATGACAGCGAGACCGACCCCTGGAACCGCGTCAACCTCATCGCCGATCCCAACTTCGCCTCTGTGCGTGACGAGCTCCGCTCCCAACTCGACACCTGGATGAAGCAGCAGGGCGACGAAGGCCAGGCCACCGAGATGAAGGCTCTGGAGCGCATGCCCAAAAACAGACAGGGCGAGGAAGGCGCCAAAAAGAAGGGCAAGGGCAAAAAGACCAAAGCCGCTGCGAGGTAGCCGTGGGGTGAGCCGCTGGCTCGCCGTATCCATGAAAAATCACGGCGACCGGGCCGGTCGCGCCACAGCTCACCGCTCCACCTCGCGTCCCGCCTCGACCCAGCTTTGCCAGCCGCCTTTTAATATCCGCACGTTCTCCAGCGGCAGCGTTTCCAGCAGTTGATCCTTGATCTTGCGGCTGGCCTCGCAGCGCTGGCCCGCGCAGTAAATGACCACCGGCAGCGTGTTGGTTTGCAGCGTCTCCAGCAGCTCGAACAACTGCTGGTCAAACTCCTGCTCGTTCAGCAGCCGCGCGCCGGGGATGCGACCCTCGGCGAACTGCTCGCGCGGCCGCGCGTCCAGCCAGAGCACGGCTTTGGCATCGCCCAAATCCGCCAGCGTCACCTCGTCCTCGCGCGGAGGTTCATCGACGAGGTACCAGGCCGGCGCCTGCGGATGGAAAAAATGCGCCGCCACTCCGGCGACCCCACTCGCCAGCAACAGGATGACCGCCTGTCCCAGCGCCCGCTTCATGGCTGGTCGGGCGCGCTGGCTGGTTTGCGAAACACACTGAAGAAGGCGAGCTGGCGCTGGTATTTGGGGATTTTGCTGTCGGTCTCGATTTTGAGCGCGCCCATCAGCACCTCCGCGGTGGTCTTGGGTTTCACGGTGATGCGATACTCGCGCCCGGGCGTCACCTCCTCCAATTTGAAATCCACGTTCTCGCGTGTGCTGGTGACCTCCGTGATGTGCATGGGTTCCTCGCCGAGCATTTTCACCACGCAGGTTTTTTCGTCCGCCGCGCCGTCCAGCCACCATTGCAGCGTCTTCGGCTCGATGGACACCACCGCCGGCACGTCGAGCGCGAAAGGAATCACCCACTTCGGCTGCGCCGGATCGTCCGTTGTCACCGTCACCGACTTCTCATGACGCCCGACAAAGCTGGACACCTTGAACTCCGCCTTGCCCGTACCGCTGGCTCCCGGTTCGTAAGTGCGGGCGTCCAGAGACGAACTCAGGCAACTGCAGCCGCTTTCGATGCCCAGCACCGTCACCGCTTTGGCGCCCTTGTTGCGGAAGGTGAAGGCCACCTCCACCACCTCGTCCTCCGGCTTCGGCTTCACCTCCACGACCGAACCGTCGAGCACCAACTCCGCGCGCGCCATGACGGCGGTCAGGAGCGTCAGGCAGACCAAAACGAAGCGAGGTTTCATCGATAAAGTTACATCAAGACAGCGGCAGCGTCAAAAACCACTTGCGCATGGATTCAGTTGTGGAAGAATACCTTCCTACTCAATCGCGGGGTGGAGCAGCCCGGTAGCTCGTCAGGCTCATAACCTGAAGGTCGTTGGTTCAAATCCAGCCCCCGCAACCAATTTTATCCAAACCCGCGGTGCTCTCTCGCCTGCGGGTTTTTTCTATCTGCGACGCGCCTCCGTGAAAAAATCTGGCACAGAGGCGGATGACGGCGTTTAATTCGCATGAAAAATGGCAGTCCCCTGCCCGGCTATGCCCACTGCTACTGACATGCCCCAGGTCGCCTCCTGCCGGATGCCCCTCCGCCGGGCGGCGGGTTTCGTCGGTGTTTGGCTGCTGGTGCTGGCCTGCGCGTCCGCGACCACCTGGGATGCGGAAGTCGAGGCGGCGTGGCAGCAGGCCGTCAAAAAGGCGCGCCCCAAGATCCTGGAGCACTTCCATGAGCAGGCGAACCAGTTGGTGAAGACCAGCGTGGAAGATTACGCGCTCACGGAGGAGCAAAAGACGATCCTTGAGCGCACCGCGCCGGAGCTGGCGCGAGCCTCCGCGCGGCACATGGAGGAAGCCCTTCGACAGGGACTGGAAATCGAGAGCACGGACAGTCAGAGTTTGCTGCGAAATCTGCAAAACAACGATCTGGCCGCCGGCCTTCAGCATGTGACCGCTCCGTATTCCAAGCGTCCTGAGATGCTCGACGATTGGGCGGAGGCGCTGCGGCAAGTACTGCCCCCGGAAGACTTCGCCGCCTGGGAGAAGGATAAAATCCAGCGATTAGAGGAGCGCCAGCGGAAGACGCGCGAATTCATCCAATCGGGATTGGAAAAGACCGATCCTGCCGGTCAGTTGGAGAAGCAACTGACGTCAATCCTCAATGATCTGCGCTTTGAGAAACTGAACCAGGCCGGGCAAAAACAGGTGCGCCAACTTGCCGACACCTGGAAGAACGACCTCGCCGCGGAAGGCGAAAGACGAACTCTAGTCATGCTCGACATGGCCACGGATGAAACCTTGTCCTCCTACTGGCAGCAACTGGAAAATCACGGCGGCTTCCTCATACTGCCGCCGCTTCCGTTCTGGCTGGAAAACCGCTTCCCCGAGCTTCTGGAGATCCTGCCGCCAGCAAACCGCGCCTTGTTGGAAGAGCAGCGCCGCGCCCGCGCGGAGCGCGCCCGGTTGGCGCTGCGCAAGATGCGGGTGATGATCGTGGAACTGATGACGCCGCTGGACGAAAGCCAGCGCCAGGCGGTGGCAGCCCTGGCCGCCGAGCTTCCTGAGGATGAAAAGGATGCGCTGCTGAGCAGCTATCAGATGGAGCCCTGGCAGGTCTGGCAGGAGAAACCCGCGGCGGCGAAGCTGGCGGCGATCCTGGACGACATTCAGGAGCGCTTATGGACCCAAGGCATCAAGCAGTTGAAGGACAACCGCCCGCGCGCGCAACCCGCCGGCAACGCCAGCAAACCACCGGAACGGCATCCCGGTCTGGGCCCGCCGGATCCCTCCCTGGTGGAGGCGGCCATCTCCGAGCATCTGGCGGAGGAATCGGCTCAGCACGCGCAGCGCGGCCTGCTCCCATTGCTACGCCGTGCGGCTGAGGCGGTACGCGTGGCCGGCCTGGACGAGTCGGCGCGCGCGGCGCTCGAATTGGCCGCGCGCGGCGCCATGCAGGCGCGAGTGGAGGAGCACCGCCGCAACCAATCACGCTACCTCCGCAGTCAAATGCAGGGTGCCACCGCGCAAAACATTCGCCAGCGCCTGGCCGTTTTTAACGGTTATTCCTTCAGTGGCCATCCGCATCAAAAATCCCTCTTTGACGAGCAGCTTGACGACTTGCTGGGCGCGGATCAGAAAAAATGCCTGTCCGACCACCAGCAGGCCAGTCTGCAAAGACGCCACGAAGCCCAGCTCGACCTGCTCCTGGCGCGGCTCGATCTGGCAATGAGCTTCTCCGCCGATCAATTTGCCGCGTTGCAGAAATCGCTTGCGACGGTGATGCAAAAGTACGGCGAGGACATGGATCTGGTTTTCTCCAGTTGGGGTGAGCGCATGCCCTGGTTTTTTCAATCCTACTATGCCTACCTGCCCGCGGCCGGTCTTGAGGAAAACGACCTGCGCGTGCTCAACGAGCGCCAACAGCAACTCTGGGAGGAACAGGTGACACAGCAAGGCGGACACTATTGGGACCAGGTTCTTGAAATTCACGAGCAGCGCCGCAACGCCCTCCAACCCAACCGCAAATGATTCGTCCATCCATGCAGACCGTGACTTTTTTAACCTTGTTTTTTCTGAGGGCGGCCATTGTGACCTGCCCTTCCCTGCTCCACGCGCAGTCGCCCGACCTGCGTTTCGGCGGTGAGATCCCGCCGGAAGTGGACACCATCTACGAGCGAGGGCTGGCGTGGCTGGCGCAGACGCAGAAAGAGGAGGGCAACTGGCAGGACGGGAACTCCGGGGCCGGAGTGGACGGTCTCTGTGTGATGGCTTTCCTGGCCAGCGGCGAGGACCCTAACTACGGCCGCTACGCCGGCAACATCCGCCGCGCCGTGCGCTCCCTGGTGAAGCAGCAAAACCAGGAGACCGGTTACCTGCCCAACAGCATGTACCATCACGGCTTTGCCATGCTGGCGCTGAGCGAGGTCTATGGCGCCGTCGATGAAAGCCTGGTCTGGCCCGAGCGCGTCCAGGGCAAGGAGGCGCCCTCCATCGCCAAGGCGCTCGACCTCGCCATCCGCTGCGCCGCCACCTCCCAGAAAAAAAATCGCTGGGGCGGCTGGCGTTACTCGCCCGACAGTACCGACGCCGACACCTCCGTCACCGGCGCGGTGTTGATGGGCCTGCTGGCCGCGCGCAATGCCGGCATGGAAGTGCCTGACGAGGTCGTCAAAGGCGCCATGGACTACATGAATCGCAGCACCGGCAAGGACGGCTCGGTCGCCTATTCCGGCGGCTTCGGCGGCATGGGCGAGTCGATGAACCGCTCCGCCATCGCCACCCTCGTCTCCGCCGTCAGCAAGATGAAGGACGACGCCAAGTACGAGTCCACGCTGAAGCACATCACCTCGCGCCTCGACCATCGCGAGAGCAGCTACAAGGAGTACTTCCGCTACTACATGGCGCAGGCGCTTTTTCAGGGCGACTACGAAGCCTGGAAAAAATGGAACGCCGCCACCGTGCGCCAACTCGCCGAAAGCCAGCGCGAGGACGGCAGCTTCGACGGCGGCGCCTACGGCACCGCCATGTCCCTGCTGGCCCTGGCCTTGAACTACCGATTCCTTCCCATCTATGAGCGGTGAGGAGAAAGGTTTGTTCGTGTTCCGCGCGTCACTCACCACTCACCACTCACCACTGAACACTGATTACTGGTAACTTGCCACCCATGCGCCCCCACCTCCTGCTCACCCTCCTGCTCGCCGCGCCCTGCGCCGCCGACGAGGGTACGCTGCTGTGGACGAATGGCGACAAAGTACCGGGAGAATGGCTCGGTCTGCGCGACGGCTGGCTGGAGTGGAAGACCCAACTGCTGCGCGATCCCTCGCGGCTTTGGCTGCCGCGTCTCTACGGATGGAACGCCGGGGAGAGAACCCTTCGCCGCGATGCGCTCAAAGGCGACTGGCTGGTCCGGCTCAGTGACAGTTCTTTTTTCAGCGCCACCCAGCCCGGATCAAATAACAAAACGTGGACGCTGACCAACCCTCACGCGGGTGATTTGAAGATCGCCCGGGAAGCCGTCGTGGAGTGGCTGCGCTGCCAGCCTGCGGGGCCGTTGCGTTACGCGGGCCCTGGCGGCGAGCCTGCCTGGATTCCTGAGAACCCCGGAAAAGACCCCGGGCAGACTTGGGAAATGGCGCCTGGCGGCGTGTTGCGCACCCGTTCCATCGATCAAGCCGTCTCCCTGCCACTGATTCTTCCCGCGCGACTGCGTTTGGACCTCTGGCTGCGGACGAACGTCAAAGACCGCCCGCCGCAATTTTCCCTGCGCATTCGCCGCGACGGCCAGGGTTGCGAAGTGGTGACTTGGCTGGAGGAACTGGTCGGTCGTGGGGACGGCATGCCCGCGCGCTTTTCCACTTTGTACGAGCCGCGTTGCGCGGTGGTGGTCTGTGTCGATTTCAAAGAACGCCAAGCTCGCGCCTACGACCTGGCGGGTCGCGAGATGATGACCTGGAAGGTGCGCGGCACCATGAAGGGCGAGGTCGCCACGAGTCCAGGCGGCAAGGCCGGCGGTCTGTTCGGCGCGCTGGCGGGCGCGGTGGCCCAAGGTTTGGTTCGGCAAGAGCGCGCCAACAACGCCCGCAGAAACAATGACGAAATCAAAGAAATCGAGAACGGCCTCACCCTCATCAACACCGGCGCCGACCTCACCCTGGAGCGCGTGCTCATTCGCGAATGGGACGGTCAACCGCCCGAGTCGCGCGTGGACAAATCCGCCTTCATCGAATTGCTCGATGGCCGCGTGCTCGAAGGTGCGATCACCACGGTCAACGCCGGTAAAGTTCGGCAGGAGAGTGGCAAAGAAACATCGCTCGACGACGTGGCCTGGATGTCCCTGCAAACGCTCGTCGCGGCTGCGGACGAAACCTTCGCTGCCGGCACCGCGGCCGCCCGTGCCCGTTATGGAGACGCCTCTTATTTCCATGGCAGGTTGCTGGCGTCGGACACCGAAACCTTGACTTGCCAGCCCGCGTGGTCCGCCGTGCCCGTCACCCTGCGCCGGCAGAATTTGGAGTCGCTGCGCTGGCATGAGCCAGAGCCGCTGGTGGGACCCTTGTCCAACAATCACACCCATCAAGACACGCTCGCCCAGGAACCCAACGGCCCGCGTCTGCGTGGCCGCTGGGTGCCCGCCGGCGACGCGAAACCGCACTGGCGCTTTGATGGCGACGAGCGCGCGTCCCTGATCAACCTCAACACCGACTGGAGCCTCCAGCGTCCCCTGCCCGATCCCGCCGCCATCCTCGAGGAGCTTCCTGCCATGGCCTGCCTCGACAACGGTGAGATCATCCCTGTCGAGATTCTCGATTGGACTGGCAACAGCACGCGGCTGCGCTCGCCCTGGTCCTTGGACGCGAAGCAAATGCTTCCGCTTGAACGCGTCCGCGCCCTGGAGCTCGCCGGGCAGCGTTTGCAGAACAACGGCTTCACGGATCGCGGCTGGCTCCAGGTACGGGGCGATGCGCATGCCGTCACCATCGCCAAAGACGGCAAGTCCGTCACCTTGCAACCAGGTGGCGGCATTGGCCACGGCTCCTTCCTGCAAGGCTCCCAGCTTAACTTTGCCTTGAAGGGCGAGCATTTCTACTCCCTGCGCCTGCGCCTCTTCACCCAGGGCGTTCAGGAAAAATCCCCCCACATCGCCATCCTCGTCTCCCGCAGCGGCGACACCGCCTATTGTGGCGTGGAGGATCCGCGACGCCCGGGACAGATGACCGGCAACTATCATCGCATCCCACTGGAGCACAACAAACCCAGCCCTGTGATGCTGAAGTGGACCGCCAAGCAGATCGAGTTCCACCTCGCGGGCATGCTCGCCTTTCGTCAAAACCTCACAGAGAAGACCGCCTCCGGCACCGGACTCATCCTGGAACCGGGCGGCATGTGGGGCAATGCGCCGCGCTCCTGCAGCGTCGCGAATCTCGTGCTGCGTCACTTCCCCGGCGCCCGTACCCGTCCGGCGCTGGACCCCGACACCCGGGAATGGTCGCTCACCGTGCCGCGCCGGCTGGCGGACGACCCTCCGCGCCATCTCCTGCTCGCCGCCAATGGCGATGTCCTGCGCGGCACTTTGGAGACACTGGACGCGCGCCGCCTCCGTCTGCGCAGCGGACTTGAAACCTTGGAGGTGCCGAGCGAGCGCGTGTCCACCCTGGTTCTGCCCAGACAGCTTGACCAAAAAGATAGCAAGCCGTCTCCCGCCGTCAAAACCACCGCTGCCGCTAAGGACGGCCTTTGGATCAGCACCCGCGAAGGCGGCCGCATCTGCCTACGGGTGAGTTCCCTCGGACCGCGCTGGCTGGAGGGCGAGTCCACCGCCCTCGGCCCCTGCCGCCTGCCGGTGGAGAGCGTCTTTTCCCTTTCCACCCTGCCGCCGCGCGGCACTCAAACCGCGTATGACGACTGGGCCTTCGCGTTGACCCCTGAACCCGAACTCTCCGGCTCCACCGACGCCGCCAAGCTGGTTGGAAAAGAAGCTCCCGACTTCAAACTCGAGCTCGCCGGCGGCGCTGTGTTTGAAATGAAAAAAACGCGCGGCAAAGTCGTCGTTCTGGATTTCTGGGCCTCCTGGTGCGGCCCCTGCCTCACCTCGCTGCCGGAGGTCATGGCGGCGCTGCGGGAGTTTCCCGCGGAGCGCGTGCAACTGCTCGGTATCAATCAGGGCCAGCCGCGCGCGGAGGTGGAGACCTTTCTCAAAGCGCGCGACTGGGACCTGGCCTGCGCGCTCGATCTCGACCGCAAAGTCAGCGATCTCTACGGTGCCAGCGCCATCCCGCACACCGTCATCGTGGCACCCGACGGAAAAGTCGCCCGCGTGCAAACCGGCCACACCGCCACCTCCACCGCCGAGTTGGTCAAAGCCGTGCGCGAGCTGATCGGGGAGTGAGTTTACACCCCGCCCTCCGACTCAAAGTTCAATCCTCAGCGCCGCCGCCGCATTGCGCGCTTTCGCGCGCGCGATCTCCACATCATGCGCCCGTGCCAGCGTCACGGCCATGCGGCGCTGGCCGCTGACGGCGGGTTTTCCAAAGAGACGGATTTGCGTGTCCGGCTGCGCCAGCGCGCTCTCCAGTCCGCCGAAGCGCACTTGCTGGGACTCGCCCTCCACCAGCACCGCGCAGGAGGCGGAGGCCCCATGCGCATGGATGTTCGGAACCGGCAGTCCGAGGATGGCGCGGGCGTGCAGGGCGAACTCCGAAAGGTCCTGCGAGATGAGCGTGACCAGACCCGTGTCGTGCGGTCGCGGTGACACCTCGCTGAAGATGACGTGATCGTCCTTCACAAACAACTCCACCCCAAACAACCCGCGTCCGCCCAGCGCCGTGGTGATCGCCCCGGCGGCGCGCTGCGCCTCGACCAAGGCGGCGGCGCTCATCGGGTGCGGCTGCCAGGACTCGCGGTAATCGCCTTTGATTTGTATGTGCCCCACCGGCGGACAGAACGACGTGCCGCCGATGTGACGCACCGTCAGCATGGTGATCTCGTAGTCGAACTCCACGAAGCCCTCCACGATCACCTTCCCCTTCCCCGCACGACCGCCCTCCTGCGCGTAGCGCCAGGCCGGCTCGATGTCCGCCTCCTCCCGCAGCGTGCTTTGGCCCTTGCCGGAGCTGCTCATAATGGGCTTCACCACGCACGGCAGGCCGATCTCGCGGATCGCCTCCCGATATTCTTCCTCACTGCCCGCAAAGCGATAGGGCGAGGTCGGCAGTCCCAACTCCTCCGCCGCCAGCCGCCGGATGCCCTCGCGGTTCATCGTCAGGCGCGCCGCATTCGCCGTCGGCACCACATGAAAGCCCTCCTTTTCCAGCTCGATCAGCGTGTCCGTGGCGATGGCCTCGATTTCCGGCACGATCAAATCCGGCCGCTCCAGTTCCACCACCCGCCGCAGCTCCGCGCCGTCCAGCATCGAGAAGACATGACTGCGATGCGCCACCTGCATGGCTGGCGCGTTGGCGTAGCGGTCGCAGGCAATGACCTCCACCCCCAGCCGTTGCAGTTCGATCACCACCTCCTTGCCCAGCTCACCGGAGCCGAGCATGAGGACCTTGGTGGCGGTGGGGGAGAGCGGAGTGCCAATGTGTGCCATGACCCGCATTTAGAGCGTCTCCCGCCCCCGGGTCAAGCGCACCTGGCCGAGGGCGGCGAACTTTCTCCTTCCCGAAGCCGGCAGGGCGGGCTGACCGCCTCCCCGCGGCGGCACAAAGTGCATGCCTCACAAAGAGAACAAGACACCCCACTTTTGCCATCCGCGCACAGGCGGCAGGTGAGGCATAGCACGCAACTCGCCAGCGGACGTCCAGATGCGGCACTTTCTTTGCCAGCGTGCGCCACGGGGTTGAGCGAGGATGGGGAGTGTCTCACATACTGGAAATACCGGTTTCGCTTCTCTGCGTTACACAAAAAGTCAAAAAAAGTGCCGCCGCGCTTCCAAACTGCCGTTTGCGCCCGCCCTCTTCCCGCGTTCCTTGGCGCTTCCATGTCTGTCCGCGTTCGTTTCGCTCCCTCCCCCACCGGTTACCTGCATGTCGGCGGCGCCCGCACCGCCCTTTTCAACTGGCTCTTCGCCCGCCAGCATCACGGCGTCTTCATCCTCCGCATCGAGGACACCGACGACGCCCGCAACACCGAGGCCGCCCGCGCCGCCATCTTCGACGGCCTGCGCTGGCTCGGTATCGACTGGGATGAGGGACCCGACGCCGGTGGCGACTGCGGCCCCTACTTTCAAAGCCAGCGCAAGGCCATCTACGACCGCTACCTCGACCAGCTCACCGCCGCTGGCCGCACCTACACCGAGGACAACGGCGCCGTGCGCTTCAAGTTCAGCCGCCGCCCCATCACCGTGCCCGACCTCGTCTGCGGCGACGTCGAATTCGCCGCCACCGAGGAACCGGACATGACCCTGCGCCGCCCGGACGGCAGTTACATCTTCCACTTCGTCAACGTCGTCGATGACATCGAAATGGGGGTCTCCCACGTCTTCCGCGGCGAGGACCACCTGTCCAACACCTGGAAGCACATCGACCTGTTTGAAGCCTTCGGCAAAAACCCGCCCACCTACGCCCACATCCCCCTCATCTTGAACCCCTCCGGATCGAAGATGAGCAAGCGCGACGAAGGCGCCGCCGTCGCCAGTTACGCCGAGGACGGCTTCCTGCCCGAAGCCGTCTTCAACTACCTCTGCCTGCTCGGCTGGACCCCGCGCGCCGACTCAGAAAAACTCAGTCGTGACGAATTGATCCGCCTCTTCGACGCCCGTGAGATCCACAGCAGCAACGCCCGCTTCGACGCCGCCAAGCTCAACTGGCTGAACGCCCACTACCTGCGCGAGCTCGCCCCCGCCGACCTGCTCGCCGCCGCCCTCCCTCATCTCGAAAAAGCCGGACTTAACACCGCCCACATCGCCGACCCCGCCGCCGCCGTCCACAGCGTCCGGGAAAAAATCAGCCGCCTCAACGAGCTGCCCGACTGGACCCGCTTCTTCTTCACCGACGACTTCCCCATCGAGGACGACATGGCCGCCAAACTCGCCGCCAAACCGGAAAACAAGCTCCACCTGGCAGCCATCGGCAACGCCTTCGCCACCCTCGCCGACTGGACCGAGGAAACCCTTCAAAACGCCATCCAGCAAACCGCCACCGAACAAAGCGTCAAACCCGGCGCCCTCATGCCCCTCCTCCGCGCCGCCCTCAGCGGCCAGCATCGTGGCCCCGGCGTCACCACCATCGCGCATCTCATCGGGAGGGAGAAGACGCTGGGGCGCATCGCGAGGGTGGGGGGAGAGTAAGCCCCCTCATACTGGCACAACGAGACCCTCTGCCTCAGCAAGCCTTTTCTGATTCCCGTCGAAGGTTAGTAACTGCTTGGCCTTGAGACGAATCGCAGCCGCCACATGGAGAATGTCAAAGCCGCGATGCCCGCCTGTCAGCGTATGGGTGGCGGAGAGTCGTCTTGCTTCATCCACGACATCAGCCAGATTACAGACGCAAACCTTCAATCGTCCACTGGCGCGATCCGCTTCGTATTGAGCCCAAAATAAGGCGGCTTCACCCGGGCCAAGGACTTTCCGAAACTCGGCAAATCGCAGCGCATTTGCCAGCTCATACTCGTTCAGTGTGGTCAGGACAAGGGCGGTGCGGCAGGTTTTCATCCATGCCAGTGCACGCGGTGTGTTCGCATCATTCCCGTAGAGAGAGAACAAAAAGCTGGTGTCTGTGCAGATCACCATTTGCCACCAGCCTCGTGGATCAGTTCGACGGACTTTGCCGCCGTCAGCTTGCGAACCCCAGATCGGTCTCTCTTCACGGCCGGGCTTTGGGACCAATCCACAGCTTGACCAGAATGACCTTGCTCTGGGATGAGCCGCGCAATCGCTTTACCCCGCTGGGTGATGACAATTTCCTCTCCCGCTCCGATCCAACTCAATAAGCTGGTGTAGCGATTTCTCAGATCTCGCACGGTTGCCGTTTTCATTGTGCTCCATCATTGTCGCACATGATCCGGCAGTCAAGAGGAACCGCAAAAGACGGTCCATTTAAAATCCCGTTCATCCTGCAATCCTGTCCATCCTGTCTCAAAAAGCCCGATCCACCTGCCCATCATCGTCTCATCTCAGCGATGGCTCCTTGTCACGACACTCAAATCTTGGTATTCACTGCCCACTGATCACTGCCCCCCATGCGCCTCACCTCCCCCGAATGGCTCCTCCTGCTCCCGGCCTTGATCGCCGTCGGGTGGTTCTGGCGCGGGCTGGCGTTGCAGCGACCGCTGCGGGCGCTCCCTCTTCTCCTCCTCGTCTTCATCGCCGCCGGACCGGAGACTCGGCGCTTCAGTGACGGCCTCGACCTCTGGGTGCTGGTGGACCGCTCCGACTCCGCCGCCGAACTCCTCAACCCGAAACTGCCAGAGTGGGACACGCTGCTCAGCCGTTCCAAAGGACCGGACGACCGCCTGCGTCATGTCGATTTCGCCGCCGAAGCCGTCGTGCGCGGCGCGCAAATCAGCGCCGGACCCGACGGCCAAAAGTACGCCGGCCCCACCCACGCCACCCGCCTGCGCAGCGCCGCCTTGCACACCCTTTCCCAAGTCGATCCCAAGCGCGCCTCCCGCCTCCTCGTCCTCACCGACGGCTACCCCACCGAGCCGCTCGATGACCTCGCCGATCGCCTCATCGCCCAGGCCGTCCCGCTCGACTACCGCCTCGCCGTACGCGAGACCGCGGGCGACTGGCGCATCGCGGATTTGATCCTCCCCCGCCGCGTCCAACTCCAGCAGGCCTTCCTCATCGAAGTCGTCATCCTCGGCGACCGCGACGGCCTGCTCTCCGTCGAAATTTTGCGCGACGACCAGCCGCTCGCCACCCAGGACGTGCAGGTCATCGAGGGCGTCGGCCGTCTGCGTCTCTCCAGCCGCCTCACCCGCCCCGGCGCCGCGCGTTTCACCGCCCGACTCAGCCATCCGCAGGACGCCCTCTCCGGCAACAACACCGCCTCCCAATGGGTCGAAGTCCAGTCCGGCCCGCGCGTCCTGCTCTTCACCAACTACGAAAACGACCCCCTCGCCACCGCCCTCACCGCCCAGGGCTTCGCCGTCGAGACCCGCACCGACACCCAGCAGGCCAGTCTCGGCGACCTCACCGGCGCCAAAGTCGTCCTCCTCAACAACGTCCCCGCCTACCGCCTCCCCACTCCCTTCCTGCGCGCCCTCGATTTCTTCGTCAACCAGCAGGGCGGCGGCCTCGCCATGATCGGCGGCAAGTACAGCTTCGCCGCCGGCGGCTTTTTCGGCTCCCCCGTCGAGCCATTGCTGCCCGTCTCCATGGAGCTCAAACAGGAGCACCGCAAGCTCGTCACCGCCCTCGCCATCGTCATGGACCGCTCCGGCTCCATGGCCATGACCGTGCCCGGCTCCGGCCTGGAAAAAATGGCGCTCGCCAACGAAGGCGCCGGCCGCGCCGTCCAGCTCCTCGGCGACACCGACTTCATCACCGTCCTCGTCGTCGATAGCGAGCCGCACGAAGTCACCCCGCTCGTCCCCGTCGGTCCCAACCGCGGCCAGATCGAGGACGCCGTCCGCCGCCAGCAGAGCATGGGCGGCGGCATCTTCGTCTATAACGGCCTCAAAGCCGCCTGGGACCGCCTGCAAAAAGCCGACGTCGGCCAGCGCCACGTCATCCTCTTCTCCGACGCCGCCGACTCCGAGCAGCCCGACGATTATGTGAACCTGCTCGCCGAAATGACCGCCGCCAAAACCACCGTCTCCGTCATCGGTCTCGGCACCGAGCAGGACCCCGACGCCGACTTCCTCAAGGACATCGCCCAGCGCGGCGGCGGCCGCATTTTCTTCAACCAGGACGCCAACCAACTCCCCGCCCTCTTCGCCCAGGAGACCGTCGCCGTCGCCCGCTCCACCTTCATTGAGGAACCCGTGCCCGTCAAAGGCACCCCCGGCTGGCTGGAGATGGCCGCCGGCGGCATCGACTGGCTGCCGCAGGTGGACGGTTACAACCTCAGCTACCTCCGCCCCGGCGCCAGTCAGGCCCTCGTCTCCGGGGACGACTACGCCGCCCCCATGCTCGCCTTCTGGCAGCGCGGCGCCGGCCGTGCCGCCTCCATCAGCTTCCCCCTCGGCGGCGACTACTCCCAGCTCACCCGCGCCTGGCCCGGCTACGGCGGTTTCGTGCGCAGCCTCACCCGCTGGCTCATGGGCGAAGCCCTCCCGCCCGGCCTCGGCCTGCGCACCCAGCTCGACGGCAGCCGCCTGCGTGCCGACCTCTTTTACGACGCCACCTGGGCGGAAAAAATCGCCGCCCACAGTCCCGAATTGCTCCTCACCAGCGAAGCCGCGCCCGACGCCCGCAGCATCCCCTGGGAGCGGCTCGCCCCCGGTCACTTCCAGGCCAGCATTGACCTCGCCGACAGCCAGCAAGTGCGCGGCGCCGTCCGCCTTGGCGACCACGCCCTGCCCTTCGGCCCCCTCAACGTCATCACCAACCCCGAATGGAGCTTCGAGCGCGCCCGCCTCCAGGAACTCGCCGCCACCGCCGCCCGCAGCGGCGGCAGCGAGCGCCTCGACCTCGCCGACGTCTGGCACGCCGAGCGCCCCCCCGCCTGGACCCCCCTCACCCGCTGGCTCCTCCCCCTCTTTTTGATTCTCCTCCTCCTCGAAGCCTGGCAAACCCGCGCCGGCTGGGGCCTCAAGCAGCCAAAGTAGCCGTCATTATCTGAGTGGGGTTTACTCCGTTGCTCCATCTGCGGCAATCATTTCGAACCATCTCGCCCATGAAACTCACCGGCTTCCTGCTCCTCATCATCGGATTTCTGTGGATCATGGCAGAAATCACGGCGGGTTTCACAGCCGCCTCTTACACACAATCGATGTGGCACCAAAAAAACCTCAGCCAAGGCGAAACTATTCCACGTTCCGAAGCGATCTCTGCATTGAACAGCCTCACCCTGCACCTCACAAAGCAGCAAAGCCGAATTTTTCTCCCTGCCTTTTTCATGCTCCTTGGCGGCATTATAGCGACTTTTTCACCACCCAAAAAACAGAAGAATCGCCATCTTGAAGCCAGATGCCCCTCCCCCGCTCTCTCAAACCCTTCCTCATCGGCCTAATGATGGGTACTCTCTTGACCCTGGCCACCTTCGCAATTCGTGAAGTGGCCCGAGGCTTCGCCACATGGGGAGCGCTTGAACTTCACACCGACGCTGAAGTCCGCACCCGCATCCAAAACGCCCGCATCCACCTTCCCCCAGGTGCCCACACCCTCTACCACGCCAGCGCCGGATTTGTGGACGGCCAGATCTGGATCAAGTTCACCGTCCCTCCAGATCAAATCTGGGTCGTCGTTGCCAAGTCTATCCAGAAAACCGAATCCGACTTTACCCCCTCCTTCCCAGAGAACTTGATCGAACAAGTCCACCAAAACCCGAATCAAACCCACGATACATCTTGGTGGCAGCCCACCACGGTTACCCGCTTCCTCTCTTGGTCCCAAAAAACCCAAAACCCCAGCGGATCCTACTACTTCGAAGATTGGCTCATCGACCTCGACACCAACAGCTTCTACATCACCCGCTGGGATACTTGACTCAAGGCCCGCTCCCCCCCCCTGGAAGGAGCTTTCTGTCCCCATAAAGACGTTTTATGAGTCGCGGATGGAGGCTTTGGCTCCCGGTCGAAATAGGCGGAATGCCATTCCGCCCTCCGCAGCGTCACCTGCTTTTGCATGCCCCGCCGCCCGCCCTCAAACCAGGGCGGCGATGCGGCGGCAGACTTCCTCGACGTTGGCGCGGCTGTTGAAAGCGCTGATGCGGAAATACCCCTCCCCGGCGCTGCCGAAACCGCTGCCGGGGGTGATGACGACGTTCGCTTCGTTGAGCATTTTGTCGAACATCTGCCAGCTCGTCAGGCCGGCGGGACAGGCCACCCAGACGTAAGGGGCGTTGACGCCGCCGAAGACGCTGAGGCCGGCGTCCTGGCACGCCTGCACGAGCAGGGCGGCGTTGCCCATGTAGTGATCGACGAGTTCTTTGACCTGGGACTTGCCCTCGTCCGTGTAAAGTGCGGCGGCGCCTTTTTGCACGATGTAGCTGGCGCCGTTGAACTTGGTGCTGTGCCGGCGGCTCCACAAGGGATGCAGCGGGTGCGGGCTGCCGTCTTTTTTGCGGCCCATGAGGGTCTTGGGGATGACGACGTAGGCGCAGCGCACGCCGGTGAAGCCGCCGTTTTTGGAGAAGCTGCGGAACTCGATGGCGCAGTCGCGCGCGCCTTCGATCTCGAAGATGGAGCGCGGCACGGCGGGGTCCTGGATGAAGGCTTCGTAGGCGGCATCGTAGAGGATGACGGCCTTGTTTTCCCGCGCGTAGGCGACCCAGGCTTCAAGCTGGGCGCGCGTGGCGGTGGCGCCGGTGGGGTTGTTCGGATAGCAGAGGTAAACGAGGTCCACAGGCTCGCTCGGGATCTCCGGCACAAACCCGTTTTCCGCCGTGCACTTCAAATAAACAAGGCCGTCGTAAGCGCCGCTGTCATCGGCCTCCCCGGTGTTGCCGGCCATGACGTTGGTATCCACATAAACAGGATAAACCGGGTCGGTGATGGCGATGCGGTTGCCAGGGCCGAAGATGTCGAGGATGTTGCCGGTGTCGCACTTCGATCCGTCGGAGATGAAGATCTCATCGGCCTCGACCTGGAGGCCGCGCGCTTTGAAGTCGTGCTCGGCGACGGCCTCGCGCAGGAAGTCATAACCCTGCTCGGGACCGTAGCCTTTGAAGGTGGCGCGGTCGCCCATCTCATCGACGGCGTCGTGCATGGCATAACGCACCGCCTCCGGCAGCGCCTCGGTGACGTCGCCAATGCCGCAGCGGATGAGGCGGGCGGCGGCGTCCGGGTTCGCCTCGGTGAAGGCTTTGACACGACGGGCGATCTCCGGGAAAAGGTAACCGGCTTTGAGTTTGAGGAAGTTTTCGTTGATGTAGGCCATGAGCGGAGGGTGATGATGCCAAGATGCGCGCGGGATGCAAGCGGCGGAGCATCCGCCTAAGCGCGCCACATCATCAAGCCTGCGCGCTGAGATCAGCCGCCGCCGCACCGAAGCTGGCGAGGCTGGCCTTGATGTTCTCGATGATTTCCTCGGCCAGGTTGGCGGGGTTGGGGAGATTGTCGAGGTCGGCGTGGCGATCGTGTTTCAACCAAAAGAGAAATGACAGATGGGCCAGACTCTGGAGATGATGCTGCCGACGGTCATGGAGTGGAGGGTGGCGCGAGCAGATGGAGCCGCAGCCCGTTAACCTCGTAGGTTTTGAAATCGGTGTCGAGGGTGATAAGCTCCAACCCGCCTGATATGGCAAAGGCGGCAAGATAGGCATCCATCCAGACCTTGGGCGAGGCCGAGTCACGGACAGCCAGCCGGTGCCAAAGCGCGGCGGTGCCAGGGGGTTCGTCAATTTCAGTCACAGCGAGCTGGTTGCGCAGAAGGGTGTATTCCACGAGTGCCTCCCGGTTGGTGAAGCCCTCCGCCTGATACTGCCGCAGCAGGGCGGGTGTCGTGATCAGCCTCAGGAAACTCTGCTGGGTGGCGCGGCAAAAGCAAAGCGGGCCCCGCCGGTTCGCCGCGTTCAGTTCGTCTTCAGCCATGCGATGGGCGGGATGGCGCTGGAACGCGGCCGCCACCCAGACGGAGGTGTCAACGAGAGAGCCCGGCACGTTGCAAGTCCTCCTCCAACAATGCTTGTTGTTCCAAAGCCAGCAGTTCTTCGACGGTCATGCGAGCGGCGGGCGCATCGGAACCGCAGCGGATAACGGGAAAGCCGCGTTCATTGAGCATGATGCCCGGCGGCAGCGGCTCGGCAATAGGAGTCGCGGCAGGGAGGGGAGCTTGCAGACCGCGCCGCAGCGCGGTGGCAGCGACATCCTTCATTTTGCGTCCTTCATGGACGCTGCGGAGTTTCAGCTCCTTCACGAGGTCCTCGGGGAGGTCCAGGGTGGTTTTCATTGGATCATCAAACCAGCAAACCAGCTTGCTGTCAAGATGGGCAACTGCCGATTGTAGAAGGCATGGAATGGAAGGCATCGAAAATGACGACCTCCAAGACGAGGTCTTAGAGCCTGTCCGGTCAAGGATTGGAACGGTCATGGGGCGCGCTTTTGGGTAGGGCGGGCTGTCCTCAGCCCGCCACAGCCCACGATGTTCGGCGGCGTGCTGAGGAAAGCGCGGCCTACCCTGACCCGTTTTGCCCCTCTTTCCGCAACTTTAAATTTACCGGACAAGCTCTTATTGGCACCGCCGCCAGCGGGTGCCGAGGGCGACGGACCACTGGAACTTGCGGGCGTGCTCGCGGATGAGAAAGGGCAGGTCGATTTCGCTTTCGAGGGTGAAATGCGGTTCGAGCGCCTGGCGCAGCCAGTCGCGGGTGCGGCCGGGCGGCCAGTTTTCGGGAGGGGTGAACTCGGCCAGCCAGGTGCAGGGCGTGGTCAGCAGGAGTTGCCCGCCGGGTTTGACGAGAGCAGGCAGGCGCTCCAGCAGGAGAGCGGGCTGGGTCAGGCGGCAGAGGAGGTTGGCGGCGTGGACGATGTCGAAGGCGCCGAGGTCGGCGCGCAGATGCATGGCGTCGCCCTGCTCGAAGGTGATGCGCGCGGGGTCTCCGCTCACGGGTCGGCGGGCGATCAGATCAGTGCTGAGCGCGGCTTCATCAGCGCGTTGATAAGGCACGTCCTGACCGCGCCGAATGCGCTCGGCGAAGTCGATGAAGGCATGTGAGTAGTCGATGCCGATGACCTCCCCGGCGTGGGCGGCGAGCTCGTAAGCGGAGCGTCCGACGGCGCAGCCGAGGTCAAGCGCCCGGGCGCTGGCGGGCAGGCGGGAGGGGTCGAGCAACTCGTTGACGCTGCGTTTGGGAAAACCGAGCGCGCTGGCAGGGCCTAAGCTCCACGGCAGGATGTCCTGATCCTCGCCGTAATGAAAGAGCAGGTACTCGGCGACGAGGCGCGGCGTTTCGTAGATGTTCACGAGCGGAAAGGTGGGGCAACCCTCCTGGTTGCCCGTCCATCATGACTGCCTCATCCCGCCAGCGCGTCGAGCAGGTAGCGGCTGGGTTGGAAATGCTCGATGAGGATTTCGTGCTGGTCGCCGCGCGTCATGCGGACCTGTTTGATGTCGAAGTTCGGGGTTTTGTGCGGGGCGAAGAGGATGTCGTCGTGCGTGGCGTTTTGGTGCCGTTTGAATTGATCGGGGGTGATGTGGCCGCCGAGGTGGTCGTCCCGGCCGGTGGCGAGGTGGCAGGTGCCGAGCACTTTTTCATCCTGGATGTCGGCGCCGGACACGGGCAGCACCTGGGTGCCAAAGCCGAGTTCGCCCAGCACGCCGGTCATGGGGTCGTCCTGGAGTTTGGCGTTGTGGGCGTCGATGGTGGCTTGATCGCCGGCGATGAGTTCGCTCCTGATGATGCGGCCACCGGTGACGGTCAGCTTGCCGAGCGTGCCGTCCTCGTACTTCATCGGGAAATGCCCCTCGGCGCCAGTGGGCACGAAATAAACTTCGCCGGCGGGAAGGTTCGCCACGTCTGGGGTGTCGCCGCGGCAGAGACCGTGGCTTTTTTGCGCCTCCTGTCCGCCAAGTTCAAGGCGGGCGGTAAGGACCTCGCCGGACTCGAGGGCAAAGTCGATCTCCACGCTGTCGGCGCGGGTCATGGCAAGGCGCAGTTTTTCGGCGTCGCGCGAGACTTCGTTGTAATCGACGGCGAGGCCGGTGCCGCGGATGATGTCATTGAGACCGTGCAGGGTGGCGCCGCGGAAGCCGTATTGTTTGGCAAAGGCGGTCAGCGGCGCGGTGGCGGAGAAGGTGGAGATGCAGAGGATGATGTCGTAGTTCGGATAGACGTCCTTTTCGAGGCTCATCTCGACGCCCTCCATGTCCACACAGAGGTCGGGCAGGTCGAGGTTGCTGCCGCCGGTGATCTGGTAGGCGAAGAGGTCGCCGCCTTCGAGGGCGAGTTCCTCGAGCACGCCGTTGTGCAGCGCCTGGTAAAAGTGCTCGTAGGCCTGGCGCTGAACCTGGCGCTCGGGATTGTTCAAAAAGGCCATGCCGCGTGCCTCGGCGAGGTCAGGCAGGTCGATGAGGATGCAGATTTTGCGTCCGAAGACAGGATCAAAGACGCTGCCGAGAAGCCGGGAAAGGCGGAAGGGAGGAAACTGGCGTTCAGTGGCGGCGGTCTGAATGGTGGAGGGACAGGCGGACATGAGTTTGATCGGGTTCTGTGTGGTCGCGTTGGAAATCATGATACGGCGTCGGGAAAAGATCAGCCGGTATTTTGCGACGGAATTTTGACGCGCAGGCGGCGCGTAGCAAGCTTGGGCTTGCCTTTGCCGCCCGGGGCTGTCTTACTGGGAGCCTCTCCCATCATGCAGGCCGAAATCATTCAGTTGCTCCAAGTCCAGGAACGGGATCAAAAGATCCGCCAGATTCAAAAGGACCTCAAAGACGTGCCCCGGCACGAGGCGAACGCGAAGCTGCAACTGGCGGGCGATCAGGCGGCGGTGGAAAAAACGCACGCAGCCGTGATGGCGATCGAACTGGCGATCAAGAGCATCGAACTCGATATCGGCACACGGCGCACGACGATCAAACGGCTTCAGGACCAGCAATTTGAGACGCGGAAGAACGACGAGTTCCAGGCGTTGGGCCACGAGATTCAGCGCTACCAGAACGAGGTGAGCGGTCTCGAGGACAAGGAGCTGGAGCAAATGGAGAAGCTGGACACGGCCAAGGCGGAGCACGCGGCGGCGCAGGCCCGGCTGGCGGCGACCCAGGCGCGCGTGGACGAGGAACTCAAGGCGCTGGCGGAACGCGCGACCGGTTTGCAGGCGCGGCTGACGGAGGTGCAGGCGGAACGCGCGGGCCTGACGGGCGCGGTGCCGGCGGAGGCGCTGGAACTATATGATCGCATCTTCAAAAAGAAGGGCGACTGCGCGGTGGCGCCTCTGCGCGCGGAAATGTGCTGCGGCTGCCACATGAAGGTGGTGATCGGCACCATCCAAAGCGTGAAACAAGCGGAGGGCCTGACCCAATGCGAGAGCTGCGGCCGCATACTCTATTTGGAGGAATAGGCGCGGCGCTGCTGTGCCTGTCGCTGGCGGCCTGCACGGGCAGTGGCGGCAGGATGACCTCGCCAGACGAGCCAGGTCTCGTCGCCACCTACTCCATCGTGGCGGCGGATGTGAAGCGCGGGGAGTTGGGGGTGGCGGTGCAAAGCAAGTTTTTCAGCGTGGGCAGCGTGGTGCCTTGGGCGCGGGCCGGCGTCGGCGCGGTGGCGTCGCAGGCTTTTGCCAATCCCCTGCTGGGTCGCGAAGGTTTGCAGCGCATGGCGCGAGGCGAGTCGCCGGAGACGGCGCTGGCAGCATTGCTGGCGGAGGATGAAAACGCGGCGCGCAGGCAGGCGGGCATGGTCAACGCCAAAGGCGAGGTGGCGGCGCACACCGGCGCGGAATGCCACGCCTTTGCCGGTCATCGCCCAGGTCGGCACTATGTGGTGCAGGGAAACCTGCTGGCGGGACCGGAGGTGCTGGCGGCGATGGCGGAAACGTTCGAGCGCAGACGCGCGGCGGGTGACCGCCTGGACGCCGCGCTGGTGGCGGCGTTGCAGGCCGGTGAGGACGCAGGAGGCGACCGCCGCGGGCGTCAATCAGCGGCGCTGCTGGTGGTGCGCGAGGACGGCGGTTATCAGGGCGTGGATGACCGCCTCATTGATCTGCGGGTGGAGGATCACCCGGACCCCACCAAGGAGTTGACGCGGCTACTCGAGATTCACCGATCGTTTTTCAAAGACCGGCATATGGAGCGAGTCGATGGCGCGCCGGGTGATCGCAAGTAAGGTTTCACAGGCGATCTGGCCCGTCGCACCCCTCAGCGGACTCGGCCAGCAGCCCTGCTCACGCCAAAATGCCTTGCACCAGATGGCCGTGGACATCGGTGAGGCGGTAGTCGCGCCCTTGAAAACGATAGGTGAGCTTTTCGTGATCAAAGCCGAGCAGGTGCAGCAGGGTGGCGTTCAGGTCGTGGACGTGGACGGGGTCAACCACGGCGTTGAAGCCCAGCTCGTCGGTGGCGCCGTGGACGTGGCCTTTTTTCAGGCCGCCGCCCGCCATCCACAGGCTGAAGCCGCGGTTGTGATGGTCGCGCCCGTCGTTGCCGCCCTGCACCATCGGCGTGCGCCCGAACTCGCCACCCCAAACGACCAGGGTGTCATCCAGCAGCCCGCGCTGGCGCAGGTCCTTGACGAGCGCCGCGCTGGCCTGGTCGGTGGCCTGGCAGTTTTCCTTGATGGCCTTGGTGAGGTTGCCGTGCTGATCCCAGGCTTCGTGGAAGAGCTGCACAAAGCGCACCCCGCGCTCGATGAGGCGACGGGCCAGCAGGCAGTTGCGAGCATAACCAGGAGTGGTGATGTCCTTGATGCCGTACATCTCCAGGATATGCGGAGGCTCCTGGGAGAGGTCCATCAGCTCGGGCGCGCTGGTTTGCAGGCGGAAGGCCATCTCGTAGCTCGCGATGCGCGCGGCGATTTCGGGATCACCGGCGTCATCAAGGGCGAGCTCGTTGAGCCGGTTCAAGGTGTCGAGGGAGGCGCGTTGCGTCACCGCGTCTATGCCGCGCGGATTGGAGAGATAAAGCACCGCGTCCCCCGTGCTGCGCAACGGCACGCCGCCGAACTGGGTGGGCAGGAAACCCGCGCCGTAGTTGCTGGCGCCGCCGCTGGTACCCTTGGCGCTGGTCAGCACCACATAACCGGGCAGATCCTGGCTTTCGCTGCCAAGGCCATAAAGCGTCCAAGCGCCGAAGCTGGGCCGCCCAAACTGCTCGGAGCCGGTGTTCATCAAAATCTGGCCCGGCGCATGGTTCACCGCATCGGTCTGCATCGAGCGCACCAGGCAGATTTCATCGGCGATGGAGGCGGTATGCGGGATCAGCTCGCTCAGCTCCATGCCGCACTGGCCGTGCTTGGCGAACTTGTATTTCGGCCCCAGCAGTGCGGAGTCCGGCTGGATGAAGGCGGCGCGGTAGTTCTTGATCAGCTCCGCAGGCGGAAGCTGGCCGTCGCGTTTCGTCAGCTCCGGCTTGCAATCAAACAGCTCCAGATGGCTCGGCGCGCCCGCCTGAAACATGTAGATGACCCGCTTCGCCCTCGGCTCATGATGCGGCCCCCGCCGCAAAGCTGGCGCCGCGGCAGCATGACCCTCCCGAGCAAGCAGGCTGTTGGCCGCGATGCCCGCGAGGCCGACGCCGCAGTCACGGAGGAACCAGCGGCGGGTCGCCTTACGGCGAAATTCGAAATTCGAAATTCGAAGCTCGAAGTCAGATGAGGGGGCGTGTGAGTTGATTCGGTCGTGGATCATGGATTTAAATTTTCGAGCTTCGATTTTCGAATTTTGATTTTTCCCATCACGCCTTGCGCCAAATGCTGGAAAAAATGAGGTTGAGTTCGGTGGCCTCGCGCCAGAGAACGCGGGCTTGGTCTTTGAGATTGGGTTCGGAGGTGGCGATCATGCGCAGCCAGTAGCGCGTTTCCTTGGCCTCCTTGCGGCAGATCGAGATTCGGTATTTGAAGTCCTTCGTGGAAATGGAATCGTTCGCTTCGCAATAATTCGCGCCAGGGCTGGTGCCCGCGCTGACAAGCTGTTCGATCAATGGATTGTTCACCGGATTGAACGGCACTTTGCGCGCCAGACGGATGACGGACTCGCCAAAACGTGAAGTGCGTTCGCCCAGTTCCATCGGTTCCGCTCCATCCATAACCACCATCGTATTTTCATCGTTCGGTATTGGAATTGCAGCTTCAGACACTTCCCAAAACGCCAGCTCCTCCGGCGAAGGAAAATCATCTTCAAAAAGATCACGCGGCACTTTCATGGTTTAACCTCTCAGCCTGATTGTTCGAGTTTCGAATTTCGATTTTCGATTTTCACCCCTTGGTCATGGTTTCATCCAAATTCAAAAGCACCCGCGCCACCACCGTCCAGGCCGCAAGATCGTTCGGTGTGGCGTTGGCGGGCAGGCTTTCGGGTTTCGTCATCGCGGAGAAAGCGATCTCGCCGGCTTTGAGTTCGCCTTGGCGCAGGCGGGCGCGGGTTTGCGCGAGCAGGCCGAGGGCGGCGGCGCGCTCTTTGTCGTTGGGGGCGCGGCTGGTACAAAGGCGGTAGGCGCGATCCAGGCGGCTGGTGTCGTCCTCGCCACCCTCGTGCAGGATGCGCTGGGCCAGCGCTTGGGCGGCTTCGACGAAGAGGGTTTCATTGAGACCGGTGAGCGCGGCCAGCGGTGTGTTCGAGCGCGTGCGGCGGGCGCAGGAAAAGTCGGCGTTGGGCGCGTCGAAGGCGGTCAGCACCGGGTCGGGCATGGAGCGCCGGCGGAAGAGATACAGGCTGCGGCGGTAGCGGGTTTCATCCGTGGGCGGATGCCAGTAGTCGGGAGGGTTGTAGTTGTATTCGAGCACGCTCTGCGGCACGGGCGGATAGATGGGCGGGCCGCCCACTTCGCGATGCAGGATGCCGGCGGCGGCAAGGGCGATGTCGCGCACCATCTCGGCCTCGACACGGAAGCGCGGGCCGCGGGCGAGGAGGCGGTTGTTGGGATCCCGGGCCTTCAGTTCCGGCGTGAGGCGCGAGCTTTGCTGATAGACGGCGCTGGTGACGATGGTGCGCAGCAGGTGCTTGTGGCTCCAGCCATGCTCCATGAAATCGAGCGCCAGCCAGTCCAGCAGCTCGCCGTGCTCAGGCAGCGGCGCGCGGGTGCCAAAGTCCTCGGCGGTCTCCACCAAACCGGTGCCGAAGAGCGCCTGCCAGACGCGGTTCACGGCCACGCGCGCGGCCAGCGGATTCTCCTTGGCTGCCAGCCAGCGCGCAAAGGCCAGACGAGGCGGGGCTTTGTCCTCCGGCTTGAGCTGGAGCGGGAGCAGGGCGGCGGGCACATGCGGCTTCACTTCATGCTTGGGCTGGCTCCAAACACCGCGGTCGAGCAGATGGGTGGCGCGCACATCCACACCCGTGCGCTCGGCGAGGTGGAGGACGGTGGTGGCGGACTGGGCCGGGTAGCTTTTCCACAGCGCGGTTTCCTCGTCGTTGAGCTTCTTGGCCTGCGGCTGGGCGCGGCGCCAGGCGGTGAGCAAGGTGGCGGCCTGTTCGCCGCTGCGCTGGTCCTTGGGCACAGCGATCACCTCCTGCGCGGCATGGTCCACGGCGGGCGTCTTGGGATCCGGGCTGCGGGTGGTGGAGAAACGCATCCGTCCCAGCATGCCGATCATGCGCTGGCCGCGGCCGTTGCCATCGCCGCTGTGATTCATGCGCACCGTGAGGCGGATTTGGGTGCCGGCGGGCGCGGTGAGCGGCTCGGCCAGCTGGATCACGGCCACCGACCCGGTGTTGCGGCGGCCAGGTCCGCGGTCGGCACGCCACGCGGTCTGGTTGTCGCCATCAATGAGGAAGGCCACGGGGCCGACACGGCGCTCGCGGTTGGCATCGGCCTTGGTTTCCCACTCGGGCTCGATGCGATGGTCCGGTTCGGAGAAGTCGGCGGTGGCGTTTTTCAGCCCGCGTTTTACCCAGTCCTTGTCGCCCGGCCCCTTGGTGTGCAGTTCCAGCTCGGTGAGCGCCCACGTGCCCCAGCGGCTGTGGCCGGGGCCGTTGTGCGGCAGGTCGCGATGCGTCAGCGCCTCCAGCCGCAGGCCGGTGATGCCGTTCAGCTCGGGCTCGGCAAAAATGAGGTGGTCGCTGGCGGAGGAGGGATGGCCGAGGGTGAGGATGGATTCGTCGGGCAAGCGCGTGGGATGGTTGAGGCCGCTCACGGTCATCAGCTTCGCCGGACGCAGCGGCGTCCATTCCGCCTGCTGGCCGCGCACGTTGATTTCCCATTGATCCAGCTTGGCCTGCCAGTCGGGGATTTCTTTTTTCACGCGCTCGTTGAGCTGCCTCAGACCGGCTTGGACACGGGCGATGGCTTTTTGTTGCTCCTCGTCATGCACCCAGGAGATGGCATCGTAGGTGTTGTTCAGGAAGCTGAACAGCCCGAAGTACTCGTCCTGGGTGATGGGGTCAAACTTGTGCGTGTGACACTGCGCGCACTGAAGCGTGAGCCCAAGGGTGGCTTTGCCGATGCAATCCATGCGGTCAAACATGCCGTCCATGCGGAACTGCTCGGGCACGATGGCACCCTCCTCGTTGACCATGCCGTTGCGCAGGAAGCCGGTGGCGATGACCTGGTCCTGCGTGGCGCCGGGCAGGAGGTCGCCCGCGATCTGCTCGATGAGGAAGCGGTCGTAGGTCATATCGCTATTGAAGGCGCGGATCACCCAGTCCCGCCAGGCCCACTGCTCGCGCGGCAGATCCTTCTCGTAGCCGTTGCTGTCCGCATACCGCGCCGCATCCATCCACACCCGCGCCCAGCGCTCGCCGAAGTGCGGCGATTTCAACAGCTCATTCACTTGGGCGGAGAAAAAATCGAAGCTCGAAGCTCGAAGCTCGAAATTCGCCACTTCTTCGGGGCTGGGAGGTAGTCCGGTGAGGTCGAGCCAGAGGCGACGGGCGAGAGCGTGGGGTTCGGCGCGAGGCGAGAGTTTCAAACCTTCCTTTTCCAACCGCCGCTGCACGATCTCATCCACCAGATGCGCCCCGTCAGCCGATTTCGATTTTCGAGCTTCGATTTTCGAATTTGCCGCCTTCGGCGGCTCAAACGCCCAATGCCCCGCATACTCCGCCCCTTCCGCGATCCAGCGCCGCAGCACCTCCACCTGCGCTTGCGCGAGCGGCTTTTTCTCCTTGGGCGGCGGCATCACCTCATCGGGATCGTGGGAAAGGATGCGGGCGAGCATGGCGCTGGCCGCCGGCTGGCCGGGCACGATGGCGGCGCCGTCGGACTTGCCGCCCCTGAGCGCGGGTTCGCGCAGATCCAGGCGCAGGCCGCCCTTGCGGGAGCTTTCATCGCTGCCGTGGCAGTGCGTGCAGTGCTCGGCCAGGATCGGCTGCACCTCGCGGGCAAAGTCCACTTGAGAGGCGGGAAGCGGGGGCGGGGGCAGGAGCACCCAGCCACCACAGAGCCAGCTAAAATACGAACCGAATGAGCTTATTTTCATGCAATTGCGGACATTTCCCGCTTTCGAGTTGGATGAACGTACCCACGCTTTACGCTTGCCCCGGCTGGCTTCTACCGCCAAACCCATGCAGAATCCAGCAGGTTTGCCCCCCAAATTCTGGAAAACAGCATTCCACCTCGCCAGATTCATCTCGACAAACAACCTGTACTCCGGTTAAAATTCCGCTATATTCAATCGGAGGCAATCCATTGCTGCCATGCTCACGAAGGCCATTTTTAGTTTCGCCGTCCTATCTTTAGCGGCTCCTCCTCTGCTGGCTGCGCAAGAGGTCGTCACTGACCCGGTGGGATTCATGAACATCACCGTTTCCGCTCAATCGGATGCGGTTTTGGCCATCCCGATTCATCGTGCCTCGGCCGGCAAAGGACGCATCAAAGCAATTCAGTTCCTTTCAAGCAGCAAAACCTACCGGATCACCGCCGCTGGCTATCCAGAATGGATCGCCGGCCAGTTGGTGCCCAACCCGAAAAGCCAGCCGGCACGAACAGACTCGTTCGCCGTGCTGATTGCCACCGGGGAAAAGGAAGGTCTGATTGGCAAAATCATCGCCAACACCGAAAGCATGCTCACTGTGGAGTTTCCTGAAGGCGAGTCACTCGAAGGTGTGAAATCCATCGAAATCAATGGGGAGGGAGATGAATTTGATGTGCTGCCCTTCTGGAGTCTGGCCTCCCTTTTCCGTTCCAATTTGTCTCCCGGCTCGCAGGTGTTGCTGATGCCGTCCAAGGTCGCGGGCATGGACCTGATGCCCGAGAGTGTGGTGGTGTTCGACGGCGCGAACTGGCTTTTGGAAGCGGCCGCCACAGGGAAGTGGCCGCTGCCCGGCTCCCCTCCTTTGGTCAATCCCGTACCGGCTCCGGCACCCAACAATTGGACGGGGCTCGTCAACACGAATTCGCCCTCACCCAGCGCGACCTCCCAGGGCCAGACCAGACGCGAATCCGTGGACCATGCCCCACTACCATTCGGCTGCGCGTTCATTCTGAGAAACAACAGCACCCAGCCGCAAGTCGTCAGCATGGCCGGCGCAGTGCCCATGACACGCCATCGCAAGCTTATCAAGACCCTGGCAGCCGGTGTCAGCCAGGATAACTGGATTGGTTTGTCGAGTCCGGTCAAGGAAGTCATCGGAACCCTGAATCTTGGCTTTTCCTCCGGCGATGAGCTGCTGGTCTTTGACAACACCGCCCCCGGCAAGAATAAAACCGCCTCCCTGGTGCTGTCATTCAACGGCGCCGCCTGGCTTCAAGATGGAGCCAACGTCAACGAGACCTTCTCTTTGCAGCCCGGCCAGGGCTATGTCCTGCGCAAAAAGGGGACTCCGATGCCCTCCGCCTTCATCTGGCAGACGCTGCCGTCTTATCTGGGAGGCGGCTAAATTCAAGTGGCGCCATCCGCAGGGAGGCGGGCAGCCGTCCGCGCCTCAGGCTCCGCCATCACGGCGGCAAGCTTCGGTGTAAAAGGCGTTGCCCTCGCCCAGCGGCAATCCGAGTTCGGCGGTGAGTTGATACAGCGCGCCAGTGTCCACGTATTCAGGCAAGCCGGCCGGGCTTTCGATGAATTTGTTGCAGCCAAAACACATCTCGAAGACCGCCACCACCTCGCCTCCGGCGCCGTAAAAGACGAAAGCATGATGCGGTTTGTAGCACGGAGTGCGGGATTGCTTGTCATGGGAGACGGTCAAGGCCTCAAGCAGCCGGCGCACTTGGCCGGGGTTGAGTTTGACCCCCGCCGGGTCCATCACGCCCTGATGCATGCGGCCATTGATGAAAAAGGAGCCCTCCTTCTCGGCCGTGTAGTCGTAACAATAAGCGCGCACCTCAGTGAAGGCTTTGCCCGGCCAGTTGACCCGTGTGCCAGGCGCCGGAGAAGGCGCGGCGCCCACGCCAAAATAGGAAATCGAGCCGCAGGAGGCAACGAGAAACGGGAGAACCAGCAGGAAGACAAGGCGTGAAGGAGTCGTCATGAGATACCCCCAATTTGAGCCGGGATGATTGGCGAGCAAGCGAAAGTCGGGATGCCATCGCCGACGCCAATCCATTGCCATCTGATGTGGCACATCGTCCGCCTTTGCGTAGGGTGCGGAGGTGAAACCGGTTTTTCTGCTCTTGATCCTGGTGGCTGGCGGCGTGCTGGCAGCGATTTGGCTGGCCCGCAAGCCGTTGGCTCCGGCAGCCTCCCCCCCGACCGCGGAAGGCTCCGATGACGACTCCTCCTTGCTCGTAAGCGTGGCCGCCCCTCCCTCTGAATTGACCGGGGAATCCGCGCAAATCCGCCAACTCGAGGGCATGGTGGAGTACTTGGAGGGCCAGGTGAAGGTCTTGCGCGAGGAAAACGAGACGCTGTTGGAGCAGCTTGGCCGGCTGGGCATGCAGGCGGAGGCACCGGCGCGTTCCCGAACCCGGGCCGAACCTCCGTCCGAGACACCGGACTTCATCGGTCTCGGCCTCGATTTGATGAAACTGCGCGAGCTCAATATGCTGCCGGTGCCGACCCGCCCAGCCTCCTCCGAGGTCGTGGAAGACCGCATCCTGGCCTGGTTGCGCACCTTGCAACCGGGAGATCATGGCCTGCGCCTGGGGCGGGCTTTGCACGCGCTGGGCTGGATTCCGGAACCGATCGATCCCTTGCCCTCCCGTGCTGCGTTGCTGCGCCTGCAACTCGGCGGCTGGTATGACGCTGAAGAGGGCACACTGCTGCTCGACGAGGCCGGCCCCACCACGGGCGACGCCTTCCGTGACGCGCTAGGGACGGCCTACGCGCAGGTGTTGCGGGAATTCGGCGACGTTCTTTTTCCGGCGCATAACGCGCCCCTGTCGCTGGACCGGCAACTGGCGCGCGCAGCGGTTCTGGCAGGCGACGCCGCGCTGACGCGCCTGCTTTACAGTCTGCAAAACCCGTCTTTGCAAAGTCGGGACAGCCTGCCGCCGGAGGATCCCGATCATCCCTTCAATCAAGTGCCGCTGCCGCAGTTTTTGCGACAACTGCATTTCTTCCCCTTCAACGAGGGACTTGAGTTCATGCAGGGCCTGCACGGCATCGGCGGCTTCACGCAAATGAGCGCCTGCTACAGTCGTCCGCCAGCAAGCACCTTGGAAGTCCTCGATACCGGACGCTATTTGGACAACGCGACGGCGCTGACGACGGAAATCCCGCTCCCGGAAGCGTTGTTGAAACTGAATCCGTTCATCGCGGAAACACTGGGGCAGTTTGCGGTGCTCACCGCGTTGCGCGCCGGGAACGATGACGAGCGCTCCGGCTTGGGCGCCCGCGGCTGGCTGGGCGACCGCTTGCTGGCCTTCCCGGCGGCCGTGGAATCGGAACGCGGCCACGCACTGTGGCAAACCCTGTGGCAGGACGCGGACTGGGCGGAGGCATTCTTCCGGGCAATGCTCCACAACCTGCGCCAGCAGTACCAATTGCCTGCCTCGGAAGCCACCGAGGGCGTGCTCAGCTTTCAAGCCGCGGGACGCCAAGTCACCCTCCAACGCAATCGCGGCGGCCAGGGGGTGCTGCTCATTGACGCAGCGGCTGGCGAGTTTGCCGGAGCGCTAGAACGCGCGGCGCGCGAGTGACCCCCTCACCGACAGCCCGCCACCCTGCCGTCACTTACCTGACGAACGGCTTCACCAGCGGCGGCAGTCTCGCTGCAGAGGGCCGCAAATCAGCCTCAACCCCCATCCCGAAGGAGCCGCACCAGGCGGCAATCGGCTCCACCTGTTAGCCGCCTCTTGAAGGGCATGGCATTCCTCATGGCCAAACGGTGAAGCTCGTTTCTGCCGAACCGACCGCCTGCCCCATTCCGCCCCCTGGTTGACTCTGATGCGTAACCCTCAATGCTTGGGTTTCCATAGTTTAACACTTCAACCCCGGGCGAGTTGCTGGCTTTGGGAAACCCTTGACATTCAAGCCACTCAACCAAATATGGCCACGCGGTTTCATTCGGCACCTCAACAAAAGATCCAACGACAAGTCAGAATTGCATTTTTTCAATTTTTTAACCCTCCCAATGACAACCAAGCGTTCGAGCTCTCACCGTGCCGAATACAAAAAACTTCCGCCTGGATTCTGGCTGAAATTGAGAATCAAAACAGAACAGTTTCTCTATCATTTGAGGTATTGTTTCCATAAGTTTTCATCACCGCTTGAGATGTGGGCGATGGTCCAAAAGAACGGCCGCGGCATTGAGCGGGACCTGCACGTTTCATGCGCTCGTCAGTACTGGACGATCGTATGGATGGTTTTTCGCTATGCCATTCACCCCGAACATTATTATTGGTTTCGCCTGTTTTTACCAGGGTCACCATGCGCCGGGGATTATGTGCATCCCAATGTTCATTCAGCCCGGGTGGCCGCTTTCATCCGCAACTCGGGCGCGGACATCACGAAACTGACGGACAAGAGCAGGTTTGCGAAGTTTGCCGCTGAATTTGGGTTGGAGGCACCAAGAGAAATCGCCCGGTTCGAAGATGGCAGCATTCATTGGAGCGGCCCGGAGCAATTGCCGCATTATGATCTTTTTTCAAAAGAGGCGGCAGGTGGAAAGGGGGCGGGAGCGGAGAGTTTTGAATACGTTTCGGATGGTCATTGGAGGACCTATCATGGCGTGCTGATGCAAGAATCAACGATGCTTCAAGACTTGCTTGAAAAGTCAAAAGTCCGCCCGCTTATCCTTCAGGAAAAGCTGATTCCACACCCGGAAATTCAAGATTTGTCTCCGGGTGGCATTTCAACACTGCGTGTCATGACCACGCGCAATCCCAAGACTGGCCGGGTCAGCATTTTCACCGTGGTTTTCAAATTGCAGCGGTTGGGTCACATCACCGACCACTGGCAGCACGTTGGGCATTCCAGCTTGGTGGACATTGAGACAGGTGTGTTGATCCGTGGCCGGTATCGGGACCTTGATAAAAGCCACCTTCACTTTGACATCCACCCGGACACCCAGGCTCGAGTGACGGGCAGGCAACTGCCTATGTGGAAAGAGCTGGTCGAGGCATGCATCCATGCGCAGGCGTCTTTCTCGGAGTTTACTTCCATTGGCTGGGATGTGGCGATCACCAACCGGGGAATCGTTTTTTTGGAGGGGAATATCAACTGGGGCACACGCTCCCCCCAGCAGGTTTCCTGCATTCCGTTCACGCATTCAAATTACTTGGAAGACTACCGCTGCTGGCATCATTCGATTCAATGGACCTGGGCAAACCTACCCAAAGCACCTCACTATCAAGGGTGGCATCTGTGACATTTTTCAATCGTCATTGTCTCATTGCGACGCCGGGATGAATCTTGCGATCTTCGACCCAAATCACAAAACAAGCCGTTGAAACACAACGGCTTCTCTGTCAAAGCCATGCGCTCCTGGTTGACGCCCACAAAGCAGCCGCCATGATACAGCATGGCGGCATCCCTTTTTTGGCGCTGGCTGCGCGTGCTCGGCTTGGGATTGATTCTGGGAGCGGGCGCGTTTTGGTGGCGCATGGAATCCATCGGCAACGATCGTCTCGCGGAAGTGCGGTCGCGCATGGAACCGCCGCTGCGGCAGACGCTGACGGAGGCGGGCCTGCGTTATGGCGCGCCGGTTTATCTGCGCGTCCTCAAAGAACCCATGGAACTCGAGTTGTGGATGGAAAAGGGCGCAAGCGACCGCTGGCAGCTTTTCAAACGCTATCGCATCGCCAACCACTCCGGCACACTCGGCCCGAAACAACGCGAAGGCGATCTGCAGGCGCCGGAGGGTTTTTATGAGGTAACGCTCAACCGCTTGAACCCAAGAAGCAACTTTCACCTCTCGTTCGACCTCGGTTATCCGAACGCCTATGACCGGCATCATGGCCGCACCGGCAGCCTCATCATGGTGCATGGCAGCAACGTCAGCATCGGTTGCTTCGCGATGACCGATCCGGTGATCGAGGAGATTTATCTGCTGCTGGAAGCGGCCCTGCGTGGTGGCCAGAACGCGGTGCCGGTGCATTGCTTTCCGTTCCGACCAACCGAGGAACGTCTCGCCGAAGCCGCGGAGAGTGAATGGCTGCCCTTTTGGCGGGAGGAGTTGAAGCCAGCTTACGATGCTTTTGAAAAAACCGGCAAACCGCCGCGTGTGGTGGTGCGTGGTGGGCGCTATGCCGTGGATGAAAAGTAGCGGCGTTTTGGCGGCCTGCGCTTTTGTGCGCGGGAGGTGGAGCACCGGGGAAGGATTCTTGCGACGCTCACAGACCGCCGCTACAGATGAGTCCCATGTCCTTCTGTCCGAACCGGCTGCCCAACCACCGCTGTCATGATTACCCGGAGTTGATCCGGCAGTGGCGGGCGTTGTGCCGCGAGGCGGGCTTGGTGATGCGCGAGCTTTGCCGGGTGGACGGATTGCGCGTGCACTGGCTGGAGTCCAAGGCCGCGCGGCGTGGCGACCCCGCCATTTATCTGTCCGCGGGCGTGCATGGGGACGAGCCAGGTGCGACGGCGGGTTTGCTCGCCTGGGCCGGCCAAAACTTGGAGCGGCTGAAGCGCGAGTCGTTTGTCATCTTTCCCTGCCTGAACCCGCACGGTCTGCTGCTCAACACACGTGTTGACCAGCGCGGTCTGGATTTGAACCGTCGCTTCCATCTCGATGACGATCCGGTCTGCGGCGCCTGGCGGCGTGTCCTGACGGGCCGTGCCCTGCGGCTTGCCATTTGCCTGCATGAGGACTACGACGCGCACGGCATTTATGTTTATGAGTTGAGCCGGCTTGAGGGCGGCTGGAGCCGCACCCTGCTGCGCCAGTGCATGGACGCCACACTGCCGGTGGATTCGCGCGCAAAAATCGAAGGACGCGCCGCACATGGGGGGGTCATCCAACGCAAAAAATCGCCGCGCGGCCTGCCCGGCCTGCCGGAAGCGGTGGCGATTTATGAACTGGGCTGCCCGGTGTCGCTCACTTTCGAGACGCCCTCAGAGTTCGCCCTCGACGACCGCGTGCGGGCGCAGGCACGGTTTCTCGACGCGGCGCTGCATCTGCAGCCGGAGGCGATGATGCCATGAGTCTTTCGTGGTGGCTGTTATTGCTGATGGCGGTCCTGCTGGCGGGTTGCGTCAGTCCCTCCCGCCCCTCCGTGACTCCCGCTTTGCTCGACGGTGAGTGGCGCAGTTTCGACGGCAAAGTCATGCCCTTTCAAAAGTGGGGATCAGGCCAACCCCGAGCGGTGGTGATCGCTGTCCACGGTCTCAGCGGCGCGGCCTCGGATTTTTGGCTGGCGGGCGAGCGTCTGGCCGCGCGCGGCATTCATCTCTACGCTTGCGACCTGCGCGGCCAGGGTCGCGATCCAGATATCCGTGAGCGGGGACATGTGCGATCACCGCGACTCTGGCGGCAGGACCTGCAAACCTTCGCCTCCCTGCTGCACGCGCGTCATGAGGAGGCACCGCAGTTTTGGATGGGTGAAAGCCTGGGCAGCCTGATCGTTCTGCATACTTCAGCCGCAAGCAAACGGGAGCAGAAACCCGCGGGCTTGATCCTGACCTCGCCGATTGCAGGATTGCGGCAATCCTTGCCCGGCGGCAAAAGTTGGTTGCTGGAGATGGCCTCGCTGGTGGCTCCCCGCAAGCGCGTGAGCCTGGGTGAGCTGGCCGGAGTGGATGAAGCGCAAATCCAAGTCACCAGCACCACCACTCACGGCGGCCAGATGGCGCAGACTCCTCACCATGTGTCGAGTTTCACCGTGCGATTGCTTGCCGCCACCGGACGCTGGATGAACGAGGCGCCTGAAACCGCCAAGCGCACGCGACTGCCGCTGCTCATGCTCGCCTCTCCGCATGACGTGGTGTCCTCGCCCGCGCAAATTGAATCGCTCTACAAGCGCTTCGCCACCACGGACAAGACGCTGCGCTGGTATGAGCGCTCCCACCACCTGCTGTTGCACGATGTGGAACGGGAGCAGGTGGCGGCGGACTTGGCCGGCTGGATAGAGAAGCGGATCAACTCACCACGTTGACCGGCGCGCCCTGCTGCCAGGCGCGCAGATTCGCCACCACCTGCGCAATCAAGCGCGCGCGCGACTCACGTGTGGCCCAGCCGATGTGCGGCGTGACCAGACAGTTGGGCGCGCCGATCAGCGGATTACCCGCGGCGGGCGGCTCCACTGAGAGCACGTCCAGTCCCGCCCCGCCGATGCGGCCCGCGCGCAGCGCCTCCGCCAGAGCCGCCTCGTCCACCAACGGTCCGCGCCCGGTGTTGATCAGCAGCGCGGCCGGTTTCATCAGATTCAGCGTGCGCTGCCCCACCAGATGCCGGGTCTCCTCCGTCAGTGGGCAGTGCAGGGAGATGACATCGCTCTGCGCGAAAATTTCGTCCGTGCTGGCCGGCGTCACCCCCTCCGGCGGCTGCGACCAGGCGCGTTTCGAGGCCAGCACCTTCATGCCAAAGGCCGCGCCGATGCGCGCCACTGAACTGCCGATGTCCCCGTAACCAATAACCCCGAGCACGCGCCCGTTCAGTTCGATCAGCGGCTGCTCCCAGTAACTGAAATCGGGGCATGCCTGCCAGCCGCCCGCGGCAACGCTTTGCGCATGACGGCCGGTGGCGTGCGTCAATTCCAGGATCAAGGCAAACACCAGTTGCGCCACCGAAGCCGAGCTGTAGGCCGGCACGTTGGTCACCACGATGCCGCGCGCGCGCGCCGCCGCCATGTCCACCACATTGTAACCGGTGGCGCAGACGCCGATGTATTTTAATTGGGGCAGCGCCGCGATCACCTCCGCATTGAGCACCGATTTGTTGGTCAGCACCACCTCCGCGTCCGCGCAGCGCGCGGCCATCTCCGCCAGTGGCGTGCGCTCGTGAAACACGCATATTCCAAGGGCTTCGAGTTCGGCCCAGGAAAGGTCTCCCGGATTGGCGGTGTAAGCGTCAGTGACAACAATCTTCATGGCACGCGCAGCTACCGCCGCGCCGCCGCCTCGTCAACCCTCGCTCATGCTTCAGGCGAAGGTGGGGCAACCCTCCTGGTTGCCCGCCAAAAATCCGCGCAAGCTGGAAGCTTGCGCCACTTTACGCCGCCACGCAGGGCAGCATCATCGCGTCCCTCATGCCGTGCAGCAGCTTTTTGTCCGCCGGGCACACCGTTGCGAGGACCCCGCCCAGCGACACTTCGTCGGCGTCATCCGCGAAATAATACGGGCACAAACGCACCCGGCTGGCGACTGATCTCGCCACACCCGCGCCCTCATCCCAGGCATCGTGCGCGACCACCTGCGCGGCGTGAAAGCGTTGCAACAAACGCGGTCTTGTTGGCGACTCGGCCAAAGCCGTCTGCAAGACCGCCTGCCACTCCGTCGGCGACAAATCATGACCGATGGAAACCCCGCGCGATCCCCAGCCCAACTCCGAAAAACCGCTGATTTTCAAGACCAGTTCGCGCTCCTTGCGCCCGAAACGCGCCACCTCCTCCCAGTCCGCCGCGCCGAGTCCATCGATCTCGGCAAACGGCGGCAACGGCGCGGGATCAACCACCCAGCCGCGCGGAATGACGCGCCCCAGCAGCGTCATGTCCTCCGCTTTCAGTTGCGACTCCCAATAGGCGCGCAAGGCAGGCGACCAAAACAAGGCCAGCCACAACTTCTCCTCCATGAAGGCCTTTGGCGGCGCGGTCAGGCGCAACTCCCCTGCCCTTGCCATCGCCAGCAGGGCGTCGCTTTGCTCGACGTTGCGCAAGTCGAACAGCTCGAAAAAGCGATACAAGGCGCGTCCACGCAGAGCCGCCAAATCCAGCGACCACGGATGCAGCACCGCGCGCCCATCACCGAGACGTTCCGCCAGCCAGCGCATCTCCGGCTCGTAATCCGCGGACTCCCGAGACACCACGAAGTCCTCATCGGGAAAGGCGCGCCGGAACCCCTCCACCATGCCTTCCGCGCCGCCGATCACCGGTTCTCCCATCGCCGCAAAAGTCTCGTTGAGCCAAGCCGTCAAACCAATGCCGCCCGGCAGCGAGTCGAGTTCCACAATCGCCACGCCCTCCGCTGTCAGCATCAAGTCAGGCCGGATCACGCCTGCCAGACGGTCCGCCCAAATCGCGTCCCGGCCCAAGGCCGCCACCGGCTCGGGTTTGCCGCGGTCGAGAAGCTCCGCTACCCAGGCGTGGTTGCCGCCCGCGGCCGCCGACAGGTAAAGCTGGTTGCAGGCTCGCTGAAAACGCCGCAAGGCCGGACCGAGTTGACGAAGCGTTTCGACGACCTCCGCTGGCAGCGGGAACGGACGGGCGGAGAGCACCCACTCGCGGTCTTGAAAAAAACCTTCCGCTGGAAACTGTCGGCGAAAAAAAGCGATGCGCTCCTGGGGGGTCATGCGTCCGCCCATCCATAACGCCGGATTTCGCCGGCAGGCAATCCAAGGTTGAAGCGGAAACGAAAATAAGTCAGTTTGCCGCATGACCTCCCCACGCCTCCCCGCCAGTGAATCGCCCCCTCGCGCCATCTGGCTGCCGCTTGTCTTGATGGCGCTGGCTTTGATCCTGCGCGCCGTCAAGAGCACGGAGTTCGGCCAAAGCTGGCTGCCGAATTTTTCCCCCTGGATGGCGCTGGCGTTCGCGGGCACCGCGCTCTTTCCCCGCCACCTGCCGTGGTGGCTGCCGCTGGCCGTGCTCATCGCGGGCGACCTCCTCATCCACGGCTCCGCCCTGCTCGCTGAGCCTGGATCGATGGCGGTGATCTACGCCTGTTTCGCGCTCGCCGCCTTCACCGCCCTGCGTCTGCGCGGTCGCATCGGCGCGCTTGGCATCCTCGGCGGCACGCTCGGCTGCGGCCTGGCGTTTTACCTTGTCAGCAACACCCTGGCCTGGTTCGCCTTGCCTGAGTACGCCAAAACCCTCACCGGCTGGCTGCAAGCGCAGACCACCGGTCTGCCCGGTTTCCCGCCGACCTGGACTTTTCTGCGCAACAGCCTGCTCAGCGACGCCGGTTTCGCCGCGCTGCTCATTCTCGCCTACAATGCGGAGGCGGCAGGACGTCGGGCGCGGCCGCTGGCTTGGCGACTCGCCCGCGCGACGGTTTGATCAACCAACCCCTCCAGCCAGATCGCTCGGCATGCGCCAGTCACCGCGTGGCGAAAGGGCGACGGAGCCAACCTTCGGACCGTCCGGCATGACCGAGCGTTTGAACTGCTGAGTGGCGAAGCGGCGTAAAAACACGTCGAGCCAGTGATCAAGGCTGCTTTCATGCTCGCTGCCGGCAAAGGCCTGTCCGGCGAGAAAACGGATTTTCTCCCGCGAACTGCCGTGGCGCACGAGATGATACAAAAAGAAATCGTGCAACTCATAAGGCCCCACCACATCCTCGGTGCGCTGCTCGATGCCGCCGGCGGCGTCGAGTGGCAGCAACTCGGGCGAGATCGGTGTGGCGGCGATGTCATGCAGCACCGCGCCCGCCTCCTCGCGATAAGGCTCCTCCGCGCACCATTCGATCAAGTAGCGCACCAGGGTTTTGGGAACACCGCTGTTGACGTGGTACATCGAGATGTGATCGCCATTGAAGGTGCACCAACCGAGCGCCGACTCCGACAGATCGCCCGTGCCGACGACGATGCCACCCGTCTGATTGGCGAGGTCCATCAAAATCTGGGTGCGCTCGCGCGCCTGGGCGTTTTCAAAGACCACGTCATGCTGGTCCTCGGGATGACCGATGTCGCTGAAATGCTGGCGCACGGCCGCGGTGATCGGGAGGGTGCGCAAAGTGACGCCAAGGGCTGCGGCCAGCTTTTCCGCGTTCGATTTGGTGCGCGCGCTGGTGCCGAATCCAGGCATGGTCACCGCCAACGCCAGCAAGCGCGGCAATCCGGCGCGCTCCAGCGCTTTGACCAAGACCAGCAGGGCGAGCGTCGAGTCCAGGCCGCCGGAAAGACCGATCACCGCTGACTGCGCATTCGCGGCCAGCAAGCGCCGGGCGAGGCCAGTGGATTGGATGGCAAAGATTTCCTCGCACACCGCGCGCCGATCCGCCGCCGTTCCAGGAACGAAAGGCCGGGATGGCAAAGGACGCAACAGGCTGCCCTGTCCTTTGCTTTCGCCCAAGGTCACGGAGACGGTGCGGAACAAAGGCGCGGTTTCATCATCGCGGAAGCTCGTGCCATGCAGGCGGTCGTGCGTCAGCCATTGCAAGTCCACATCCGCCATCGCCGCCGCTCCGTCGAAACCAAAACGCTCCGACTCCGCCAGCAGCATCCCGTTCTCCGCCACCAGACAGTGGCCGGAATAGACCAGATCGGTTGAGGACTCGCCCGCGCCGGCGCCCGCGTAGAGATAGGCGGCAACACAGCGCGCCGACTGTTGCGCCACCAGATCACGACGGTAATGCGCCTTGCCAAGCACCTCGTCGCTGGCGGAGAGATTCACCAGCACCGTGGCGCCGGCGAGCGCCGCGCGGCTGGAGGGCGGCACCACCGCCCAGAGGTCCTCGCAAATTTCCACGCCCACACGCAGGCCGGGCACATCCGCCACCTCAAAAAGCAAATCCGTGCCGAACGGCACCGGTTCTCCCTGCCACTCCACCTCCTCGACCAACGCCGTGCCCGCCGGAGAAAACCAGCGGCGCTCGTAAAACTCGTTGGCATTCGGCAGGAACGTTTTCGGTACCACGCCGAGCAATCGCCCGCCCGCCAGCACCGCCGCCACATTGTAAAGCCGGTCGCGCGCCAGCCAGGGCAGCCCGGCGCAGATCAGCGCCGGCCACTCCGCCGTGGCTTCCGCAAGCCGGCGCAATCCCTGCCGGGCCTGCTCTTGCAACTTCGTTTGATAAAAGAGATCGCCACAGGAATAACCGGTCAATCCCAACTCCGGCAGCACCACGACCCGGGCACCCTGTTCCAACACCAGCGGCCGCATCGCTCCAATGGACAACCGCACATTCGCCTCCACATCCCCCAGCCGCAGCGCTGGCGACACCACCGCGACGCGCACCAAGCCATGCCCCTCCTTTTCAGAGAAGCGCACGGGAGCCGGGTTGGGTGGGGGCATCCTTTACATTAGTCGCGGTTTGAAAGACAGGCAAGGAGCGCGAGCGTGCCGCGTTTATCGCGATGATGCGCCCCTTTTTGCTACTTTCCATCCTCGTTGCCATCGCCTCCGCCCTGCCAGCGGCTCATCCCAATCTCGTCTTCATTATTGCCGACGATCTGGGCTACGGTGATGTGGCCTGCCTGAATCCGCAGCGCGGGCGCATCCCGACACCGCATCTCGACCGTCTGGCACGCGAGGGCATGACCTTCACCGACGCGCACAGCGGTTCCTCCGTCTGCACCCCGACCCGCTACGGTGTCATGACCGGCCGCTACGCCTGGCGCACGCGTCTGCAAGCGGGCGTGATCGATGGCAATCTGGAGCCGCTCATCGCGGCCGACCGTTTGACCGTCCCTGCCCTGCTCAAAACGCAAGGTTATCACACCGCCTGCATCGGCAAATGGCATCTCGGCTTCACCGTGCCGGACGCCGGCAAAAAAGTCCCCGACCTGGGCGCGGTCACTCCGGACGGACCGTTGACGCGCGGCTTCGACACTTTCCTCGGCTTTCAGCACGCGCGTTCGATGCGCGCCTTTTACACCGGCGACCGGGTCACAGCGGCGATCGAGGAAATCGACATGCTGCCCGCGCTGGCCAGACACGCGGCGGATCATGTGCGCGCCCGGGCGGCGGCGGGCGGACCGTTTTTTCTCTACTTCGCTCTGAGTTCGCCGCACACGCCGATTGTGCCCTCCAAGGAATGGCAGGGGCGCAGCGGTCTTGGCAAGTATGGCGACTTCGTCATGCAAACCGATTGGGCGGTGGGCGAGGTGCTGGGAGCACTCGATGACACCGGCGCGGCGCAGGACACGCTGGTCGTGTTCACCAGTGACAACGGCTGCTCGCCAGCGGCTGGTGTCGAGGAGTTGGAGGCCCAGGGGCATTTCCCCTCGGCGGATTTGCGCGGCTACAAAAGCGACATTTGGGACGGCGGACATCGCGTGCCCTTTCTGGCGCGCTGGCCCGGCAAGGTGGCGGCAGGCGCAATCAATGACGCCCTGCTCTGCCTGACTGATTGGATGGCGACCGTGGCGGAGATCACCGGTGCGACTTTGCCCGCCAACGCCGGTGAGGACAGCCACAGCTTTCTGCCGGAACTGACCGGACACGGCAAAAGCGCGCGCACCCATGCCGTGCACCACAGCATCAACGGTCATTTCGCGATTCGCGAGGGCGGCAGCAAACTGGCTTTGTGCGCCGGCAGCGGCGGCTGGTCGCAGGGGCGCGAGGACGGCGAGGCCCAGCTCTATGACATGCGCGAGGACCGTGGCGAGAGTTCGAATTTGGCAGGATCACGACCGGAGGAGGTGGCGCGTTTGCAGACTTTGCTGGAGGACATCGTCCAGCGTGGCCGCAGCACGCCCGGCCCAGACCAGACGAACGATGTGCCCATCCGCCTGCGCAAAGGCGACGGCATCAGCAAGCGCTGATGTTTGATGTTGTACCGGCGGTCTATGACCTTCGCTGAATTATGGAGGCGGACGGGACCGTGGCCTTCACACTATCACAACTTCGTGTACCCCAGGCTCTCGCAAGGCATGTCCCAAAGCTTCTTCAACTCGGCGTCGAGCTTGGTGATGCTGAAGGACACGCCCGCCATCTCCTGGCAGGTGACAATGTTGTCGCAGATGGTGTGATGAATTTTCAGGCCGCGCGCCTCCAGAATCGGGCGGGCGGAGCGCAGCAGGATGAGCAGCTCCATCAGGTGCGTCGAGCCGAGGCTGTTGACGAAGAAGACGATCTCATCACCCGCATTCAGCTCCAGGTCGTCGCCAAAGAGAATGTCGAGCATCTTTGGAGCCAGTTCGTCGGCGGTGCACATGGGAATCAAGCCAACGCCCTTCTCGCCATGGATGCCCATGCCGAGTCCGATCACATCATCCGCCAGTTCAAAGGTGGGCGCGCCGGTGGCGGGGATGGAGCCGGGCTTGGTGGAGACACCGACAGAGCGGGTCATGTCCACGGCTTTCTGCGCGATGCGTGCGAGTTCGTCGAGGCTGTCCACGGTGGCGGCTGCGGCGCCAGCCAGTTTGGTGATGGGCACCAGACCGGCGACACCGCGGCGCTTGCCTTTTTCGGTGGGGGGAGCGGAGGGCACATCGTCATTGATGATGACGGTTTTGATTTCAATGCCTTCCTCGGCGGCGAGTTCGGCGCCAATGTCGAAGTTCATCACATCACCGGCATAGTTGCCATAGAGATAAAGCACGCCCTTGCCGCGGCTCACCGCCTGCGTGGCCTCCAGCACGATGTCCGGTGGCGGCGCCGCGAAGATTTCGCCAACAGCAGCGCCATCCGCCATGCCTTTGCCGACAAGTCCATGATAGATCGGCTCATGCCCGGCCCCGCCACCCACCAGCAAAGCGGGCGCGTCGGGGCGCAGTTCGTTCATCACAATGGAACGCTGGCCGACGCGGCGGGCTTTGCCATCATAGGCGAGGACAAGGCCTTCGAAGAGTTCGTCGGCGCACTTGAGCGGGTCGTTGATGATTTTTTTGGCGGTGTTGCTCATGGTCGGAGGAGATGATAAATGGACGGCAGGTGGATGACGCGCGCAGTTGTAACGGACGGCCCGCCGCGCTGTCAACCCGCAAAGCTCAGCGATACTGGTAGGGTAGCAGCATCGGCTCGTAGCGACGCAGCGGAATGGCCCCTGGGCCGCCGTGCAACGCGGGCTGGCGTCGCTCCAGAAGCGGACGCGAGTCGAAGCTGTCCCTGCCTTCCGGCAGAAACACGGCCACCCCCACCATGCCCAGGGTGCCCGTCGGCGTCAGCCGGTGCAGCGCGCTGGTATCGGGAACCTCGCGGAAAGTGAGGGGCACGGCTTTGCCCTCCTCACCCGCCATGGTGGTGAAGACGGTTTTCTCGCGTGGCGGCACGATGCGGCCGCGCCGCTGCAGATCGGCAGCCTCTCCCGTCTCAAGATCGAGTCCGTCCACACTGGGCAATATCTCGACGGGCACGTCAGTTTCATTTTGCACGATCAACTGCCAAGCCTGGCCAGGATCGCCGCTCACCACCAAATAACCTCCGCATTGCAAAGCTGGCAGGCGGCGGCCGCGATCATTCTCCACGCGCAAGGAAATCATGCCGTTGCCAATGCGGGTCCACCGGCGTGCCGGCAGCGCCGTGTCCTGCATCTCAAGCACCAGGGCGTCGGTGAGGGCGCGCGGTCCGTAAAAACAGCGCGCCAGCATCTGCGGTGTCTTCGGTGTGGCGCGCTGCCATTCATCCGTCGCCACGATGACCGGCTTCGTGTGAGTGCAGGCGCCCAGCAGCAAAACCGTGAGTGACCGCAAGACGCGATGGTGCCAGCCACCCCGTCCTGTTTTTTTGCCAGTTGCCGCCCCGCTTTTGCCTGCCGTGATGCCCATGAATTAAATTGCCTGGTTGGATGAGAGGTTGATTGCGTGGATAACACGCTTCAAGCCGCCGGCTTCTTCCACCGATTGTCGCACCGGCTGCCCGAGGATCTCCTCCACCGACTCGCGGTCCAGCTCATGCACCAGGGGGAAGCGCTCGGCCACCACGCCGCAGGGATCGTGATGGTCCACGAGTTCCATTCCTCCTTCCACTTCGCGCACGACCGTCAGATACCCCTCAGCCAGACGCAATTTGGAGAGTTCCTTGATCCGCGCCGCCAAACTGGCTCCGCGCAGGGCCTTGCGCCAACGCTCGGAGCGGCGTTGAAAGAAGTTGAACAGCAGTTTGGAGGCGGCGCGCTCACCGAACACTTGGTCCGCCGTCTCCAGCAAGTCCAGGGTCCATTCGTTGCCCATTTGCGGAAACAAGCCGTCGAGCCGGTGGGTGAGCCGGTAAAGTTTTTCAGGACGACCCGTCGGCTTGGGCCGGCGCCAGGTGTCCACCAGCTTTTTCTTTTCCAACTCCACACAATGCTGCTTCACCCCCATGTAACTCATTTTCATCTCCACGCTCAGTTCCTTGACGGATAGGCCGGTCGAGCGTTTGAGATGAAGAATGATGTCCAGCACGGGGGTGTGCACGATTTCACGCAGCAAGGGGAGAACATTCATGCCCGGCTCCCATGCTAGACCGGCTCGGCAGGGTGGCAAGCAGGGTTATGGTTTCCCTTCCACTCTTTACGGACTCAAGGTGTTGAGCCGCAACTGGCGCAGACAGTGCAGACGGTCTTCCTTTCGCAATTCCCGAATCACCGGGACTCGCTCCTGAGCCTGCGCATCCCGCTGGCGATGCTCGCGCACAAACTCCCGGCTGCCGATCACCCC
>VFQQ010000647.1_pt1 | contig 63471 bp, 52 predicted proteins | sample 3512341 | NCBI WGS metagenome assembly VFQQ01 (sample SAMN10412373, study PRJNA504923) | tailings metagenome | isolation source: Relicate 2 Philex TSF1 revegetated site | place: Philippines: Tuba, Benguet | collected 2017-08-29 | reverse complement strand
GTGGGTCAGGCGGGCGCGGGGCAGAACAAATGGGACGCGACGAAGCGCGTCCCTACCGGGGCGCCGCAGACGGTAGGGCCCCGTTGCATCGGGGCCGAAGATTCCGGGGCGGAGGGGGTGGGTCAGGCGGGCGCGGGGCAGAACAAATGGGACGCGACGAAGCGCGTCCCTAGCGGGCGCCTTCGGGCTGGGCCAGGGCCGTCTCCTCATCCCCTTCCCAATGCAGGTCGTAGTAGTTGGATGAGTAGTAGTAGTAGTAGTACATGTTCGCCCGCTTGGTGAAGTCCACCTTGTTGAGGACGAAGCCGTAAAAATGGGCGCCCAGCTTGCGCAGGGTGCCGAAGGCATCGAGCACATCCTTGCGCGGGGTGGCGGCGCATTTGACGATCAGGACCACGCCCTCCGCCTTGTCCTGAAGAAAGGCGGTCTCGCTCAGACCGAGCACCGGCGGGGTGTCCAGAATGATGCGGTCGAACTCGCCGCGCAGACGCTGCAGCAGGTCCTCAAACACGTCGGTGTTGAGCAGCTCGGTGGTGCCGGCCACCACCGGGCCGCGCGGGATGGTCCAGAGGTTCTCCGCCGGCGCCTTGAGCAGGCAGTCCTCCAGGCTGGCCTTGCCGGAGAGCAAGTCCGTCAAGCCGGGTTTGTTGGGCAGGTCCATGACCCCATGGACGCGGCCGCGGCGGAGGTCGCAGTCAATGATCAGGGTCTTTTCCCCCATCGAGGAGAAGGCCCAGCCGATGTTGCAGGCGGCGGTGGTTTTGCCCTCACCCGGGCGGGCGCTGGTGACCATGACAACCCTGGCTTCTCCTTTCGGGCCGGGGTTGAGCAGGATGCTGCTGCGAATGAGGCGGAAGTTTTCCAGCAGGGCGTTGGGGATGGTGGCGCCGACGGCCGGGGAACGGTTGATCTCCTCGAGAATTTTGGGGTCGGTGACCGGGATCAAACCGATGCCGGGGATGCCGAGGCTTTGCTCGAACTCGTTGAGGTCGGAGATGGAGCTGTCAAAACGGCGCAGCAGGAAGGGAATGCCGAAGGCGAGACCGAGACCCATGAGGCTGCCGAGCAGGGCCAGCTTGCTCTTGCTGGGGGAGACGGGCACCTCGTCACGCAAATCCACGAAACCCTCGAACTGCAAGCGGATGGCGCTGCCCTCGTCCTCGGTGGCCAGGCTTTCGATCTGCTTGGCGAGCTGTTCGTAGGCCTTATCCCAGGCCAGTTGGCCTTTCTGCATCAAATCATAACCGAGGCGCTTTTCGTCGTAGGTCTTGGTGGCCTCGTAGTAGGCGGGCAGTTTGGCTTCGATCGCGGTGAGATCCTCTTTGACCTTGGCGAGGTCAAGATCGAAAGCCTTGCGCGCCACTTCCAACTCCAGTTCCAGCGCGGAGGACACGGATTCCAACTCGTCCCGAATGGCCCGCATCTCGGGGTGGTCCTCCAGGTACTTGGCGCGCGCCAAGCGCGCCTTTTCCTCCAGGGTGCGCTTGCGCTTTTCCAGCTCCTGCCAGGGTTTCAAGCCCTCCACCATCTCCGGCTGCACCACCACCTGGGTAAAATTGTCCTGGCTGCCGGGCGCCTCAAACTTGACCGGGGTACCCCCCGGCGCGCGCACCAAACGGCCTGCGGCCAGACGGTCGTTGGCGCGGAATTGCAGGCTGTTGAGCAGAGCCAATTGCCCGATCGTTCCGAGCGACTCCCCCTGCTCCGCCATGACGGCGGCCATGCGCTCCATCTCCTGCAACTGATAACGCAGGCGCACCTGCTGGATCGGCACGTCACTGAGGCGCTCCAACTCAAGCTGGGCATTGGCCAGGGCGCTTTCCTCCTCGAACTTGAGGCGGGTGTCCAACTGCTCCTCCAAACGTTGCCGCACCTCCGCCAGTTCGTCCACGTACCGCTGAATGGCCTTCTCCCGGAACTCGGCCCGCGCCGCTTTGCGCGCGTTTTCATGCGCCTCCACCAAGGCGCGCGGAAACTCCCGCGCCGCGCGCGGCTCAAAGGCATCGACGGAGACGTGCATGAGCAGCTCGTCGAGGAAGGAGACCCGCACCTTGGGCAGCACATACTCGCGCAATTCGAGGTAAGTTGTTTTGTCGTTGGCAAAACCCATGATTTTGCCCGCCTCCAGGACCATGTAATTGGAGGTGAGGGTGTTCATCAGGGCCTGGCGCATGACGTAGCCGGTGTTTTCCCGGCCCTGACCATTGGCGGTCAAAGTGGGATTCAAAAAGGCATTGACCCGGATCGACGCGTTCGAGTAGTAGGTGGCGCGGGCGAAGACGTAGGCTGCGGTGCCGGCCAGCAGCCCTGCCGCGAACAGCAGCACCATCAATTTCCAATAGTCCTCATAGCCCAGGAGGAAACGCATGATGACCGAGCCGTCGAGCTTGCCAGCGCTGGCGGGTTGGGAGGCGGGTCGGTTTTTCGGGCTCATGGGCGTCAAAATCCAAAGACTTTTTCGGGGACATGGATGATGTCGCCATCGCCGACGGGCGGGTCGGCCTGCTTGCCCTCCTTGATGGGGCGCAGATCGACCACCGCGCGCTGGCGGCGGCCGGCGCCGTCCATGCGCAGAACTTCCACCCGCTGATCCTGGGCGAACCGGCTGGTGCCGCCGGTGACCAGCAGCGTTTCATAAACCCCCATCTGATGGCCCGCCGGCACGGGCACGTAATGCACGCCGGAGCGCGGCACATTGCCGGTGATATAGACCATCAATTTGGGAACGCCGGTCGGGCCGCCCGCGGCGGCGGCGCGGGCCGCCCGCGCCGGGGTGCGCTCCACCAGCACGGTGGCCTGCGTCAATTGGGTGCGCTGCAAATACTCCCTGATGGCGGTCTCGGCCGCATCCCGGCCCAACCCGGCCACGGCAATGCGGCCGGCGCGCGGGATCACGATGTAGCCGCCCTCGCGGACGGGGTAACTGCCGTTGAGGGTGGCATCCTCCTTGACAAACAACTCCAGCACATCCCCGGCGGCAAACTTGCCGGCCAGCGGATCCCCCGGATTCTCCTTGTCCGACTGCGGCGGTGCCGGCGGCGGCAAGGCAACCTGGCTCTTGCTGGCACAGCCGGCGGCCGCAAACCAGCAAAGCAGCAAAGTCAATCGGCCGAATCCAGTCAAGTTCTTCATTATGAGGTGCACCACTCCAATTCCAATAACATGCCACATGCGTCAAGGGGAAGCCCGGCCGGGTCCCGCCAAACCAAGCGGCGGACCTGCCGTGCCCGGGATGGCATTCTCAGCCCGGGCCCTCAGCAGCAGGATCTGGCGGATCAATTGTCGTAGGATTTGCCGGGCGGGGCGATCCAGTTGCCCTCGTTGTTGCCATTGATGAACTCCTTGTAGCGGGGCTCCGGCTGCACGGTCAGCAGCAGGTGGTCAAAGGCGGTGCGGAAGCTCTTGATGGTGCGGGGCGCGCTGCCAACGGGTTCGACCGGCATCACCGCCTGTTTGCCCCCCGGATTTTTGGGATCGTAATCCACATAGGCGGGGCGCTGCTCCCCAATGGCGCGGTGGGCCACGGTGGCGAGCAACCGGATATCCCCGGAGTACTTGTGCGAAACGCCGGTGGCCTCGACGAAGAAGAAACGCGGCACCGCGATCGGCAGGTTGTAGGGATAGGTTTTGTACTGGGTGGTGAATTCCACATAACGCTTGGAAGGATCCTTGGAATCCAGCACCAGGACCTTCTTGTCCTTGTCCCGCCAGACGCGGATGTGGCCCGAGGAAGCCATTTCCTCATCAAAGCTGCCGTACTCGCCGGTCTTGTGGCCGCGATTGACGCCCGCCACCTCCAGGGTGACCACCACCTCGCCGTCAAAATCGACGCGGTAAGGCAGCAGGCGCAGGACCACACGCGTCATTTCCCCCAGGCCGAGCACGAGACCGGGCGGGGTGCTTTCGAAAGCGCCGCCATCCGCCGGATCGGTGTTGCTGAGGATTCCGTCCTGGTTGAGGTCGCCATCGAGGTCAAGCTTGGCGATCTGGCGCTCGGTGTCCTTCCAGGAATTGACGCGCTGGCCGAAGTACTTGTGGAAACTCGCGGGGATGTCCATTTGAGTCTCGTTGTTCAACTGCTCTTGGGCCTGGCCGGTGCCCAAAACAAAAACAGCGCAGGCAGCCAGGGCGAGGCGGCGCGCTTGCGGGTGGGTAGGTTGCGGATTCATGATGATGATGGCGGTTGCGGATGGGTTCAAGGTTCAGACCGGACAGGCGCTCACCCGCCGGCATGTCATGGGGTCAAAAGTAACGGCGCACTGACAGGCCGGTGACGTGCTCGTTAAACGAGGCTGGGCCGGCGTCATTGTCCTCATACTGGTAGAAAAGCTGGGCGCTGAGGCGCAGCCCGAGACGCTGGGTGATTTCGCCGCGCAGAATCCAGCGCTCCTGTTCAAAATCAGAATTGTCCTGCTCAATGTGCTCCCAGAACGCCAGCAGGCGGACGCCGGTGAAGTCCAAAGGCAGGAAGTTGATGGAAGCGCCGCCACCATAACGCGTGCGCTCGTCATTGGTGATCAAGTCCACCTCCTGATCCGCATACTGCACGAAGGCTGAGAGCGAGGACCGGCGGCTGAGGCGGTAATCGGTCCGATAATTGATGTAGCGGGAAACCAGCACCTCGTTGGCGAAGTCATTGAAGAACAGGCCCTGGCCGAAGCCGAGGGAATGGGTCAAATCCCGGGTGATGTTGTGGGTGAAACGCATGTTCCACAAAACGTTGTCGCGATCCTGGCTGTCCGGGCCGGTGTCAAAAAGGTAACTGACATCCCCGTACCAGTTGATGTTCTCTGTGAGGCGGCCGGTGAGCGCCAACCCGGCGTTGTGCAGCAGGCTTTCACGGCCATGGAACAAGCCGTCCAAATCCCAGACATCATAAAAGAAGCGGGGGGCAAAGGGAATCACGGAGCCTTCGTAACCCAGCCAAGTGCCGAAGTGGTCGCGCATGGCGTGGTCGTCAAAATCGAAGGTGCGCCAGAAATCGGTGTGATCCGCCTCCAGCCACCAGCGCCATTGATTGTCAAAGACCAACCGGGTGGCGCTGGTGCCAACCACGTTGGTGAAGAAGACATCGTCTCCACTATAGAACTCGTTGGCCCGCCGTTGTTGAATGCCGAACCAATAACGTCCCGCCCGGTCAAGGCCCTCCTCGTCCAATGGGCTGAGCAAATCAAAGCCCATGCGTCCGAAGAAACGGTCATAAAAAGAAACCGACCAGGGGCCCCAATCGTCCGAATACACCAGATTGACTGCAATGCCCGGCACATTGCCGGTGAGGGCGCGGAAAGCGAACTCGTTTTCCCAGGGCAGGTAAATAATATTGGCGCCGGCGGTCAGGTAAATGGTGTCGGTGAGGCGCGCCGCCAGCCGCAGGCCCAGCTCAATATAGCCGGTCCAGCCATCCTCATCCCCATCCGCAAACACCAGCGGGCCCGTGTAATCCGACCACAACACGCCGGTGCCGATCCAGAGCACATCCAGGAACAAAGGCCCGGCTTTGACCATGGCCAACTCGGGAGTGAAATTGCGGGTAAGCACCCCCACATTGGCGTCCATCGAGAAGGCGAAGTTGCGCAGCCGCTCATTCTCGTAGGTGAAGGTGTCGAAGGGCGTGAGGAAGCCGAAGAAGTGATCCATCGGCTTGTAGAAACGCTCGTTGCGCTGATAAAAATTGGGGACCGGATCCTGATATGGAAAGATGTCGGTGGCGAGCTGGCCGCGCCGGTCCGGGCTGTCCACGGTGTAATTGCCAGCGTAACTGCGCGCGTCGTACGGGCCGCGCAGAAGGGCGGTTTCCGAAAGGGTCGGGAAAAAGCCGCCGCCATCGGCCGGCGCGTGCGAAGGCTCCCCTGGCAGGTTCAGGGCGATGTATGGCGCCTCGTCCGCCGCTGGCGGTTCCGGGGGCGGCGGCGCCTCATGCCATTGCTGCGCGCTTGACGGAGAGCCCGCCCCGAACGCAACCAGACAGACCAACGAACACAACCACCCCGGCCAGTGCGGCGGCGGGCAGTCAACTGAGATGAACTCTCGGGAGCGGGGTTTCATCATCGGGAGCGAGGTTAATGAAACAGAAACGATTGGGGAAAATGAGCAGGATTCAAACGCGGGGTGGGACCGAAAGCTTGCTGAGAGATTTTCTGGAGCCGAATTTGATGCCATACTGGCCCAGGAAGGCATAGTCGGCTTTCAGCAGGCACCTGACACAATAAAAGGCGATCCCCGCCACCGGCAACCCGAGCACAAGCAGGGTCCATGCCAGCTTGAACCCGGCGCCAATGTGCAGCCCCCAGATGCTGGCGAGCGTGACCAGCAGCAGGATCAAATAAACAACCGCCAGCGCCCAGAGCACTTCCTCTGTGACATTTTGGGCTGACAAAGTCAGAAACCTATTAATAATGACCCTCATGAATGCAAAACTGGCTATGAATAACGTTGATGTAAAAATTTGTCGAGTTGTTTGTTCAACTTTTTCACCTTCCGTATAAGCGATGAGTTTGGACGTGCTCGGGCCATTTTTTCCATTAACGACTGCCCGTTCAGGACGTGGGCAGCCCCCAAGGCGGCGCAGGCTGCGGCGATTTTTGACTTGCGCCAAGGCTTGCCCTACACGAAATAACTGAAAGCCCGCTGCCGCGATGCTCTGATCATGAGTGGCGTGCCACTGCCAAACCCAAGACCTCTCCCGATCATGGTCACACGATTTCTTGCTTTGCTTTTGCTGGCCGGCGTTTTGCCGGGCTGCTCGCTTTACCCTTTCGGCCACAGCAAATTCGGTCCTTATTATGGCGGGCAGGGACCGGGGCCAAAAGCGACGGAGTTTGTCCCGCGCAAAGTCGCCGAACGCCAGCCCTGACCTGTTGCCCCAGGTGGTGAAACCCGACACTGACCGCCATCCCGCATGAAAACCCTCCTCTCTCGCAAACGCAAGCCGGCCGGATTCAGCGTGCTGGAGTCACTGGTCATGCTGGCTCTGCTGGTGGTGTTTTCGATGGTGACGGTGGCCGTGGCGCGCAAGTACTGGAGCGCGGATCCCGGCGGGCTCGGTGAGGCGGTCGGCATCCAGGTCGCCGCGCCTCCCGTCACGCCTACTCCCGGGCGCAGCCCCACGGCGCCTCCACCCGAGCCGGCGGTGACCCCGCCGCCGCCCGCCGGCAAGGCCGGCTCCGCTGCCGCCGCCTCCACCAAAGGCGCCCCGTGAGCGCGGACGCGCTGTCTCCGAAGCCAAGCCGTGGATTGACAATGCGGGTCGCGCCCCCCTCCTCCGTCGAGCACTCGCCGCCGCCCGCCGCCCACGGCCTGCAAGCCGCGCTGGTGGGAGCGCTCGCAAAACACGGTTTGGCGGGCCTGCTGCTGCTGCTGGCCAGGCGGCTGCTGGCGCTGTGCTGCTGCCTGCAAAGCGTCTGCCTGCTGCTCGTCTGGTTGCTGCTCTCCCGCGTCGGCGAGCACAACGTGACCACCGCCTTCCTGCTCTACCTGCCGCCGGCGCTGTGGTTTCTGCCCTGCGCGCTGCTGCTCCCGCCGGCGCTGCTGTGCGCCCGCCGGGCGGGCCTGCTGCTGCTGCTGGTGACCGCCGCGCTGCTGCCGGGCTGGCTGCAACTGCGCCTCACCTCCCAGGATTGGACGGCGCCCCCTGCGGCCGGCACCCTCACCGTGCTCACCTACAACCGCGGCCAGCAGGGCAGCCAAAGCCTGCAGCCCTTCAAAAATCTCGCGCGCCCCGATGTCATGGTGCTGCAGGACGCCGGCAGCCGGGCCGAACGCTATCTGCAATCCGAGGGCTACACCGAATTCAGCGACGCCTCCAGCGTCGGGGAGCACACCCTGGTGTCACGCCACCCGATTGTGGAGGCGGCTGCGCAAGGCGCGCGCGCCGCGCGCTTTGTGATCGACTGGCAGGGCACGCGGGTGGCGGTGTACTCCGTGCATTTCTACACCCCCCGCCACGCCCTGCAAGCCTTGCAGGGAGGCGGCTTCTTGTATGGCGTCCTCGGCCTTCCCGGCACGCCGCTGGCGGAGGGGCGGCGCCAGCGCCAGCAATTCTGGGACGCGCAACTGGCGGACGCGCGCGACCTGCTCGCGGCGGTGCGCGGCGAGACGCTGCCCTTCATTGTGGCCGGCGATTTCAATGCGCCCCATGTGGGCCGCCTCTACCGCTTGCTGGCCGCGGAATGGACCGATGCCCACGCCGCGGCGGGCCGGGGCTTCGGCATGACGTTCCCGGGGGAAACCCGCAACCCCTTGAGCGCGGGCGGTCCCTGGCTGCGCATCGACTATCTTTTCGCCGGTGCCGGCTGGCAGGTCGATGCCTGCGTCACCGAGCCCGAGCGCGCCTCCCAGCACCGCGCGCTGGCCGCCCGTTTCCGCCGCTCCGCCAGCGCGGCGGACGCGCCCGCCCGCCCATCCGGCAGTTGAACCTTGTTCCGCGTTCCCGCGCCCGCCATGTCCTCCCCGCCTCTGATGGATCAAGCCCCGGCGCGCACGCTGCTGTGGGTCAATGTCCGGCTGCTGCACCCTCTGATCGGCGGCGACCGCATCCGCACCTACCAGATGCTGCGTCATCTGCGCGCCCATTGTCGCATCCATTACGTCTGCCCGCTCACCGCGGCGGACGACCCCTCCGCCCTTGCCAAAGCCAGTGAGTACTGCGACGAACTCACCACCTACCCGCACGCGCTGCCGCGCCGTGGCTCCCCCGGCTTCCACGCGCGGGCGCTGCTCAACGCGCTCGCCGGCCGCCGGCCGTTTTCCTGTGCAAAATACGCCTCGCCCGAGGCGACGCGGCTCATCCAGGACTTGCTGCGCCGCCAGGCGCCGGACTGCGTGGTGGCGGACTACCTGATGTCCTTCGTGCATTTCGACGGCTGGAAAACACCCGGCGCGCCGCCGCTCATCGTCTTCCAGCACAACCTGGAGTCGCTGATCTGGCAGCGGCATGTGGAGGCGGCGGGCAATCCTTTGAAGCGCTTCGTTTTTGCACGGGAACGGGATTTGACGCGGCGGCTTGAGGACCGGGTGGCCGGGGCGGCGGACGGTCAAATCGCGGTGTCCGCGGAGGAGCACGAGGCTTTCAAATCCGGGCGCGGCATGGGCAACGCGCTGGGCTGGGTGCCCACCGGCGTCGATTGCCGTTATTTCCAGCCCGCCGCCGGCGCGGAGCCGGCCACCCTGGCCTTCCTCGGTTCCATGGACTGGCACGCCAACGTCGAGGCCATCCAGCATTTCGTCAAAAACAGCTACCCGGCGATCCGGCGCGCGCGGCCGGACGCGCGCCTGCTGCTCATCGGCCGCAACCCGCACCCCGCGCTCCTCGCCCTGGCGGCCCATGACGCCTCCATCGAAGTGACCGGCACCGTCGAGGATGTGCGGCCCCATCTGGCGCGCGCGGCGGTCATGATTCTGCCGCTCCGGGTCGGCGGCGGCACGCGCATCAAAGTGTTTGAGGGCATGGCGGCCGGGCTGCCGCTGGTCTCCACCCGCGTCGGCGTGGAGGGCCTGCCGGTCCGTCATGGCGAGCACGCCTTGATCGCGGATGCATCCGGCGACTTCGCGCAAGCGGTCATCGCCCTGCTGGACGACGCCACCCTGCGCGCGCGGCTGGCGCAAACCGCGCGGCAGTGGGTGGAGACCCATTTCAGTTGGGAGCAGGCCGCGCGGCAATTTCTGCAACTGTGCGCCCAGGTGGCTCCCGCTTTGCGTTAGACGCCCCGAAACTCATGCACGCCGCCTGCCCTGCCCTGCCCGCCGCTGCCGCGCCACCGCCGGTGTCGCGCGCGCGCTGGCTGGTCATGCCGCTGCTGTTTCTGCTGCCGGCGGTCTTGCTGTGGCAATCCGGGGCGTTGCCTTCCGATTTGTCCGGCGACCCCGATGAGGCGGCGCACGCGGTGACGGCGTTGATGGTGCGCGACTACGCGGCGGGCGCCGCGGGGACGCACCCGCTGGCGTTCGCGCGCGCCTATTACGAAGCCTATCCCAAAGTGGCCCTCGGTCATTACCCTCCCGGCTATTATGCCGTGACCGCGTTATTTTTGCTGGCCGCGCCGGCGGTCTCGACGCTGCTCTGGGTGCAGGCCGGCACGCTGACACTCATCGGCCTGCTGGTCTGGCGCTTTTGCCGGGAGGAAGCCGCCCTGCAACGGGTGGCCGCCCCTGCGAGTCTCGCCGTCGTCGGCCTGCCGCCGCTGCTGAAGACGCTGGTGCTGGTGATGGCGGATCTGATGCTGGCGGTGTGGTGCCTGCTGGCGGTGCTGGCCTGGGCGCGCTTTCTGCGCGCGCCGCGCTGGCAGTGGTCGCTGGCCTTCGGCCTCGCCGCCGCCGGCGCGGTGCTGACCAAAGGCTCCGGTTTGCTGCTCGGCGCGGTGCCTTTGATCTCCACCTTGCTGGCCGGCAAAGCCGCTCTCCTGCGCAAACCGGCCTGGTGGCTGGGCGCGCTGCCGGTGGCCGTGCTGGCCGGTCCCTGGATGTGGTTCACGGCGGAGATCACCAAGGAAGGCATGATCGACACCGGTACCGGCGCCTTTTTCGTGCAGGCGGCCGCCTTTTATGCCCGCAACCTGCCGCACTCCGCCGGCTGGCTGCTCACCCTGCTCGGCGGCGGTCTGGCGCTGCCACTGACGCTCGCGGCCATCGTGCGACGCCGCCCGCTCAACACCACCGAAGCCGCGCTCTGGGGCTGGCTGCTCGGCGGCGCGCTGCTGCTGCTGCTCATCCCCGCCGGCCTCACCAACCGCTACCTGGTTCCCCTGCTGCCGCCTTTGCTGCTCCTGGTCTTTGCCCATGCCTCGCGGCTCGCCGCCGCGCCGTCCTGGCTGCCCTGGGTGCTGAGCCTGCTCATCCTGGCGGAAACGGCGCGGCCGCCATACAAAAACCTCGCCGGTTTCCGGCAAGCCGCCGCGCAGTTGCTGGCGACGCCCCGGCCCGGCGACGCCGGGCGCCGCTGGCTCGTCGCCTCTGACGCCCGCGGCGAGGGCGCGCTGATCGCCGCCGTTTGTTTTGGGCTGACGCCGCAGGAGCGTCTCGCCCGTGACACCCGCCTGCTGCGCGGATCCAAGGCGCTCGCCTCCAGCGACTGGCTGGGGCGGGGTTATGAGGCCCTGGCCGCCGACCCGGCCGGCATGACGCGCCTGCTGGCCGAACTGCTTGTGGATCACGTCCTTCTTGACGAGTCAATCCCGCCGGAAAAACAGCCCGCGCATCTGCGCTTGCTGGCGCAGACGCTGCGCCAACCCGCCAGCGGCTGGCGGCGGGCGGCCTCCTTCCCGGTGCGGCGTGCCGAGGGACTCACGGAGGAGGGGCTGCTCCTTTTTGCGCGCGGCGCCGCGCCCGGACCATGAAAATCCTGTTTGTCTCCAATCTCTTTCCCGATGCCGGGCAGCCTTACCGCGGCCTCGACAACGTCACCATCCTTCATCACTTGCGCCAGCGCGGGCATGACATTCGCGCCGTCTCACCGCGCCCCGGCCTGCGCGCCCGGTCTTGGCAGCCGCGCGCGCAGGATGCCAGCTTCAAACCGCTGCTGCTGCCGGTGCCTTATGTGCCCAAACTCGGCGGCCTGTTCAATCACCGCCTCATGGCGCGCGCCCTCACGCCCGTGCTGCGCGGCCTCGCCGCCGACTGGGCCTGGGATGTCCTGCTGGCAAGCTGGCTTTTCCCGGACGGCTGGGCCGCCGCCCACGCCGCCCGCCAGACACTCCCGCAGGCGCCCGTCGTGCTCATCGCCCAAGGCAGCGACGCGCACCAGTACCTGCAAAGCGCCCCGCGCAAAAAAGCCATCCTGCAAGCCTGCGACCACGCCGCCGCCCTCATCACCCGCAGCCGCAGTCTCGGTGACATCCTTGCCGCCCACGGCGCGCCCGCCGCCAAGATCAGGCCCGTGCCCAATGGCGTGGACACCCAGGTTTTTCACGGCGGCGATCCGGCGGCCGCCCGCCAGGAACTCGGCCTCGACCCCGGCGACCGCTGGCTGCTCTTCGTGGGCAACCTGCTGCCGGTGAAAAACCCCGAGTTCCTGCTGCGCGCCTTTGCCCGCCTGGCGCGGACGCACGGCCCGCGACTGCGCCTCGCCCTCGCCGGCAAAGGCCCGTTGCAACGGCGTCTGCAAGGCCTGGCTGGCGAACTCGGCATCGCCGCGCAGACGCGTTTTCTGGGACCGCTCGCGGCGGCCGAGATCGCGCGTTGGATGCGCGCCGCCGACCTGCTGGCGCTGACCAGCGTCAACGAGGGCCTGCCCAACGTGATCCTGGAGGCGCAGGCCTGCGGCCTGCCGGTCGCCGCCACCGACGTCGGCGGCATCCGCGAAGTCATCGACCACCCGCAGGCCGGCTTGCTGACCCCGGAGGGCGATCTGGCAGCCTGGACCCGCGCCGCCGATCAGCTTCTGCGCACGCCCATCGACCGCGCGGCGCTGAGCCAGCGCGGCATGGCCCGCTCCTGGCCGGCGACGGCGGAGGCGTACGAAAAAATTCTGCAACTCTCTCTTGCGCAGCCAAACCCGCCCTTGCTAAGGACTCCCCATGGTTGAAGGTTCCACGGCATCAGACGCGCCCGCTGGCAGCGGTTTCGACGCCTATGCCAGCGACTACGACGCCGCCCTCAACCAGGGCCTGCGCCTCACGGGCGAGCCTAAGGAGTACTACGCCGCCGGCCGCACCCGCTGGCTGGCGGCGCGCCTGACGCAGCAGCACGCCGCCGGCAGCGTGCGCGCCTGCTTTGACTTCGGCTGCGGCACCGGCTCCAGCCGCGCCTGCCTGCTCGACACCTTTCCCGGCGCCCGCTACCTGGGCTACGATCCCTCCGCCGCCTCCATCGCCGCCGCCGCCGCCGCCGCGCCGACGCCGGACACCGTCCGTTTCACCTGCGCAGAGAAAGACCTGCCGCGCGCGCACTTCGACCTGGCTTTCACCAACGGTGTCTTCCATCACATCCCGCCCGCGCAGCGCGCGCACGCCGCCAGCACCGTCTGGCAATGCCTCAAGCCCGGCGGCTGGTTCGCGTTTTGGGAAAACAACCGCTGGAACCCCCTGGTGCACTGGATCATGAGCCGCGTGCCCTTCGATCACGACGCCCAAATGCTGTTCCCGCATCAGGCCCGCCGCCTGCTGCGCGACGCCGGGTTTGAGATTGTGACCACCGACTACCTGTTTGTGTTTCCCGCCGCCTTGAAAAACCTGCGCCGCCTGGAACCCGCGCTCTGCAAGCTGCCCCTCGGCGGCCAGTACCTTGTCCTCTCACGCAAACCCGCCGCATGACCCCGCCTGCCGCCGAGCCCGCCCTCACCTTTGTGTTTCCCTGCCTGAATGAGGAGAAAACCCTGGGCGGCTGCATCCGCGCCGTACGCGGCGCGCTCGATCCTTCCGGCATCGAGTACGAGATCGTCGTCGCCGACAACGGCAGCACCGACCGCTCGCGGCAAATCGCCGCCGACCTCGGCTGCCGTGTCGTCCCCGTCGCCGCGCGCGGTTACGGCGCCGCGCTCAAGGGCGGCATCGAGGCCGCGCGCGGCGGCCATGTCATCTTTGCCGACTCCGACAGCACCTACCTCTACGAGCACACCGCCGATCTCTACCGCGAGGCGGTCAAGCACGACGCCGGCATGGCCATCGCCTCCCGCATGACCGGCCGCATCGAGGCCGGCGCCATGCCGCCGCTGCACCGCCATCTCGGCACCCCGGTGCTCACCTGGCTGATCAACCGGCTGTTCCGCGGCCGCCTCTCCGACTGCAACTCCGGTTTCCGCTGCATCCGCAAGAGCGACTACACCACCTGGGACATCCGCTCCGACGGCATGGAGTTCGCCTCCGAACTGCTCATCAAAGCCCTCAAAGCCGGCACCAAGACGGTGGAGATTTCCTCCGGCCTGCGCCCCGGCCCGCCGGATCGCGTCGCCCATCTGCGCACCTGGCGCGACGGCATGCGCCATCTGCTTTTCATCCTGGCGGAGAAGCCCAGCCTGTTTGAAAAAGCCGGCCTCCTGCTCGCCGCCGCCGCCACCGCGCTGCAAGTGACCGCCTGGATTCTCGGCCCGGTCGCCCTCGGCCCGTTTCATGTCTTCGACCTGCACAGCCAGGCGCTGCTGCTGCTCGCCGGCATCCTCGGCACTCAAATCTATCTGTTCGGTTGCAGCCTCTTTCTGCGCTCCGCCGATCCCCCGCTGGCGCTCACCCGCCGGCTCATTGGCATGAACGAGGGCAACCTGTTCTTTCTCCTGCTCGCCACCCTCAGCGGCTGCGGCCTGCTCGCCCTCGGCCTCACCTACCTGTGGGCGCGCGCCGGTTTCGCCGGATTGCAGCAAAGCAACCACCTGCTCGCCTGCATCCACCTCCTCGGCGTCGCCGCCTCCGCCGCGCTCGGCCTGCTCTCCGTGCACACCCTCAAAAAAGCCCGCGCCAGCGGGGGGTGAAATCCGAAGCTCGAAATTCGAAAATGAATGCGCTCTGCTAATTGGGTCTGCGAGCTTCGATTTTCGAATTTTCCTCCCTACCAACACACCCCCTCATAGCGCCAGGCCAGTTCCGCCAACTCCCGCCAGCCATTGACGTCGATCACCCGTTGGTCCGCCCGCGCCACCGGTCGCAGTTGCTCCAGGGTGGCGCAGCGTTGGGCGGCCACGATCAAACCGCTTTCCGCCACCACCTCCGCCGCCGTCGGGCGCAGCAGCGACGCCAGATGCGGCATCCGCCGTTGGATTTCCATCTCGTTGGCCCCCAGCAGGCGCGACATCTCCAGTTGCGGATCGTAAATCCGCACCGCGTGACCGCGCCCCAGCAGGGTCTCCGCCACCGCCACCATCGGGCTGCCGCGCAGGTCGTCCGTGTCCGCCTTGAAAGCCAGCCCCAGCAGCCCCACCACTGGGCGCGCCGCCGCCGTCTCCCCCTGCGTGATCAGTTTGATCAGCAGGTCCAAGTGCGCCTGGTTCGTGTCCAGCGTGCTTTCCAGCAGCGGCAAACTGACCCCCTCCATGCGCGCCAGCGACTGCAACGCGCTCACGTCCTTGGGCAGGCAGGAACCGCCGAAAGCATTGCCCGGCCGCAGATAGTAGCGGGAGATGTTCAAGCGCGTGTCCGCGCACAGCACGTCCATCACGCGCGCGCCGTCCGCGCCCAGCAGCTTGCTCAGCCGTCCGATCTCGTTGGCGAAACCCACCTTGAGCGCATGGAAGTAATTGCAGGCGTACTTGAGCAGCTCCGCGCCCTCCCAGGCCAGCACCTCCGCCCCCGCGCCCAGCAGCTCCTCCGCATGCGCCGTCTCCGGCGCCGCGCCCGCCGCCGTGCCCACCACCGCCAGCGAGGGATCGCGAAAGTCCGCCACCGCCGTGCCCTCCCGCAAAAATTCCGGGCAGTAAAACACCCGCACCTGGCCGGAGGCCGTCAGGTCGGATAAAAACTCCGCCACCAGCGCCCGGGTGCTGCCCGGCAGCATCGTGCTGCGGAAGAGGAGCACATGCGCCTTGCCGGAGGCACGCAGCACCTCCGCGATCTGCGCCGTCGCTTTGCGCACGAAATCCAGATTCAACCGGCCGCTGGCCAGCGCCGGCGTGCCCACGCAAAGCACACTCACCTCGCTCTCCCGCACCGCCGCCTCCGTGCGGGTCGTCGCCGACAGCAGCCCCTGCCGCCGCGCCTGTCCCAGCAGCGCCTCCAGCCCCGGCTCGATGATGGGCGACCTGCCCGCGTTGAACGCGTCCACCTTGCTCCCCTGCACATCCACCCCGATCACCGTGTGACCGCGCTCCGTCAGGCAGCCCGCCGTCACCGCCCCCACATACCCGAGACCGAAAATGCTGACTTTCATACGTATGTTGCTGCCGGCACGGCAGCCCCGCCGACCAGCGGATAAACAAGACAAATCCCCGCCCCGCAAGCACTTTCCTGCGCCGTGTCACGCGCAGCCAAACGCCGGCCCGGGCGTGCCGCCCGGGGCGTCCCCACGGCAGATGCCGCCGCCGCGATGCGGGTCTTTGATTATTGGCCGCCTTCCGCCGCCTTGCGCGCCTGCTCCTGGCTGGCGGCGCTGAGTTTCGACAGCGGATAGGGCACCTCCTGGCCGTTCGCCGGCAGTTTGAGCACGACGCTGTCACCCGCGAGCCGCACGAAGCCGGCCTTGATCGTCACGCCCTCCGAGTTCGTCCAGTCCATCACCACCGGCGCCGCCGGCCGCGCCAGCGTGCTGGCCGGCACCGCCTCCAAATGCGCGCCCGCCGCGATCCAATCGCGCAGCTTGGCGATGTCGCGATCACTCAGCGACTTTTTGGGAGGCATGTGCGCCTTCTCGCTCACGTCCATCATGATCACCTCCAGAAAGTAGCTCTCGCCCGGTTTCTCCGGCACGATGATGCCCTTCGGCTGGATGTCGAGCTTCAGCGTCTCCAGATCGTCAAAAATGTAGCCCGCCTTCTCCTTGCCGCTCTCCTTGCTGTGGCACTCGTAGCAGTTCTCCTTCAAAATCGGACGAATGTCCTTTTTGAAATCAATCGCCGCGGCGGGCAAGACGAGGGTCAACGAGGCGAGCAGCAGGGTGGGCGCGTTTTTCATCAGGGGGATGGGGGTTTCTCTTGAAACGCCCAGCCCGCGGCTTTCTTAGGCGGCAAAGCGGCAGGGTCTTGGACTGCGCTGGCAAAGCGCCGCGGCGACAGCGCTTGCTTGGTCGCAAACGGGCGCCCCTGCGCGCAGCTCCGTGCCGGCGCCCTCAGGTTTGCAATTCAATGACATGCGTGCCGGGACCGCAAGCCGCGACAGGCTGCAAATCGGCCGCGTCGCGCACGACCCGGTGCGTCATGCCCCAGAGCTCGGCGAGCGGGCGAAAGCTCAACTGGTGACGATTCTCGATGATTTCCCGGGCCGCCTCCGGCAGCGCGCGCAGGCCGGGCACGCGGCTGAAGATGCGGCCGCCGCCGTTGTTGACGATGACCAGGAAGCGGCGGCGCGGTGCCAACTGCGGCAGCACCCACGGTCCGGCCAGATCATAGAGCGCGGACAAATCCCCCAGGATGATCCAACTGTCCCCGCCCGCCTCCGCGTCCAGTCCGAGCCAGGTCGATAGCAGGCCGTCAATGCCGTTGGCGCCGCGATTGGCGTGGAAAGTGACGCCCTCGGCCTGCGGTCTCATGAGCGCGTTCATCTCCCGGATCGGCAGACTGTTGCCGAGGAAAATGCGCGCGTTGGGGGTGAAGCGGCCGCTCAGGGCGCGCAGCAGGGCGCGCTCGCGATCATCCCCGTCCGGATCCGCGGCGGCCTCGCCCCGCCAAGGCGGACATGCCGGAGCCGCGACCGGCAGGGCCGCCCAAGGATGCAGGGCGCTGTTGCTCTGCCTGGCCAATCCGCGAAAAGCCACGCGGCTGAAGTTCATGACCGGGATCTCCGGTGTTTCCTCCAAATCCCGCCACGCGCGCAGCGCGGGCGCCGCTCCCAAACGCAGCACCGCGTCCGGAGCCAGGGAGCGATAAAGCGCGTCCGTCGCAGGCCGCAGCAGCGGCGCCAGCTCCGCGTCGCAAGCCGGCGGGCTCCACAGGTTGGAGGTGGCCTCGGCCAGCACCGGCGCGCGCAAGGACAACAGCAAGGGCCGCGCCGCCAGCGCTTCCCGCGCACTCAAGCCCGCCGCCAGCACCACCGGCCGCCTGGCCTTTTCCAAAAAGGGGGCCACCTCGACCACCGGCGGCGCTTGCCAGCACGGACGCTCCAGCCCGGGCACGGCCGCGAAGTCGATGCCGGGCAGGTCGGCGGCCAGCGGCTCCTGCAAACACAAATTCAAATGCAAGGGCTGCTCGCGTTCGATGGCGTTGCCATCAGGGACGTCGCCCGCCGCTTCCATGTCGAAGCAGCTTGAGACATACGGCCCAAACAAACCCGCCTGCTCGATGGCCTGCGGCGCGCCGCTGCCGCGATAATGCCGGGGCCGGTCGGCGGTCAGCGCAATCAAAGGCAGCCCCTGGTAATGCGCTTCGATCAGCGCCGGCAGCAACTCGGCGGCGGCAGTGCCGGAGGTGGTGATGACCGCCACCGGCCGCCTGCGATCGACAACACGCCCGAGCGCGAAAAACGCCGCGCTGCGCTCCTCGAAAAAATGCCACACCCGCACACCGCGGCTGGACAGCAGGGCGGCGATCACCGGCGCGTTGCGCGCGCCGGCGGCCACACAACACTCGCGCACACCGAGCGCGGCCAGCAGCCGCAGCACCGCCCGCACCAGTTCCGCCTGGCTCATGGCCGCGCCAGGCCCAGCATGTGCATCACTGCCTCCCGCTTCAGGCGCAGCTCGCGCCACTCATGATCGTAGGCGCTGCCGCCGACGATGCCGCAGCCGGACGGCAGGAAACCGCATACGCCCTCCCAGGAGACCCCGCGAATGCTGACGACCATGTGGCAGACGCCCTCCCGCATGAAACCGAAGGGCGCGCCAAAAAAAGCCGGCACGTTGAGCAGGCGGCGATACTCGCGCAGCCGCTCCAGCCACATGTCCTCACGCGGCAAACAACCCACCGCTGGAGTCGGATGCAGCCAGGGCACCAGAGCGGCGGGATCCGCGGCCGCAGGCAGGGTCACCCGCAAGCGGGTTTGAAAGTGGGTCAGGCCGCCCGCCTGACGAATGCCGCGCGGCTCGCGCTCCACCGCGCCCAGGCGCGCCAGTTGCTCCTCCAGATAACCCGCCACCAGCTCATGCTCCTCGATCTCCTTCACGTCCTCCAAAAACGCCGCGCCCCCGCCCGGTTTGGCCGTGCCCGCCAGCGCCATGGTTTCCACCCGGTTGCCCTCGCTGCGAAACAGCAGCTCGGGCGTGGCGCCGGCAAAGCCCGATTCCCCATCGACCCGGCCGTACCCCCAAAAGCCCGCGGGCGCCTCTGCCACCCGGTCCAGCAGCCGCTCCCAGCCGCCGCCGAGCAGTTTGCCGTGCTCCGTCAGCACCGGCACCATTTTTTCCAATCGCCGCGCGATCACCTCGCGGCGAATGCGCCGGAAGGCCATCTCGAAGTACTCCGTCGGCGGATGCGTCCAGGACACGCGCGGCCAGTCCTGATGCCGCCAGGGCGGCGCCGCGTCCGCGCGCAATTCGACGAGCCGGGCCGGCCGCTTCCACGGCAGCGGATCGCGCAAATCAAAGTCGTTCCAGTAAAAGGCCGGCACGTCCGGCGGGGCGGACGGCAGGCCGGTGAACGGCCCCTCGCCAAGCCACGCCCGTCCGTCGGGCAGCCTGAAATACGCGTAATCGCTCATGTGGGGGTCTTTGCATTGTGAAACGCCGGAGAGCGCTTGCAAGGACGGGGTTTTCGGACTTCCGCTCGCCAGTCGCATTTTTTTGCGCTGATCGGCCCAGTTGCGGACGTTCTCGTGCGTTATTCTTCACGATGTTGCCGCCCTCATCCGACTCCGCTTTCCACCCCCGTCCCCGGCCCGCCGTGCTAGGGCTGGTTGGCGCGCTGGTTTTCTGGTCGCAAGGAACCGCCCGCGCCGCCGAACGTCTGTTCAACTTCCGCGAGCCGCCGCATTCCTACTTCGAGCACAAACCCCAGGACCGCCTCGCCCGCCTGCACGAGGACATCGCCGCCGGCAAAGTGGACCTCGACACCTCCTCCGACCAGGCCTTTCTCGTCTCCATCATGAAAGCCCTCGCCATCCCGGAGAGCTCGCAAATCCTGGTCTTCTCCGCCACCAGCCTGCAGAGCGAGATCATCAATCCACGCAATCCGCGCGCTCTGTACTTCAACGACGACACCTACCTCGGCTGGGTGCCTGGCGGCCGGGTGGAGGTGTCCGCCATCGACCCTGAAATGGGGCCGATGTTTTATGTCTATGAGCGTTTCACTCCCGGCCGCGTGCCCGTGCCCGAGCGCTCCACGCGCTGCTTCGCCTGCCACGCCGGCAGCGCCACCCAGTATGTGCCCGGCCTCATCGCCGAATCCGTGCTGGTGTCGATGGCCGGCTCCAGTTTGCAGACCTTCCGCCATGACGTGCAGGGGCATCAAATCCCGCTGGAAAAACGCTTCGGCGGCTGGCTGCTGACCGGCAAGCACAACCTCGCCAAACACGAAGGCAACGTCGCCGGCCGTTCCGAGGCCGGCAAAATCACCCGCTTCGACGCCTCCCCCGGTGTCTTCTCCGACCTCGGCAAGCACCTGCGTCCCACCAGCGACATCCTGCCGCATCTGCTGCACGAGCATCAACTCGGCTTCGAGAACCGCCTCTTTCAAACCTCCTACCTGCTGCGCCAGCGTCTCTACGAGGGCAAAGGCCGGCTTTCCCCGGAAGCGGAAAAGGAGATCGAGGAACGCGCCGCCGACCTCGCGCGCTACATCCTGTTTGTGGATGAGGCCCCCCTGCCCGCGCGCGGCATTGAGGGCGATCCTGATTTCATCCGCGACTTCCAGGCCAACAAAATCACCACCGCCAGCGGCGCCTCGTTGAAGGACTTCGACCTGCGCACCCGCCTCTTCAAGTACCGCTGCTCCTACATGCTGCACACCGATTCCTGGAAGCAAGCCCCGGCGCAGATCCGCGATCGTGTTTATTACCAGATGGGCCTGGGCCTGCGCGAGACCGGCGTGGCCAAGGAATTCGCCCGCATCCCGGCGCAGGAGCGCCTCGCCATCCGCGCCATTTTGAAGGAAACCCTGCCCAGCCTGCCCGGCTGGTGGCGGTGAGCCCCCCCGCAGCCATGCGCGTGCCAACCGCCCACAAAACCGCACAAAACTCCTTGCGGGCGGCGTTGTTGAATTTTGCCGGCACGGTCTCCCCTTGCACAAATGCGCCAAGAAAATTGGAATAATCCCGTTTCAACCCCGCTCCCATGACCGTCCGCTCGTCGTATTCCCTTTTTGCTCACTCGTGAGCAAACGCCCGCGCGGCGCGCCCCCCCGGGCGAACGCGCACCACACAAACCAACAAACCAAATCCAAATCCATCAAATCCATGAAGAAACTCCTCGCCCTCGCTCTCTCCCTCTTCGCCGTCGGCTCCATCATGGCCGCTGAGTATCCCGATATCTCCATCGACGATCTCAAGAAAGCCATCTCCGAAGGCAAAGTCACCGTCATCGACGTCAACGGCTCCGCCTCCTATGCCAAGGGCCGCGTTCCTGGCGCCATCGACTTCGCCGCCAACAAGGACAATCTGGCCGCCAAGCTGCCGGAAGACAAGAGCACCCTCGTCGTCGCTTATTGTGGCGGCCCTTCCTGCAGCGCCTACAAAGCCGCCGCCAAGAAGGCCGAGGAGCTCGGCTACACCAACGTGAAGCACCTTTCCGCCGGCATCAGCGGCTGGAAGAACGCCGGTGAATCCCTGGAAAAATAAGCCACCGTCGATCCCATGACTTCCCGGCACCGGGAGCGGGTCTTGCCAAAGCCCGTTCCCGGTGCTTTTTTATGGCCACTGCCATGAAAAAATGCCTGCTCCTTCTCGCCGCCCTCGCTTTTGCCCCCGCCTTGCCCGCGGGTGACACCCACACCTTTGAAGGCGCCATCACCGGCGTCGTTTGCGTCGCCTGCAAACAGCACGTCAGCGAGGCCCTGACCGCCAGCCTCGACGGGGTCACCGAAATCAAAATCACCCCCTCCGAAAAAGAGGGCGAACAGAAAATCACCATCGTCTCCAAAAAAGCGGACGTGACCAAGGAAAGCGCCGTCAAAGCCCTCGGCAAACTGGCCGACGACTACCAGATTCTCTCCTTGGAGAAAAAAGGCTGAGCCGCGCTCCGCATTCGCACCCGCGCCAATGGCTTGAATGGAATCAGGCGCATGTTGTGCCGATTTTGCGTTCGCGCAGATTGCCAGTGACAAAATCATGCTCCACGGACTAAATTGCCTTTATGCGCCTCGTCAAACTCGCTCTCGCCACAGGCCTGGCCAGCCTCGGTCTCATCGCCTGCAAACCCGCGACGGAACCCGCCGCCGACGCCTCAATTGACTTCGCCGCGCAGGTGCGCCCCCTGCTTGAAAACCGCTGCGTCAACTGCCATCACGCCGGCGCTTTGATGGGCCATCTGAATTTGGAAACCCGCGCCAAAGCCTTCGCCGAACGGCCCGGCGGCCCGGTGATCGTGCCTGGCAAACCTGGGGACAGCCGCTTCTACCAAGTGCTCAATTTGCCGGGCGAGGACCTCAAAGCGATGCCGCCTGAGGGCCACCGCATTCCCGAAAGCGAGCGTGAAATCTTCAAGCGTTGGATCGCCCAAGGCGCGCAGTGGCCCGAGGACGAAAGCGGCCGCGTCAAGCCCCTGCCGCCGGTGCGCCAGTAGCTTTCACCGGGCGCCCGCCAGCGGTGGGCGCCGCAGGGCGCGCGACCGCGTCTTGGGCTCCTTCCACCTGCGGCTGAACTTTGCTGCGCGCGGGAGGACGGCGGGCAACGTTCTACCTTGTAACCATGCCGCCCGCCAAGCCGAAATCCAATCCCTATCAGTTCACGCTGCTGGCCGGCGCGATCCTGGTGCTGGTGGCTGCCTGGGTGTGTTGGAGCCTGTTGCTGGCACCGGCGGCCCCCTCTCACCCCACCGCCGCCACCCAGAGCGGGCGGCAACTGGCCCTCGACCCTTTGGCGCTGTCTGACGCCCCGGCCTCCTCCGCCAGCGTCTCCACCGCCTCCGCCCGCGCCACGCCCGCGCTAACCAGCCGCCCCCGCCCCGCCCGCGGCCATGTTTCCCCCGAGGAGTTGAAAGCCGCCCTGATCGGCCCCGGCGCGGTGCCGGGCGAAGTCGTCCTCACCTTCCGCACCCCCGAAGACCTGGCGGCGTTTCGCGCCCGCGCCGGCCTGTACGGACTCAAAATCCTCGATTCCGACGCGCGCCTGCGCTCGGCGCGGGTGGCCTGGTCGGACTTGGGCCGGTTGGCGGACGAACTCAATGAACATCCCCGCGCCTATGAAAACGTCGCCGCCAACCTCATCGCCCGCATTCCCGGCCTGCCGCGTGAGCCGGTCATCGACGCCGCCAACCAGGGCGGCATGACACCCTTCGAGCAGGGTCTTTTTGCCAGCATCGGTGCCGACGCCGACCGCAGCGGCTGGGGCGCCTCCGTCAAGGTCGCCGTGCTCGACTCCGGCATCGCCGACCACGAGACCTTGTCCGGGATTCCCATCGAGCGCGTCAAAATGGTGGAGGCCGGGCCGGAGGCGAACGGTCACGGCACCTCCATGGCCTCCCTCATCAGCGGGCGGGTGGCGCCCGCGCAGGGCGTGGCGCCCTCCGCGCAGTTGCTTGATTTTTGGCTGGCTGACGAATCAGGCATGAGCAATACCGCCCTCGTCGCCGCCGGCATCATGGGGGCGGTGGACCGCGGCGCCCAGGTCATCAACATCAGCCTCGGCAGTTTTGGCAGCTCCCTCATGCTGCAAAACGCCGTGCAGTATGCCCTCGACCACAACGTCATCATCGTCGCCGCCGCCGGCAACGAGCAGCTCACCCAGCTCGCCTACCCCGCCGCCTATCCCGGCGTCATCAGTGTCGGCGCGCTGGACGCCGACAAAAAACAGGCCTACTTTTCAAACTCCGGCACCCCCACCCTCGCCGCCCCTGGTGTCGGCATTCTTTCCGCCTACACCGACGGCAAGATCGTCGTCGGCAGCGGCACCTCCCAGGCCACCGCCCTCACCACCGGCGTCGTCGCCACTTTGCTGGGTCGCGGCATCCATCCCAAGGACATCCCCGGTCTGCTCACCCAGCACGCCCTCAACACCGGCGCCCCCAAGGAGCAAGTGGGCGCCGGCATGTTGCAAGTGCCTTGACGGGGCGGCTCACTTTCTCCGTCTTCTCATCTTGCTGCCATTTGACCTGGCCCCCGCCGCGCGCCAAGTTCACTCATGAACGCCACCCTTGAACTGCCGCCCCTGCATGGCGCCATGACCATGAGCCAGGTGCTCCAGGCCTACCCCGGCGCCCAGCGCGCGCTGTTTGCCCGCTACCACATCGGCGGCTGCAGCAGTTGCGGCTTCCGTCCCGAAGAAACCCTGGCCCAGGTCTGCGCCCGCAACGAGGATGTCGCTGTTGACGAAGCCGTCCAGCATATCCAGGACAGCCACCAGCACGACGCCGCCCTGCTAATCTCCCCCGCCGAATTCGACGCCCTGCGCGGTCGCGATCCCGACCTGGCCGTGCTCGACACCCGCACCCGCGAAGAACATGAGGCCGTGCACATCCCCGGCTCCCAACAACTCACTCAGGAGCTGATCCAAACGATCTTCTCCACCTGGGACAAAAACCGCGCCCTCGTGCTCTACGATCACACTGGCAGCCGCGTGCTCGACGCCGTCGCCTACTTCATCGGCCACGGCTTTGCCGAAACCAAAGCCCTGGCCGGCGGCATCGACGCCTACAGCAGGGAAATTGACCCGTCTCTGCCGCGTTATCGTATTGAAATGGAAGCCTGATCCCCCATGAACGAAGCCGCCCTCCAGGAAGCCCTCGCCAATCCGCAAAACCTCGGCGAGATGCCCGACGCCGACGCCATCGGCACCGTCGGCAGTCCCGATTGCGGCGACATGCTGCGCATGTGGATCAAATACGGCGAAAAAGACGGCAAAAAGGTCATCGACAAAGCCAGCTTTCAATCCTTCGGCTGCCAGACCGCCATCGCCGTCGCCAGCATGGCCACCAAGCTCATTCAGGGCAAAACCCGCGAGGAAGCCCTGCAGCTCAGCGCCGCGGAACTCTCCGAACCGCTCGGCCCGCTGCCCCCCATGAAAATCCACTGTGGTCAAATGGTCGAAGGCGCCCTGCGCGCCGCTCTGGAGAGCGAAACGGCGGCCATCCCGGCCACCGAGCCGGTCGCTCCCCCCCGCCAAGCCCCCAGCCTCGCCGACAGCATCACCCCCGCCACCTCCGGCAAAATCAAAATCGTTTTCGACTCCTAGCCGACACTCGTCACTCATCACTCCCCATTTCTCCATGACCTCCTCTCTCGAACTCAAACGCGACGTCGAAGCCATTCAAATCCCCAGCGGCGACACCGTCTCCCTGCCGCTCGGCACCAAAGTCATCATCACCCAATCCCTCGGCGGCACCTACACGGTGGCCACCGACTTTGGTCTGGCCCGCATCGCCGCCAAGGATGCCGACGCTCTCGGCATCGATCCCGATGCCTCCAAGAAAGACGACGCCGGCTCCTCCTCCAACATCCCGGCGGATGCCGACGATCTGGAGCAGGCCGTCTGGTCCCAGCTTCGCCACGTTTATGATCCCGAGATCCCCGTCAACATCGTCGATCTCGGCCTCGTCTATGACTGCCGCGTCGTGGAAACCGACGAGGGCGGCAAAAAAGCGGAGGTGAAGATGACTCTCACCGCCCCCGGCTGCGGCATGGGCCCCACCATCGCCGCCGACGCCCAGGGCCGCATCATGACCATCGAGGACATCGACGACGCCAGCGTCGATGTCGTCTGGGACCCGCCCTGGAACCAGGACATGATCAGCATCGAGGGCAAGATGAAGCTGGGGATGATCTGAGGTTGGTTATCCGGTGATCAGTTTTCATTAACCAGTCACTGCCCCACTCATCCACCATTCACTATTCACTACTTCTGAAACTGAATACTGATTACTGAACACTGATCACTTCCCAAAATGGCCGCCCTCTCCGACATCCTGCAAAGCGAGGACATCACCTCCTTGCAGCACCTGCAGCTCTTCGCGCGCACCGTGGTCGAGGGTTTCACGACCGGCCTTCATGCCTCGCCGCACAAGGGCTTCAGTGTCGAGTTCCGCCAGCATCGCCCGTATGTGCAGGGCGATGAAATCCGCCGGCTCGACTGGAAGATTTTTGGCCGGTCCGACCGCTTTTACATCCGCGAGTACGATGAGGAGACGAACCTGCGCGCCACCCTCGTGCTCGACACTTCCGGCTCCATGGGCTACCGCGGCAGCGCCGGTGTGCTAAAGCTCGACTACGCCCGCAAGCTCGCCGCCTCGCTCGCCTACCTGCTCATGTCGCAGCAGGACGCCGTTGGTTTGATCACCTTCGACACCAAGCTGCGGGAGATCATCCCCAACCGCACCAAAATCACTCACCTTCATTTGCTGTTGGAGACGATGATCAAAACCAAACCCGGTGGCGAGACCGCGCTCGCCCCGGTCATCGAATCCCTGGGCAACCAGCTCAAGCGCCGCGGCCTCGTCATTCTCATCTCCGACTTCTTCGATGACGCCGCCGCCCTGCTCAAAGCCATCGGCGTGCTGCGTCATCAGGGACAGGAAATCGTCGTGCTGCAGCTCTGGGACCGCGACGAACTGGAGTTCCCCTTCTCGCGCTGGTCACGCTTTGAAAATCTGGAGAACGGCGACGACCACATCCAGCTCGACCCCGCCGCCATCCGCCAGCGTTACCTCCAAGTCCTCGGCGACTTCCGCCAGCAGATCAGCGAAGGCCTGCGCAAGCACCAGGTGGACCTCCTCCAACTCACCACCGACCAGCCCCACGCCCAAGCCCTCCGCCAGTATCTCACCCTGCGGATGCGATAAAGCAACGAAAGCGACATTGTCGTGTTGCCGCCAAGTCACAAAGAAGCTCAGTGCTGACGCCATGCTTGCGGAATAAAAACCATAACTCAACCTGATCCCGACAGTTCACTTAATACATCAGCATAATGTTGATTACCGGGAAAGAAACGACTAGTATCTCTTGCTGCTCTTCACTGTAATAATTGGCTTTTTATTCAGCCTTCCACATGCCTGATACAAACACCTCACATCAATTTTCCCTGTTCCAAATGGCCTTGGGAATAATGACGATGTGGTGTTCGATTGGAGCAGATCCGAATCTCAATGCTTCTACACCAACGGGAACGGTCAGGTCTTGGGGATCGAATTCGACTGGTCAGCAGAATGTACCTATTGGGCTCAATCAAGTCAAGATGATTGCATCGGGGAATTTGTGCACCTTCGCCTTAAAGTCAGACGGCACGGTCGCCGCCTGGGGAATCAATTCACAAGGCCAACTCAATGTGCCAGCTAATTTGCAAAACATCACCTCTGTGGCAGTGGGTTCGCGGCATGTGCTCGCGCTCAAGGAGGATGGAACGGTGGTGGCTTGGGGTAATAGCTTCGATGGCACACAAGTTCCCGCCGGCCTTGGCGGCGTGATTGCCGTTGCCGCCGGGTACGAGCACTCCCTTGCTTTGAAGGCGGATGGCAGCGTGACGGCTTGGGGCCATAATGCCAACGGCCAAATCAATGTACCCGCCGGTCTTTCCGGTGTCGTGGCGATCGCGGCAGGAGATCGCCACTCGGTCGCCTTGAAAACCGATGGCACTGTGGTGGTTTGGGGCTCAAATCTCCAGGGTCAGCGGGCTGTTCCTTCTGGCTTAACTGAGGTGGTTGCAATTGCAGCCGCCAAAGACCACACGGTCGCCTTGAAATCGGACGGCACAGGCGTGGCTTGGGGATACAACCCGAATGGACAGGCGGAATGGCCTTACGATTTGGATGACGTTGTCGCCATCTCGACCTGTGCGACGCATACCGTGGCCTTGAAAAGGGATCACAGTCTGGTGTCCTGGGGGTTGAACGCCCAAGGCCAGTGTCTTCCGCCACTTGACCTCAGCGGCGTGATGGCCATCGCAACAGGTTACACGCACACCGTGGCCTTGGTTTACGATGAGCTTTCGATCCAGCCGGTGAGCCGGAGTGTCGCGGCAGCCGGGGGCTCGTTTGAGTTCAGTGTCAGTGCCCCGGTTGGCGATTGGACTTGGGTCTTAGATGAGGATGCGGATTGGCTGACAAGCGACCATGCAAACGAACAAGACGGTAACCTGACCTTCACTTACAGTGTGGCGGAAAATCACAGTTATTCACCCCGCATTGCCAAATTCGTCCTCACTGACGGCATTGTCTCGGTCACGCACACGCTCACCCAGATGGGCAAAGTGCCTCCTATGCCAGCAGGTTCGGTGCGCGCTTGGGGATCCAATTTCTGGGGCGAAACCAATGTTCCGCCTGGCCTCGGCGGAGTGCGTGCCATTTCTGCTGGAAGGGACCATTCCCTCGCGCTCAGAACCGACGGCACAGTGGCGGCTTGGGGGATGAACAATGTCGGTCAAACCAACGTTCCTGCAGGCCTTGATAATGTCGTTGCTATCGAGGCGGGATGGAATCACAACATCGCCCTCAAAAGCGATGGAACCGTTGTGGTTTGGGGCGAGGAAGCAATCGGCTACAACAAGGTCCCAGTTGGTTTAAACGGTGTGGTTGACATCGAGGCCGGCCCCAACAACTGCCTTGCATTGATGGCTAATGGCAAGGTTGTTGCATGGGGATACGGTTCATCGGCCATGAGCATCCCTTTGGGTTTGGACAATGTCCTGTCCGTCACAGAAGGCATAGCGCTGAGAAATGACGGAACGGTGGTCTGGTTAAACAAAGAGACTCCACCTGGCTTTCACGACATCATCGCTGTCTCAGGAAACTCAATACTTGGAGACTCCGGGCGGAGAATGGTTCTGAAAGCGGACGGAAGTGTGTCGGTGGGAGCTTTGAGTATAGCCATCCAACTGCCCGAACTTGACGAGGTGGTCGCCATCTCCGCCGGTGAAAATCATTACCTGGCTTTACAAGCCGATGGCCGTGTCCTGGCTTGGGGGCAGAACAACTTTGGAGAAACCCAAGTGCCATCGCCCATGGGAACGGCTATCGCCATCGCAGGCGGTGGTTCACACTCCCTGGCTTTGGTTTCAAGCTCAAGCTTTTCCGCCCGGCCAGCCAGCCGCAGGATCCTTGCCTCGGCAGGATCATTCGACTTTCAAGTGGCCGCCCCTGATGGCCCGTGGAGCTGGACTGTGAGCGAAGGCTCCTACTGGTTAAGCAGCCAGCAAGACGCTGTTCAAAATGGTCCTCAAATCTTCAATTTCTCGGCGGACGCCAATAGCTCGCTCGAAAGCCGGTTGGCAGCCATCACCTTGACCCGCGCCAGCAACCAGATTGCCACTCACTTGGTCACGCAAATGATCATCGGTCCCCGCATGGTCCTTGAGGGTGATTTGCTTTTTGGCGAGGTGGATGCGTTTCAATCCCCGACACGCCCCCTGGCTATCAGCAATTCAGGCAACAAACCCCTGGTGATTTCGGACATTATCTACCCCTCCCGCTTCCGCAGTGACTGGAAGAAAGGGGTGATTCCTCCCGGGGGCAGCCAAATCGTCCACGTCGCCTTCGATCCCTTTGCGGCGGAGGAATACGGCGGCACCGTCACGATCCTGTCCAACACCGCCAACGGCACACACGCGCTAGCTGCCTCCGGCACCGGACTGACACGCATCATTGGCCTGACCGGCAACATGCAATTTGGAGAAGTGCAAATTGTGGAGCCGGCAGACCGCATTTTAACCATCACCAACTGGGGAGGCTCCCCGTTGGACGTGTCTGGCATTGAGTTTCCTGACGGATTCAGCAGCGATTGGACCAGCGGAAGCATCTCCCCGGGCAGCAGTCAAAACGTGACCATCACCTTCGCACCAACTCAGGTGCGCAACTACTCGGGAAGCATTACCATCCTCTCCAACGCCACCAGCGGCACGGGTTCGCGCACCGTATCCGGGAGCGGGACACCTGAATTGACCTTGTCGATCACCTCCGAGGACTGGAATGCTCTCCCGTCGGGAGGCTCGAACAACTTCAATGTCATGGCGTCGTGGAAGTGGTCATGGAGCCTCAGTGGAGGCCAGGGCTGGATTCAAACCAGCGAGGCACTGAATCAAACCGGCAATCGAGTCTTCAGTTACACGGTTACACCGAACACCAGTGTGATACCACGAACCGCCATGATCACCCTGACAAGCGGTGCCCTGATGCGGACACACACGATTAACCAGCCCGGCCGCTCTGATCTTGCCTTGTCCGGGAACGGTGTTCAGATCGCCAATGGAGATGCCACGCCCAGCTTGGCTGATCACACGGACTTTGGAATCGCCGCGGTGGATGGAGACACTGCCACCCGCACTTTTGTCATTACCAATCCTGGCGATACTCCGCTGGTCCTCACCACCGATTCCCTGGTGGAAATCGTCGGCCCGTTCGCCTCCGAATTTGAACTCTCCAACCCGCCCGCAGCCGAAGTGGCCAAAGGCGGGCTCACCAGCTTTGCGATCACCTTTAATCCAGGCGGAGCCGGCCTGCGCAGTGCGACGGTGCGCATAACGAGCAACGCCCCCGGAAACAACCCCTTCCTCTTCGCAATACAGGGAAGCGGCACGGTGCCACCGGGCAGTGACTCGAGAAAACCCAGGTTGACACTTGCGACACCGAGCACTGCGAAGACGCTGAGTGCCGCGTTGCCTTTTTTGACAACGGGAACGGTCCAGGACAACCAGGCGTTGGACCGCATTGAAATCGTCTTGAACGGAGACGCCCCTGAGATTCAGGTTTTCGCAGAGCCCAAACCTGCCAGCGCATCCTTTTCCGTAGCCATCCTGCCCAAAACGGGGATTGAGAACACTCTGCAAGTCACTGCTTACGATCGAGCCGGCAACAGCACCAGCACATCGCGGCGATTTGTGTTTGAACGACGCTATCGGCTTTCTCTCCACCGGGAAGTGCCTGCGGTACATGACGCCACCCCGAACGCGTCGGGCACGCTGGCGCTGAAGGCCAGCCCTGCCAAAAATGCCACCGCTCTCAGCAAAGGAGCCCCGCCACAAAGCAGTTCGGTACTGCCGGGGACACAGGTCACCGTGACCGCCAGTGCAAAAACCCGCCACGTGTTCAGTCATTGGAGCGGATTGCCGACTGGAGCACTGGTGGCAGGTAATGTGGCACGTTTTACCATGCCTTCGGCGGATGTCGCCCTTACAGCCGCTTTTGTCGCCAATCCGTTCCTGGAAAGTAGTGACTCCAACCCGTTCACCCGCATTGGCGCAAACCAGATCTTTCAGGGTTTGCTGATGCCGGACACTGCCACCGTTGCCAGCCATGCCAATGTGGGATCACTTACTGGCACCGTGCTTGCCAGTAGAGGCAGTCTCAGTGGCAAGGTATTCATGGACGGCAAAAGCACTCACTTCACAGGCGTGCTGCAGGGTGACGGCAGCGTCTGGTTCAAGCTGGGCAAGTCTCTCAATGCATCTTTGCCCCTACGCGATCACGCAGTGAGCGGAAAAAGCCTTGCCGCCACCTGGACCGGAGAAGGTCTGCAAGCCGTTGTCACCGGAGCGGGAGGCGCCGTGACTTTGGGCCTGGCTCGACCCAAAGTCGTCCATGCGCCGGAGGAATTGATGAACCGGTCTAAAGGCAGGCAAGGTTATTTCACCCTTATGTTGCCGACGCACCACCCAGTCTCACCGCAGGAAACAAGCGCCTACCCGCAAGGGACAAGCTATGCCACTCTTGTCCTGACCCAAACCGGCTTGATACGTCTCGCCGCTGTGCTGGCGGATGGAACGGTGGTCACCGGTATGAGCTACCTGGTGAATGGCAACGCCAGCCCGGTTTATCTTCCTCTAACCACGCCCGGCGCGAGGAGCAGCATCAAAGGCGGCAGCACGCTTGGTTTGCTCAGCTTTGATTCGGCGCAGGAAGATAGCGACGTGACCGGCGCCAACTGGCAGTGGTTCCGCCCAAAGGTCATAGAAAACCGAAAACCAGCAACCCATTTGTATACCGACGGCTGGCCGCAGGGCATTCCGCTAGCCCCGGTGGGAGCATTGTACGACTCATCCCTTTCGGTCCAAAATGTTCTTGATTTGGACGATGCTGATCCATTGAGTGGCAATGCCCGACTGCTGTTGCAGGACGGCAAACTCCTTTCTGCGTTCACGATTTCGAACTTTTTCATTAGTGGCAACAAGGTCACCAAGATCCCGGTTAATGACAAAAGCTTCAGCCTGAGTTTGGCGGGCAAAACGGGTGTGTTTAATGGCACCTTTACGCCGAACTGGGCCGCCACCGCCCGAAAGCTTCCGGTCTTCCAAGGCGTCATCTTACAAAAAGGCATCCGCAAGGGCGGGTTCGGTTTTTTCATCAGCAACGCGATTGATGATCGAGACCCCGAAAGCGGTCGAGCAAGCTTGCAATCGCCTTAGCATCAGCGCCGTTTCAGGTAGATCCACCAATCTCGATAAGGTGAAGCCTCTTGCGCGATGCAGGATTACGGCGTCACCAGCACCCAACGCACCGCCCTCATCCCGGAGGCGAGCTCAACCGCCTCAAGCTGCCAAGTGCCGGGGTCCTCATTCGGAGCGGGTTCCAGAGTGACACTGAGCTGTCCCTTTTCCGCCGCGTAAAAACCGCTGCCCTCGGCCTCGACGCCGTTGCTATCGGTGATCCGCAAGCGAACAGGAATGACCGCGGGAACGGGCTGGTCGTCTGTGGTGCGCACCTCCACGTTCAACGTCACAGAAGCACCGCGCTTGACCTCGCCCGGCGCCTCCAGGTGCAGGGAAAGAAGCGGCTTCGGCGAGATCAAAAGCAACCGACCATCGCAAGGACCCAGTTCAAGCGGCAACGAGAGACGACCATCGGAAGCACGATCCGGGATGACCTGACGATGCTGAATCAAGTCGTAAATGTGCGCGGTATCACTGGCGAGGGTGATGGTGGTGGTGGAGGGCAAACCGTTCTCCATCACCAAGCCGTGCTGGCCGACGTAGGAGCCGGGCTCCCGGTGGTCGTTGATGGCAAAAAGGCAAGTCGCCTCGCCGGACTGGCGTGTGCGCAGAATGACTTCGGGATTGTCCGCGGTGATGCGCGGACCGAGATCCATTTCGCCAACGGCAGAAGCCACCTCCCGCGCTTTCGTCAACACCGTAACCTTGTCCTGCGCGGCGTTTTTGACCCGGCGGAAACTGCGCACCATGAAGTCCGCTTTCAACGCGGGACAAAGGAACTCGTCCGCTAAAATCTTCCCTCCCGCTTTTTGCCAGTCACGGATTTTGGCGGCGACCGACGCCGTCAGCACTTCGCACTCGGGCAAGACGAGGAGTTTGACACCCGGCAACCCGGTCTTCATAAGAGTCTCCTCATAAACAATCTCCGCCTGCAAATGCGCGTGCTGGAGCGCGTGCCAGAAATCGGCGGACCAGGTGTTGTTGTAACCGTGGCCGCCGCGCCGCGCGAAGGTCTGCGAGGTGAAGCTTTCCAGGAAGGCGACCTCGCGCTTCGGTTCAGTAAGTTTGAGCAGGGCCGGCCCGAACGATTCGACGACCTCATGAATCAGGTCCCGCAGCACCTCGACGGTGTTGGCATTGGTGTGCCGATAGCCACTGGTCGAGCCTTCGACCGGCACCAGCGACTGCCAGCCGTGATACATGACTCCGTGCACAGGACGGCTGAGCTTGGTCCAAAGCGCCGCCTTCAAGTGCATCGGAGCGATGGTAATGTAGGCGGCGTCGGGGTCGTGGTCCTCCCAGGGCACGGGGTTTTCCGGTGGTTTTATGGACAGCGGCGCGGTCTGGCTGCGATACCAGATGAGCTGCGTCATCTTCATGATTTTCTGATTGCGCCCCGAGGCCTTGGCCATGGCCAGCAATTGGTCGGCGGCGAGCCCGATGCGCTGCGGATCAGGATAGGTGTAGGTCCAGTGGGAAAGCACGTCCACCTGACCACCCGCGCCGCTGATGGAAGGCTGGCGCACGGCGGGATCGAAGAAAGTCCAAAGGTCGCGCCTCCCGGTGGATTTGACGCCGCGATGGAGCGCGGAGTGCAGCGCGTTCCAGCCATCGCCCACCGTCCAGAACCAGCGGTAGTAGTCGAGCAGGGGATGATCATCCGCGACCACCCGATCCGCCGGAAAATCCGGCAGCGTGTGGTAGTCCACACCGGAGCGCAGATTCACCTCGGGCGGAATGTCACGCCCGGAGTGCTCGCGGTAATTTTGCACATCCTGCGTGTTAAAGGATGGACGCGAGCCATCGCGCACCTCTGTGTTGATCAACACGGTAGTGAAGGCAGGATGACGACCATAAGTGGCGGCGAGACTGCGCCCAACGTTTTCAAAGAAGGGCGGCAACTCGGGATTCGAGGCATGAAGCGTGAGACGCTCGAAAGGTTTGCCGTCGCGGCCGACCCGGAGGTAAGCCGGTTTGTTGTCGAAGAAATGCGCGGGAGAAGCAGTGGCGACCACATTGAGCCCGGCGGCAAGCGCGTCATCGAGAATGCGAAGGTTGCGCTCGATGTAAGCGGGCTCGCCGGGCGAGGCCTTGTCGCCACTATTCCAAATTGCTCCCACTGGCACGCTGAAGCCGATGAAGTGGGTGAAGCCGATGTCTTTCAGCCGCGGAATCTCCTGGCCGGAAGCCCCCCACATGATCACCGGCATCCGGTCCGGCAGGGGACGCGGCGCGATGTGAATGCTGCTGCGCGTGGAGGTGCTGGTGGTGGCCGTCTCCAGGATGGCGTTCAAGAGGTAGTCGCCGGGCTTGAGGTCGGTGGTCGGATAGTAGCTCTGCGTGTGCGCTTTGCCGGGCTGCAAAGCGGGCAGCGGAAAAATCTCGGAATGCGGACCCCAATCCACACGCAACGTGGCACCCGAGACGGGTTCACGGCGCAGATTCACGCACTGGATTTGCAATGCCGCAGCTTTTTCTTTGCGACGAAGAGCAGCGCGCGGCGCGGTCAGCGTCAACTCCACCGGTTCGAATTTCAAAACGCCGTCGCAAAGACGGACCTCGTCGAGCAGACCGGGAAAACCGCTGAAGTTGGAGCCGTTGCGATCCGCCAGGGTGAGCGGACGCCGGCCCGGCGCGATGGCGCCGAGACCGGGCTGGAAATGCGTACTGAGCGTGGAGCCATTCAGATAAAAGCGAGCCGTGCCAGCTGCATCGTAAGTGACCGCAAGGTGCTGCCATTCTCCCGCGGGCAGCCGGACGGGATCGGAGTTGAAACTGGCGCTGCGCGCTCCGAAGCCGAGGTTAAGCTGAATGCGGCGCTGACCGGATTTGTCCGCGTCGAGAAGGAGCAGGGAGTAGTCGCTGTGGTTGTCGTTGGTGTACTTTTTGTCGAGCAAATGGCAGCGCAGCCCTTTCTCGAAATCCGGGTTCGGACGCAGCCAGAGATCGAGGGTGAAGGAACCGGACGGAGAGAGCTTTGGATGAGCGGAGGCGCGAGCTTGATGCGGGGCGTCCGCGACCGGGAACCCCAGCCCGCCCTCGAGTGCCCCGCCGCGTTTACCTTTCGACACGAGTTTGGCGCCGTTAAGGGTCAAGGCATGGCCGTGGCGTGAGCTGTCCGGGAGAGGGTTGTCACCGTCAAAGGTCCAGTAAGCGAGCACATGCGGACCGTTGGCGTCATCGCCCGCGTACCCCGTCTCCCAGGTCTCCTGCAAAGCTGGAGCCAGATGAGGAACGAGCAAAATGACGGCAAGAAAAGAAACACGCATGGGTCGGGAGGAAGGGCAGCCAGACTCTACGCTGGACCGGGGCCGTTACTGTCGCGCGCTGGAGCATTCGCTTCAGAGCATGATCGCGTCCAAGGGAGCGGCGGATTATATCCGCCACCCCCGCATTCTCTCCACAGGCGCCGTGGCGGTTTGAAACCGCCCCTCCTTGATTATCCCTTGCACGCATTCTCCAGAAAAAAGATGCCGCCTGGGCGCGTCCATGGTAGTTCGCCAAGTTGACTTTTCTGACCCCCATCCTCCTCGCCGGCGCGTCGGCGTTTTTGATCCCGTTGATCATTCACCTGCTCAACCGGCGGCGCATCGTGCCGGTGCCCTGGGGGGCCATGCACCTGTTGCATGAAGTCTTGAAACAAAAGAAGCGCCGCATGCAAATCGAGCAGTGGCTGCTGCTGATGGTCCGCATCGCCATCCCCATTGTGCTCGCCCTCTGCCTGGCGCGGCCCGTCTTGAACGCCCTGCGCCAGCTCCCCGGCTTCGGCAAATCCTCCCTCATCGTGCTGCTGGACGACAGCTTCTCCATGCGCGCCCCCGTCGCGGACGGCGCCACCGCCGCCGAGCAGGCGCGCGCCGACCTCACCCGCATCCTGGAGGCGCTGCCCAGCGGTTCGGATGCGCAGATCCTCCGCATCGGCGGCAGCCCGCGCCCCTTGCAGGATTCCCCCGCCACCAGCCTCGACCTGCTCGTCAACGACCTCGCCGATCTTCCCGCCGTGCATGGACCCGTGCCCCTCCAGGACAGCTTGCAGGCCGCCCTCGCCACCGCCCAAAAGGCCGCCAACAGCGGCAAGGAAATCCTCATCGTCAGCGACTTTCAAAAGTCCGACTGGGCGCCGCTGCTATCCGGCGCCAGCCTGCCCGCCGCCGAGGCGTTGCAGGCTGGCGACGAAACCACCCGCCCCGCGCTCACCCTTTACCAACTGCCCACCCAACTCGGCGAAAACCTCGCCCTCGCCGCCGCCGAACTCTCCGCGCAACTTGTCGCCGCCGGCCAGCCCGTGGCCCTCAAAGTGCGCGTGCAAAACCACGGCCAGCGCCCCTGGCAGGACGTGCCTGTGCATCTTGAGGCGGACGGCGCCCGCCTGCGCACCGCCCGCGTCTCCGTGCCGCCCGCCGGCGAAGCCTCTCTCTACTTCACCCATGCCTTCGATACCCTCGGCGACCATGCCCTCAGCGTGCGCCTGGAGGGCGACAGCTTCACCGATGACAACGTCGCCCACAGCGTCGTGCAGGTGCGCGACCAACTGCCCGTCGTGCTCATCGAAGCCGCCCCCGGCAGCGCCCCGCTCAGCGGCGCGCTCGACTTCCTGAACCTCGCCCTCACCCCGCATCGCGGCGCCGCCATCCCGAACCTGCGCGACCTCATCGTCACCCGCGTCATCGACGCCCGCCGCCTCAAGGAGAGCGACCTCGCCGGCGCGCGCGTCGCCGTCGTCGGCGGCTTGCAGCGGCCCAGCGGCAGCCTTTTCCAAATCCTCCATCGCTTCGCCGAAAACGGCGGCGGCGTGTTGCTGCTGCCCGCCGAGAACGCCGACCCTGTGCAGTGGCAGCGCGAGTTGGGCAAAGAAGCCGCTACCCTGCCCGCCCTCGTCACCGGCCAGGCCCACATCGAGAACATCGACTTCCCCGCCCGCCTGCAAACCGCGCGCTTCACCCACCCTGCCCTGCTCTATTTCAACGACCCCCGCGCCGGCCGCCTCACCGACGGCGAAATCCAGCACTGGTGGAAACTCGAACCTCAAGGCGAGGACGCGCGCGTCATCGTCGCCCTGGACCGCGCCGTGCCCCTGCTCATCGAGCGCCCCCTCGGGCGCGGCCTCGTCATCCAAAGCGCCATTCCCTTCCGCCCCGGCTGGTCGAACCTGCCCCTGCAACCCTGGTTCGTCCCCCTCGCCCAGCGCCTCACCGCCTGGCTCGCCACCCAGGACACCGAGAGCAGCGCCCACCTCATCGGCAGTTCCCCCGTGCTCGCGCTCGACCCCGCCTTGGCCCAGCGCCCCATCGTGCTCACCGATCCCCTCGGTCAAAAGCAGGACCTCACCCCCGCCGAGGGCGCGCTCAGCCTGCCGCCCCTCCTGCAGCCCGGCGTCTGGCAATGGCAGCCCGCCGACGCCTCCCTCAACGACCCCAAAACCACCCGCCGCCTCGCCGTCAACCTCGACCCCGCCGAGTCCGACCTCACCCCGCTCACCCCCACTGAGCTCAGCGAACTCGCCACCCGCCTCGGCGCGCAGACCGCCACCGATTTTGACAGCTATCAGCGCCTCGACCGCGGCCGCCGCTTCGGCATCGAAGTCTGGCAGCCCCTCTTGATTGCCCTGCTCGTCCTCCTCTTCTTTGAAGTCCTCCTCCAGCAGCACCTCACCTCCGGCAAACGCCGCTGATCTCGTGGGTGTCCAGGCTTTAGCCGATCCCAAAAATGGCTTCATCCTTTCCCCCGCTTCATCATCCTGTTAATCCTTCAAAATCCTGTCAATCCTGTCTAAATTAGTCCGCATGTCCCTCGAAATCCTCTCCCTCGGCGAAGTCCTCCTGCGTCTTGATCCCGGCGAAGGCCGCATCCGCACCTCCCGCCAATTCACCGCCTGGGAAGGCGGCGGCGAGTACAACGTCGCCCGCGGCCTGCGCCGCTGTTTCGGCCACCACGCCGGCATCCTCACCGCCCTCGCCGACAACGAAATCGGCCGCCTCGTCGAGGACCTCATGCTGCAAGGCGGCGTGGACACCACCCACGTCAAATGGATGCCCTACGACGGCATGGGCCGCCGCGTCCGCAACCCCGTCAACTTCACCGAGCGCGGCTTCGGCGTGCGCGGCGCCAAAGGCAGCGTCGATCGCGGCCACAGCGCCGCCTCCCAACTCCAGCCCGGCGACTTCGACTGGGACCACCTCTTCACCACCACCGGTTGCAAGTGGCTGCACACCGGCGGCATCTTCGCCGGCCTCAGCGAAAGCACCGCCGAGCTCACCATCGAAGCCTGCGAGGCCGCCAAGCGCCACGGTGTCACCATCTCCTACGACCTCAACTACCGCCCCTCCCTCTGGCAGGAGCGCGGCGGGTTCGCCGCCGCCCAGGACCTCAACCATCGCCTCGCCCCCTACGTCGATGTCATGATCGGCGTGCTCACCGACAGCCCGCCCAAGACCGGCCCCGCCGACCCCTCCTCAGGCGACCTCTTTTTCGTCGAGACCAACGCCCTGCGGCCGCTCATGGAAAAACTCGCCGCCGACTACCCGAACCTGCACACCATCGCCGCCACCCTGCGCCGCGTGCACACCGCCAGCGTCAACGACTGGGGCGCGCTCGCCTGGCATCGTGGCCAGTTTTACCGCAGCCGCGACTACCCCCGCTTCGACATCATGGACCGCATCGGCGCCGGCGACAGCTTCGTCGCCGGCCTCATTCACGGCCTGCTCACCGATGGCGACCCCCACCGCGCCCTCGAATACGGCGCCGCCCACGGCGCCCTCGCCATGACCACCCCGGGCGACACCAGCATGGCCACCCTCCAGGAAGTCAAAGCCCTCATGCAGGGCGGCGATGCCAAGGTGCAGCGGTGAAAGGACAAGGCGGAGGTGAATGGTGAGTTGTGAGGGGTGGGGGCGCGCAATGCAACGTAAGCGTGTTTGCCAAATCACGGCGGGGGGGAGATCGACCCTCGACTGTCGGTCTCGCCAACTGTCAGGAAGCCCGCCTGCCCGTGGAAAAAGTAGGCGACGGAAAAATCCGAAGTCCGAAGCCTGATCCACAATCAACAAAGGCAAGCCATGTTGATCGGGCATGGCGCAATCAAACGCGGCAGCGTGTCTTGGACTGCGGAGGCAAAGCGCAGCGGCGACACCGCTTTCCTGCGCACCCACAGCCCTTGCCCCCGGGAACGCCCTTTTCCCCGCAATAGTTGCCAGACATCCGCGCCTTCAGCGCGCGGCTGGGGGTGGCGGGACTTCGGAGACGAGGACGGTGGTGTCGGGTGCCTTGCCGGAGTAGTAGGACAGGTAGTGCCTGCCTGCGATGACGGTGGCGTTGACGTTGCCGGCGTCGATGGAAGCGGCGCTGCCTTTGGCAACGGCTTCAGAGGCGGGCCAGTGGAGCGGGTGGTCGAAGATGCGCTGGGGATCGACGACGCGGCGCCGCAGGAGGCCGCCAGCGCCGCGCTGGTAGTAGTAGTTGCTGAGCAGGCCGGTTTCGGTGTCGAGGATGAGGCTGGGGGTGGAGACTTGGACGTCGCTGATGTTGGTGCGGTGGCGGGTCCAGGTGACGCCGGCGTCGGTGGACACCATTTGGAACTGGGCGCGCTCGCTGTTGGCGGCGCGCAACTCGGTGCGGGCGATGGCGAGGATCCGGCCCTGCCCGAGGTAAACGGCGGCGGGCTCGGTGGGCCACTGGGCGAGGCTGAGGCCGGTCTCGATGGTGGTTTGGGTCCAGGTAAGGCCGTCGTCCCGACTGGTGAGCGTGCCCCAGGAGTGGTTGTCCCCCTCTTTGTAACTGCCGGCGAACCAGAGCGCCATGAGGCCGGCCTCGGGGACGTTGAAGATGTCGGTGATCTGCACGGGAGCGGGAGACAAGACCGGGGTCACCACCTTGGTAAAGGTCACGCCGTCCGTGGTCCGGTAGAGGTCATGCTGCCAGTCCCTGCCCACTCGGCGCGCCCAGAGCAGCATGGCGCCGGTGCTGTCCAGGCCCTTGCCGACGGCGACGTCGCCATAACCGGGGGAATCGGCGACGATGGTCTCCGGCGTCCAGGTTTGGCCGTGGTCGGTGGAGGTGCGCGCGTAGAGAATGCGGGCGTCCTCGCCAATGGTGTGGCCTGAACCGCGGCTGTACACGCAGACCAGGCGATCACCAATGGCCTGCAGCATCGGCCAGGAATTGTAGCCGGCCACGTCTTGCACGATGTGGCCTTTGGCGACGGCAGTCACCGGTGTGACTTTGACCATGACCAGACCGGTCGGCTTCGTGAAGGTGTCGGCGGGGTCATCCGGTTCGCGTTGCACCCGCACCCACAGCGGCGCCTGGGGATCGACTTCGTAGTGGGACTCCAGGACGATGGTGCGCGCGTGCAAGGGGGCGGCTGGCAGGGCGGTACGCACAAGGCTGCCCTGATAATACCCCTTCGTGAATGGCGCGCCGTCCAGCACCTGGGTGAGGTGGACGCGATACACATCCTCAAAAGCGGGACTCGTCGTCTCGTCCGTCGTGGTCACGACGATCTCGACCTTCACCGCCTTGCAATCGCCGGGAAGCACGGTGACGACTCCGGCGACGGACTGTCCATCCGTGCGGCCCGACAAGGACCACACCGGAACCTGGACGGAGCCACCCGACATGAGCGTGAGGGAGGGCTGCCCCGTCGCGATGGACAAGCTGCTGGCGCTGAGTCCAACCGCTGCCGCCTCAGCGCCGAAGCCGCTGAGGGAAAAGACCGGCAGGGCGAGGAAAGGAAGGAGCGTGCGCATGAGGGGATCGAGAGTGGTCGGCACGGTGGCGGTGTCAAGGCGGTGGATGCCACCCCGCCCGCCGATCCGTTCGATCCCATGAACTGCTGAGGACTACGCGCCAGGCCTGCGCGCGTGAAAACGCTCGCGCCAAAACGCTCGTGAAATCTTGCCGCGGAGGTCGGGGGCCAGCTCGGCGGTTTGCCACCAGCGGCGCGGGATTTGCCAGGCGGGCAAGGTTTGGCCGAGTCCTCTCTGCAAGGCCTCCAGGGTGACGCTGTCCTCGGTGTTGACGCAGGCGATGATGTCCTGCACGCGCGCGGGATCGTCGCTGGCGATGCCGAAGACGACGCAGTGCCGCACGCCGGGCTGGCGCAGCAAGGCGGCCTCGATGACTTGCGGGGCGACTTTGCGTCCGGCGACGTGGATGGTGTCGGTGGCGCGTCCCTCCAGAAACACGCGGCCGTCCTCGATGCGCGCGAGGTCGCCACTGCGGAAGACGCCGTCGCGGAGGCGGTCGTCATCCTCCCCGCCGGCATAACCGAGCGCGACCGCCGGGCCGCGCACTTCCAGGCAGCCGTCCGCATCCACGCTGACCTGCGCGGCCTGCATCGGACGGCCCACTTCGGTGGCGCTGGCGCGCGGCTCGTCGCGGTCGTCGAAGGCGATGCCGCCGCACTCGCTGGCGCCGTAAAAGTTATGCACCTTCAGCCGGGCGCGCTCGAAGATTTCCACCTCCAGCTCCAGCGGCATCGGCGCGCCGGCGGTGATGGCGAGCGCGCAACGAAACTCCGCCAGCAACCCGGCGCGCTGCCACGCGCGCCACATCACCGGCACGGCCGGCAGGGTGAGCGGCTCTTCATTTTCCGCCAGCACCCGCCGCAAGGTGCCGGGCAGCGGGTCGCCCGGCACGATCATCGGCATGCCGCTCAACAGCAGGGGCAGCACCAGATTGGAAAAGCCGTAGGAGTGCGCGGGCGAAATGACGGCGAGGTTCGGGGCGTCGTTGCGCAGGCGCATGCCGGCGCGGATTTGATCGTGGTCGGCGGCGAGTTGCGCGGCGGTGAATACGACGCGCCGCGGCTCGCCGGTGGAGCCGGACGTGGTCTTCACATGCGCGCCGCCGGCGGGAAGATCGGGCCAGGCGGCGGGGGCTTCGGATTCCGATTCGAGCGGCACCAGCACGGCGTCATCCCGCCAGGCTTGCAAAGTTTGCAGCACAAACGCCACCATGCCCGCCTGCGGCGTCGCCACCTGCCAGCTTCCCGGCGCCCAGCGCGAACGCGCGGCGAGGGCCTCCGCCAACTCCCCGAAGGTCCATTCCCTGTCCGCGACCCTGTCCCGGATCGCCCATGACTTCCGGTTCGCCGCGCACGTTTCCAACCACCGCTGGTAAAGCTCCATCGCACGCACTTTGGCGAAAATTCCTCCGTGAATCAAGCGGCCTTGACGGGATGCGGGAGTCCAGACGAGATTTCGCGCGTATTCACACACATGGCATATCGACGCGGCGCAACTGAGGGCGGCTCCCACCGGGTGGTGGTCACCGGCATCGGCATCGTCTCCGCGCATGGCCTGGGACGCGCGCGCAACGCGGCGGGTTTTCGCAGCGGTCAGACGGCCTTGCGGCCGATCACGGTCTTCGACACCTCGGGCCTGCGCGTGCATCAAGGCGGCGAGGCGCCGCTGCCGGAGGTCATGCCTGCCTGCGGGCTGACCGGGCGTCAGCTTGGGCGGCTCGACCGCGCCGCGAAGCTCCTGGTGCTGGCGGGTCTCGAATGCCTGGAACACGCCGGTTGGGATGACGCCCTGCGCCAGCAAGCCGGTGTGCTCAGCCTGGGCACCAGCGCCGCTGGCATGAGTCTGGGAGAGGCTTATTTCGTCAACAAAGTCAACGCGCCATCAAGGCAACGCCGCCTCGCGCATCTGGCGCAGCTTTATCAGCCCTCCGGCCAGGCGCGGCTGCTGGCGGACGCCGCCGGTTTGCAGGGCGCGCTGCATGTCATCGCCAATGCCTGCGCCTCCGGCTCGAATGCCATCGGTCACGCTTTTCATTTGGTCAAACATGGCCGTGCGCGGAGAGCGGTGGCGGGCGGGTACGACGCGCTTTCGCATCTGGTGTTCGCCGGGTTCGACTCGCTGCAGGCGCTGTCCACCACCCTGCCGCGACCCTTTGCCGCTGATCGCGACGGTCTGGCCTTGGGCGAAGGCGCGGCGGTGCTGACGCTGGAGCGCCTTGAGGACGCGCAGGCGCGCGGCGCGCGGATTTGGGGCGAGATCGCCGGCTACGGCGCCAGCACCGATTTGCATCACCTCACCCAGCCGCATCCCGAAGGCGAGGCGGCGCGGCGCAGCATGAGCGCCGCCTGCGCGGAAGCGGGCTGGACGCCGGGCGAGGTGGATTACATCAACGCCCACGGCACCGGCACGCCGCTCAATGACAGCGCGGAGGGCGCGGCCATTGGACGCTGGGCGGGGGAGGCGGTCGGCGGCGTGCGCGTCAGTTCCACCAAGGGCAGCGTCGGCCACCTGCTCGGCGGCGCGGGCGCGGTGGAGGCGGCGCTCTGTCTGCTGGCGCTGAGCGAAGGCTGGCTGCCGCCGAATGTGCCGGTGGCGAATCCCGATCCGGTCTGTCTTTTTCAACTCGTGCAGGCGCCGGCGGACGCGCCGCTGCGGCGCGTGCTCTCCAACTCCTTCGGCTTCGGCGGCGCCAACGCCACCCTGGCGCTGCAAGCTCCTCCTGGCGCATGAGGGCGGATTTGATCATCCAAGGTTGGGGCGCGGTCTCGCCAGCGGGCTGGTCGGCGGCGGCGCTGGCGGATGCTGTGCTCGCTGGCACGGAACTGCCGGCGACGTTGGAACAACGCCAGCCGGACGCGCCCGCCCTTCCCTGCAAACGCGTGCCCGCGCCGGACACGCCGCCGCCCTGGTTGCGTCATGCCCGCCTGCGCCGCGTCAGTCCGATCACGCGCTTCGCCGTGGCCGCCGCGCTGGAGGCGCTCGGCAGCAACCCGCCCCCTGGCGCCGCCTTGGGCATCGTGTTCGCGGTGCAAAACGGCGGCGTCAACTTCAGCCGCCGTTTCTATGCCGAGGTGCTCGAAAACCCGTCGCTGGCCAGCCCCATTCTGTTTCCTGAGACCGTCTTCAACGCGCCCTCCAGCCACCTCGCCAGTCTGCTCGGCGCGCCGGCCTTGAACAACACGGTGGTGGGCGATGCTGGAGGGTTTCTGGTCGCGCTCGACATGGCCGCGCAATGGCTCGACGAAGGCCGGGTGAGCGACTGCTTGATCGTCGCCGCCGAGGAGCAGGACTGGCTCAGCGCCGAGGCGCTGGCGCTGTACCCCGGCGCCAAAACCGCCACCGAAGGCGCCGTCGCGCTTTGGCTGCGCCGCGCGGCAGCGGTCAGCGACGACATCCTGCTCGAACAAATCACGCCCGCTCATCTGCACACGAACCAATGCGCGCGCGCGCAGGCGCTGCGCGCGCTGCGCGCGGAACTGGCCGCGCCGGCAACCGCCACGCTGGTCTCCGCCGCCTCCGGCTCACCGGCTTGGGATCGTCCGCATCAGGAAAGCTTTGCCGACTGGCAGGGGCCGCGCCACACGCTGCAAGACCAGTTCGGGCATGGCTTCTCCGTGCTCGGCGGCTGGCAGTGCGTGCTGGCCTGCGAGCTGCTGCGGCGCGGTCTGGCTGAAGACACCGTCGTTGCCGCCGACACCGGCGCCACGCAAACCCTGGCGGCCTGGTTTCAGAAAAGTCACGGTTCCACCTGACTTGCCGGCGCCGCCGGTCTATGCTGTCGGCCTTTTTCACCGACCCCATGACCGCCCAGGAAGAAATCGCCCGCCGCCGCACCTTTGCCATCATCTCCCACCCGGACGCGGGCAAGACCACCCTGACCGAAAAACTGCTGCTCTACGGCGGCGCGGTGCAGCTCGCCGGCTCGGTGACCGCGCGCAAAAACCAGCGCGCCACCACCTCCGACTGGATGGAGTTGGAGAAGCAGCGCGGCATCTCAGTGTCCTCCACCGTGCTGCAATTCGAATATGGGGATTGCGTGGTGAACCTGCTCGACACGCCGGGTCACAAGGACTTCTCGGAGGACACCTACCGCGTGCTCACCGCCGTCGATGCCGCCATCATGGTGATCGACGCCGGCAACGGCATCGAGAGCCAGACGCGCAAGCTGTTCGAGGTCTGCCGCAAGCGCGGCGTGCCGATTTTCACCTTCATGAACAAGCTCGACCGTCCGGCGAAACCACCGCTCGAATTGCTCGATGAGTTGGAGACCGTGCTCGGCATCGGCGCCTGCGCGGTGAACTGGCCGCTCGGTCTCGGCAGCCAGTTCCGCGGCCTGTTTGACCGGCGGGATTCGACGGTGCACCTCTTTGAGCGCACCGCTGGCGGCGCCTTCCGCGCGCCCGAGCGGGTGACGGGTCTCGATGACGCGTTTGTGAAACAGCACGTCGATGAGGAGGCGCTGGCGCAGTCGGTCGAGGAGTTGGAGATGCTGGAGGGCGCTGGCCATGCCTTCGACCGCGCATTGATCGACAAAGGTCGGCTCACTCCCGTGTTCTTCGGCTCCGCCTACAACAACTTCGGCGTGCGTCTGCTGCTCGACGCCTTTTTGCAGCTCGCCCCGCCTCCCGGTCCGCGTCTCGCCGGGGAGTCGCTGGTGGAGCCGGTCTCGCCGTCCTTCTCCGCCTTCGTTTTCAAAATCCAGGCCAACATGGACCCGCGCCATCGCGACCGCATTTACTTCATCCGCATCGTGTCCGGCGAGTTCAAACGCGACATGACCGTGCACAATCCGCGCACCGGCAAGACCGTGCGCCTGTCCAACTCCCAGCGTCTGTTCGCCCGCGAGCGCGAGACCGTGGACGAGGCCTACGCGGGAGATGTGGTCGGCGTGGTCGGCAACTACGACCTGCGCATCGGCGACACGCTCAGCGAGACGCCCGGCATTGTCTTTGACGAGACCCCGCGCTTCGTGCCGGAGTGCTTTGCCAGCCTGCACAACACCAGCCCCGCGCACTTCAAACGCTTTCGCGAGGGCTTGGAGCAGCTCTTGCAGGAGGGCGTGGTGCAGCAGTACAGCCAGCCGCAAAACCTGCAGCGCATCCCGCTGCTGGGCGCGGTCGGCCCGCTGCAGTTCGAGGTGGTGCAGCACCGCCTCAAGTCCGAGTACAACGCCGAGGCCCGCCTGGAGCACGCGCCCTACCGCTTTGTGCGCTGGCTGCGCCATAAAAACGGCGACGCCTGGCACTTCGAGGACATCAACCTGCCCGCCGGCACCACCCTTGCCAACGACGAACTCGACCGCCCGGTGCTGTTGCTGGAAGATGCCTGGGCGGAACGTTTCTTTTCGAGCCGCAATCCCGACCTGGAGATTCTGGCCGAGCCGGAGGGGTGACGCGGCGGTTGCAGAAGCGCGCATTTTTTCCGCGTATGCATGAGCCATGTCCGCATCGCCATCACCGCTCCCCTCACCCACTCTTGCGGCCTCCCCGCGGCTGCTCGCGCTTGATGCCTTGCGCGGGTTCTCCATGTTTTGGCTGCTCGGCGGCACCCAACTCGTACGCGCCGCCACCAAGGACGCCGATGCAGGGACCGTTGCCGGCTGGCTCAACCGCCAGTTCACCCATGTCGAATGGGCCGGCTTCCACTTCTACGACTTCATTTTTCCGTTGTTCCTGTTTTGCATTGGCGTGGCAGTGCCGATCACGGTCGAACGCCGGTTGACGGCGGGCGACAGCCGCGCGCGCGTGCTGCGTCATGCCTGCATCAGGCTGGGCTGGATGATTTTTTTTGGCTGGTGGGTGAACGGCTACCTGCTGACCTGGGACCCGCAAAAATGGGAACTGGGCTGGTCCGTCCTGATGATGCTTGGCCTGGGTTACGTGATGGCGGTGGCGATGGTTCTTTACGCCTCCCTGCGCGCGCAAATTCTGATCACCGCCGGCGTGCTGCTCGGTTACTGGGCGGTGCAGAGCGGGCTTCCTGTGCCGGGACGAACCGGCGGCGGTTTCGAGCCGGGCGGCATCTTTGGCGACTGGTTGCACGCCCAGACCTTCGGGCGATTGGAATCGCCCTGGAAAAACCGGCATGGCACCGGCTGGGTGATCACCGTGTGGAATTGCGGCAGCACCGCGATGCTGGGAGTCTTTGCCATCCGGGTACTGCGCGGCGCAGCCAGCCCATGGCAAGCCGCGCGCTGGCTGCTGCTGGGAGGCGCGCTGCTGCTGGCTGCCGGCTGGCTTTGGAGTTTTTACCTGCCCATCGTCAAACCGCGCTGGACAAGCAGCTACGTGCTCTGGTGCGGCGGGTTGAGCTGGCTGCTGCTGGGCGTTTTTCACGCTTTGATCGCGGGCCTGGGCTGGAAAAAATGGGCCGGTTTGTTCCTGGTGATCGGCGGCAACTCGATCCTGGCCTATCTGATCTCGACCAAGTTCATGGCCCCCTTCCGGGAGGCGGCGGACATCCTCTTCGGCGGCATGAGCATTTGGTTATCCCCCTACTGGCAGACACTCCTGCTGACCCTGACCGCGTACGGCTTGGTGTGGCTGCTTTTGCTTCACCTGCACCGCCGGCGCATTCATCTGCGGTTGTAAAACAGACACCGCTTCCGAGCCGAATCATGACGGGAGGCAATCCCGCTCTCCGGTCACTGCTCAGATGGAGGCGTCGAGTTGGCGCCCCCTGGCGCCTCCCCGCCACCAGCACGCGAGCTTCCGCAGCCGGCGCTTGCGCCCCGCCCTCTTCGCCTTTATTTGGCCTTTCGCGTGGGGTGCCTTGCGCGAACTGCTCCATCCTTTTCCTTGTGGCAACCATGCGCGCTCCGGTGCGGCACCCTGCCGCCAAATCCGACACAGCATTTGCTGACAGCCAAAGGTTCCCAATCAACGTTCCCTTCCACGTCCCAACCGCCAACCATGCGCCTCGTCCTTCTACTCCTCGTACTGCTCATTCCTCAATCCCCCGCCCAAGACACCGCCAAGGCCAAAGGCAAGGGCAAAGCCAAGGCAGACTCCGCCAGCGTCAAGCTCCGTGGCGACAAAACCGACCCCCGCAGTTGGCCAGATTCCAGCAAAGGCAGCGAGACCCCGCACGCGCCGCAGGAGGAACCGCCCGCCGCCACCACCGCCCGCCCGCAGACCGCCTCCGCGCCCGAACCCGGCGAGCGCATTATCTTCCTCGGCAACGGCCTCGCCGAGCGCGATGTCTATTTCTCCCGCCTCGAAACCGAGTTCCATCTGCGCTACCCGAATGAAAAGCTGCTCATCCGCAACATGGGCCGCCCCGGCGACACCCCCGGCTTCCGCCCCCATCCCGCGCGCCCCTCACAATGGGCCTTCCCCGGCGCGGAAGCCTTCCATCCCGATCTCGCCATGCACTTCGGCAAAGGCTTCTTCTCCACGCCCGATCAATGGCTGCACCATCTCAAGGCCGACACCATCGTCGCTTTCTTCGGCTACAACGAGTCCTTCGACGGCCCTGCCAAAGTCGGCAACTTCGAGGCCGAGCTGACCGCCTTCGTCAAGCATACCCTCAGCAAGGCCTACAACGGCCAAGCCGCTCCGCGCCTCGTGCTCGTTTCGCCCATCGCTTTCGAAAATCTCTCCGCCACCCGCGACCTTCCCAACGGCGAAAAAGAAAATGCCAACCTCGCCCTCTACACCGCCGCCATCGAGCGCGTCGCCAAGGCGCATGGCCTGACCTTCATTGACCTCTTCACGCCAACGAAGACATTATATTCAAAGAACAGACCGCCCTTCACCATCAACGGCTTCGCCCCCACCGAGGCCGGCTATCAGGAGCTTGCTGTCCACCTCGCCAACGGCCTCTACGGCCATCAATCCCACCAATCCAAGGCCGATCCCGCCCAGGTCCACGCCGCCGTGAAGCAAAAAGACTGGCTTTGGAACAACGACTACAACCTCGTCAACGGCGTCCACAGCCACGGCCAGCGCTACAACCCCTACGGCCCGCAAAATTACCCCGACGAAGTCCGCAAGACCCGCGAGATGATGGCTCTGCGCGACGACCTCATCCACAATCTCGCCTCCGGCAAAAAAACCGAGCCCACGGTGGACGACAGCGTCACCCATTCGCTGCCGCCTGTGCCCACCAACTTCGATCCCAAGGACGACAAAGGCAAGATGGGCAGCGTCGAATACAAAAACGTCGAGCAGGCCCTCTCCAGCTTCACCATGGCCGAGGGCTACAAAGTGGACCTGTTCGCCTCCGAGTCGGAGTTCCCCGACTTGAAAAACCCGGTGCAGCTCAGCTTCGACAACAAGGGCCGCCTCTGGGTCGCCGTCATGCCCAGCTACCCGCATTGGCGCCCAGGTGATCCCGCGCCCAACGACAAACTCATCATCCTTGAGGACACCGATGGCGACGGCCGCGCCGACAAACAAACCACCTTCGCCGACGGCCTGCATCTGCCCATCGGTTTCGAGATCGCGCCCGAAGGCGTCTATGTCTCCGAAGAGCCGAATCTCGTCCTGCTCGTGGATGCAGACGGCGACGATCGCGCCGACCGCAAAGAGCTGCTCATGCACGGTTTCGACACGCATGACACCCACCACGCCATCTCCGCCTACTGCGCCGATGCCTCCGGCGCGATCTACATGGGCGAGGGCCGCTTCCTGCACTCCCAGGTCGAGACCCCCTACGGCCCGCGCCGTTGCAATGACGGCGGTGTCTGGCGCTTCGATCCCAAGTCCTTCCGCCTGGAGCGTTACGCGCAGGTGGATGTCTCCAATCCCTGGGGCATCAGCTTCAACGACTGGGAACAGTGCCACATCTCCGACGGCTCCCCCGGCGAGAACTGGTGGGGACTGCCCGTCTCCGCCAAGATGCCCTACGGCATCGAGATACCCAAGGTCGGCCAGTTCGTGCCCAAACGCTCCCGCCCCACCTCCGGCGCCGAGTTCGTCTCCTCCCGCCATTTCCCCGACGAGCACCAGGGTGCCTTCATGATCTGCAACAGCATCGGTTTTCTCGGCACCAGCATGGGCAAAGTGCGGGACAGCGGCGCCGGCTACGAAGGTGAGCTGATTGCGGATTTGATCTCCTCCACCGATGGCAACTTCCGCCCCGTCGATCTCGAGTTCGCGCCCGATGGCTCGCTCTACCTCGTGGACTGGCACAACGCCCTCATCGGCCACATGCAGCACAACGCCCGCGACCCCAATCGCGACCACGACCACGGCCGCATCTACCGCATCACCTATCCCTCACGCCCCCTCGTGCAGCCCGCCCAGATCCACGGAGCCAGCATCCCCGAGTTGTTGGAAAATTTGAAGCTCCCCGAGTATCGCAGCCGCTACCGCACCCGCCGTGAGTTGCGCGGCCGTCCCGCCAGCGAAGTCATCCCCGCCGTCAAAGCCTGGGCCGCCGCGCTCGACAAAACCGACCCGCGTTACGAACACCATCTCTGCGAAGCCCTCTGGGCCACCTGGGCGCAGAATCAGCCTGACCTCGACCTGCTCAAGCAATGCCTCACCGCGCAGAAACACGAAACCCGTGCCGCCGCCGCCAGCGTCCTGCGCTTCAACCCCGAAAAAATCCCCGGCGCCACCGACCTCCTCCTCATGGCCGCGCGCGACGCCCATGGCCGCGTCCGCCTCGAAGCCATCGTCGCCGCCTCCTGGCTCGACAACGCCGACGGCGCCCGCATCATCCTCGAAGCACTCAAAATGCCGCTCGACAAATGGATGGGCCCCGTCACCAAACACATCCTCGAACACACCTTGAAGGACGACATCGAAGCCTTGCAAAAGTCCGGCCAGCTCGATCTCGCTGACAACCCCAACGCCGCCGGCTGGCTCGCCGGCACCTTCAAGATCGAGGACGCCGCCCCCAGCGCCGAGGACGCCGCCTACGGTCCCACCCGCAAACTCAGCGAGGCCGAGGAAAAAATCTACGCGCTCGGCAAGCAAGTCTTCGTCCGCGACGCCCACTGCGCCACCTGCCATCAGCCCAACGGCCAGGGTATCCCGAACATCTATCCCACCCTCGCCAAGAGCGACTGGATCGAAAACGACGAGCGCCTCATCAAGATCGCCCTCAAAGGCCTGTGGGGTCCCATCGAAGTCAACGGCCAGCACTTTGACCCCAGCAAAGGCGTGCCACCCATGATGGGCTTCGGCGGCCTGCTCAACGACGAGGAACTCGCCGCCGTGCTCAGCTACGTCCGCCAGAGCTTCGGCAACGACGGCGCCTTCATCACCCCCGAGCAAGTCAAAGCCGTCCGCGCCGCCACCGCCGACCGCGTCAACTTCTACATGACCGACGAAATCCTCAAGGAACACCCGCTGAAGTAAGCGGCTGTCCAGCTTTGGCCGCCAACACCAAACTCACTTCTTCAGCAAATCCCTGATCTCCGTGAGAAGCTGGATGTCCGCAGGCGGTGCCGCTGGTGCGGCGGCGGCTTCCTCTTTTTTCATCATCGACATAAGCTTGTTGACGGGCTTGATGATGACAAAAAAGATCACGGCGGCGGTAATGAGAAAGTTGATGAGGGCTCCGACGATGATGTTCAGGTCGATCACCACCCCTTCTCTGATCGCCCAGGCAAGTCCGGCAGTTTTGGCATCGGCAGCACCCACGAGCTTTAACAAAGGCTCGACAATGCCCTTGGTAAACGCGGTGACAATGCCGCCAAAGGCAGCGCCAATGATGACGCCAGTGGAGAGGTCGATGACGTTGCCTTTAAGAATGAACTTTTTGAATTCGTTGAGCATGGCGTGAGGCGAGGTTCGGGTTCAGATGCGGGACGGTGTCACTCCAGAGTGACCGGCAGGTAGTCTGCGCCCTTTGGGATTTCCAGCAAGGCCGGATTCGTCTCCTCAAGCCGGCGCCGCATGCGCCGCAGCGATACCGGTTCTATCCCGACCCGGAGACGATGCAGGCCGCCGGTCTCTATCGCACCTTCTTGCCATCGAGGACCACCGGCAAACGGCACCTGCGACGGATGATAAACCGCCACCCGTCCGGTGTTTACATCGATCAACTCCGAGGACGATTTCCCGAGCAGATGACTCACCCCGACATGACAGCCAAGCTCCACCGCGCGCGCCGAGGCGCAACGGTCCACGCGCTCGACGCCGAGCACGGTCTCCGTGGCGCTGGGGCAGAGAATCAAATCGACGCCGCGCCCGCGCAGCAAGACCGACAGCTCCGGCACCTCGATGTCCAGGCAAATGAGCACAGCAATGGTCAGTCCGCGAAAACCAAAAAGGCGCACCGCTTCGCCCGGCGAGAATGCCTTTTCCCACGGAGTCAGGTGCAGCTTGTCCTGGTGCAGCGCGTCGAGGCCGCGCAGTACGGGCGCGCGATTGCGGAACTGGCCGCGGTGCTCCTCCCAAAACGGACAGGTTCCCAGTACCACCGCCTTGTCCGGCCGCGCCAGTTCGCGTGTGAGTCGCGGCCATTCCTCCCCCCAAAACACCGCCGCGACGGATTTTAGTTGGAGTTCAAGCTTCAGCTTGTCGGGGGTTGATGCCGTTGCGGAGTCCACCCCCGTGTCGCCTGAAGGCTTCACAACAACCAACGGCTCCAGCATCATCCACATGAACTCAGGCAGCAGCACCAAGTCCGCGCCGCTGTCCCAACTCTCGCGCACCGCCGCGATCACCGCCTCGGTGCAGGCCGCCACCGACTCATGCGCGGGCGTCACGTCCCACGTCAGCAAATCAAGCGTCACACGTTCGGCCATGACTTCAGCCAAAAGGTCAGGGTTTTGGGCGACTCCGTTTCCTCGCCGATTTCTTTCCACACAAAAGTCGCCTGCAAATCCGGTTGCTTGTGGTAACCCTGCTTGGACCAGAGACCGTCGAGCGGCCGGTAGTCCGGCGGCCGCAAAGGATGATCGGCGGCGCGATCCACCGCGCAGAATGCCGTCCAGCGCAGGCCGGGCAGCGTTTGCGCGTGCGCCTCGCGCCGCATGAAGAACTCCTTGCCGGCTCCCAAGCCGCGATACTCGGGCAGCAAAATCGACTCGCCAAAATAGCAGACACGGTCGATGTCATAACCGGCTTCGAGAAACGGCTTTTGAAACTCCGGCCCCTCATCGCGCAGCGGCAGGCAGGTCGTGGCGCCCACGGCGCGCTCGCCATCGAAGGCCAAGACCACCAGACTCCTGGAGGAGTTCAAATAAGTGCGCAGGTACTCCCGCTCATACTCCAGGCTGCCATCATACAGATAAGGGAACTCGCGAAAGACACGAATGCGCAGATCGCCCAATGCGTCGAGATGCGGAGTGAGTTCCTCTCCATGAAAATTTTCCAGGCGCAGCGTCATCGCGTCAGTGCTGGTCAGGGTGCCGCCGTCGGTTCACGGCGGGTTTCCTCGAAGCTCGGATAAAACAGCCGCTCCCCGAACTCGATGTAGCGATCCTCCCCGGTTTTCAGATAAAAGCGCCCACCCGCCTCGTCCGCGTGCCCGTCCGCATAAACATAAAATCGTCCGCTCTCCTCGCGCGCTCGTTTGCGCATCGTCAGGTCCCGGCGCCGGGTGGGTTGATGCAGACGGCGGAACAGGGCTTGCGGTTTGCCATCCAGTTGAAAACGCAGGTTGGGCTCGAAAAAATCGTTCGCACCCAGTCCGCGACCCGGAGCCGGATCGTACCAGGCGCTGTCACCCAGCGCCGTCGGATACTCCAGCCAGTCGTAGTCGGCGTGATGCACCCGCACCCGCCAGGACAGCAGCACCAGCGAAGTGAAAAGCAGCCCCCAGGCCAGCAGCAACCGGCCCGGGGTGTCCCGGATCACATTGGAGGCAGGCAGCAGCGTCATCGGCGGCCAACAACCACGGAACAAACAGATGCGTCCACCAAAAAAATGAGGTAGTTTGGGGTTTCTCCGATTTCCACCACCCGCATTCCAAGTCCGCACCCCCATTGATGATCACCTAAAGGCTGGACACCAATGCCCCGTAGAATTTTGAAATTCGAGCTTCGAATTTCGAGCTTCATTCCTCCACTTTCCTGACTACTGAATTCTGACAACTGAAAACTGCCCCATGGACCCCCTCATCCGCCTCCTCCACAACAACTCCAAAACCAGCCCCGCCGAACTCGCCCGCCTGCTTGGGATCAGCGAGGCCGAAGTCGAGCAGCGCGTGGGCGACGCCGAAGCGGACGGCACCATCCTCGGTTATCAGGCCGTCATCGACCGGCAAAAGGCCGGGCAGCGCGGGGTGCGCGCCCTCATCGAGGTGCGTATCTCTCCGGAAGCGGACGGCGGCTTCGACCGCATGGCCCGCCGCATCTCCCGCTTCGATCAGGTGCGCGACTGCTTCCTCATGAGCGGCGGTTACGACCTCGCCGTCATTGTCGAGGCGGAAGACCTGCTCGAAGTCGCCAACTTTGTCGCGGAAAAACTCAGCACCATCGGCGGTGTGCTATCCACCGCCACCCGCTTCCAACTCAAGGCCTACAAAGAAGGCGGCTTCCATGTCGGCGCCACAGGCGAGGAGGATCGCCTGCTCGTCTCCCCCTGATCCTCTCCTCTCCTGCCGACCACCGACATGGACTACGACAGCAAACTTTCCCGCCAGGTGCGCGATCTGCCGCGCTCCGGCATTCGCGATTTCTTCGAGCTCGTCATCGGCCGCTCCGATGTCATCTCGCTCGGCGTGGGCGAGCCGGACAAACCCACGCCCTGGCCCATTCGCGACGCCGCCATCAAATCTCTGGAGCGCGGCCAGACCAGCTACACCTCCAATCTCGGCCTCGAAAGCCTGCGCAACGCCATCGCCGATTACGTCGAGGGATTGTTCAAAGTGCGCTACGACCCGAAGTCGGAGATCCTCGTCACCGTCGGCGTCTCCGAGGCGCTCGACCTCGCCTTCCGCGCCGTGCTCAATCCCGGCGACGAAGTCATCTACCACGAGCCTTGCTATGTCTCCTACAGCCCCGGCATCAAGATGGCCTACGGCGTGCCCGTGGTCGTCAACACGCGCGAGGAAAATGAGTTCGCCGTGCTCGCGGAGGACATTGAAAAAGTCATCACCCCGCGCTCGCGCGTGCTGGTGCTCAACTTCCCCACCAACCCCACCGGCGGCATCCTGCCGCCCGCCGAACTGGAAAAAATCGCCGCGCTCGCCGTCAAGCACGACCTCCTCGTCTTCACCGATGAAATCTACTGCGAGCTGCTTTACGACGGTCGCGCGCACAAGAGCATCGTCGAGTATCCCGGCATGAGGGAGCGTACCATCCTCCTGCATGGTTTCTCCAAAGCCTTTGCCATGACCGGCTGGCGCCTCGGTTACGCCTGCGCTCCCGCCCCGCTGCGGGAGGCCATGATGAAAGTGCACCAGTACTGCATGCTGTGCGCGCCCATCATGAGCCAGGTGGCCGGGCTGGAGGCGCTCAAGCTCGGCGCGGCCGCCTACGAGGACATGCGCCAATCCTACGAGCAGCGCCGCAACCTCATCGTCAGCCGCCTCAACGGCATGGGCCTGCACTGCTTCAATCCCGGCGGCGCCTTCTACGTCTTCCCCGACATCCGCTCCACCGGTCTCAGCAGCAAGGACTTCGCCATCCGGCTGCTGGAGAGCAAGTCCGTGGCCGTCGTGCCCGGCAACGCTTTCGGCGCCGCCGGCGAGGGCTTTGTGCGTTGCTGCTACGCCACCGCTCCCGATCTCATCGTCAAAGCGATGGATCTCATGGAGCAGTTCGTCACCGACTTGCGCACCCGGCAAACGTTGGAAGACGCGCCTCTGCTCGCTTCCACCACTTAATCCCCTGCCCCGATGACCCGCGACGAACTCTGGCACAAACACCGCAGCCTCGTCTGGTCCAACCCCGCCGCGGATGACGGCATTCGCCTGCGCGCGGCGCTGATTCGACCCCGCTTCGAGGTCTTACTCGATTGCGTGGAAGTGTTTGGGCTGGATCGCTTGGAAAAGGAGTGGGGCATCCTGGTCGCTGATGACAGCCCGGAAGCACGCCGAGCCGCCCCCATCGTCAACCGCATCCTGACCAACATTCGTCGTGGACTCGAAATCTCTCCCGCCTGAAACCGCCCGCTTTTGGCATTGGCTGGAGCCGCAGCCGGCTCTGGCAGGTTTCACATTGATTGGAGGCACCGCCCTGGCATTGCACCTCGGCCATCGTGTCAGCGAAGACCTCGACTTTGTCACCCACACACCACGACTGCCCGTGCCACGACTAAGGGCTTTGCGAACTCTTGCGGGCGAGGCGGGCTTTGAATGGAGGGAAAACCATGATCCCAATGCTGAAGACGAGTTCGCCATCGCAGGCATGAATTTGACCGACTATCAGCAGGACTATGTGGTCAACGATCAGGTGCGCCTCACTTTCTTCACGGCTGATGATCCCTTGGCGCGTTTGCTGCCGGAAAACGACTCTAGCTTGGTTCGTGTCGCCAGTTTGAAGGACTTATTCAACTCGAAAGCCATTCTGACCTCGCAACGGTCGCGTTCTCGGGATTGGCTGGATCTCTATTTGCTCATGACCCGACACGGTTTTCAATCTCATGATTTTTTAGAGGCATTCGCCAAAGCCGGCATTCCCAGGCATTGGGAAATCAGCCTTCAACGGATGACCAGCGGCCATTTGCCCGCGCACGACCCCGGTTACCAACATCTGTTATCAGACCCGCCCGCATTGGAAACCATGAACTCCTACTTTCGAACCATGCGGGACAGCATCGAGCAAACACGAGCGCGGGAACAGCTTCACCGTCCTCCCGCCACTCCCGATAAATGACCGCAGCCCTGCACCGACTGCGCGCCAATGCCACCGCCGCCTACGTCGGGCCGCTGGTCGTCTTCATGCTGCTGTCGTCTGTGCCGGACGGGTTTCGGATCGAAAACTCCGCGCTGCCCTGGTATCGCCAGCAGCCTGAGCACTGGTGGTATCCCGTGCAGATTTTGCTCTGCGGCGGTCTGCTCTGGTGGTGGCGCGCGCAGTATCAGTGGGGAGAGTGCCGGACGCGTCACCTTTGGCTCGCGGCGGCGGGTGCGTTCATCGGCATCGCGGCGTGGGTGCTGCCGGGTTGGTTTTATCAGCAATGGACCGCCGCTGGCGCCTCACCATCTGACTGGTGGAAGTGGGTTGGCTTGGCGGATCGCACCCAGGGATTCGACCCCGGTCTGCTGGCGGATCAACCGCCTCTGCAAAAAGCCTCGCTCGCCGCCCGCTTCGCGCGCATGACCTTGATCGTGCCGCTTGTCGAGGAACTCTGCTGGCGTGGCTGGCTCATGCGCTTCGTCATCGCTGGGGACAAGCCGTTCACCCGCATCCCCTTCGGCACCCATTCCTGGCGCGCCTACGGGATCACCACCCTGGCCGTGACTTTCATTCACCACTCCGAAGACTGGCTCGCCGCCTTCGTCTGGGGCAGCCTCGTCTATGCGCTGGCCGTGCGCACCCGCAGCCTGCGCGCCTGCGTCATCATGCACGCGCTTGGGAACCTGCTGCTCGGCCTTTACGTGCTGCGCAGCGGGCAGTTGGGGTACTGGTGAGTCGCCTGCAAACCCTCGCCAGGGCAGCCCGTTGTGAACTCATGCCTTTGAACCGCCGTCGCTTCATCACCTCCGCCGCCGCCACCCTCGCCGTGTCTCATGTTCACGCCGCCCCCACACCGCATCGCGTCGCAGTGATCGGCCACACGGGTCGCGGCAACTACGGCCACGGTCTCGACACCATGTGGCTGCGCCTGCCGGAGGCGAAGATTGTGGCCGTTGCCGATGCGGACAAAGCAGGTTTGGCAGAGGCTTTGAAGCGGCTGGAGGTCAAGGACGGCTTTGCTGATTACCGGCGGATGCTGGAAAAAGTGAAGCCCGACATCGTCGCCATTGGACCGCGCCAGATCGACCAGCATCACGATATGTGCCTGGCCGCCGCCGCGTCCGGCGCGCGCGGCATTTACATCGAAAAGCCTTTCTGCCGCAGTCCGCAGGAGGCGGATGCCATCATCGACGCTTGCGCCCGTCAGGGCGTCAAGCTCGCCATCGCCCACCGCAACCGCTACCATCCCGCGCTGGCCACCTGCCAGCGTCTCATTGCGGAGGGAACCCTCGGACGCCTGCTCGAAGTGCGTGCCCGCGGCAAGGAGGACGCGCGCGGCGGCGCCCTCGACCTCTGGGTGCTTGGCACGCATTTGTTCAACCTCACCACTTTCTTCCTGGGCGCGCCGCGCGCCTGCAGCGGACAGCTTCTTCAAGATGGCCAGCCCTGCACCAAGGAGCATGTCATTGATGGCGCGGAGGGCATCGGCCCGCTTGCCGGCAACGAGGTGCACGCGCGTTTCGAGATGGAAAACGGATTGCCGCTCTTCTTTGATTCCGTGCAAAACGCCGGCCGCCGTGAGACCGGCTTCGGTCTGCAACTCATCGGCAACGAGGGCGTCATCGACCTGCGCATCGATCAAGAGCCGCTGGCGCATCTGCGTCGCGGCAGCCCCTTCGATCCGCGCACCGCCAGCCAGCCTTGGGAACCCATCACCAGCGCCGGCATCGGCGGCAAGGAACCCATCCCCGATCTCGGCCGCCACGTCTCCAGCCATGCCGCCGCCGCCGTGGATTTGTTTGCCGCCATCGCCGAGGATCGGGCGCCGTTATGCGATGCCGAAGCGGGCCGGGTCACCATTGAAATGGTCTGCGCCATCCTTGAATCCCACCGCCTCGGCGGTCAGCGCGTGACGTTCCCCCTGCAAACACGAGTCAATCCGCTGACGTTGCTGTGAGCGTTGGTGTTCAAGCTTTGGCTTGTTCGGGAGCGGGTCCGCTGCGGAGCTATTTTGTTCATTAAAAAATTGAGCCGCCGACAGAATTTTGTAGAATCGCTGTGAAAATGATGGGGCAACATTTGAAATTAGGTTTTTTAAACTCTGGCCCTGGTATTGGCGACCAAGTTGTTTATTCGTCATTGGCTGAAAACTATTTTCGCAACACAGGACGAAAGCTTGTTGATATAAAAAAAAGCTGGGTGTACGACCATAATCCATTCGTGGAAAGGAATGTACCGCCCGACGAAGTGATTGATCTTTGGAAACTCAAGCTAGGCAAGAGAGCCTACCCAAATCTTGCGCAGCGAATCAGCGAAGGCTTGGGTCTTCCAAAAACTTATTTGCGGCACCCGCGACTTTATCAATTTGAAAACGACGAAATAGATCCGAATGCGGTAGTGGTTCATGTTACCGGCATATCCGGGGCGGCGGCGGGAATGCCGGATCATGTGATCGACCACATTTCAAAAAAATATCGTAACAGCGTCATTTTCCAAATTGGAGGCCCTAAAGACAAGAATACTCCTTTCATTGACAGGCGCGGTTTGCCATTGTGGGATTCAATCAGGCTCATTGCCACGAGCGGAACTTTTATTGGCGTGAACAGCGGGCCAATGAACATCGCCAACTGCTACCCTGGAATTCGAAAAAAACTGGTGCTTCTCAAGCGCACGCATGATTCTGTGCCCGTCTCTCCGGCATTGCGGTGGATTGACTTCAATTGGGAGTATTTTAACACTTCACCAGATGACGAGGGAATCACCATGAGCTATTTGAAGCTTTGACCAGAAAACATTTTTTGGAAAGCAACAAAACGAACGGTGACGACATCCATAGCGGCAAATTTTAGTTTGAGGGTTTCTTCGATTTTACCAGGTATTTATTATTTTCATTTCTCATGCACTCGAGCCATTTTTTGTCAATCTGAATCGAGGGACCCTCCTCAGCCAGCCAATTGTCGAGATAATACTGCCCCCAAAGAAATAAGGATTCGTAGCTGAGAAAACGGATTCGCCTGGTTTTTGATGTTAACACCGGTATAAGTGCATTTATCTTTAAGTCCACGTTCTTGACAGGGTGGCCAACCCTCCTTGTGGACTGTTCTATGATGTTTTTGTCCCTGGATATGATGACAATGACCGGATCGTAACCGAGCCCGACGCACTGGTCGTAGAAACCGGCTATGTCAGGATAACGGCCTCCACATGGGAAGCTCCTGCCGGTGACGAAATGCCTGCCTTGTGCTATTTCAGCAATGCTTTTTTTCCCCTGCCATGCCCCGTGGAAGATTTCATGGTCGTGGCAGCGATAGCGGCTGGTTTGATCAAAATTGGCGAGGTCGGAACCTAAAATAGGGACACCTTCAATCGTCATTTTGGACAATAAACTCAACAAACAGTGGTTGCCGCTTGATTCAATGCCGATCAGGATGAATGCCTTGTTTTTCATTTTTGCTGTTATAAAAGTTTTTATCGTGATTGGAATTTCGGATTACCAACGCTGCCGCCAGTTTTAAAAGTTGTCACACCCGCACGAGGCAGGTTTGATAGCCTGAGTGAAGAATCTTCCAGCCATTCTTCAACAGGAAGGGCACGGCTTTGCCGCCTTTTCCCCTGAATCCTCCGCAGCCATACGCCGTGTCGTCAAAGACCAGAAGCGAGCGTTCGTGCAGGCGTGGCATGGCGGCCCGCGCCTCCTCCAGGGCGTGCTCTTCTGAGCGAGGGGCGAAACTATCCAGGCTGTCCAAATAGAGTAAGTCAACCGGCTCTTTTCCAGATTTGAGCCAAGCCACCGAGTCGGAGCATTCAATCGACACCCTTGGCAGGTCACGCACGGTCGCGCGGGCCAACTCGCAGTGCTTGGGATCAATGTCCACGGAGGTGAGACTGCCTCCCTTGAGAGTCGCGTACTCGCCCAGCAGCACGGTGCTGTTGCCCGCCCCTCTCCAGTCGTCCAGGGTGCGGATGCAGCCGGTTTCGACGATGCGCGGGCGTGGAAATCGGCGCCTGCATTCCCGCAGGATGACATCCCAGCCTCGATCCCGGTCCATGCGGCGGCTCACCTCGTTACCGCCACCCCTCGACCAGTCCCGGACCATTTGCTGCAAGCGCACGTCCGCGCCCAGTTGTGTGTCATCCAGATAACGCGCGCCTTCCAGCATTCGCACGGCCTGCGTGGCGATGAACGACGCCGAAGGCAGGGTTCCTTCGCTCAAAATGAGGTTGTAGTCCAGCCGGGCGCGCTGGGAAAGATCGCGTTTGACCTGCGCGGGCACAATGCCCGCCTGGCGTCCGCGCGGCAGGCAGTACTTCACTGGATGATGTTCCGCATTCCAGAAGACGCCGAGTGCGGGCGTGTCCAGGAACCGCGTGGCATGGAAAGGCCCGCTGTCGATGCCAATAAGGAGATCAACGCGTCCGAGCAAGGCCAGCAATTTGGGCACGTTGATCCGTTCCCAGTCGTCCGTCAGATGGCGCACCCGGTAGTGATTCAGACGCGGCACGCGTTTGTCCCAGTCTAGAAGGATCAATGTCCCCTCCATCCGGTCCAGCAGTTCCATGTACAGTTGCCGGGTCAGGTCGTCGGGCAGACTTTTGGCCTTTTGAAAGGAATTGCCCATGGTGTGCAGGGCCACCCAGGGCTTGGGCAGCTCAGTGAGAAACAACCCCGCGCTGCGGATTGCATCAGCCCCGAGGTGCGGCTGGATATCCAGGCGGGTCTGAGTGTAGGCATTCCAAAGCACCTCTTTACCGCCAATGTCAGGCATCGGGCTGGCGCTCAGGTTCCAGCCCGCCTTGTTCCAATGCACCAGACTGCGCTCCGGGCTCGGCTGCGGCGCGGGCGGATGCTGCCAGCCGATGAAGGGCCAGTCAGGATTGACGCTGGTCGTCACCGCCCCGGCGGGCTGAAACAGGATGCGCTTGTCCGGCTGGCAGCCGATCTCCACCCACCAGCCCGCCGCCCGGTAGAGTGGCACTTGATGCGCAAACATCACGCAGTCCCCGAGACCATGATTGAAATTGACCTGAATGATTTTTTCTCGCGAACTCATGCTGGCACTTTTTTTCGCTGCGGGGAGTGGAAAACGGTGCTGTTCACAATGGCCCTCTCCTGGTCATTCAGGAAACGGGCGGCTCCGCCGTCAAAATAGAGTTGAATGCGCCGGATCACTTCCGCCGCCGGGATCAGGTCCATGCAGCGCGGCAGGTAATCAGTGAGCCGGCGGTTGGCGGCTTCCGGCATGGCATGGTCAGGAAGGGCGGCATCCGCCTTGCGTCGGAAGGACAGCTCCGGCTGCCCTGTATGCACCACATCCACGCACATTCTGTTTGGCTGATCTTTTTTGTCGCCATCCCCCACCGGCACCACTCGGGACTTCCAGCAGCCGCCATGCTGACAGCACGGCAGCGCTCCAGCGGTGTGGATGAACTGATGGGTGGGATAGGCCTCCCAATGCGGCGGCTCGCGCCCGCCCGCCACCACCACGCAGGGCCGGCTGCCAGGCGGCCCTTGCTTGACCGGCACCGCCGCCGCCAGATGCATCAAAAACGTCACCGGACACAGCACGCCCTGGCTGTGATAGACGAGCCGCACCAACTGGCGCGTATTGGTCTTGCCGCGCAGGTCAAGCACGCCTTTCAGATCGTCATGCCGGTGCTCCTTGGCTCCCACCTGCACGAACAGGATGCGACCCGCAAAGTGATTGACCACCTCCTGGAAGCGTTCACGCGGCCACCATTTGGTCGTGAAATCCATCTTGCCACCCGCCACCACGATCCAAAAAGGCACCGGCACTTGGGTGATTTCCTGCACTTGTGACATCCAGGTCTTTTCCTGCCGCGTCAGATGGATGTCCCCGCGAAAATCGGTGGGTGGAATGGGTATCCCCAGCAAGCTCTCCAGATGCTGATGAAAACCGTGGATGAAATGCCAGGGGCGCGAATTGCTCTGATGCACCAATGGGTAGGCGCACTCGATGGTTTCCGCCTCCACTCCCTGCGTGCTTCCCGGCTCGCCGAGGCGCGCGTGCGGATTGTTCTCCCAGAGCGCCATGGCCGAGGTTTTGACCCAGGTTTCAAACTGGCCTGGGTGCGCCCGATGCAGGTCCCGCACCGCCGCCGTCAGCATCACGATGTCTCCGGGCGACTGCTTGTTTTTGAGCAGAAGACGTCTCATTGGGCGGCGATCAGGGATATTGGTTCAGGTTGGGCGCAGAAGAGATCATTCCACAAACAGTCCACGGACTCGGTCACGCTCAGGCTCCCGGTATCCAGACGCAGCGCCTCGGGTCCGGCAGGTTCAAAGACGCCATCGGCACCAGTGAGCCCGGTCAGCTCACCGGCTTGTTGCCGGCGGTAAAGCCCCTTGACATCGCGGTGCCGACAGGTCTCCGCCGGGCAATCCGCCCACACCCACCATAGAGGGACCTCGTGAAGAATGCCGCCGATCATCGCGCGTTGCGACGCCAGAGGTGTGATCATCGCCACCACAACCCAAATATCCGAGCGAACCGCCAGCAAAGCCACTTCCGCTGCCCGCCGCAGATTTTCGCTGCGATCTTCTTCCGTGAAACCCAATCCCCGGCAGAGTCCGCCTCGCAAGACATCACCGTCGAGAACCAGGCAAGAACGTTCCGTGCCACGCAGACGCGCCGCCAAACCGGCGGCCAGCGTGCTCTTGCCAGCGCTCGGCAACCCGAGAATCCAAATCACTGCCGCGCTACAAGGAGATGCCATGGGGCCGGATGCTAAAAAATGTCCGCCTTGTTAATATGAAGAAGCGCGGGAATGGTCAGGCCCCTCCGCTCTGGTTTTTCGGATTGTTGACATTTGAAAGGCGCGGGTGAGACTGCTGGGTACATAGCCGGACAAGTCGCGTGTCTAACTGGGTTCGTGCTCTAGGGGTTGGGTTAAATGTCCTGATCAAAGCCTCCCGAACGGTTGCCCAGGACCAGTGCTGGATGGTGGCGGGACCTTGCATTGA
>VFQQ010000646.1_pt1 | contig 63505 bp, 112 predicted proteins | sample 3512341 | NCBI WGS metagenome assembly VFQQ01 (sample SAMN10412373, study PRJNA504923) | tailings metagenome | isolation source: Relicate 2 Philex TSF1 revegetated site | place: Philippines: Tuba, Benguet | collected 2017-08-29 | reverse complement strand
CGCCGCAGGTGAGTGGGGACGTGGTAGCGTTCCAGGGCAAACTGAATCAGCATATGCCGGACGCTCCCAAAGGCGTTCTCGGCGTCAATCCAGGAGCAGCAAATACTCCTGTGGTGCTGCTTAGCATCGTCTATAGCAGCCTGGAGCTGGGAGCTGTGTTCAATGCAGCCCGCTACTCCTGGCATGAAGCCCTTCTGCACTCTATCACTAAGGTAGTTATTCCGCCTCATATGCGTAAAACATTACGACCGCTGCTTGCCATGCGAGCAGGAACAGTATTCGAGCTGCAGCCGCCCACCTGGATATCTTCGTTCAACACAGTCATGCCGAACAGGAAAACCAAGGAACCCAATCATGTTCTGCAGCCCACCTGGATGTCCTCATCCAGCACGTTCAACTTAACAGTTTTGCAATATAGATAGAATTATACCCAATCGAAATATATCCACCTGGATATCCTCATCCAGCACATTCAGTCCATACAGCTCCCCGGCGCGGCGCGAGGCCACCGCCGCCGCATCCCGCCAGTCGTTCTCAGCAATCATCTTGGCAGCGCCCGCTGCAAGGCGGTAGGTAGGGTGAGAGGCGGATGTTGGCCGCAGCGGCAGTGGCAAATGGGGACAGGATGGCCGCGGTGACGGCAGGCACGGCGGCCGCAGGACATGCCTGCAGGCAGCAGCAGCAGCAGCAGCAGCAGCTTGTGCAGCAGGGCAGAGAGAGAGCACCATCCCACCAGGCCATGCTCCCAGAAAACCAAATCAAGGCAGTCTTGCACGCACCCGTGTCGTCCACCGCTTCACGCACCACGCCCGGCATGCGCCGCGTGTAGCTGTCGGTCTGCGCCAGCGCCTGCAAAGCGTGGCAACACCAGCGGCAGCGAAGAACGGTTAGGTACTGTGAGGATGCACAGAGCACGAGCCACGCCCCAGGTGCAGACCCGTTTCAGTGGGGCTTTAGTGCGCATGTCAACGAGCCCCAGTGAGGGCTAGAATCGCAGCATGCTGCATGGCTACTGTGCTCCACCAGCCTGCCCCCTATACGACCACAGCGCGCCCAGCGCACCTGCGGGTGGCTCAGCACGCGCTTGATGTCTCCCTTCTCGACTCCTGGCAGTGCCAGCAGGCAGTGCCGCACCGCCACTGCGCGGGAACACGGTGGGGGCATGGAGTGGCAAGATGCGAGTCACGATAGCAATGCGTGTTGCACAAGGTCAATGTGATCCTTTGTTGATTGCTGCAGTCACCAGCCTGGCATCATGCATCACAAAGCACCACCGCACACACCCACACACCTGCAATCTGCAAATGCAAAAAGCGCACCCGACACCTCCCCCACAATGTGCACGCAGTGTCGCATGACAACCCTTCGCTTGCACCAAGCCAAACGAGGCACGAGCACCCACTGCCTCACCCGACACCTCGCCCACGATGTGCAGGCGGTACCGCAGCAGCAGGTCGTACACAGCGTGGATGGAGCCGCCCAGGCTGTTCTCCACCGGCAGCGCCGCGCGCTCAGCCATCCACTGGAGGTACAAGAGGTGGGTTGGAGGTGGCGAGATGAGGCGGCGGGTCAAGCAGGGGCGGCAGCTGGGCTGGGATGTGCCCAAGGAGGCTTGTTTGTGCATGCCAGCTACAGCAACCATGCATGGCGATCCGCTCAGAGATGCGCTGCAGAGGACTGTCCATCACCAGCAGTGGCAAAAAGGGCCGCCCGCCCCACCTGCGACAGCGCCTGGAACGCGGTCTCAAACTGCTCGCAGGGCAGGGGCTCCCAGCCGGGGCAGGCCTTGAGGGCAGCCATCTCGCTGTACGCGCCCGGCACGCCCTGGTACGCCACACTGCGGTGGCAGGCAAGGAAAGCAAAGAATGCGGGATGGGTGAGGAGCCTCGGCAATTCCGGGAGCATGTATGAACCAAGGTGGCGATGGATCGGTGCGGCTGCAAGCCGCGAGGCGGCGGCCACCAGAGCTGCGCATGCGTGGAGGACGGCACGCATTACGGGCTCTTTGCAGCACCATGAATCACAGCAGGCAGGTGCCGCCTTCCTGCCAACAAGCACCATTCAGACCAACCATGGCTGACAGCAGTGGTGCATCCATGCCCAGCGCACCGGTTGATGGGGTGGTAACCCTCGTCTGTCAGCCCGCTGCTGCCGGTGGCCCGAGCAATCAGGTCTGATGTGAGCACGCCGCCGGGGCCCAGGTTGACTGGCCGCGATGCACGCAGGCCGCGCAGGCTGCTGCCGTTGCTGGCTGGAGTGCTGGCCGCAGCTGCAGTGGAGGGGCGGGGCCCCGCCGCCGCGCCGCTGGCCATGCGCTCTGCTGCCTGCCTGCCCAGCTCCGTGGCGCTGCTGCTGCTGGCCGCCTCCAGGGTGCTGCCTGCAGCCTGGCAGCGCAGGCTGGCGCCCCTGGGAGCAGCAGGCAGCTGAGACTGCTGGCGGCGCTGGGAGGCGCACCCAGCGACGGGCGCGGTCGCCCTCACTGCATGGACAGACGCCATGAGCACTGCTGCGATGGGGTCTGCCCCGATGGCTGCAGCGGAGGAGCGACGAGCGGCACTTGCTTTGGTGATCAACCCAGGGGCTGGCGAGTTGCGCAATCAGGTTTTGCTAGGATGCACTGGACGCCAGTTGGGCAATGGGCCTGTTAATCGGGCCCCATCGCCACCTGTCACTCGGGCTCTGCATGGGCGCGGTGGCAGTGCACCCAGCTGGGCGCGCAGCATCCCATCGCGATCCTGGCGTGCCCGGAATTCTGGGTTAAGTCGGGAATCGGGCAGCTGGAGTCTCACCCGCCCGCCCCAGCGCCCGCCTGTCGCTGGTGGCGCTGGAAGCGATGCGATCGGCAGTCAGCATGCGCCTGCGGGCCGCCCAGACCACCCCACATGCTGGCGTGACTCACGGGCCCACCAGGGCCTTCAGGGGGGTTCCGGGCCGGCTGTCCAGGGCGCCCCGCCCCGCCCAGACCGTGCCCACCCTGGTGCAGCGCCCTCGCAGGCACAGGTAAGCACGCTAATGCGGCATGGGGCTCCCTTGCCGCCGCCGCCAGCGCTCTTGCCGCCGATTGCGTTGCAGCCAAGTGCTAGTATGAATCCCTGGCATGGTGTGCCCCCCTGCAGTCTGACGGCCTGCCGTGGCACCGGCAAGGAGGAGGAGGCTGCCGCTGCTGCCCTGGCGGCGGCCGCCGCCGAGGCTGCTGTGAGTTGGTGCATCCTTGCCAGCCATGAGTGCGCCCACTGATTCCTGCTCCTCGTGATGGTGTCTGCATGCTGCCGTTTCTTGGGCAGGACAGCCTGGCTCACTGGGCAGCCACTGCTTGTATGCAAGCTCACTGCCACCCCTCCCCATTGCTCAACCTCCCAATCTCCCCTCCACCGCTCACCACCACCGCAGGAGGGCAACGGCGCAGCGGCGCGCGCCAACGGCAACGGTGCCGCCGCCAAAGCCGCCCCCGCGGGCGACAGCGACGATGAGGAGCTGGTTGAGAACAACCCGGAGCTGCACCCGCTGAAGGAGGCGCTGCAGCGGGCGCGCATGCGGCTGGAGGAGGCCACAGGGATCAGGTGGGCGCAGGGGGGCATGCCGACATGTTCGCATTATGCTGAAACGTTCGCCCTATTTCCAACAGTTAGGGATTGAGCGACATGCAGAGACTGAGGTTCAGAGTCTTTCCAGCCTGCTGGCGCTGTCCGGGCATGCATGTACTCACCGCCGCCCTTCTCACCGCCGCCGCCGCATCATTAATTTACAAATGGACGAAATAAAACTTCATCTTTGCGTTGCAGGGAGGCGCTGGAGGCGGAGGCCCAAAAGGTGGCCCAGCTGGCGGTGAATGCCGAGGGCTCGGTGACCAAGTACAAAAAGGCGCTGGAGGAGTGGGGCGCTGACCTGGCGGCGGCGCAGGCGGCGGCCACACAGGCAGAGGTTGAGCTGGCAGAGGTGCAGGCGGCGCTGCAGGTGGCAACGGCGGCGGCGCGGGGTGAGTGCGGGGTTTGGTGGAGTTGAGGGTGGTGTAGCGCAGGGGTGGGTTGCCCCACGGCTGCAGTGTGGTCGGAAGAGCTCTCTCGCCAGCGGCTGTGGGAGGGGGCGAGGCCGAGGACTTGCGGTCAAGAATGCAGGAGCGCGGGTCACGTCTTGGCGTCATTCACGTCCTCTGCTCCGTCGCTCTCATCCTCACTGCAGCCGAGGAGGCGGCTGGTGCATCGGCTGAGGAGCAGTCGGCGGCGGGCCCCACCGCCGCGGCCGCGGCCGAGTCTGCTGCTGCTGCCGAGGAGGCGGAGGAGGCTGTTTCGCTGGAGGACCAGCTGTTGCAGAAGAGCCAGGAACTGGAGCTGGCAAAGTCGCGCATCAGCGAGGTGGAGCAGAAGGTGCGGGGCGCATTCGGCAGGGGGCTTGCGGGGTGCAGGTGGGCAGCAAGATTTGCATGTACAGTTCGTCAAAAACAAGAGAGTTGAGCAGCGCAAGGATTGCGGGCCATCCCAGTGGCCCCGCCCCTCTGAACTCCCCCGCCCTGCGCTACCGGCTGCGCTGCTGCGCAGGTGGCGACCGTCCAGGCCAAGCTGGCTGCGGCGGAGGAGTCGTACACGCAGGCAGACAGCATTGCACAGGCGGCCATGGAGGCGGCTGAGGAGGCGGTGCGTGACGAGATGGAGACCATTGCAGGTGGGGCTATAGCTGTAAGGTGTTTTGTGCAGAATTGGCATTGATTGAAGGTTGTGCAAATGGCCATTGAGGCGGTGCACGACGAGATGGAGACCATTGCAGGTGGGGCTGGCTATTGTTTCGTGTGGCAAGGGTGGGTGCCTGCAGGTTGTGTTTGAGGAGGTGGCTGAGGAGGCCGGACGAGATGGAAACATTGCAGGTGGGGAACAGTTGATGCCCAGCAGCTTTTCTGGCATCGACATCAATGCAAGTTGCGGTGGGTTGAAGAATCATAGCATGGTGTCAACGCCTGCCTGCTGCCCCACCATCCCTATGCAGTGTTCAAGGAGACTGAGAACGCGCTGCTCAAGGCGATCGAGGACCTGCGCGCCCTGGACAACACCTCGGGCAAGTCTTCATTTCAAACATGTTATGTGCCTGTTGATTTCGCGCTTGCGCTGGACAGCACCTCGGGCTGAAGGGCCGCAATGCCAAGCTGTTGATTGTGTGGCTTTTGTGGTGGGTGCAACAGACGGCGCCTGGACCAACCCTTGCTTTGCATAGCTGCACCGCTGTTGCACCGCACGTGCCTGGCTTGGCCACCTGTGCGACGGAACACACCGTGAAGTCTCTTTGTGTGTTTGTGCCCTCCGCTGTGTTGTGCAGAGCGGCAGGAGGAGGAGTGGGACCGCAAGACGGTGACCCGCACCATTGACGAGCAGGACGAGGCAACTGCTGCAGCCATTGCCGAGGCCACCAAGGTAAGGCAGCGGAATGTCATTGTTCTAATGAAGCATGTGTAGCATGTGTGGCAGCATGCCGAGGTGGTGGCCGCCGTGGGAGCTTTGCAGGTGGTGCAATGCATGGCTGTTGCCCAGGCGCACCGGCGAGGCCCCAGAGGCTTGCACTCTGTGTGCTGTTCCTGATGCCCTCCGTCCTCTGTGTTTGCCCCTCCCCACCTGTGGCCACCCCAAATTCCAGGAGAAGAGCAGCAAGGGCCCACCAACTTACACCGCATCCGATTTCCCTTCCCTTACTCTCTGTGACCCCCTCCCACCCACCCTCACAGGAGAAGAGCAAGGCCCCCAAGGAGAAGAGCAGCAAGGCCCCCTCCGACCTGCGCACGCTCGACGAAGTGCGGCAGGAGCAGCAGCCGCGCGGCCTGCAGCGCCTGGCGGCCGCCCTGCAGCAGAACAAGTCGCTCGCCCTGGGCGCTGTGGTGCTGCTGGCGGCGGGCGGATACGTGCTGCACCAGCAGGGCGTGTTTGCTGCCATGGCGGCCGCCCTGGAGTCTGCGGCGGCGGCAGCGGCGCGGCTCTGGGCAGTGGCCGCCAACCTGGTCAGGTGCGGTTGTGGGGTGGGTATGGGAAGCGGCGGGGGCTGGTGGATAGATCGTTGCCTGGCATGTTTTGCAAGCGCTGTGTGGAATCCGCCGCGCCGCCCTGCCGTCCATGCAATGCTCTTTGCCTGTCCCTGCCGATGTGCGCCTTGTCGCCATGCCTGCAGCAAGCTGCCGCTGCCGCACATCCAACCCTGCCTTTCCTCCTGTGTGTGTGTGTGTGTGTGTGTGTGTGTGTGCTCAATCCACCCCTGCCCTCCTTTCCCATCCCACCCGCAGCAAGCTGCCGCTGCCGCACATCCACGACAGCGAGAAGGGCCTGCTGGAGACGATCTGGCTGCTGCTGGCGTCCGTGGTCATGGTGCCCCTCATCTGCAAGATCCCCGGCGGCTCCCCCGTGCTGGGATTCCTGGTGGGTTGGACGGCCCAGGCACTTGGGATGATTTGCGATGGGGGTTGCTGGACGGGCGTCTTTGACAACCTGCAGCCTGCCCACGCAGGTGGACGCCCCCAGCCTTCGTGAGACAGGCACCCCACTGATCCGCATTCCCTCCCCCTCATTGCTCCCCCCGCAGGGCGGCGGCGCCGTGATTGGCCCGTATGCGCTGGGCATCATCCAGGATGTGGAGAGCATCCGGCACCTGGCGGAGCTGGGAGTGGTGCGTGCCTGTGCTGTTGTTGCACTGCTGCACTTGCCAGTTGGATTACTTCTGTTTGTTCAGCTGGCGTCGTCCAAGATGTGCTTTTGGCACCTGGCGGAGCTGGGAATGGTGCGTGCCTCTGTTGTTGTGCCTGCTGCACTTGTTCCTTGTTGGGACACGTGGCTTAGATCACACAACGAGCATATATACTGAGCATCCAGCACCTGGCGGAGCTGGGAGTGGTGCGCACCTGCACTGCTGTGGTTGCTGCTATCGCTGTACCCGTTGTTGGGTTGCACGCGATGGAGGGCACAATGAGCGCCCACCTAGCAGCACGCCGGCTTGCTGTTCAGGCAGCACACTCGTTGCTCCACTTGGACTTGCGTATTGCTCACTGGAGGTGCTCGGCAATTCCCACAATGTTTCTGTCCAGGTCTTCCTGCTGTTCAACATCGGCCTGGAGCTCAGCTTTGACCGCCTGCGGTCCATGGGCAAGTTTGTGTTCGGCATGGGCACGCTCCAGGTGCGCGCCAAGGCCGGCTGCTGTTGTCAAAATGGTGGCTGTGTGCTGTTGCTCGAGTTGCTAGTGGTTGACCCGCGTGGGTGCTACCACAGCCCTCCCATGGTGCTGCCCGGGCGGTGTCTTGCAGCGGTGTCAAGGGGCGGGTGCAGAATTTGCAGCCATGGCGAGCCGATCCTGCAGAGGGACTGCATCTCTGGGGTGGCTGCGGCAGCCCGACCCCACAGCCCATGCAGCGCACTCTCCAGCCCTGCCGTCTACCGTCCGCACCCACAACGGGTGCACATCCCCCTCCCCTGCCCTCTCCCCCGCACTCACAGGTGGTGCTCACCCTGGCAGCGGTCGCCTTTACAGGCATGGCTGTGACGGGCGGCGCGCTGGGCGGCCCAGGCGCCATCATTCTGGGCGGCGGCCTGGCGCTGTCCACCACTGCCGTGGGCATGCAGGTGAGGCCAGGACTGGGGAGATGCTTGCTGACCCGCCGGGCTGGTTAGGCTGGTCAAGCGAGCAGTGCGTGATGTTTCAGCTCACTGCGGACAACATGTCACTGACGCTGTCTCAGTTTTTTTCCTACGCAGTGGCTGGCACCCATGCGCACCGCGTATGCGGGCCGATTGCGCCCAAAGCGTCCTCTAACAATTGGCCTTGCCGTCTGCACCGCTCCGCCCCACCCCACCCCACCACTCCTTGCCAACAGGTGCTGGCCGACCGCGGCGAGATGGGCTCCCAGCTCAGCTGCACCATCCATCTTTCCCTGCCTGCCACCAAGATGTATCATTCCTACCTTAAACGGTCTGCCAACAGGTGCTGGCGGACCGCGGCGAGACGGGCTCGCAGCTCAGTTGCACCATCGTCTTTCCCGCCTGCCACTAAGGGCGTATTATTTCTGCCTTAAATTATCCAGGTGCTGGCGGACCGCGGCGAGACGGGCTCCAAGTTTGGGCGCGCCACCTTCTCAGTGCTGCTGCTGCAAGACCTGGCGGTGGTGGTGCTCCTCATGCTCATCCCACTGCTGGCGCCCAGCCCAGACGGCGCCGCAGGTGGGTCTAGGCTGGGCAGGGCGGGTGGCGGTGCGCAGGGGCGGTGCCGGGACGGAGCCTGGAGGCACATGCTGCTGGTGGCACATGGCGCGCACACTGGTAGCCCCACTTGCAATGACCCAGCCACACACTCTGCTTGGTTGGCGTGATGAAGTTGTGTGGTGACCCAGGCTGCTCCTCACAGCCCTCTCCCAAGCCTGACCCCACGTCCCCTGGTTGCCTGCTGCAGCGGGCGGCATTGCCGTCATTGCCAAGGCCATCGGCTCGGCGGCAGTGAAGGCCGTAGTCACCATGGTGGGTGGCACGCTTTGCTTTCACTGCTTATGGGGCGGTCTGCCATGTTTTGGATCATTGAGGGCGCACTCTGTCCGCGTCCAAGGTCGAAGCAGCGCGGCCCAGCCGCAGTGCATTTGTCCGCCTTGCTCTTGCCACCGTGCTGCCCAGCCAACAAGTGGCCCAGAATTAGTGGGCTTGCCCTTGCCCCGCCTTCAGCTTGCAGCTGCGCACATCATGCATGCTGTGGTCGCCGTGATTATCTGCACAGTCCCTCATGCGTACCTCACACACTCTCCTGCCCCGCACAGGTGGGCATCACCGTTGCGGGCCGCACGCTGCTGCGGCCCCTGTACCGCCGCGTCGCGGGTGCGCTCTCGTGTGAATCGTGGCTAGTACTGTTGGCGCTTTGTTGACGCTTTGGCTGCTGGGAGGCTGGCTGCGCCGGCGCCCTGCAACTTGTGTGTGTTGCTGGATGCCTTGCAGCTGACCTCGCCTGTACGTGCCATTTTCTTCTGGCTTACCTGCGCTGCCTGCAAGTGCTGCTCCTTCCCACCCATCTGCTCTCCTCCCTTCTCCCCGCAGAGACCAACGACACGACGATTTTCAACGCGCTCACCCTGCTGGTGGTGCTGGGCACCTCGCTCATCACCCAGCTGGCAGGCCTGTCCCTCGCCCTGGGAGCCTTCCTGGCCGGCCTGCTGCTGGCGGAGACGGAGTACCACCTGCAGGTAGGATTGAACAATAAGACCTGCATTACCTAGTGGTGTTCCAGCCGGCCTGCTGCTGGTCAGACAGATTAAGGGCTGCGCATGGACAAGAGATGGGTACTGGGGATGCAGCCCGCAACGCTGCCCGTTCGCCCGTAGCCTCACCATCCACTGCTGCTCATGCTGGCCTGTGCATCTAGTCACACTGCCATATGAGTCGTGCATTGCCACGTGCGCAGGTGGAGTCGGACATTGGCCCCTACAAGGGCCTGCTCATGGGTCTCTTCTTCATGACAGGTGGGTGCAGCCCTGGAAATATCAGCGCTGCCTGGGCTCTCCGTTGCACAGCAGCATGCCTGCACGCCTCCTGCCGGCGCGCAGTGGTAGCACAAGATTGCTGATGTGCCTGGGTCGCTAGCTGTGGTTTCCAGGGTCCCTGGTCAGGCCCCTGACTGCCCGCTTGCCACCGCATCCCGTCCCAATCTGGAGCGCAGTGGGCATGGAGATTTCGGTGCCGCTGTTCGTTCCTAACTTGCTGCCACACTTTTCCCAATCTGGCGCGCAGTGGGCATGGAGATTTCGGTGCCGCTGTTCTTTGCCAAGATCAAGACCATCCTGCTGGCCATGTGAGGCCGGGTGTGCGCTTCTGGCTGCTTTTGGCTGCTTGAAACAGTGCTGCTGGCGCTACACGTCTGGGCCGGTGTCCTGCTGCGCCTGTACCGCGCTGCACAGTAAGCGCATTACCGATCGATCGCGACCCTGGGCATGCATCCCTCTCCTGCGTTGCTATCACGCAACCCGCTCCGTCCGCCCAGCGTAATTCCCAGCCCTCCTGCTTGCAACCTGAGTGCAGGACCACGCTCATTGTGGGCAAGGTGGCGGTCATGGCGGCTGTGGGCCAGGCCTTTGGACTCACGCTGGTGCAGAGCCTGCGCAGGTGCGCCATGCAGCTCACCGCCGCTTGCAGGTGTCCAGTGCCACTGCTTGCAGCCGCCACATGCCACGCGCCATAGTGGCTCGCAGTCATGCCACCTGCCCAGCAGCTGTTGGGGCAAGCATTTACCGCAGGTGCAGCATGCTCGTCCTGGGCGAGCAGCAGCCTGCTGCCATCCCCCGCTGCAAGCCTCCCCAGCCTCTCTGATCCCACCTGCTTACACCAACCACGCCGCTCATTCGCATGCCCCTCCCACCCCCCACCCCTTGCTCCCGCAGCGGCCTGCTGCTGTCCCCCGGCGGCGAGTTTGCCTTTGTGCTGTTTGGCGAGGCGGTGAGCCGCGGCATCATGGGCGCCGCGATGGTCAAGGAGCTCTATCTGGTTGTGGCGCTCAGGTGGGCTGGGTTATGTCGCTGTGATTGGATGCCTGGAGCTTTGTCTACAGTTTCCAGGGAGTGGCTGCTGAGCTTTGTTGTACGGTTTTGTGCTGGCCAAGGAGCTATACCTGCCAGGAGCATGGCGCTAACCCCCCTCCTGTCCCTTGCTCCCCTCCCCTCATCAACACCATACACCTTCCCCTCCCTGCCTCCCATCCGCCTCCTGCCCGCAGCATGGCGCTGACCCCCTTCCTGGCCCAGTTTGGCGGCAAGCTGGGGCAGATGCTGGAGAAGAGCGACATGAAGGCACTGCAGGTGGGGCGCATTGATATGTTTATATTTTGCGCGGGCCACATAACCTGCAAACTCCCCCGGCTGCCGCCCACCACTACTCCAAACAGCCCCTCCTCACCTCACCTTGCTTACCCTTCGTAACTGTTCCTGTGGTGCAGCCCAAGGAGGGCGAGATGAGCGGCATGAGCGGCCACGTCATCATCTGCGGCTTTGGACGCGTGGGAGAGCTGATCGCAAAGGTGGGTTCTGGTGTTCCCGGGAGCTGGATGGAAGGGGGGCAGCAGTGCCGGAGCGCAGGTGGTCACGGCGGCACATACCCACGCAGTTGCCATCCCAGCAGCCAAGGGGGAAGCACACTGCCAACCAGCCCTGCACCTCTTCCTTTCCCTCCCTCCTGCCTGCCGCAGATGCTGAGCGAGCGCCTCATCCCCTTTGTACCTTTAGCACGCAAACTGTAAACCCCCTCTCCCTCTTCCTCTCTCCCTCATTACACAGATGCTGAGCGAGCGCCTCATCCCTTTCGTGGCTCTGGACGTCAGCGCCTCTCGTGTGCAGGTGCGCTGGCTGGGGACGGGCCGGTAGGCGCAGCACAAGCTGCACTGGTGCTCATGCGGGATGGGCTTTGCAGGTGCACGCTGCTCCTCTTCCCAAGGTTGCCTGGGTGCCAGCGCATTGCAGGCCTGCACCACACACAAAACATGCGGCCCATCTTCCCTCTTGACTCTGTGCTCTCCTGGAGCTCTCTCCAAACTGCCACCCCAAAACTGCCACCCCAAAACTGCCACCTCAAACCGCAGGAGGGCAAGAAGGCGGACCTGCCCGTCTACTTTGGTGATGCCGGCTCGCCCGCGGTGCTGCACGCAGTGGGGGCGGACAAGGCGGCCTGCGCGGTGAGGAGGGGCGACTGGGATAGACTCTTATTAGTATGGCCTTACAACAGCGTGATTTCCTCCCCCTGCCTGCACTTATCCTCGCCCGGCTCGCTGCTCCCCGCATGACGCCAACATGCCAACGAAGTGATCAGGCGGTTCAGTGGTTTTAGTGAACACAATGGTCCCCCAATGCCTCTCCCCTCCCTGCCAGGTCATCACGCTGGACACGGCGGGCGCCAACTACCGCAGCGTGTGGGCTATGCACAAGCACTTCCCCCACATCAAGACCTTCGTGCGCGCCTTTGACATCGAGAACGGTGCGCCCTTGGGAGGTGGTGCACGGCCGCTGGGTTGCACAGCTTCAACGTGCAAGTCGATGCGCGCGTGTGGTGGGGAAGCAGCGTGTGCGGCGCTGCATTCTGCAACGTGACATGGCCTGACATGTCAGCGGGATGCTGCCCGCACACAGATTGTCCTGGATGGGGCTGCCAGCATCAGCAGCAGCACTGACGCGTCTGCTGCTTCCCCACCACTGCCCATTCCAACAAGCGCGATGCTGGAGAAGGCGGGCGCCACTCACACCCCTTAGCTTTTTGCAACCAGCCTCAGTTCTGAACTCCCTGCCTCCCTTCCCTGCCCCTCCCTGCAGGCGTGATGCTGGAGAAAGCGGGCGCCACTGCCGTGGTGCCCGAGGTGCTGGAGCCGTCGCTGCAGCTGGCGGCCGCGGTGCTGAGCCAGGTGGGGGCCTTGGGGCAGGGTTGCTGCTGTTTCACTGGTATGCATGCAACAGTAAAGAGCAAGGTAGCAGCCGCGGTGCTGAGCCACATTTGGGTTGGAAAAGGTGGCGGGCAGGGGCAGGGTATGGTGGCAACCATCAGCCTCGCGTGTTGCGATGGGTGTGACCTGCAGAGCCTGACGTGTTGCAATGGGTGTGACCTTTCGGCACAGCCTGCCCTCGCTCCGTCAATCCCTCGCCTCCCCATCCTTCCTTGCTCCCCCTCCCTCCCCCCTTCAACCCCCACAGATCAACATCCCCGAGGACGAGGTGGCTGAGATGATCCGCTCCTTCCGCAAGAACCACCTGAGCGAGCTGCAGGCGCTGGCGCAGATCAGGCAAGCAACGGGCGGGCTGCTTTTTTTGGTCCATGTTTTTTTTTGTGTGAACCGCATTGCATGAGCACTTGCGCGTGCAGGCGCGATGGCTGCATTCTGCGGCTGATGGGACATCACCGGTCCTGCTCACGTGCGGACTCGCCCCGGGCGTTGAGCAAGCAGACCGATCCAACCCCCCTCCCCCCCCACTTCTGCCTTGCACCCTGCAGCGGCAGCAGCCTGGGCTACGGCTCGGCCAAGAAGCCAGCGGAGGAGGCGGAGGACAGCTCCCTGGATGATGAGGAGCACCAGACGAGCGGCGGCGATGGCACCGCTGTGCCTGCCACTGCTTAGAGCCTCAGCGGCACCCAAACCCCCTCCCTCGTGCTTGCCCGCCGCGGCGGCCTTTTGCTAGCCCCCATGTCACTCACCCGCACTGCCCCTGTTTCTTATCTGCCTCTCTGTTTCTCTGCCTCCTCCTGCTCATGCCATCTGCCCCCTTTGCCCCCAACTGATGCACGCTGTGCTGCCATGCTGCCCTCCCTGGCGCCCCTCCCCTGCAACCCATGACCCTGCCTGCTGTTTTGTCCCCCCCCACCCGGCACTGTAACCTTTCTTGCTTGTAAACCGCAAAATCACAGTGTGCTGCGCGTGGCTCAGCAATCAAGAGGGGCATGTGTACAGTGCCTGCCTAGCAGTCTAGGCAGCACACTGGAAGATGACTTGATGCTTACCAGCCCAGCTCACCATACTGTTCTACCGCTCTCCATGGACACATCAGTCCTGCATCACATAAGCATTCCTTGCAAAGCGTCAGCATGAAAAGATCACCTGCCCCGATGGCCACCATTGATCAACTGCTCCTGGCTGCCACCCTGGGCTGCTGTGTGCAGCCCATCAGTCCAGACCTGGTTCCGCCCGTTACAGCGCATAGTTTACAGGTGCCCTTGCAACAGAGGCAGCTGCATAACGCAACACAGCGTGCAAGGCAGATACGCCCGACTCCGCTTCACAAACTGAGGCCAGCAAAAGGGTCTTGGCCTGCATCTATTAGTTTGGTGACCGGCAAACATAAGGACGGGGGCGGCGCGGACACGGAGAGCGCCGTGAGAGACTAAGAGAGGAAAAGCATTTGGCGACGCAATATCAGGAAGATGGAAGGCCCATTGGGTTTCCTGGCCAGGGGCTCAGCCCCCTGAGGGCTGTGGTTGGCTGGCAATGCCATGCAACTAATTATAGTTGGCAACACGTGCATGCCGCGGGCAGTTGTTGTGGGCAAGGCGAGCTTGTCTAGCCACTCTTGGACGGCGCGGTTTGGCTGTTGCAGTCCAGGCCCACAAGCTGGTAAGGGGTGTCAAGTTTCCAGCCATCGTGGGCACAGTACTGAATCCCTGGCTCGCTGCCGCTGCACACCACGTTGCGCATGTGCACCGGCGCAATTCCCATCCAGCCGGAACCCTTGCCAGGCCCGTATCTCTGTAAGGCATCAAACACCCACTGCCCGCCGTCTGGAAAGCCCAGCTGCTTGCAAATCACTTTGGCTGTGGCGTCATCCCTGTGGGGCTGCCAGCTGTCCAGCTCCACATTCCAGACCGGAGGGTCTTCAAAGTGGGCGTTCACCTGCTCACAAGCAGCAGGCGGTGGGGCGATGGCGGTGGGCTGGCGGGGCTACATGATCAAGAGCCGCGGAGTGCAGGGACAAACTGTGCAGCCTGCATTGCAGCAAACCGGGCCCATCAGCACCTACCATCCCCCACACGTTATCATAGAAAACTTCAAGCCGTCCGGACTTGCTGTCAGGTCCGTCAGCCAGGCGGAGCTGGACTGCGGTGGTTAATAGGTGGGGAGGTGGCGAACAGGCAAGTTGGGGCATGTCAATGACAAGTAACAGACAAAGCGCCAGCCATTGAACCAGCCCACCCGTCTCCTGCCTCCAGCCCATACATCCTGCTGGCTGGCTGGCTCACTTGCGGGGGGCGTGTAGCCACACTCGATGGCGACCGCATCATCGAGAGTGCACCCCGCCACGTTGCCCTAGAAGCCGTGCAGGCACGAGTCAAGCTTTGACTCCAGGCCCGTGCAAGACAGTTGAGAGGTCCACGCCGGTCCTGTTGCTCGGCCGAATGTGTTGCGCACGATGCGGCCAGGCAGCCCTAAGCCCATGTGGTTGCATGCCACCATGGCATCACGCTCAGCAAACAGTGGGTTCAAGTCCCCCTTGTTGCAAACCTGCAGGACGGAAGGCGGGCCATGGGGACTTGCTCGCCCAACCGGCTGACCCTAACAGACAGTGCAACAGTACCGTTGCCAGTGCCAACAGCAAGCACATCCCTTTGCCAGGCGCACACGCCGCTACACCGTGTGGACGCGGCTTGCAATGAATCCTATTAAGCACCCCGCAGCTCACCCAGCCCCATTTGCCGGCAATTTTCACTTCTAGCCGGCCGGAGCGCCCCGCAACGCCGCCCGCAAGACGCAACTCCACTGCGGGGACCAGCAAGTGAAGGAGCGAGGTGGGTGTGATGTGGGTGGGACACAGCAGCAGCTCGGCAGGCCTCGTGTCATGCGCCCGCTGCCTGCCACTTCCTTTGGCGCGCCAGACCAGACCAGAGCAGGCCAGTTGGCAGGCAAGGGGCTCACAGGGCTGGACTCCGCACTCCAGCCCGACGTCCTGGTTGTGCCCGCATTTGGCCGAGTTGAGCTGGAACTCGCAGCCATCCAGGCCTGCGTCCTGGCTGTTGGGGCACACAATCCTGTCCATGTGCACTGGGCCCGTGCCGGGGCCGTAGGCGTCAGTGCCGACCAGACGGCCTGGAGTTGGCAGGCCCAGCTGCTTGCACAGCGTATTGGCCACCTTGTCTGTGTTGCTCATGCAGTAGCGGTCCGCGCAACAAACCTGCAGACGGGCGGGGAGGGCCGACCATTGGCAGAGCTGGTGTCTTGTTGCAGCGGAATTGGACGGCAACCAGCAGTGCACCGCATCAAACACGCGCCCCTCCTGACCGTGCCCCATCCGCTGCCCGGCCAGTTGACCTCAAGCCGGCCAGAGCGGCCATCTGCTGATGGGTTGCCCAGGCGCACTTGCACTGCAAGGCAGTGCGGTAGAGGCACAAGCATGGAGCTTCGCGTGGGTGGAAGTGGTAGAGTGCCACACTTGGCATCCCTGCTAGCTGGCTGGACTCTAGCTGGCTGGCCTTCCAGCCAACAAGTTGCACTGCAAGCGTTTGGTGCACATGCAGCCAGACTCACGGGGCTGTGCTTCGCACTCCACACCAACTTGGTTGCTTGCATCGCAGCCAGGGCTGGGGCCCCACTGACCAACGTCGCACTGCATGCGCACATGGGGGGGCATTGGGGCTGTCACTGACCTGTGGCACTGCCTGTGCTTGTTGCAACAGCACCGCCTGTATGTGCCACCATGCATGGCATGTCACCCACCTTGTCTAATGATTCCTCTCCGCCTTGGCAGCCAGACCAAATGCGCTCAGGCCAGCTGGCCATTGTTGGTCCACTGCCGGGCCCATAGTAAGCACCCCTCACAGCACGAGCGGGCAGCGGCAGGCCCATCTGCCGGCAAGCAACGGATGCCTCCTGGCCCCGGAAGGTGGTGAAGCGATCACAGACCTGCAGCGGCAGGAAGACAGATGAAGGAGGTGCAGAGCAATGTGTGATCAATGGCACCAGGTGCCTAATCATGTGATGCAGGTTGCTCAGGCTGCCCCTCTCCCAGGGCCTGCTTCGGTACCTCCATTGCAAGCGCATGATTCCATTTGACTTGAGCATCAAATTGCCCACTCACCGGGCCCCACGTTCCAAAGCCAGGGTTGATTTCAAGCCGACCAGCGCTTGCGGTGCTGCCATCGCGTGCAACCAACCGCAGGCTCTCTGCAGACAGGTTATGGCAGTGTTGCGTGGAAGGGGCTGCAGGACGGCCGGTGCAAGCTGCACGGGGCAGTGCAAGTTGCACGCCGCTGCAGTGCAGGCATGCCGGTGTGGTCCATATGCAGACATGGCCAATCGCCCCAGCACACAATGGTCAGTCAGCGCACGCTTGACGTTGTCGGCATCACATTGGATGGCGGCTGACGGCAGCTGTCGATCCTCCTCCCAAACGATGCCCCAGGTCAGGGGCCCGCAGTCCTGGATATTGGTCGCTTCAGGAGGGCAGTTTGCGAAGGCGCGAGCTGTAGGACGGGTTGGGGCAGGTGGGCGGCAAACTCAGCTGGCTGGCTTGGCTGCACATACGCCATCCACAGGCAGTTGGGGGCCACGATGCCCTGTATACTGGATTGTTGAACAGTGCTTTGCGAGGCATAATTGTTTGCAGGAGGGCTAAATAAGCCACCAGCAGGGCAACCACCTCGCAGAAGTTCGGCCATGCCCGCTGGTCTCCCATGCTATTCCTCGCAAACTTTAGCACTATGCAAACATGAGATTCCGTGCCTCGCAAATGTTATGCACGCAAAAACCTTTTCAAATCCAGTAGCTCGAGCAACAAATGCGCAATTGGGTGCCGGCAATTTCTGGGCGGCCAATGTTGCGAGTGTGTTGCTACAGGCTTCCCACCCTCCTCCCCAGCTGGCAAAGCAGTCCACAACTCTACAAGCGTAGTTACCAGACTCACAAATCCAAATGGGTCCAGATCCGGGGCCAAACGTGCCGCCGGGCAGCACGCGGCCGGGGGTGGGCAGCCCCATTTGGCGGCACGCAGTCGTTGCGAAGTCGTTGCCAAGCCGTTCCCATTGGAGCACCTGCGCACGTTGGACACGGTGGCGCTAAAGAAACCGCTATATGTTACAGCCCAGCTATAGCATTCTGTGCTGACCGCCCCTGCCGTCAATAGCAATTGCAGCAAGCAACAGATAACAGCTGCAACAGAAGTGCGGCAAGGTGCTACCGCCTTCTTACCCTGCCCCATACTCCACCGAGGGATGCCTCGAGCCGCCCATTCATTGGGCCCGTGCCGTTGACTAGGCGCAGCTCAACTGGGGGAGACAGGAGGAGGCGGAGCGAGCGCTTGAGCGGCAAAGTTATGCCATGTAAAGTGGACGACCACCTGCTTCGCACAGGTGTCTGTGCTGTGCTGCACATCCCATGAACCCCACACAGCTGTCGCCCTGGGAGACGGCACGCCCGGACAGAGCTCACCTGTTGCATTGCACACGACCTCAACAAGCTGGTTGCCGCAATTCGTATTGCTGCGATCCAGCTTTGGGCAGTCATCGAGCCTGCTCTCAGTGCCCGTGCAGTACGCGCCGCGCAACCCCTTTGGCGCAGTGGCCGGTCCGAAAATCCCGCTGGACGTCACGAGTGCCGGCAGAGGCAAGTTCAGCTGCCTGCAAACCACTGCGCCGATAGCTTGAGAGTCGCCAATGCCCAATGCATAATCGCACATCTACAGGACAGGGGGCATCCGCAATAGGCAGCTGTGTGATCACAAAGACAGGGGCGCTTCTCAAGTAGCACTGCCTGCATGCCTCAGAGTGCAGGACGCAGGCTTGCACTCACCGAGCTCCATACTCGGTTCACATTCACTTCGAGGCGTCCCATCGTAGGGCTGGGCCCGCCAACCAGCCGGACTTGAACTGAAGGGGGTCGAGCGTATGCCGGGTAGGCAATGCGGCGGCTTCAGCAAGGCAATGCGGGCACCACACAAGCCCAGCTTGGCATGTCCAAGAACATGGGAAGAAAGAGGAAGAGACAGCCACATGCTGCAGGCAACTCTATCAACATGGTACGCAGGCAAACCTACATGGATCCGTGAAGCACTCCACGCCTACATCCTCGGAATGGTCACTGCGGGTGGCACATGGAGCTCTTTGTATTCCCCCCACCCCATTTTGCATGCCGCCCACGCCATGACACTGCTACACACTAGGGTTTTAAGCAGCCTGCTCAGCCCACAATGACATGCAAGTTTGCACGACCCACAACGACGCACCAGTTGTGCACACCCCAGCCCTCGTGTCGGCAGTCGTCCAGCGAGGTTTCATTGCCCAAGCAGACCACTTTGTTGAGCATGATCTGCCCGGTACCTGGACCAAAGCCTCCATACTCCACCCCGGTGCGTATGAAGATGCCCCGCCCTTTGAAGCCCGCGCCCCGGCATGCCACCGTCGCCGAAGCATCTGAAAACTTGTCGTCGCACACCTGCAGTTGTAAAGGTTGGAGGCAGCGGCCCCTTTTTGGGAGCCGGCCGGCAGGAGGCAGCATCCCTGCCAGCAGCTGTTGATGCGCACACACCCACCAGTGGGCACAGCAGTGGACATCCCCCGACTGCCACTCACGGTTCCCCAAACTCCGCCGTATTGGACCCCCAGCCGGCCAGCGTTGAGGACAACGCTGCCTTGCGCCAGCCTGCGGGTCCTTTTGGTGCCTTCCAGTCGCACCGGCACTGCATGTGTGTGGAAGCGGAGGGCGGCACCCATGCACTGAGTGGACTCTGGACGGACGGGTGGGTCTGTGGCAGCGCAAAGGGCCTGCAGGCTGTGTGAGCCGCTTGGTTTTCTACCCAGCGCACCTCTCGGTTTCACTCGGGGGTCGATGTCACTGCAGATCACGGAGACGTCCTCGCTGTGCGTGCCTGCATGCAGAGCAAGCGGTGGTAAGGTTAGGGTTGCGGTGCTGCTTGCGAGCTGCAAATCCACTTGTTCCGACTGGGCAGCGCTACCCCTCTCGACAAAGTCGACACTTACAATCAACGCTTCGGGGGGGAGTGCGCGGGCATTGCTGCAGGGTGAGCTCGGTGCCAGTGCACGCCACACCGTCATATAAGATGGCGCCGCTGCCCTCGCCGTAAGATGCGCCCGGTTCCGCAAAGCCGCTGTTGCTCAGCCCCAGCTGCATGACATGGGCAGCGGCAGCGACAGGACCGATAATGTTGAGCAGGTTGGACAAGGGCAGCAGCAAGGCAGCAGGTAGGAAGGAGCGCCCTGCACCAAGCAGCAAGCTAGATCCACCAGCAAGCGATCTGCCAAACTCGGCAGTGCCCCCATTCACCTGTCGGCAAACGATGCTGGCCGCCACGTCAGTGAAGCCGTCATCACAAACCGTGGACCAGGAATTGTTAGCCGGCACATAGACCTCCAGTCGGCCTTGTGTCACTCGAGAGTTTTCAGTGGAGATGCCTTCGCTCACCAGGCGCACGTTGGCTGCTCAAGCAGATGGGGCAGGGAGGGTGGGTACGAGTGTAGGGCTGTGGCGCGGCAGGTGGAGCTGTGGCGGTTGAAAAGCTGCCCGCTGAGAGAGCAGATGCGCTGGCCGTGCAGCTGGAGCTGGGCATGCTGGCCGTGCAGTTACACGTGCAGGCTGCTGGCTTCGGCTGGCTCAACAAGCACAGCCAGCACCCAAAACGAGGGATGGTACCGCGTCGAGCCCGCCTCACTCTGCAGTCCTGTGCACGCCACAATCACGTTGCCCGCAGCATCACACGTGGCGTTGGACCAGGTAGCGCCGGTGCACTGCTCCCATGTGGCCTCCGTGCCCGTGCAGCTGATTCCTTGCAGGCGGGGCCCTTGCCCGGCGCGCACGTTGGAGTTTTGGGCGGTGCCCGCGGTCCCCACTCCCAGCTGCATGGTTCGGCAGCACGGTTAGGGAGAGCAGTTGACATCACAGTGACCAGTGCCCCACCCGGATGTGCGTTAGCCTGCTTGCCAGCCTGGCAACACATTGTGTATCCTTGATATCCCCGTGCGACTTGCCTGGCGACAGACGACCGAGGCTGCATTGTCACTGAACCCTGTGCGACACACAGGTGCCCAGCTGCCTCGATACAGCAGCTCCAGCCGGCCAGTCCACTGGCCTGCCTTCGTGCTAGCCTCAACCAGGCGGGCAGTCACTGCAGATACGCAGGGCAGGCGAGGGCTGGATGACGGACATGTGGCTGCCTTTGAAGACACGTGTAAGCCTTGCAAGTGGCCGGCCTCTCGTAGCACGGTGGTGTCGGCAAGGCCAGCCCCCAAGACCAGGCATGGTCTGCCCACCTGTCTCTGTGCGGCACGCCACGCCAACGTCCTCGCTGTGCGCGCTGCGGGCAGTATCCAGGGCAGCGCAGCATATTACCGTTGATTGCGGGGCGCATCCCAGGGGGCTGGCACAGCAGGTGCGGGCGGCATATGCCAAGCGTGTGCGCCCCTTCCTTGCGCCTGCTCAGCAGCTGCAGCCTCAACTCCTGCCTGCCATTTAACACCCCCAGCCCCTGCCCCGTGGCCGCTCACCAGTTGGTCACGCCCAGGCCGGCATTGGCACAATCCTGCAGCTTTTCCTCATCGCCGCGGCATGCCACCTCAGAAAGCCATACAGGGCCGCCGCCCGCCCCAACAGAAGCGGTGGGCAGTGCGGTGCCTGCATTCCCCCGGCTGAGCTGCCGGGAGACGGGAGGAGAGGCAGAGGGGTGCTGGGCAGCGAGAAATAACAGGACAGCTGGCAGGGCACTACAATCATGGGGTGTCGGCCAGCATTGCTTGCAGGGCAGCGGCCTTTCCCAAGCAGCCACCGCCTGCCGGCGACAACCCTATCAGTTCACCTGCTTGCATACGACCGTGGCCGCCGACGCACCAAACCCGTCGCTGCAGACCACGCCCCACTGGCCCTCGTAGAACACCTCCAGGCGCCCAGAGGTGGCATTGGGGTTGTTGCCGTTCACCAGACGCACTGCACCCAAGGCAGGAGGGAGACAAGTGCGCCTGAGATCTGCCTTCTGTGAATGACGCAGGCAAGGGCAGACTGCGGGCTTGCTTTGGTGCAGCTATCAGGCCTGTCCCGCTCTGACCAAGAGGTGCTGAGGCATCAGAAGTCGTGGCATCCCGTGGCGTTGCCGCGCCCATAGCGGCCGCCACGCCCGGCCGTGCCTGGTCGGCGCCGCCAGCCACAGTCTGCGGCATGGCAGTGCAGGCAGCCCAGGGTATGAGTGGGCAGAGCAGAGCACCGGCGAGCAACACCTCATCAGCGGCTGTGGTCGTTTACCAGACGCGCCCTCGGCCTCACCGGGAGCTGCCTTGGCATCATAGGGTCTGTAGACGCGCGCCAGGGGCAGGGCAGGAAGGTTTGAAGCTCAGTTGTTCAGGTCGCCCCACGTGCCTGTGCTGTGCACGGCCGTCACCAGCGCTGCGCCCTGCTCGCCAACCCAGCCATGCACAAAGCAGGGCTCCCTTTTTAGCTCACTGCTGGCACGCGCTGCTGCAAAAGCAGGCAGGCTGGAGGTCGTGACGGTGGTTGGGGCTACCATGTACTGCAGGCCTCAAGGGCAAGGCAGCAGGCCAAAGTCGGGCAGTGCAAGTGGCAGCCAAGTGCGATCCTCTAAGTGGCCCTGAAGCAGATCCCAAACGGGGTGGGTAGCAGGAGCACAGCAGGAGCACACCGGCCGGCATGCAAATGGCGCTCACTACACGTTTGGTGCCACAGCGAAGCCCGCAGCTCGTTCACACCAGCATGCAGCACGCACCGTATACATGAAGCAGGTGCCGTATGTGTTATCCGGCATCATGGCGATGCGTGCATAGCCGTTCTCGCCCCACTCCACCCTGCAGCAGTGTGGCTGCAATGCAAGGGTTGGCGAGGTGGGCTCAACAGCCTGCTGCCCCGCTTGCAAATCGGCAGGCGCGGCCCAAGTGGCCTGTCCAGGCAGCGCTTGGCATGCATTAATGGCACACCCGGCTGCCACCAGGGCATGTCAAAGTGCGCTCTGCCCCGGCCACTCACCCGGCTCCCCAGGAGTTCTTGACGATCCAAAAGTGGTTGCCGGCAGTCTTCATGTCATAGCCCACCACCAGCACGGCGTGATTGATGAGCGCTTTCTTGGTCACCGGGGCGCCGGTGGGCAGCGCGCAGCTGTTGTTGGGCCACACGCCGCCCCTGTAGAACTCAAATAGGCTGCCCTCGGGCACCGCCATGCCCACCACCACGGGGGCCATGCGCACCGCCTGCGATGGGCAAGAGGGGGGCATAGCTGGACAGCTCTGGATCGCATAACATCCCTGGACGCCAGCAAACACATGCCAATGGCAGCAAATATATTTTCCTAGCCTAAGCAGACATGGTGCTGCAGGCCCACAACTCGAGCCCACCTCAGGCCCTTGCGCTTGTTGGGATTTATTGATGACTCCCCAGGCATGCTTCCATGCAGCCCCGCACCCCCTGCCCCCCGAGCCCCTCTCTGCCCGCCCACCTGGCGCAGGGTGGTGGCTGACCAGGACTGCAGCCTGCGTGAGCCGCCGCCCGTCAGCTGCACCTTCTCAGCTGTGTCAACCTTGGACATGCGTGCTTGGATGCATGCCGCGCTGGTGTTGCTGGCGCCGCTGGTGTACTTGTAAGCGCTGTCTCTCAGCAGGAAGCGCCTGCAGCCCAGGACAGTGCGCCGTAGGATGTGGGCTGTCGTTGCTTTTGAGCGTTGCGCATGGGGCACACGTAGGTCGCGCTGCATGCACAGCAGCCCAGCAACAGGGCGCCGGCTGAATTAGGGTGCCGTCCTCATGCAAGCACCCAGGCTGCATGATCAAAGCACTCACAGCAGGCGCCACTGCCTGCGCAGCATAGCATAGCATAGCACGGCGCACCTGGATGCAAAGGCCAGCGGCTCCTCCACCGACCCGCCCAGGCAGCCGGTGCTGCGGTAGTTGCCCTGCTTGGCCACCACGCAGTCCACCACCTGTTGCTCGCTCAGATCAATTGGATATGCCGCGAACTTCTTGGCCTTCTGGATCAGCAACTTGGACTCGACTGCGGCCACGGCGGCAAACGCAAAGGCGCTGCCGCAGCGGCCCTGGTCTTTGGGCGGTGTGACCTTGTTCAGGGATGCCGCGCGCCAGTCCCAGCTGCTGGGCAGCGTCACCTTCTTTGCGCGCACGCTGGCCTTGATGATAGAAGGCAGAATTATGCGCTTGTTGGCGCGGAGCTCGCCGGGGCTCCAGTCGGCGCGGGAGTTGAGGCCCAGCCATGCGGCCTTGGTCTGACAGGTGGCGTTCAGCTTGGCTACGATGCGTGTCACGGTTGAGTTGAAGTGACCAAACCGCGCAGTGTCCTGCGGGGCAGCAGGCGGCAGTGTTGTGTGACAGACGTCTGTCACGTCGACGTGGGGCCGCCCCGGCCAGCCACCCTAAATGCACGGCTGGCCATGCGCCTCTCACCACTGCTGCTGTGTAGCTGCGCTTGTACTTGCTCTTCCAAGCCTTCCACAGGTTCTGCATAGCTGTGGCCTGCAGCATGTTGTTCCAAGGGGAGCGGTTTTGGTCCATGCCTGCAAGGCGCCTGGGCATTGCACGCACGTGTATAGCGTGCCACATGGCATGCGGCATGTGGCATGGGCCCTTGAGCCATGCTGCCGGCGGGTGCAGCACAAGCCGCTGGACAGCGGCAACATGGCAGCGGCGGCAGCAACAGCCGCTGGCGCAGCGCCTGCCTGAGTGCGGGATGGTTTGTAGGGTGACAGAGCGTTCCACGCCTCCTGCCACGACTTGAAGTTGCCTAGCGGGTCGGGAGCGGCGGCGGCGGCGGCGGCAGGTGCGGCGCCGACTGGCAGCGCGCAGGCCAACAGCCCGGCTGCCAGCAGCGCCAGTGCAACACTGCGGGCCATCTCTCAGTGCTTCCGCTGGCCTGCAGGCACTGGGGTGTGGTTCAGATCAAGTCTGTCCCTGTTAGTTTCAGCCGCCCGTTTGCGGCGGGAAGAGTGTGCGGGACAGCGGCCACATGTGCCTGCTCCTGGCGGGCTGCCAGGGCGATCGTCCAAGTTCGAACACAAACCAAGGACCCGAAAGGCCAAATTCTGCCGGCGATGGGACTGGAGGGGGCGGAGCTAGCAGCGGCCCACCGAGTGCTCCCGCTCGCACAGTAACAGCGCACCTAGAGGCCGAGGCGATCTGATCGCGCCTATCACACACTACATCAACTGTGATAGGGACGCTGGGAGGCGTCGTGGTAGAAATCGCCTGGAGGTCGCCTGCGCTGGCTGGCTGCAGGTAACAGGGCTTCGGCGCACAGCAGCCAGCCGGCACGGCCCCAGTGATCCCCCTGTGGTTGCTGTGTGGTCACCGCTCGTCCTCAGAGGTCGATTGAGGCAGCGTGCTTTGCCTGCTGTGTACTGCCTTTCCCTCCCTCATCCTTGCTTTGATGCGCCACTGTCCCAACAACAGGAGAAGCCAGTGCAGTGTCTCAGCCCTCAAGTGCCGCCACTGTCCCAGTGCTGCCATGGGGCCATCTCACTGCTGCCATGCATTTGCCATGTGCATGTTCGTGCCGGCTTTGGCACATCTTACATCCGTATGCAGCAAAACCATGCCATGTTGCTGTCAAGCTCAGGGAACAGCAATGCACTACAGTGGCTGTCCCAAAAGCTGTGTGGCGCAAGCCGCCAGCACTGCTGTCGCCGCCATCACAACTGTGCGTCTGCTCGCCGCAGCAGCCGTTATGCAGGCCCCGCCAGCAGCGTGGGGTTGAGCCAGTCCAGTGAGATGTCCTCAAGATGCTCCTCAAAATCATGCAGCTGCTGGTGGCGCCCCTCGCCCAGCAGCTGCACAAGGGATGGGTTGGTTGGCAATACAGAGTCGGGCGCTGTTCAACCTGCAAGATCACAAGCCAGTGCCCCGCAGGGCAACAGGCTTGATAGGCGTTGCAGCAGCAAGTGCCAACTGTGCAGCAGCACACCCAGCACACTCCAGGTCATAAACCCTTCTTCCTGCCTCACACACCGGACCAGGCAGCCGCAGCGCAGCGCAGCGCACCTGTGCAAAGCGGGACACCACGCCGCTGGTGGGGCAGCGGAAACCACCGCTGCCACCCGCCGCCACCTTGGTCCACCGCCCGCCATCCTTGGCGAACAGCTGCGCCACAGGCTGCTCGCTGCCGCCGCTGCCGCCTGCCTGGCCCTCCGCTGCAGTTAGCTGCGCAAGCCCCGCCTGCAGCGCCGGCCCGTCCAGCTGCGGAAGTGTGGGAGTGGTGCCACAAGTGAGTGGCTTGCAACAACACGAGCTGCCGAGGCAGCGAGCTCAGCATGCCACAGCATCCCCTTGCACGCTGGCCTCTGCAAACCAGTAAAGCAGCTGGCACGCCAGCAGCAGCCATGACCAGAGAATCTAGTGCAGCGCGCCATTATGCAGCGGCAGCCGGCGTTCTAGCCCTCCGCACAGCCGATCTCAGCCTAGCCTCCACACGTTCAGGTGGGACAACCATGCTGTTGGGACAACCGCCACCCACCAGCAGCGCCACGCTGTGCGGCCAGGCCGCCTCGATTCGGTCGGCAAAGCGCCGCCCCGCCCCCAGCTCCCCATCCGACAGCCGCTCGTTGGCCTGGTAGTACCTGCGAGGACGAACGAGCACGCAAGTTTCTTCCAGTCAGAGCAGGGAGATTGGCGGTGACTAGACGCGCGCAGGAAGCACCACCACTCGTTGGGCTGGTACCGCCTTCAGGAGGACGCATGTAGGGAAGAGTGCACTGCGGCATTGCAGATCATTGCAGGGAGATGGCATTGTTGCCCCGACCCGAACCAACCCATGGGTTTGGCTAAGGTGCAGTCCGCGGCCTCACCCCACGATGTGCAGGCCCGCCTGTGTGCCCTGCTGCTCCTTTGCGTGCGCCTCCAGCTGTGGGCAGCACAGGTAGAGCAGAGGCGAGAGGTCAGCAAGTTGGGGCGTGCCCACAGGCGTCTCTTGCTGCATGGCCATTCCACACGGCGCGCAGGTACCCCAAACGCACCCGTGTGGCCTAGCCTGCCAACCCATTGCATTGCAGGACGCATTTGGCGGCATCCACAATCACATCAAATGCACCCCTGCCGCTGTGTGGGGTCACCTGTGACAGCGCCGCCTCCAGCACTGGCGCCAGGCTGATGAAGGAGTGGCAGGCGGGGATGGCGTCGGTGACGGACACCTCAGCGGCGCCATCGCTGCCGCTCACCTGCATGGAGGCAGAGGGGGCGCTGGACCAGTGAGCAGGGCAGACACAGAGCAGCGGGTGGGGCAGCATCAGCAGCGGCAGTGGCAGCAGCAGCAGGTGCAGCAGCGACATCAGCCTGTGGTGGCTCCTTGGCGGAGCCATGGCTGCCGAGAACCGCAGCCACACTCACCGTGCCCAGCAGCACGCCGTTGACGGCGGTGGTGGGGTGCTTGGCCGCGTGCAGCAGCACCTTGAGCAGCGCGTCCTCGCTGAGCGTGCAGGTCTTCATGGCCGGCAGCTATCAAGATGGAGCTGGGCGGATGAAGGCGCAAGGCATCGGCAGTCAGTGGCGGCGGTCGGTGGCGGCGAGCGCGGTGGCAACCAAACAGCGGGCTAGGGCCTAGCAGCGCGTGTAAGGACGTAATCCACGCATCTGACCTTTTGTGGCGCCGTGTTCAGGCTGTGGCTGCACCCGGAGGCTTGGTTTGGAGCGTCAGGGTGCTGCACCGGCTGCCCGAAGGGCTCTGGGTCTTCCGATCGCGCTGATGGGGTGCGTGGGTGTGCAGGGCAGCGCCCGATTGCCCGCAAGACGTCATGGCGGGCAAGCTCGGCATGGGTGCCCCGCAGGGCTGCAAACGATGCCCAGACGTTCACGGGGCAGTTCAACTGCACTCGATCAGCGTTTCTAACAAGCAGCGGGGCGTTTTGCGCTGCCCACCCTGCTCAAGCTGGGCTTGCCGGCCCCTCAGGCTCTCTGCTACCCCTGGGGCAGTCGCAGCATCGTCCACCCGTAGTGCTCAGGCCGCCGCGGGCGGCACGCGGCCAAAGAGCCCAGGCTGCCGCCGGTCGGGAGCTTCCGCCGCGCCGCGCAGTTGCGCCGCCGCCTAAAGCGACGATGGACAGCCCCGACAGCCCTGGCCGTGGCCTGATCCACAGCCTGAATGCGGTGGTCAGCTGGCTGCACAGCGAGGGCTTCTATGCGGCAGGTGGGTGCTGCCCTTCCTGCCATGCCCTCAGTTTTCCGCCGAGCGCCGCCTCAACTGTCCCGCACAGTTGTGTTCAGCCTGCTGCTGTTGCCCCATCTTGTCACCTGTGCGATGCTCAACATGCCATTGCCCCAACGCAGAGGAGACGCTGCTGCGAGAGATTGAGAACCGGTACCCCGCCCCAGATGCCGTCAGCCCTAGGAGCGCGCGCCAGCCCAGCGGCTCCCCGGGCTCTTCAGGCGGTGTGGGTGCTGCCGGCGGCGACCTCCTAGCTGCAGGCGCCAGCGCGGCCCGCAGTGCTGCAGCAGGGGCGCGCGCGGGCAGCTCAGGCGCCCGGCAAGCGGGCCAGCAGCCTGCAGCGTTTGCTGCTTACCAGCATCTGCCGGCGCAGCAGTCGCAGCCGGCGGCACACGTGCAGCAGCAACAGCAGCAGCAACGGCAGCAAGGCCAGCAGGAGGGGCAGGAGGACACAGTGGATTTCATGCCCGCGCTGCAGCTGGTGGCGGCCCACTCGCTAACGCCCGTGGACAGCATGGAGAGCGCCGAAAAGTGAGGCAGCATGCTGCTGCACACAGCAGCAATCAACAGGGCTGGTGCCCGCTTGCAACCTGCGGTGCCCTGCACCGCCGCTCGCTAGCCGCGGCTTGTACGCATACATTACAACGATGCTGCTGTGATGTTCGCTGCCAAACAACTGCAGGGTGCTGGAGGCGTGGCGCAGCAAGAGCACCACCCCGGCCGCCTCGCCTAAAAAGGTGGCCGGCCTGTCACCGCCGCCCTCACCCCCGATGCCCTGGTCCTTGGGCAAGGGTGAGCTGCGCGGCAAGCGGTGCTTGCTGCCTGTATTGGTGCGAGGTGACGTGCTGGGTCGCTGTGCCCTAGGTCACTCGGCTGGCATGTCAAGCAAGCCAGTATCCATCCCAGGCGGCCGCACCCTCCTTTCTCCAGCGTGCCGCTTTCATGCATGCATGCCTTCGTGCTGCCCACGGCCCACTGCTTTGCAGCCGCCAGCGATTTGGACGAGTATGAGAACGATGATGACCCCGGGTTCCAGCGAATGGATGTGGTGGGGCAGGAGGCGGCGCTGGGACGTGAGTGGTCCGATGCAAGCGGGCCGTCTGTGTGTTATGCCTGTGGCGTTGGTTGCGTGTGTGTGGCATACTTTGCGCGGCTGGCCTTGCTGTGCACTGCCTGCGCTGCGCTCGAATCGCGGAGCCTGGCTGCCCCACCTACTGCGCCTCGCGCATTGCAACCAGCATGGCCTCTTTTGACATGCATATAGGAAGCTGGCCCAGCTACCCGTCCGCCTTTCTTATCCCACGCGCGGTGCATTTATCCCAACCTGCAATATCACACTTTGTGGCCCTTCCCTCACACCCTTTGCCAGTGGAGCTGGACCAGATGAGCGAGTCGAGCGCTGCAGCAGCAGGCGATGCCCTGTACCACCAGCTGCAGCAGTACGACTCGCTGGGTGGCGAGCCAGGCTTCTCCAGCCACGCGCGGCATGCCAGCATCGACATGGGGCTGCTCAACCGCCAGCTGCATGGGGGCGCCAGCCGCAGCTCAGCGTCCTCCTCGCAGCAGCGGGCGCGCTCCAAGCAGCAGCAGCGGCGCCAGGGCAGCAGCGGCGCAGCGCAGCCCCTGCTGCTGCACGAGGCCGTGACGAGCGGGGAGCACTGGCGCAGCAGCAGCAGCGGGCAGCTGCTGCTGCCGCCGGGCGTGCCGGGCTCAGCGCCTGTTGGCAAGGAGGAGCGGCAGCAGCAGGACAGCCAGCAGCCGGCGGGGCAACAGCAGCAGCCACAGCAGCAGGAGCAGCAGCAGCAGGAGCAGCCGGAGCAACAGCAGCAGCAGCGGCAGGGCAGCCCTGGTGGCAGTGAGGGTGGTGCCAGCTACTGCAGCGGAGAGATTGTGGGCAGCCCTGGCCACCCGGCCAGCGGCTACCCACGCAGCGACAGCTATGCGCAGCGGCAGGCGGGCACTGCACAGTGGGTGTACGACCGAGCCAACAGTGTGGATGCGGGTGAGCAAGATCCTGATGATTTTGGGGGCGTGTGTGTCATCCCACGCCTGTATCCTGTTCCGTATGCGTCTCAGTATGCCCGCAATGCCACTTGTTGGGGCGCCACTGGCACGGCAGCAGGGTCACCAAACTTGGCACAAGCTGATCGTTGTGCACAAGACGAGAAGTGCGGGCCGCTAGTTCACACACACACACACCTTAAACTTCCTTACATGGCGTGCCTGCAGATGCGTATCGCTCACTGTTGGGGCACTTGGAGCGACCCGGCACTGGGCAGGTGGGCAGCTGCACCTCCGTTTTGACACAGCAGCGTCTGTGATGAAGGGCAGGGCCACCAGAGGCACCTGCTGAGCTGGTGTTGTCACAACTTCGCTGTTGTAGGTCATCGATTAGATCCTTGGTCCTTGCCCACCTGTCCACTCTGCCATCTATGCCCTGCAGTCCACCCCTGCTTCCCAGCCGCCTGCCAGCCCGGCGGGCCCAGCGGGTGTGCCTGAGCCTGAGCAACCACAGGCCTCGGCATCACTGGAGCAGCCGCAGGGGCAGGGCTCCTCGCTGACCATGCGGCAGCTGCAGCAGTCGGAGCAGGCAGGGCAGCAGGCGAGAGGAGAGGAGGCAGAGGTGTGCTCGCCGCTGTACCACCAGGAGAGCATCAGCAGAGTGTCGTCCCTTGGGGAGTCCATGCTACAAGAGGCCGCAGCCCTCAGCCTCTCTGATGCACCCGAGCTGCTGCAGCAGCAGCCACAAGCGCAGCAGCACCACCACCAGCCGCAGCCGGGGCGGCCACCTCGGCCGCCAGAGCAGCCGCCGCGGCCTGGCGATCACCAGCAATGGGAGCGGCAGCCAGAGCAGCAGGCGGCACAGGATTCTCCACCGCAGCAGGGCAGCCCCGCAGTTGCGCCGCAAGGCGCCGGCGCGCAAGCAGCCGCAGCTGCCACGGCCGCAGCCTGGGCGGCGGCGGGGCGGGCAGCACAGCAGCAAGCGCAGCAATCACAGCAAGTGCAGCAGCAGCAGCAACAAGTGCAGGGCCAGGCACCGCAGGCAGGGCAGACGAAGGCGCTGCCAATCGATGAGCTTGAGGTGCAGCCTGCTGAGCTTGCTGAGCCTGCTGAGGTCACGCCGCCGCGCCTCGCCAAGCACCTGCCCGCGCTGCGGCTGGGAGGGGGCCACCAGCCGGGCAGCGGCGGCAAGCTTGGCAGCCGCATGAGCATATCCACTGCTGCTGACACAACTGGTGGGTGCCTGGGCAGCTGCTTGAGATCTGCGGGTGGTGCAGCTGCCGAGCTGGGTGTAGGCAGGGAACGCAGGCGTGTGGATCGTGAGTTCAGGGCGGCATAGCTGTTACCGCCGCTGCCCATTCGTGGCTGCAACAAACACTCTGGTGCATTGCCAGCTGCTCGAAACACCGACCTGCCGCCCGTGCTCCCGCAGCTGCTGACCGCGGCAGCGAGGGCGAGTGCAGCTCTCTGCACGGCAGCTCGGCGCACACCCCGGATGGGGCCTCCATCATTGACTACTCTGGTGGGTCCTGTTCATACCTATGCTATTTGTGCTGCTCTGAGGTGCTGGGCGCCTCCATCATCGACTACTCAGGTGGGTGGGACCTGCTTACTGTCTATGCTATTTGCGACCGGAGGTGTGCTGCTCTGAGGTGCTGGGCACCTGGGTGGCATTACAGATATGCATCCCGTTGCATCAGGTTGCACGGGCCGTGTGCCCTGATGTCACCCTCCGCTCACCTGCCGCTCACCCTCCGCTCACCCTCCGCTCACCCTCCGCTCACCCGCCGCCTGCAGACCCCTTCAGCTTCCCGGTGACCCCTCCCTCCGAGGTGGCCCCGCCCCCCGACCCAGCCCCGCTGTTTGGCAGCTGGGCGTCGCTGAAGAGCAGCCCAGACCGCAAGGTGGGTGGCAGTTGAAGAGGGATAGAGCGGCCCATGCTGGCTGCGTCTAGCTGTTTGGGCATGGTTGGCTTGAGCGCAGCCAAGCCCCCCTGGGCCACAGCAGTGGAGCGGCTGTGCTGAGGCTTTCGGGCCTCTCTGTGTTCATGCAACCATGCAGGGCGGGCTGGGCGGGTATGGAACAGAGGACGAGAGCACTCCTGCGCGGCGGCGCTACCAGCAGCAGGCGGCGGCGGCGGCCGTGGCGGCCGCAGCAGCAGCCAAGGAGCAGGGAGGCGTGCAGCGCAGCATCAAGTTCCCGCCGCTGGGGACCCCCGGAGGGCTGGCAACAGCGGGCAGCGGCATGCTGCGTGGCTACGGTTCCTCCAGCCAGGTGGGGGAGGGCGGCTTGTTTTGCTTTGCAAGGACATCTGCTTTTATTGCAAGCTGTTTGGGCTTGGCCCGAAGCTTGCTGCCGCCCCCTCGGCCCCATTGGTGCGGCCCAGCCTCGGCCTGGAGGCAACTTCTGGCCCTTTCTTATCTGGTCCATGCCTGGCCAACTCCTCTCCGCCTGCAGCTGCTCAGCTACGCCACGCCTTCTCAGCCGTTGACCGATGAGGAGCTGGGGGTGGGCGAGTTTGACCAGGAGTACTTTGACAGGTGGGCGGGCAGGCAGGCAGGCAGGGTGTTTGTTGACAGATGTTATTGGACAGTTCGGGTCCTCGACCAGGAGTACTTCGACAGGTGGGCAGCTTCTTCTCCACGGGCGGTTTTGTTTGGAACGGGTACTGAGTGCTTACTTGGGTCGGTTGGCGGCAGCTGTTTGACAAGGCAGCAGGCCGCTTGTGATACGCGCCTAGGTTCTAAATTTGCTATTATATCAATTCATCAAATGCAAATTTATGTGCAGGAAGTACGAGGTGATCAACCTGAAGGTCATCCACCGCCGCAACTCCACCGGCTTTGAGCAGGTGGGCAGGGCGGGTTTTGGGGGCTACCAGAAGGAAGAGTTCTGCAGACAGGGAAATGCGCCAAGCACTGGCCGTTCAACAGCCCCAAAGAAGAATCCTTGGGGTGGCCCCACGCATCCATGCTCTCCTTCCCAGCCCTGCAAGCTTGCTCGCATGCATAGCTGCTCCCTGCTGCCGCTCCTCACTTTGGCACTCCCCGCATGCCAAATGTGTGCAGGCCCGAGAGCTGCCACTGCACATCGGCGACCTGATCGCCGGCCGGTACCAGGTGCGTGGCAGGACAGGTGGCAGTGCTTGGTATACAACGGCGGGTGGCGGTGCGTGGGGTGCACAGCACTTCTCTGCCCGTTTCATGCAGCCCACAATGCCCTCGTTTGGCGGCTGCCGCATTGCCACATCAGACCTGTGAATGTCTCATAATCTTCATCTTCTCTTCTGCCCCAGATTGTGGACCTGCTGGGGTGAGATGTACTAGCAATGTGCAAGTTAAGCGCTCCACCGCCGTTTATTTCTGCCCTTCCCCTCCGCCCCAGATTGTGGACCTGCTGGGCCAGGCTGCCTTCAGCCGCGCGGTGCAGGCACTAGACCTGCGGACCGGCGCCCTGGTGTGCCTCAAAATCATCAAGGTGCGCTGAGAGGGCGCTGGGGGTGGAGATCAGTCCAGGGCTGGATTGCTGCGATGGAGAAGGCGGCTGTTTCATCGCCCACTGAATCTGCTATCCTCCGGGAGCAGCGAGCACCGCAGTGGCCCGGTCCGGCACACTGTCACCTGTCACTGCATCCTATCTCGCCCTCTGTTTTCCCCACCCTCCTTCTTCTGCCCCCCAGAACAACAAGGACTACTTTGACCAGGGCCTGGACGAGGTGAAGCTGCTGCGCTACGTCAACGCCGCCGACCCGGGGGACGAAAGCGGGCTGCTGCGCCTCCACGACTTCTTCTACTTCAAGGCGAGCTGCTGGCTTTGTAGTCAAGAAAATCAAACCCAGTTGACGCGTTTGTGGCAGCCCACAGGCTGCTTTTCTCTGCTTCCAATCAGCAGCAGCCCCACCACTCACAGCCACCAATGCCCCCTTATTCACCCTCGCTTTGCAAACTTTCTAACAAAGTTCTTCTGCTGCCTGCAGGAGCACCTGGTGCTGGTGACGGAGCTGCTGCGCGCCAACCTGTACGAGTTCCAAAAGTGAGCGGGGTTCTAGGCACGATTGTAAATTGGGCGTTGGGCCCTAGCTGCCTGCACATTGCGGGTGCATGCACAAGCTGGCCATCTTGCAGCTGCGGGTCCGTGCGCTCGTTTGCCGCTGGCACCCTCCACGAGCACTTCTGTCGAGCCGGCCTGGGTGCCAACACCACTTCCTGCCACAACCGAACCACTGCTGGCTGCTGCCCAATACGTCCAACTGTTGCAGGTACAACCGGGAGAGCGGGGACGAGCCGTACTTCACGCTGCCGCGCATCCAGTCCATCGCGCGCCAGGTGGGCGGCTACTGTGGCGGCTGGTTGGGATGGCGCAGCTGCTGTGGCGGTTGCGAGGGGTGGCACATGTGTGGTGTGCCACTCCTCGTTCCAAGGCTGCTTGTTATCGGCGGCACCTTGCAGTCGCACTCGTAAGCGCCTGCAAGCCTGCCGCACCTGCTTGCACGTGTCCGCACGCACATCCAACCAACGTGCACGCCTTCCTCTTCCTTCCCACTTTTTGTTCCGCAGGTGCTGACCTCTCTGTCCTTCCTGCACTCCCTGGGCCTGGTGCACGCCGACCTGAAGCCCGAAAACATCCTGGTCAAGTCGTACAGCCGCTGCCAGGTCAAGGCAAGTGGCTGTGGTGGGTGCAGGTTTCAGAAAGGAAAATCGGTTGGGGCCGTGCATCGCTGCCAGGTCAAGGCATCTCGGACAGCGCCCGGCTGGGCGTGCAGCCGCCGGGTTAGCGGGTCGCTGTGTTGATGCTGATCACAACGGCCGCCGCCCACACAGCTGCAACCATTGCCAACCCGCTTGCATGTATGGTCCTGAAGTGTGCAGCTGACCTGGAAACGGCGTAATCGCCTGAAGGCCATGCACCTTCCCACCTCCCTCTCCTGATCGCGCACCCGCGCCCTGCCTTGGCGCCCCTCGCTTACCTGTTTGCAGGTGATCGACCTGGGCAGCTCTTGCTACTTGTCCGACCACCTGTCCTCGTATGTGCAGGTGAGCAGGCAGAGTCCTGGGATTTGGGGGGCTGAATAGGCCAGCTGCGGGGTCGTGCAATCGCCGCACAGCTGGGATGGTCCTGTGACACCCGCTGGATCACGCCAGTGGCTAGCAGCCAGTCACTTACCGCCCGCCTGCCCCCTCCCCCGCTCCTTCATCTGTTCAGTCGCGCTCTTACCGCGCTCCAGAGGTCATCCTGGGCCTGTCGTACGACCACAAGGTGGGCCTGCATTTCCGATTTGCATGCAGTGCAGCATCACGCCCGGCGGAGGGCGCAAGCAGCGCCGCTGCCCGCCTGCGCAGCGCAGCGCGCCTTATTTCTTTGCTTGCTACAGCATCATGGCCAACCCCACAAAACGGCTGCTCCTTCCCAACTGCCTGCAGATCGACCTGTGGTCTCTGGGCTGCATCCTGGCTGAGCTGGCCACCGGCCGCGTGCTGTTCCAGGTGGGCCTGCGCCTCACGCAGTGCACGCTGAGATACATGGTAGATGAAGACCACTCGCGGATGGGCTGCCCTCTGCGCGCAACACATACTGTAGCAGGCTTGTGGCAGACTTGGGCGCACCTTGCCAGACCATCCTAAAACCACCCTGCCAATCTGCCTTTATGTCTCCTGCAGAACGACAGCGTAGCCACGCTGCTGGCCCGGCTGGAAGGTATCCTGGGGCCGCTGCCCCGCTGGATGCTGCACCGAGGGCGCTACGCGCACAAGTACTTTTTGCGGGACGGCCGCATCTTTGAGAAGAGCCCGCACACGGTGCGCGGGTGCCTTGCAGCTATTGTGCTCGGTGGACTTGCGGGATGTGCGGGTCTTGCACATGGATGGCACCCCGCCTGACAGAAAGCCGCGCACTCTGCCCACCCCACCTGGTCTCCATCTCAGCTCATCCCCACTAGTTTCCAACCAGCTCCCACCCAACCCTCACCCTCACTCCTGACAGGGCCGCTACGAGTTCCTGCGGCCCAAGGCCACCAGCCTGGCGCGGCGCGTGCCCCAGGCAGACGAGGGCATGCTCTCCTTCCTCAAGTGAGCCCGGTGCTGTGACTTGAACAGTGCTCCTCACTGCGGCAGCATGGCTTTCAGTGTGTTCTGACCTGTTGATCTACTGAGGGAGCTGTCCTTCCTCAAGTGAGAGCTCAGCGGAGGCCCTGTTGCCCCACTGGGGAGCGGCCGGTGTGTCTCGCTGCTGCAGTCATGGCTTTGTGTGTCTCACTGCGGCAGCACCTCTGCTGAGCATGCTCTCCAAAATGTCTGCAGGGTGCCCGAAGTGCACGCTCTGCCCTCCTGCCTCCTCCACACCCACGCTCGACCCCACCTCTGCCCTGACCGCCGCCTGCTGCACATGCCCCCTGCCCCTGCTACCCTGCAGGTGCCTGCTGCAGCCGGACCCAACCAAGCGGCCCACAGCAGCTGAGGCGCTTCAACACCCCTGGATCCGGCAGGCCTATTATGCAGCATAGGAGCCAACCTGTAGTCCCCAGCAGCGGCCAGCCAGGCAGTCAAGACGTAATAATGCGCCTGATCCCCAACAGCTTTGATTGTGACCCGCTAGGCAGCCGGGCTTTTGCGCTTTCATTTCCACCTCCCTGCCCCGCTCCGTGCGCTCTGTGCCTGCTGCTTCCGCTGCCAGCGTGTATTTGCTCCCACTTCCCTGCTCCCCAGTCCGTTTTGGCATGTTGCAACATCGTTGGCGTATTGAGCGAGCAGAGGGCAATTGGGAGGGGAGCGAGCAGTGAACAGAACAATAGGGAGGGGAAGCACACAGCGCCAATGGGCGCTGAAGGGCAAAATTGCAGAGGAGCGGGGACTGCTGCAAAGACGGACACATAGGACGATGGAGGGAGGGCTGCAGAAGGGAGCTCCAGCGGGTGCAGACAGCTGTCGGCTCAAGGGAGCAGCGTATTGTTTCGGCTGCCACACAGGCACAGCATGCCTATTGCGTGCCACGGCAGATGGGCCGTGCTGCAGCAGGCAGCGGCTGTTGACACGGTGCTGGGCGGGCGCCGGGGTGCCTAGGTGCGGCACAGCTGAGCTAGTTGCTGCACAGCTCATTTAGCTGCTGCATGCAGGCGCTGCTTTAGTTGCCGCATGCGCTGCGTTAGCCGGCTCCAGTTTAGTTGGCGCGGGAGAGGTAGGAGTCGGAGCGTGTGTCCACCTTTATCCGCTCGCCCTGCTGGATGAAGAGCGGCACCTGGATGACGGCCCCCGTCTCCAGCTTGGCGGGCTTGGAGCCGCCAGACTGCGGGGGGATGGTTAGAGAGAGGAGGTGGAGCAAAATGAGACGGGAAGGGGCCTTGGAACAGAGGCGGCGGAGGTGAGCAGAGAGGTTGAGTTGGCGGGAAGCCACAGGGTGCCAGGGTTGGGCAACATCCGCTTGCATATTCGCAGTACGTCTGTAGATTCGCGTTTCACTAGCTTGTTGCCGCGCTACAGTGCTGTGCTCCACGGCTGTTACCCAATTTCCTGCACACACTCACCCAATTTCCTGCACGCACTTTCACCCACTTCCCTGCACATACTCACCGCAGTGTTGCCCTTGACTCCGGGGTCGGTCTCCACCACCTCCAGCTCCACGGTGTTGGGCGGCTCCACGCTGATCACCTGTGGAGGCGAAGGCAGACAGAGAGCGACAAGGAATAAAGCACAAGCAGAGCAGGCAGAAGCGGAAGGTGTGTTGGGCGGCTCCACGCTGATCACCTGTTGAAGTGGAGGAGGAGGAGAAAAGGGAAGGGCACCCATGCTGATCATGACGCAAGAGCACAACCCCTGTATACCCTCATAAAGCATGGACGATGGGAGTGAGTTTTGTGTGCAGGGTTCGATGACAGTTCTTGGCCAGCTCCACCGTGGCATCGGCCCCTTGCACAACAAGTCACCAGCCAGCGCACCTTGCCGTTCCACAGCAGCACGCCCACAGTCATGCCCTCCTTCATGTACCTGCCCAGCGTGAGGAGGGAGGACACAGTCAGGAACAGCTGAACCCACAGAAATGGAAAGAGGCGTGGTCGAAACACAGCCGCAGCTGCGTTCTTGCACGCTCCTGGCACAACACACCAGCAGCAGCGGCGGCAGCCAGACATGGCGGCAGCGACAGCACAGCAGAGCAGCTGTAGCCGGGCGCAGCGGCAGGACGGCAGAGCAAGGCAGCCAGCGGGCAGAACAAGGCAGCCAGCGATAGCCAGGCAGAACAAAGGAGCCAACAGCATCCCCTCTCACTTGGCCCAGTCCTCATCACGGGGCACCCGCGTCTCCTCGTACGTGGTCATGTCCATGAACACGTACTGGGCGCAGGACAAACGAAACAGCACAGCGGTCGCAAGGCTTGAACATGCAATGTTGCACAGCCGGCAGCGCATGCTCTGCTTTTGCATCTGCCCCTCACTGTCGATGCAAGTGCGACACACAACTTGTCGCTCCACTGCACCCGCCTGGCCATACGGCAGCATGCATCACTCATGGCCTCACCTCGTCGCCCTCCGCGTACGTGAACTGAGTCTCCTTCTTCTCCACATTGGCCAGGTCAACAGTCTCGCCCGCACGCCACGTCTTCTCAACCTGCAGGTGAGCCGAAATTCGTTGTTCATGCTGCAAATCGCTTGGCCGGTTGCGTGGAGAAACGGACTGGATTGGCACACCACACGCCCGTGCACACCCAGCCAGTCCTCCCAAGCCCTTCATCAGCTGCACGTCACTTCTCGGCGGGCAGGCAGCCAGGCAATGCCACGGCAAAGCCAGCCAGCCAGGCGCACCGTGTTGTTGGTGATGAAGTTCTTCAGCTTGCTGCGCACGAATGCGGCGCCCTTGCCGGGCTTGACGTGCAGGAACTCTGGGGCAACGGAGATTGGGGCGGGGCAAGACAGGGCAGAGAAGCCAGGGTGAACAAGGCAAACAGCTCAAAAGTGCGGGGAAGTGCAGGCGGGGCAGCAACACGGCAGCAGCGGCTGCATCCGATACGCAGCTGCAGCCACTACAGTCCGATGGCAGCAGCTGGCACAATTGGCTGCACCCGGGCTGCCCACCCTGCCTGACCACAAGTGCGCAAGCGCTCGCCTGTGCCTGTCAAACAAACACAACACAAGCAGCAGCAGCAGCAGCAGTGGGGACGCACCCACGACCTTGTAGGGCGCGCCATCAAACTCAATGGTCATGCCCGTCTTGAAGTCGTTGGAGGACACCTGGGCGGCGCGCACCACCAGGCCCACGCGCCGCGCGCTCAGCCGCTGCAGCAGCAGGGGCAGAAGGGGGCGGCGCTCGGGCGGCAGCGGCGGCGGCAGTGGCGGCACCGCCACCAGGGCGCAGCGCCCACAAGCGGCGCTCGGCGCATCGTCTCGCACAACTTTTGGGCAGGCCAATGCTCGGTCGCTCAGGCGCACCTGTGGCCGCGCCGCGCCAAAGCTGGCCTGGACTGCCACCTTGCTGCTGAGGGCCCTGCAAGCGTGGAATTGGGTGTGGAGGACTGCCGATGTTAGCGATGGGGCCCCGCCAGGCCGGCGCTGCGGTGCCCGGCGCTCGGCCGCCCCCAAGCTCACTGCATAGTGGCGCTGCCTCTCCTCGACGCTCCACAAGCAACGATGACGCCACACAGACTCGGGAAAGAGGGCATGCAAGTGAGATCGTCCGCCAAAGCACGTGGGCCTGGTAGAAAGTCGGCTGCGCATTCGGTGCCGCAGCCCCGTCGCGATGCCTGAGCACACCCTCGAGTCAGATTACAAGTTAATAAGGCTGGAAAAGGCCGTAATCAGTATTCATTGCATCTCAGCCGCGGCAGCACAGTGACGCCGCCGCGGCACCGGCCCAAGCTGTCGCCGCGTGCGGGGCCGCAATGCCGGCCCGCCGCTCGCGCCAGCCGGGACCGGGTTGAGGACTTGGGCTGCCGCCCGTGTGCAGCTGCTGCTTAGTGGCAGCTGCAGGGTCACGCGTCGGTGACGCAGCCCATGGAGGCGGGGGCCACGTTCTTGATGTACTTGTACAGGGTGCCGCTGGTGGCCTTGAGCGGCGGCGCCGTCCAGGCGGCACGCCTGTGGGGCGGGCAGAGGCAGGTGGGTGTCACATTAGTCGTGCGGCATTGCAGCCAAACCGTAGGCCGGCAAGAGGGACTTGTGTAAGTGGCGGACCAACCAAATGGTGGCCAGGCTAGCGAGACCAAACAGAAACGAGGCCTGCTATCGTGGCCACGGAGCACCCCCAACGGTTCAGCCCAGGCGGGAAATGCGCACCTGCGCTGCAGCTCCGCGTCGTCGACGTTCAGGATGTCCATCGACCGCGTCTCCGCGTCTATCCGGATGGTGTCGCCATTCTGCAGTGAGCGGCGAAAAATGGGGAACAGTAGGTGCAGAGGAGGGCGCGGCCGGGGCTCAGTGGGAAGACGGCTGCTACACTGCGGCATTCGGGACACAGTCTCGCTCTGGTGCATTGGATGTAGGAAGGGCAAACACCGGGCAAACAAACAAAGGTCTCAATCACCACCCTGCCCTGCCTGGCGGCCGGCCCAGCGGCAGCACCCAACGGGCCTCAGTTAAGAAATCAAGCGCCGCACCTGCACCAGGGCGATGGGGCCACCCTCCTGCGCCTCGGGGCACACGTGGCCGATCACAAAGCCGTGGGAACCGCCGCTGCACAGCGACAACAAAGGTTGATTAGGGCGAGCCGTCAGCAAACCAGCGGTGACGTGTGTGCCATGCTTTGTGCAGGGGGTCGGTGCTGCGGGCACGGAGCATGGCAATCTACTGCCAACCCATGCTCTCCAACAGTGCGCACCTGAAGCGTCCGTCAGTGATGAGCGCGCACTCCTTGCCCAGGCCGGCACCCATGATGGCTGAGGTGGGGGTCAGCATCTCGGGCATGCCGGGGCCGCCCTTGGGCCCCTCGTACCGAATCACAACCACGGAGCCCTGTTGAGTGGGGGGAGGGACGGGACGGAGGGGAGTTTGTGCAGAGGTCGGGTGTTGGGAGCTTGCTCAGGAAACAAGCGCATCATGCGAGCCACCCAAAGAAGGTTTTCATCACACATTTCACCGCGCCTGCCTGCTCGCCCTGTGGGCCCATGCGCCCACGGCTGCCGGCCTCATGTGCGCTCACCCTGAACTGCTGCTGGTCCTGCTCCAGTGCGTGCAGCATGTCCTCCTCGCAGTCGAAGCACAGCGCCTTGCCCTCAAACACCAGCCCCTCCTTGCCCGTGATCTTGCCCACTGCGCAGGGTTTGAGCGGATGGATTGATCATAGTTGAGATGCGATGCCAGCTCAGAGCCCAATTGGCAGCTGATGGGCAGGCATGGCGGGGAAGCCAGCAAGCACGCAGCCTCGAGCACCCTGCACTCTGGGACGACACGTTGCTTGAACCACCAGGAGCATCAAGGTCATGAGAATATCAGGCTAACCTCCAACCAGCCCCACGCACCGGCTCCCTGGGGCGACAGGTTGCCGTACAGGATCTGCAGGTGGCCGCTCGACTTGATGGGCGTCTCCAGCGGCAGGATGACCTGGGGCAGGAGGGGGAGGGGCATGGGCGAGTGAAACGGGTGGGATGGATGGGAGGCATGGGAGGGGCGGGAAGCATGGGTGGGAACGAGAGAGGCACCACGTGCAGATAAGCTGCCCCCTCCACACCCAGCTCTTCAAACGAAACGGCGTCAGCCGCAGCCTGACTGGCACAGGCGCGGCAGGCAGAGCAGCAACATTGCTGGCTGCCGCTAGGAGCCAGGCAGGGTTGTTGATTGGCCGCTCACCTGCTGGCCCTCCTTGAGGCCGGGGCAGGTCGCCAGGTTCTCCGCGAGCGTCTTGCCTGCAAAAAGAAACAGACGGCAGCGCACATGATGAGCCAAACTGCCTGAGGTCGGTCTGCTTTCAGGTTTCGGCATGCACGCCCACCATAGAGCATGTGGCCCCGCCTTCCCCGCCCAGCACGCCACACTGCCGCGCATGGCACAGTGCAGCACAGTGCAGCTACGACTGCCCTGTCGCACCGGTGACGGTGAGGCAGGAGCCGTCGATCAGGTTGCGCTCCAGCAGGTACTTGAGCACGGCGGGGGTGCCACCAATCTGCGCAGCAGACGTGGGCAGAGGGATTAGGGTTTGCATGGGGGCTGGGAGATTCCACAGCCCGCCGCGCATCTTCCATGCCCTTTATTTCAACTGGCTCACTGTGCATGCCACTCAGCGGTCCGCACATTGGGTGAGTATAATAAAGACCCACCTTGGGCACGTCCTCCATCACGTACTTGCCAGTCCACTCACAGTGCTTAATTGCCACACTAAAAAAGTACGTGCAATAAAGACCCACCTTGTGCACGTCCTCCATCACGTACTTGCCGCTGGGCTTGAGGTCGGCGATGAAGGGCACGCGGTCGCTCACGCGCTGGAAGTCGTCCAGGGTGAGGTCCAGGCCGCAGGAGCGAGCCATGGCAATCAGGTGCAGCACTGCGGTGAGAGGCGGGCGCGGGGCGGGCAACAGGCAGTGACGGGTCAAGCAAGGGGGCGGCGGAACACGCAACCTGTGCATACCTGCCCATCAGCAGTTCCCTTGCGCCTGGCGCATACCCCTTTGTGGCCCTGACGGAGGATACAGATGCCTGCAGACACGCCAGCCACCACCCAGCCACTCCAGCCCCTCGGCAGCAGCACAACCAGCTGCTGCCCTCAGCAGCACCACCCTGCCTTCAGCAGCACTACCACCACCAGAGCCGCCAGTTGCCATGACGATGCCACTGCATCCCAGCAGCAGCCACCCCAAGAGCTCATCATAAAGCAACCCCATCAGCTGCCCCCACCCGCGTTTGTGGAGCCGCCGGTGGCCATGACGATGACCATGGCGTTCTCAAAGGCAGCGCGCGTCATGATGTCGCGCGGCTTGATGTCCTTCTTCAGCAGCTCCAGCACGTACCTGGGCAGTAGGGAGATGGCAGGCAACAGTGTGATTGCACTGCAGGCAGCCAAACCAGCAAACAGCAGCATTGTGTCCTACCGCAGGTTCACCAGGCATCTGGAGAATGTGCACTCGCCACATGCCGTTCTGTCCCTCTGTGTGCATGGACCTGTTCCTCCATTCATCCTGACTGATACTGAGCCGCCAGGCCTCACCTGCCCGCCAGGCGGCACTCCACGCGCTTCAGCGGGTCCTCCGCCGGCGTGCTGCTGCTGTAGGGCAGCGACATGCCCAGCGTCTCAATGGCCGTGGCCATGGTGTTGGCGGTGTACATGCCGCCGCATGCGCCTGCGACATTTGGGATCAGGAGCAGCGGGTGAGGCACAGTAGCTGCTTGCGCGGCAGAGCCGCACACTCGCTGTACACCGGCGCCTGCACCACATCAACTACGCAAAGACACACGCGTCCACGCCGCTCAGCAGCCCGTGCAGCCCAAGCGGCGCCACCACGCACTGCGGGTGCCGGCCGCACGCACCAGGGCCGGGGCACGAGTTGCGCACAATGTCGCAGCGCTCGTCCTCGTTGATGAGGCCGGCGGTGAAGCCGCCGTACGACTGGAAAGCGGACACAATGTCCAGAGTGTCGTTCGAGCCCATCTTGGAGTAGCCAGGCTTGATGGTGCCTGCGAGGGGAGCATGCATGAGGTGTGAGGGTGGCGCGGTGCTTGGCTGTGCAGCCGGCGGGCCACTCTGCCCGGCCATTCCTCCAAAGCTTCTCTGCGCTGCCGCCAGCTGTGAGACCGCCGCCCAGCCGCCGGGGGGCAGCCAGCAGCTTGGCCCTCGGTCTGTCCATCCGACCAGCAGGAAGTATGCATACCAATCCGCTGCAGTTCGTGACCTATCACTGCTGCTTAGCGCTGCTACCAGCCACAGCCTGCTGGGCTGCTGCCTTCCCTGCCCAGCCCGCCGCACCTCCGTAGATCATGAGGGAGGGGCGGTTGAGGCGGGCCATGGCCATGATCGTGCCCGGCATGTTCTTGTCGCAGCCGGGCAGCGAGATGTTGGCGTCGTACCACTGCGCGCTCATCACCGTCTCAATGGAGTCTGGGGAAGAGATTGGAAAGTGGGCACCAGAAGGAAACATGTGAGGCAGGGCAAGTGAGTGGATGTTGGCGTCGTACCAACGAGTGCTCAATACCGTCTCGATGGAGTCTGGGAGGGGGAAAGTGATGCACATGAAGGGTAAGCAGAAGCAAGGCTTACAGGCGTGCTCGCAGCACCGTGCGGCAGCAGCAGCACCCGCAGCAGTACAATTTGTGGCACTGAGCTCTCCCCACCGCGTGGCTATGTTTGGCAGCAGCCGCAGCCAACAGACAGCGACACCTGCCGGCACGTAATGCGCACCAGCACAACGCAGCAGCAACAGGCGCATCATGGTAAGCAGCAGCAGCAGCAGCAGCTGATCCACAGCAGCAGAGGGCTGATCACAGCCGCGCACCGGCGATGATGTCGCGGGACTGCAGCGAGAAGCTCATGCCGTCAGTGCCCATGGAGATGCCGTCGCTGCAGGCAAGAGGCGAGGCGCACAGTTTGGCAGCTGGATCCAGGTGCACAGAGCGGGCAGGCGGCGCAGGTGGGACGGTGTCGACCACAGCACAGGAGCTGGCTGCAGGTTGCGACCGAACTGCAGCTGCCAACACCAGCTCAGCAGTGCACACATCCATCCATTGACATGTTACGCAGCAGCCCAGCACCCGCAAAAGCCTGCATCAGCGGCTGCCTTGCCGCGCACCTGACGCCGATGGTGTTGAAGCGAAGGCCCACGAGGCCGGCCTCGGCCACGCCCGCCTTCACCTCCGCCGCCAGGTCGTTCAGGTGCATGTTGCAGGGGTTGCCCTCCCACCACACGCTGCTGATGCCCACCTGCGTCAAGTGCATGAGGTGCGACGGTGCAGGGCCGGTGGGCAGCAAGGCAAGGTGTGACGGGCAGGCGCCGGGGCGGCACCGGCAGCTGGCGGCTGGCGGCGGCAGCGGCAGGCGGTGGGCAGCATTGGAGACGGCAGTGCCTTCGATCTCGAGGCATCGACGACATCAGGTGGGCAATGCGGGAGGGCTTGCGAACGGGGGCAGCCTCACCACCACAAGCTGCCAGCCCCGCATGCGGCCCAAACCCGCCCTCCGCGCGCCTGGGGCTTGTTCATGTCCTCCTCCACCAGGCCAGTGGCGTACAGCATCGCCTGGGAGGCGCCCTGGCTCTTGGGCTGGGTGATGTGCCCGCTGTACTTGTTGAGGCCCGCCGGGACCTCGGTCTTGAAGCCCTTGCTGCCCTCCTCCAGCACCTCCTTCACGGGGGCCGCCGCGCAGGCGGGGGCCAGAGCCCTGCGGCTCGGCCGCCGCTGCTGCTGGGCCACCAGGCCCTGGAGGCCCTTGCTCGCGCTGAGGCCCTGCATGGCTGCTGTGGGAAGGGGCGCGATGGGCCGATGGCTGCGAAAAGAGCCATGCATGGGCGGCGCCCGCCAGCCGGGCGGCGGCGGAGCAGAAGAGCAGCTGGCAGGACAGCAGCAGCTGCACAGCACGCCCCGATTGCAGCCAATCGCGTGGCCATCTGCCCAAATCTTTGGCCCTCTGCATCGTCGGTTTGACCGCCCCCGTCCAAGGCCCTTCGTTGGACCGGTCTCCTCGGAGCTCCTCGCCGTCCCCGCATCACAGGCAGTCCCGCCTCTATGGCAAGGCGCGGCAGCGACGACGGCAGCGCCAGCGCCTTCTCGCTGCCCGGCTCCAGCCGCGCTGAAGTCAGCAAACGTCGCGGCGGCGGCGGCGGTCATGCCAGCCAGGATGCCCTGCTAGCCCTGCGCGACGAGTGCCAGCAGGTGAAGGTGTTGCCCTTGGTTTATCGATGCATCCACAACTGCACTCACTCACTCACATGCTTGCCTTGCCTTGCCTCGGCGCAGGCCAAGATGCGGGAGCGGGCCGCGGAAGACAAGATGCGCCAGTGCGTTTACTTCTTTGTTGCATCCGCTCTGTCTGCTTGCTTTATGGGAGCTGTCGCGCTGGTCAGCCCGGACCTGCGTGCTTCGAGGTTGGTACGCAAATGACCCACAACCAGCCAGAAGCCCCACACACCGCCCGCTGCCGCTGCTCCTCAGGCTGGCGGCACAGCTGATGCGCACTGAAGAGGCGGCCAAGCGCATCCTCACCCGCACCGACCCCTCAGCGCGGTGAGCGAGGGGGAGTGAAGGTTCTGGTGTAGCCACCCCTGTGCCAGGATGCAGCATCAGGGGTGCAGGCCAGGGCCGCAGCCGGTTGGCCGCCATGCCATCCCTTTGTCCCTTCCCTCTCGCATGTCCACCTTCCAGCCCTGACGCGTTACGCCTTCCCCTCCTTGTGCCCACAGCGGCGGCTGTGCGCAGCGGCTGCTGGATGCGGAGAGGGAGGTGGCGCGCTTGAAGGCTGAGCTGGCAGAGGCGGAGGCGCAGCTGGCTGTGTGAGCCATTGGGGATGGTTGTGAGTTGTGACGCATTTGTTGTGAATACAACTGGGCATGTATGAAGCAGGCATGTTGTTACAGTGATTGGAGCGGGGTAGTCCCGTATGTGTAGCACAACTCACTGCCTCCCTGACATGCAACCCCGCCGCCGACCGCAGCGCCAAGCGGCAGGCGGGCGATTACAAGCGCCAGGGCGCCGAGGCCAAGAAGCGGCTGGAAGCGGCTCTGGCCGACCAGCGGCGCCTAGCGCTGCAGCTGGGGCGCAGCGGCGGCAGCGGCGCCGGCCGCTCCCTGGCTACCTTGTCTGCCAACACGCTGAATGTGGCGGCAGCGGGAGGCGCCAGCCCCGCTTCTGGCACCAAGCCGCCCCGCCCGGGGGCAGCAGGAGGCGAGGCAGATGAGACTGTACTTGCCAGGGACAGCGCAGGCCAAGCAGAGGCGGAGGCGGAGGCCGCAGCCGCTGCTCGACGGTTTGCGGAGCAGCAGGAGCAGCTGGTGGCAGCTCGGGAGCGCAGCGGGTCACTTGAGCAGCAGCTGCAGCAGCGAGACCTGCTGCTAGAGCGGCAGGCCCAGGAGCTGGCCAGCCTGCGAGCACAGCTGGCTGCCGCCAGCCGCCCCGGCAATGCCGATGCAGCCCGCTGGCCGGCGGGCGGTGCAGCTTTGCAGGTTGCAGCTGGTGGATCAGCGGCGGCAGGCATGCAGCAGCGAGGGCGCACCAGCTCAGATGGCAGCGAGGGCGGCGAGGCCTGGCTGCGCCTCAAATACCTGAAGGCTAAGAGCGCTCTGGACAGCGTTGTTGCCAGCAACACTCGGCTGCTGCGCGAGCTGGAGGCGGCCCATGCACAGCTGCGCGGCCTGCAAGCGCAGCAGGGGCAGCAGGGGCAGCAGGCGCAGCAGGCGCAGCAGGCGCAGCAGGCGCAGCAGGCGCAGCAGCGAGGGCAAGGCGGCCAGCTGTGCGCAGCATCAGCTCAGCTGGCAGGCGGCAACCCGGACGAGCAGGGCATTGCCGCCAGCTTGGGCCAGAGTGGCATTGCAAGCGCCGGCAGTGCAGCCACCCCGCTGCTGAGGCAGCAGCTTGCGGCATCCAACCACAGAGCGGAACGGCTGCAGATCGAAATGGACGCAGCTGTGGCCAAGCTGGCCATTTACCAGGCATACAGCCTGCGGGGCCAGCAGCCCAGCCAGCAGCCCAGCCAACAGCCCACTGAGTGGCAGGATGCGGCAGCTCAGCGGTCGGTCAGGGCGGAGCGCGTCACAACCTGGCTGCGAGGAGCGGCAGCTGACGGACCTTCAGTGGGCAGCGAGGCTGTTGGCATTGCGCTGCCGACCACGGCTGCGGGAACCCTGCAGCAAGAGGCGGCCCCGCAGCCTGAGGCAGCACTGCGGGCGGCAGAGGAGTGCTCGGATGGCTCAGGTGGGCACCTCGCCGACGGGCTGCATCTGGCAGATGCCACTCCCTGGGCTGTCTGAGTTGTCGCAGTGCAGTGCTTGGGCTACACATGCACCGCCATAGTTCGAGCGTGTTTACCCATCTGTGCAGGCCTGGCTGCCCACCAGAACCTTGTCGAGCTGCACCTGTTTGCCGCTGAGCTGGCGGCCAACGCGCCGCTGGGCCCGCTGGGGCTCACCTTCTGCACAGTCGACTTCTGGACCTGCGACACAAAGATGAGCGCGCTGGCTGAAGGTGCGCTTGCGGTGCCGTCATGAATCAGTGCTGCTTTGGATGGGGCATCTCCATGCATGCGCCCGGCGCACATGGGCTGCCCGTCCAGCTCCCACGAAACCTGTTAAGGCCTGGTAAAGAGACTCCATTGCCTTGCATGGCGCAGGCCGCAACCCTCTGTTCAACACCACGCTTCAGTTCATTGTGGGCATGACAGCCGGGCTGATGGAGCACCTGGGCACTGGCTGCGGTAAGCCCTCCACCCTGCGCTGCCCATGTGTTGGAGCGCATGTGCCCAGTTGCTTGATGCAGTGCAGCTGGCACAGCTGTGTCCCGACCCGCTACTAGATACCGCTGTGCAGTCTGGGTGCGGTGCACGCCCGCCGCCTGCACATCAGCTGCCGCACACATGTTTTCTTCCCTCCTCATGTGCCCCAGCTCGAGTGGAGCTGCATGCATGCCGCAGCAGGGCTGGCGGCAGCCCTGCTGACTACGATACCGTTGCCTCAGCAGACATCCCGCTGGCCAGCCTGGTGTCAGGTGGGCAGCAGTTGTGAAGAGGCCAGCGCCCACGGTGGCTAGTGGTTGTAAAGATTGTAAAGAGGTGGTTGCTGCCAGCAGATTCAGGTGGAATGCCTTGCATTTCCACACGCATTGTTCTCTTCACCTTGACCGCAGGCGAGGCGCGGCCGGCAGCTTACCAGCAGGCCACCCTGCTGCGCCCAGATGGCACTCCCTGCGGGACCCTGCAGTTCGCGCTGGCTGCGTTCAAAGCCATGCGCTGCCACCCAGCAGCAGGGCTGCTGGTTGCCTCTTCGCAGGCAGCTGCTCCTCGCAATGTGCAGGCACAGCACCGAGCAGGCCAGGGGCAGCTGCAGCCGCCCCCATTGCGCCCGCGGCTGCTGGTGGACGTTGTGGGGTGCAAGGACCTGCGCTGTAGCAGCAAGACAGCCCGAGAGCTGCAGCCATATGTGGCACTCATGCTGCCCCAGCCTGACGGCCGGCCGCCGATGCTGTTTGAGAGCCGCCCAGCCGCCGGCAGCAGCCCCGCGTTTGGCCAACAGGCAGTGTTCAGTGTCACAGCTGGGGTGGCAGCTGGGCAGCTTGAGGCGGTGGTGTTTGATGCAGCAGCTGGGGCAGATGCGCAGCAGAGCATGATCGGTGTGGCACGCATTGCAGTGCCGCCGGCGGGGAGCCGGGCTGCCGGTGGTGCCACCCAGCTGCACCCGCTGCTGCACCCCACGGCTGGGAGGCATGCTGGAGTGCTGGAGGTTGGGTTGCGCTGGGGCTGAGGGCAGCGGCTGAGCAGCTATTTACACCCTGTGGGCAGCAACATGTAAGCACGAGCACGCAAGGCAGCATGCACAGGCAGGGAATTGGTGCGGGGCGGAGGTGCTGCTGCAGCAGGCGATTGAACAAAACACCGCTGCCCGTGTATCAAGTGCAACCGATTTACAAGCTTACACTCAACATTGGTGCTCTTCAGGCTGTAAGACAGCAAGAAACTAAGTACAAAAGAGGCGTGATGCAATGTACTTCACAACGGCAGCTGACCAGCAACAGGTGCGGCATCAGCCAGCGTCGGGAGCTGTGCACAATGGCAAACAGCAACTTGATGTGGTATATTAATGGCACAATAATGGCATTGGAGGCCGGGGTGAGCTGGCACACCAAGCCAACAACAGGAAAAGTCATTTTATGCTGGCCGCGGTTCAGAGGTAGGCACACATGTGCCCAGCAGCGGCGCCGCTGCAGCGCTACAGGCCCTTGTTGCCGCTCCTTCAGGTTGCCAGCAGGTGCAGTGAGCAGTCATGGCCTGCCCTGCGGTTGGGGATCCCAGGGTATCCAGCCATTGAACCAGGTCACGCAGCGGCAGCAGCAGCAGCAGCGCAGGGCACAAGGCGCAAGTGCATGGATGCATGGTGCGCCGTGCTCTCCGGCGTGCAAAACAGACAGGTTGCCCTGCACCATGCCGCCCTCACTACACATCAGCCACAGCCGGCGGCGCACCTTGCATCCATGCAGTTGGCGCCTGCCAGGCCCGCTATGGCAGGCCCTCAGCCGCTCCGCTGGACAGGCTGCGCAGCTGGCGCTTGGAACGGCGCGACTCTTCCACCCGCGCTGCAGCCTCCTGCACCACCGCCGACCCAGGCGCAGCACGCTGTGCTGCTTCCAGGGACTCAAAGGCCTTGCGCCATGCCGCGCTGGCACGCAGCCACTCGGCGCCCGCTGCCTCCAGCGAAGACGCCGGCTGATTAGCTGCAGCCGCATATGCAGCATCCCCTGCTGCCTCGTGCCCCACAGCGGCGCCGGCAAACACGACTGCCGCGGCCGCCGCCGCCTCTGCTGCAGCTGTGCGTGCCTCGCTGGACGCCGGCAGCGTGCTATCTGCCACTGGAGGCCATGCAGCGGGCTAGAGAGGCGAGTGGGGGGGCCGCCGGCGCCGGCGGCGGCGCTGGCGCCTGTGGCGGCTGCTGCGCCGTCTTGCGCGCCCGTGCCCGAGCGTCGTGGCGCTCCACTGCGGCCCAGTAGGCATCCGATTCTGCCCAGTAGCGATCCACCAGCCTCATGGCCTCACTGACCGATCTACCCACAAGCTTGGGGACAATTGGTTCCGGGGGCAGCTCGTCCTCGTCGTCGCTGCCGCCGCTGCCGCCGGCTGGGCAAGCCGGCAGCCTGCGCGCGCACCGTCGCCCCTGTGCCGCCAGCTGCGGGGCCACGTGGGGCTGGTGCCGGCGCTGTGGCGCGGGCCCGGCTCGGGAGGCGCGCAGCAGCGCCGTCGAGCGCCCCGAAATCCACGAATTTCCGAAGAAGTTGCTCCGAGCTGCGCTCAAGCGCTCAGAGAAAGGAATGCGTGGGTGCGGAGCGTGGGGGCAGGCCTGAAGGTCAAGCTGAACCCTAGAGCGCTTCGGGCGCAGCATGCTTTGAATGTTGCAGCTGATGCAGCAAGAGGGCTGTTGCAGAGCAGAGCATTATTGGCTTGGCACGCATTGCGGTGCAGCCGGTGGCGCCACCCAGCTACACCCGCTGCTGCACCCCACGACTGGGCGGCATGCTGGAGCGCTGGAGGTTGGGTTGCGCTGGGGCTGAGGGCAGCGGCTGAGCAGCTATTTACACCCTGTGGGCAGCAACATGTAAGCAAGGGCACGCAAGGCAGTATGCACAGGCAGGCTGCAGCAGCACGCAAGGCAGGTTGGGAAGTGTTGTTTGCAGCACGCCAGCTCGCGCTGCCGTGCCCTCCCGCCTGCGGTAAATCAAGCCTAAGCTGAGCCGCGTGCCCCTCCAGCCCAGCCTAGAGTGCCCTGACCCTTTTCCTACAATTGTCAAGTGGGCGTGAGGGCAGGAGGCCACAGCTCCTGCTGCACGCAGCATGCAAGCCAAGCCTCAGCCCAGGGGCACTGCAGCAGCAGCATCACCTTTAAAAGTGGAGCACTACCTGTCAGCGCCCACAGCCCTGCTCCAGCCAGCTCCCGCCCTGCGCCAGCCCAGTGTTTTCACGCTCCCGCCGCTCCTAGTGCGCCTTTGCCGCAACCGCCATGCCGACGCTGGTGCACCAGCCAGCCAGTGTTGCCACGCCTGCTGCGCCTCTTCCTCTCCCTCCAGTCTGACTTGGCAGTGTCCAATCCAGTCCACAGGGATGGCAGCAGGTGGCAGCGGCGCCCAATCCAATCCAACGGCCACACGCGCTCCGAGGCGCCACAAAGCTCCCGCCACGCCATGCCCCTCCATGCCCCTCCATGCAGCCCGCAGCGCCAATCCAACGGCAGGGCGCCCCGGGGTCTGCAGGCAGCAGCCAGGCTGGAGGGGCTTGCTTGCTGGCGCGGGCAGCAGGCGGGCGGGCAGGCAGGCAGGCAGGCAGGCAGGCAGAGTGCAGGCAAGCACTGTGGTAGGCAGGCAGGGGTGAGCTAAGTCAACAAGAAAGCAGGGCGGGGACATGGTATGCACAGGAAAAGGATGGGGGAGGCAGGGGCGCTCCGCACGTGCGCCCGAGGCCGTCAATCTCCGGCGGCAGCACCCAACTCCACTGCTGCCGCCGCTGGGTCATCAGGGTCGATTCGGTGTCATTTGCCGCGCGTCCAAGCCGCTTCGCCGTGTGTACGGCGAGCAGCTGCCGCTTAGGCGTCGCCCTCAGCCGCGGGAGGCGGGGAGGCGGACTTGCGGGGGCTCTTGGAGCGGGCGGGGGAGCGAGAGCGGGACCTGCAATGGACGTGAGGGCAGTAGTGAGGGGACGGTGAGGGTAAGGTGAGGGGTGGTGGCCTGGAGCTTTGCTGCAGAGTGACAGCTGAACCGCTGCCGCCTGCAGTGGCTACACAACGCTTGCCAGGCAGCGGCGCTAAGGGCGGCTTGCTTACGACTGCACGCCCCATGGGCAGCAGCTGAGCTGGAGCACGCACACCAGCAGCGTACGCCCAAACGACCAGCCAGCCAAGGAAAGCCTGCCATCCCACACTGCTCTGCTCACCGGCTGCGGCTGCGAGCGGGGCTGCGGCTGCGGCTGCGGTCGCTACGGGCGGGGGAGCGGGAGCGGGAGCGCGGGGACCGGCTGCGGCTCCTGCACACGGGAGGACATGTGTTTGCGAGTATGCGAGGGTTGGTACGGGGGCACGGAAGGGCCACAGAAGGGAGAGCAAGCCAGCACGCCCAAGGGAGCAGCCCGCACAGCAGCTGTACATGAGTTCGCCAGCCGCTGCATGCCACTAACTGCATGTGAGCTGCGTGACGTGAGCTGCATGATTGACCATGCGTGCATTACGCGTGCAGGGCCCCACCTGCTCCGGCTGCGGCTCCGGGAGCGCCGGTCGCGGCTCCGAGACCTGCTGCGGGAGCGGGAGCGGCTGCGGCTCCTGCAGAGGGAGAGAAGAAGTTGGAGGAAAGATGAAACACAGTTGGCAGGATGCACCAAGGGCGGGTAGCAGAGCCGCAACAGATCATTGCGCGGCAGCCGGCACGCCGCGCTGGCAAGCGTGACTGGACCTGCACAACACACGTCACATCACCTAGCGGCTGTATCGCACCTGCTCCTGCTGCGCCGGCGGTCGCCACCGTAGCCACCGCCGCCATAGCCGCCGCCTGCGGCAGCAGCACAGCGGTGTAGATTGCAACTCGTCAGGGGGCGAAGGGCGTACTGCGGGCTGCGGCTGCCACACAAAGGGTGAGCTGAGCTGCCAAGCCGCAGAGCAAGTCGGCGCAAGACACGCATGCTGCAAATTATTAGCGCACCTCCGCGGCCGCCATCGCGGTCCTCCACCAGGCGCACATAGGCGCGGTCAAAGGGGTTGCGGAACTCGGTGTCGTCCAGCTTGCTGCAGGAGGACAAGACAAGTTGGTCAGGCATGGAGCGCCGGAGTTGGTTGGAATGGGTGAGCAGACACATTGGCCAGCGCAGCAGCAGGCTTGCAGGTGTCGCCGGCCGCCCTTGCTGACCAATCGCTGCGCAAGCAGGCTAAAACTCCAACAAGCCAGGGCCTCACCGGATCGTGCGGTCCATGTCGTCGCCCGTCTCAAACTCCACCACACCCACCACGCCTGCATTCACAAAGACCCAGGGAGGAATGCAGCTTGACTGTTGTACAGCCGTGTTGCATCCAAAGGCTGCTGCAAGCATCAATGATGCTACTGCCCAGGTGGCAGGTGGCACCGTGAGGCACTGGTGCAATGCGAGCACAGGGCCACGGAGCGCCATGCACCATGCCAAGCACATCCCCCTTTCCTCCAGGCTCGCGCACCGTCGCGGTCGCGGAACACGTTTGTGTAGGCGGGCTTGCAGACCTGGCGAATGAAGTCCTGCAATGGCAGCAATTGAAGCACAAGGCGGAGAGGGGCGGTGGGCATTTCAAGCAGGCAGCGCATCGGCTATGGCGGCAGCAGCCCAAACCAGCAGGCCAAACCACACACGGCCCAGTGCGCACCTTCACCTGCTTGCCAGCAAGCCCTTCTGCCTCCCCCCAACAGCCTCTGCAATGCCCACCCACGCCAACCAACCCGCCCAGGCAATCATCCCAACCAGCCCAGCGCCCGCACCTTGACGTCCTGCCACGAGGCGCTCATGGGCAGGCCCTTGACCAGGATGCGGAAGCCGGTCTGGCGGGGGCGGAAGCCCGGGGGCGGCGCGCCGCCAAAGCCACCGCGCCCGCCGTCGCGCCCGCCGTCGCGCCCGCCGCGCCCCATGCTGCCCTTGGCCAGCTCGACGCGCAGGCGGTTGCCGTAAAAGTCGTAGCCGTCGCGGCCGCGCACAGCGTCCTCGGCGTCGCTGCGGGGCGGGCAAAGCGTGGGGCGGGCAGGGAACGGCAGTGGAGCGGCAGGCAGGTTTCTGTTGCGGGCCGGGCACCTGGGGCATGGCATGCTGCATGCAAAAGGGTCCACAGCGATATACGAGCTGCACTTATGCGGCTGCACGCTAAGAAGCCCGAAAAGCCCGAACTGCAGGCTGCCAGGCGGTGCTTTGCTGCGCAGCGGCCACAGTTGCTGGCACCTCCAGTTCAGCCTCACCGAGGGTCGCTGCAAAATAAAGAAGGGATGGGATGGATATGTGTCAAGAGCAGAAAAGTGTCCCCGGTGCGTTCTGTGCAAGCAAACATGCGTTTGAATAGAAAATCTGCTTTTGCATGGTGGTCCACTGCACGTACCCGAACTCCACGAATGCGAAGGCGGGCGGGCGCACAGGCGCCTTCATGTCGATGGACAGCACCTTGCCATACTGCAGTGGTCCGGGTTTGGAGGGGTTGCGGGGTGAACAAAGGTCGTCGGCAAAGGGAACCATAACCAGGCGAGGGAACCATCACCAGGCGAGCGCCAACGGACGCAGCAGGCGCGGCGGGCTGCGATGGCAGCACACAAGTTTCACAGCGGCTGGGCGATGCACACCTTGCTGAACAGGTCCTCAATCTCGCGCTCCCGAATGTCGTCCGGAAGGTTGCGTGCAGCAGCAGGAAGGCGGGGGGCAGAGCACAGTCGGCGGCCGGGCAAGCGCGTGCTCTTTGAGCGGGCGGCCCGGCGGCGGCGGCAGTCCAGGTGCAGCGGAGCGGCCCGCAGGGCGCTGGCCTAGTGCCCCATACGCGTGCACAGCTCAGGCGGCGGGGAACCGGCGCTGATGGGCGCGTACGGGCGGCGAGCCAAGCGCTCCCGGCTGCCTGCGCGCCCCGCAGCCCCTCCAAGGCCCGCGATGGCGTGACAAGACTTATCTACGTACACCAGGCACCCCCGGTCCGCCGCAGAGCGCGACATGACTGCGCCGAATGTGCAGCTGGCTTGCAAGGGCTCTCCCGGTCGGTCGCTGGCGGTCTGGCAGTGATGGAGATGCTGCGGCACCGATCGGGGCCCGCCTTGTTCGCTCCTCCCTGCTGGGGCCTGCTGACCTGCCCTGACATGGGCCGATGCCAGCCCCCGCAGAGGCACACTGCAGCCAGATCACGGCTCCTGGGCGGCACGGCCCGCTTGGTAGGCAGCCTGGCGCACCGGGGCACCACCAGCGAAACAGAACCCGTCAAACACTGCGTCCCCGCGGCCCCAGCGCCCGCCGTGCAATCCGTGGGAACCCGATCCGAGCCAGGTGCGCTGCGCGGGGCGGCCGGCCCGTCGCAAGGTGGGTGCAGCTGTGGCGGCGGCGTGGGCGGCGGCGGTGGCCTCGGCGCCCTGCCCGCCTCAAGCTTGCCCTCCGCCACCTGCTGCAGCGCGCCATGGCGCACACCAGCCAGGCCGGCAGCCTGTCGGCCAAGTTCTCTGAGAAGCTCAAGATCGCCGGCGTCAAGGCCAGCGGCGGCGACTACAAGGTCAGTGGTGCTGGCGCCGCCTGGGTTGTTGCAGTGCAGCGCATGTCGAGCTGCTGCATTCGCCTCCCGGGGGGGCCAAACTCCCAACCTGCCTGCGCCCCGCAGGAGCTGAATGTGGCGGTCATCAAGGCCACCACCAACCAGTTCCATGTGGTGCCCAAGGAGAAGCACGTGCGGAGTGAGTGGCTGCTGCGACTTGCCACTCGCTCCACAAGGCTGACCAGCCAGCTGCCCAATGCCTTAACTTGTGCATTGGGTCGCTTTTTTTATTCCTGAAAGCGCTCGGCATATTCTGGCCCGCACCGCCTGCCTGCGCCTGTTATCGCAGCCCGTCCCGCTTGCCTGCTCTGTGCCCGCAGCGCTGAAGCTGGCTGTGCACCCCAGCCGGCCGCGGCGCGACATCGTGCACGTCATCTCCGAGCTGCACAACCGCCTGCAGGACGCCACCGACTGGCTGGTGCGCTTGGCTGGTGGCGGGGTTGCTGTTGCTGCTGCCGCTACTGAAAGGACTCCTGGCTGCCCTAAGCCTGCCCAGCCAAGCTTGCTAGGTTCACCTGATGCATGGGCGGATTTTGCAAGACAGGCGCCCTCTCCTAGCAGCTCGGCAGCAGTGAGGAGCAGGGGCCTGTTGTGCTGACCCCACACCACCTGCCGCTGCTCCTGTGGCCCCGCAGACCGCGCTCAAGGCGCTCATCACGCTGCACCGCCTGATGCGGGAGAGTGAGCCCACGTTCATGGACGAGCTTGTGCGGTACAGGTGGGCACTTGCAGGGCGCGGTGCTTGGCAGCTGCTGTGGGCTGCTGTGGGCTGCAACAGTGAATGCAAGTGAAAAAGGGAGGGTGATGAGCTCTCGGGCGATGCGTGCAGTACGGCGGGCAGGCCCGCGCCCGCCGCAAGTGGTCCTCATGCACAAACAGGTTGGGTTCGGCTAGCTCAGCCTGCAGTCACATGACACCCAGCCCCCTCCCCGCCTTCCCCGCTCTTCTCCACAGCGAGACGCAGGCGCGCACGACGCACGGCGCAGGTGGCGGCGCGACGGGTGCCGCGGCGGCGGCCGCGGGCGCCGCCCCCTCCCGCCTCTTTGCCATGGACAACTTTATTGACCGCACCGCCGCGGAGGGGCGGTTTGACTTCAGCGAGTGGGTGCGGGCCTACGGCAAGTACCTGGACGAGCAGGTGCGGCGCAGCGGCTTGGGGGGGGCCAGGTGGAAGTGCCCGCTGCACTGGGTGGTGGAGCGGGCAGTTGAGCATGCTTGCTGTGCACTGCTATGGCGTGCTGCCCTGAAGTAAATGTGGCTGTGTCCCTGTCTTCACCTGCCCTGCCGCTCTTGCTGCACACAAGGACGGTGCGGTGGCAGTCTCTGCTCCACTCTCTTGCATGGCACGGCCTTGGCTCACTCTCCCATCCTCCCACCCCTCCCACGCCCCTGCAGCTGTCGCTGTATGCCACGCTGCGCTGGTACGTGGAGCAGGAGGCGCCTGGGCAGGAGTCGCGCCTGCGCTCCCTGGGCGCCCGCGACCTGCTGTTCCAGCTGCCGCACCTGCAGCGCCTGCAGGTGCGGCTGGCAGGGTGGCTGAGTGGTTGGGAGTGGGGCAGTTGGGTTGAGTGGATGGAGAATGAGGAACGCCTGCACTCGGTTGGCTGCATGAGGGGGTGGCGCCAGTTGACCCAGTGCTCCCTATTGCGATTCGAGAAGCTGGCACCTGCCCGTTGCGCTGCTGCACATGGTCACTTGTTATATTGCCACTGCTGCTTCTACTCTCTGCAGCGCCGCCTGCTGGACTGCGTGCCGCGCGGCGCCGCAACGCACGACCCTGTTGTGCTGGTGAGCGCTGCGCAATGGTCAGCGTCTAATGCAGAGGGCACTGTTGCAGCATTGCGCTCCACCTCCAGTTGCCAACTGCTGTGCTCAAGTGCGCCAACACTACTGCTGCGGCCCCCAGCTGCCCGCCCATGCACCCATTATTCATCACCCCTTTAGAGCCCCTCCCCGTTCTGTCCCCTGCGCAGTTTGCGCTGGGGCTGGTGGTCAAGGAGAGCTTCAAGGTGTACAAGGCGGTGAGCGAGGGCGTGATCAACCTGGCGGACGCCTTCTTCGAGATGGAGTACCACGACGCGGGTGGGCGGGCGGCTGGCTGGGGCTGAACTGATTGCTGGGGTTGGAGTTGAATGGGTGGGTGGGTGGCTGGGTGACTGAGCGGGTCGAAGCTGGAGCTGGGTGCTGCCGGGTGGGAGTATGATTTGGGTGTCTGGCTTTCCTTGCTTGTGCGGTGCTGGCCCACAAGTGGCCTTTCCCGTACGAGGACCACCAGCCTCTCTCACCCACTGTTACCTGCCCTCCAATGTCCCGCCCCGCAGCCAAGGGTCTGGAGCTGTACAAGGAGAGCATGGCTGCCAGCGACGCGCTGTCCGGCTACTACGCCACCATCGAGCAGATCGAAGAGGTGCGCTGGCGTGTGGGTGTGTGCATGGGTCGGGATGATTGTGGGGCATGCATGCAAGGTTTTGCCTCTTGTACTTGTATGTTGCTGGCAGTCAATCACGCGAACCCTCAAGTGCGGTGTCACAATACACAGCACCTCGCATCTGCTGGAGCTGTTGAATAGCGGCACTGTAGCATTTAGAAGATTCATCCCCGCCGTGCGCCCTGCCCCGCCCACGCCGCAGATCAAGCGGTCCATGCAGCTGCCCAAGCTGTCCTCGCCTCCCCCCGACTTCCTGACCTCCATGGAAGCCTATGTGGCTGAGGCGCCGCGCCCTGTGGCAGCCGACGGGGAGGTGCCTGCGCCTGCCAAGGTGGGCCTGAGGGCAGGCGCCTGAGCTGGGACGGGGTTGTAGCAAGTGGAGAGTTACTTTCTGGCCAGGTGGCCGCTTTGCCTGCATCTGTGTTGTCTTGCCGAGACATACTCAACCAACCCAGCTTTCCCTTGCCCCGCAGCGCGGCGTGCCGCTGCGTAAGGGCCGGCTGCTGGCCCCCAGCGGCAGCGGCGGGCGCACCGGCGTGCCTGTGCCCAGCGCTGGTGCCTCCACACGCGACCCCGGCATGGTGCTGCCTGTACCCAGTGCCAGCGTGGATTCCGGCAAGGCCGGCTCAGCAGTCAGCAGCCCGACTGCAGCAGGCGGTGCCAGCCAGTCGACTGCAGCGGCAGCCCCTGCAGCCGGCCTGCTGGACGGCGAATCCACCAGCAGCCCTGCGGCGGCGGCGGCGGCAGGCGAGGCGGCGGCTGCCGAAGCGGCCGCTGCGCCCAAGCCCGCCCCCAGCCCACTGGACCTGCTGAGCGACCTGGACTTCAGCTTTGCTGCTCCCGCTGAGCCTGCTGCGGCTGCGGGTGCTGCAGCGCCGCCGCCAGCCAACCCATTTGCCAACCCGTTTGCTGATGTGCCGGCGGCGCCTGCTGCGGCACCTGCCCCAGCCCCTGCGGTCGGCTCCTCCAATCCGTTTGGGGACGCCCCGGCCGCCCCAGCGGCGGCTGCTCCGGCAGCTGCGGCTTTCGCGAGCGGCTTTGACTGGCCGGCGCCCGCTGCGCCCGCTGCATCAGCGCCCGCCGCTGCTGCGCAGCCCGGCTGGCACCAGCCGCAGGCGCAGCAGTACGGCCTGCAGCAGCCGCACGCGCAGGCGCCGCAGCAGGGCTTTTACGGCGCTGTGGCCAGCGACGATCCGTTTGCTGGCTTTGGTGCACCCTCCCCTGCCGCCGCACCCACGTACGGCGCGCCCCCTGCCTACGGCGCACCGCCTGCCGCGGCTTATGGCCAGGCGCCCCGCTCTGCTGCGCCCCCGGCAGGCAGCTTCTGGGGCTCTCCTGCCTCCCCCACGCTGCCCTCGTACAGCGGCGGTGAGTCTGTGGGGTGATGCAGAAGTGGGCATTCAATGTGCAAGCGGAGCAACTGCTGTGCACTGCTTGCAGTAGCATTGCCATGCCCCTGCGCTCTTGCTGCTTCATGCCGGCTTTCATGGCTTGCTCAACGACTGCTCCACTGCTACGACTTGCAGGGGTGCCCATCCCAACGCAGCCCTCCCCCGGCGCCGCTGCGGCGGAGATGTCGCGGGCAGCGCTGCACGACCCGTTTGCCGCACTGACGGGGCTGCCGCCCAAGAGCAGCCCGGGGTCCACAGGTGGGGTTTGGGGCGTGTGGCTGGCGGTGATGTACTGTGCGCAGCCATTGCCTCTCTGCTTGCAGCAGGACGGGTCGGCATGTGTGTGCAAGCGAGGCTTGCTGCCCATGCACGACGAGTGGCTGCTTATTTTGTGGCTGGTGCTTGCTACCAAGTTGTTATGGATCGTGATTGTCAGCTTTGTGCCATCTATCTGTGGCCTGCAGGCGCCCGCCCGTCGCCGCCTCGGTATTATCCGGGGTACTGATGACTGATGGAGGGGAGACGCCGTGCCGGTGGCTCAGTGCTCGACGCAGGCATGCAGTGCCTGAGGGAGTGTCACATGCGCTGGCAACATGTGTAAGAAACGTGTCGCTACGAAGCAGTGTGGTGGTCAAGGTGCAGTTTGTAGCAAAGCAAAGGTCGGGATGAGTGCGAGGGCATATGGCTGTCGCAATGGTGGCCATGAACAGCACGAAGCAGCAAGGCAGCCGAGCGGCAAGTAGAGTAGACCGTGCCCTTGGCAGTGAGCCACTGAGTCGATAGAGGTTGCAGAAAGAATTAAACGAAGCTGTGGTGGTGGTAGCAGCAACAACCAACTCGGTTGCGGCGGCGGCTGGAGCAGCGGCAGGCCCGCCTGTCGAGCTGCCCGCTGACTTGATCTCGTGTTTGAATGATTTGCAGCACCCAGTGCTAGCAGCTGCAGGTCTGGTCAGGGCAGTGCCCGGACTTGGCGCGTCGACCGAGGAAGGTGCTTGCATGAAGTCCCACGCCGTTGGCTTACATCGCCTGCTTCTGCACAACTGCGATCAATCCACAGCTAATCGCCTCTGCCAACCCCACACAAGAACCCTTCCCACCTCCAAGCACAACTCCCTCCCTCCCTCCCTTTGCTGTTCAGTTTGTTAGTTGGGGCGGCACCCCTTGCCCAGGCTGTGCCTTGCGTGGGTGTCCAATGCTCTCCTGCTGCTCACGCCTCCCAACCCCCGCAACCGCCACCCCATGCAGCGACACGGCTCTGCACTGTGCCGCACTGCGCGATTATGATGGACCCGTGCAGCTGCTGCTCACTGCCGGCGCACGGCCCTGGCTGGCCACTCACGCCAAGTCACTCACACCGGTGAGTGCAGCCGTACGGCTGCACGCGTTCGCCCTGCATGTTAAGTACTGCACTCGTTCTTGCGGCATTTTGCTCAGACATGGGCAGCACAGTTGGTGGCGGCTGGCCAACAGCAGCTGCTTCCCCAAACTTCCTCCCCTGTTTGCCTCCCCCTGACCTGCGCTGCACCTGTCCCCCACGCATGTGCATGCAGGTGCACTTTGCCTGCGCGGCCTCAGCGGGCTTGATGGCCAAGCTGATGCTGGCAGGCGTCAGGAGGGCGGTGAATGTGGGAGACGAGGACGGAGGTGAGCCCACTTCGATAGCAAGCACTCTTCTTCCTCTTCACCCAGCTGTGGTGTTGCCTGTTGTGGCTGGGTGCAGCTAGAGCGGTACAACCAATCAACTTCCTGTTCACTACATGCAGGCTCAGACTTGGCAGTGGTTGTACTGACGGACAGTCTGCAGCCCCCAATGCTCCGCCTATGCACATCCCCTCCCCGCCCAACCACCCGCCACCCCCGCCACCCCTGCCGCAGACACACCCCTGCACGACAGCGCTCTCAAGGGCAGCGCCGACATCACCCGCGTGCTGCTGGCTGCCGGAGCCGACCGCCATTGCACAAACCACGCGGGCATGGCGGCCTGGGTGGTGGCCGAGCGCAAGGGGCACTCGGAGGTGGCCGCACTGCTGCGCGGCTGAGGCGGGATGCTGCGCATTGGAGGCTGATCAGCGGAGCGCTCCGCTGCGCGGCACAGCACGGCATCGCTGCCTAGATGGAGCGACGCTGATGTGCCTGCTTGAGCTTCTTGTCCTAGCACTTTTTTTGAGTGTTTGCGAGCATTGCCCAGTGTTCCTTATGCCTCCCGATATGTCACACGTGCAAAGGCAGGGCATGCCTGCCGCACAGTCCTCATGTAACTTGCTGTAGCGCACCGCACCAGCTCCCAAATCAGCGTCAAACACTGCTCTCATGTGAGGAGAACGCACAGCTTTCCCTCATAAGATGTAACCGGACTTGCGAGCTCGGGCCTTGGGCAGCAACCTGGCACTGCACCAACAGGCGGGAGCGGGCGTAGCGGCGGCAGCGGCAGCATGGCCGCAGCAGGAGCAGCGGTGCTGCCCGCGGGGAGATCTGTGGATCTTGGATGCCGCCCTCGGCACACACGATCTGTTCAAGAAGCCCGATCGGGCACAGCCTGTGCTGCAGCTTCTCTGCACCACCCGCAGGCCCAGTACATGGCGGGCCGCTCAAGGGGCCGTCCAAACGACCGATCATTACGCGCTGCGGAGAGCACTTCAGGTAGGGCGAGGGGCCCTTAGCCGCTGCCGCATGCTCCATGCCAGGAGAGGGACTTGGGGAGCCCCAAGTCCCGCCTCCTCCGCTGCCCCGCTCCTCCTACCCTGCAGAGAACGCAAATAGGCAAACGAAGAAGAGCGCCTCATCGACATGCTGGGGCCGTGGGGTGCCTTCCCCGGCGGGCCGCGCTGCGACGGCGGCACCGGCGGCACCGACGGCGGCCACCTGCATCCATTGTTCGAGAGAAGCAGCCATAGCAGCGGCGGCGGCCATGCACAGACCAGCACGGGCCAGCTCTGTTACCAGATAGCCTCAAAAAGCAGCTGCAGAGCCGCACCTGCTGCCCACACGGCCCCCGCTGGCAGCGACAGCGGCAGCAGCAAATGCAACCAGCGGCAGGCGGCACATGCCGGGTTTGGCAGCCTGATAGAACAGCCAGGCGATAGCGCAGGTGTACCTTGCTGCAGCAGCGGCGGCGATGGCATCACAGCTGCCAGCCGCAGCGGCAGCGATGGCTTGTCCGGTGGATGCAGCAGCGGCACTTGGTTCGAGGACCATCTAGATCTCCAAGTTGAGGATCCGCAGTACGATTTGGAGAGGGCCTACCATGACCACCTAGCTTTCCAGGGCAGCCAGGAGCAGCCGCAGCTGTGCTTTGCGGCATGCCCGCCGGCTGTAGCGGCGGGTGAGCAGCGGGGCACGCGGCCGCCGCCGACAGAGCAGGGTGCAGTGGGGGCGGCAGGCGCCGCCACCACCCAACAGCAGGCACCGAGCTGCTAGTTAGTTTGCCCGCCTCTAGCTTTCCCACGCACCACGTTGAGAACGTTAGCCAACCCGAGTCATGATAATTGCAGTGTTCCCGCTCTGCCCGCTAGCCTCCGCCCTCGGTCACTTCCCTCTGCGGATGGCAAGCCCATCACCTGCCCAATCCGCAATAGGCCAGCACATCTGCAATACGCCCATCATTTTCAGCATCAGCACCCAACCTTGCCACGCATAGAAGGCCGTTGCCCCTCGGCGGGAGCACGGCTCCATCCATACGTATGCACTGCCCTGTATCCTGCCCAATCCAAACTGAATTTCAAGTGCTGTAAAATTTCGATCACAAGACGGCAGCCAGAATCGGTGGCATCATGTCGACATGCAACACATGACATTCTAAGTGGTCAATCGCAAGTGTATGGGTATTGCAGAAAGCTGTGTGGTCAAACAAATGCTGAAGCCATCACCTTAATATAATCAAGGTGCGTCCCTGTGCTTCAAGCCCTTGGTGGGATCACTGCCCCGGCTTGCAGGGCAGCAGGTCATCCGCAGGCTGCAGGCCCACCGCCGTGGCGCTCCACTGCCACAGCCAGGCCGCCAGCTGCGCATCCCGAGCCTCCCTGCACCAACACACACAGCAGGAGGGCACGCCGCTGTCTCAGCATCTGCAGCAGAAGCACTTGCACAGCCTGGCTGCTTGCCTGCTGACCCTCAGCAAACACAGGCAGGAACATGCCCGCAACCGTACGGACCCACAAACAGCTTGCACAGAGTGTAACAGCAACAACGGCAACAACTACGGCAACATCAGCAGTCTTCGATTGGAAT
>VFQQ010000645.1_pt1 | contig 63542 bp, 50 predicted proteins | sample 3512341 | NCBI WGS metagenome assembly VFQQ01 (sample SAMN10412373, study PRJNA504923) | tailings metagenome | isolation source: Relicate 2 Philex TSF1 revegetated site | place: Philippines: Tuba, Benguet | collected 2017-08-29 | reverse complement strand
TGGGGGTGGGTCAGCTTACAGTGAAATGGGTGGGTCAAGATGAGTGAAATAACCATAAGATTTACAGACTGTCACTTTTTGTATTTCAGTCGTAAACTATTACTCACCACGCTCACACTACTCAATGCCATTGCAGCACCAGCCAACATTGGGTTGAGTAAAAAGCCGTTAATTGGGTATAAAATACCTGCTGCAATCGGAATCCCAATTAGATTGTAAATAAAAGCCCAAAATAAGTTCTGTTTGATGGTGCTTACAGTGGACTTGGATAGGCGAATGGCTTCAGGAATTTTAGCAAGGTCAGATGAAATGATGGTCATTTTTGCTACATCCATTGCAATATCGCTACCTTTACCCATTGCAATACTGACATCTGCTTGTGCTAAAGCAGTGCTGTCGTTGATACCATCGCCCACCATTGCCACTACTTTGCCTTTGGCTTGCAATTCTTTTACATAGTCGGCTTTTTGTTCGGGTAACACTTCGGCTTTGAAATGTTTAATTCCAACTTTTTCAGAAACTGCTTTGGCGGTGGTTTGATTGTCTCCGGTAAGCATATACACTTCAATACCTGATTGTTGCAGTTCCTGAATGGCTTTTTGCGAAGTAGCTTTCACTTGGTCGGCAATGGCTAATACTGCTACTACTTCTTGTGAATTGGCAAACCAAATCACTGTTTTGGCTTCTTTGCCCCACTGATGGGCTTTTTCTGAAATTGGCTTATCAATAGAGATTTTATTTTCTTCAACGAGTCTTCTGTTTCCAATAAAATAGGTTTCACCATTGGCTTGAGCTTTTGCCCCTTTACCTGTTATGCTTTCAAAACCTGAAATTGTGAACAAACTCTGTTGATTTAGATGAGTAACCACAGCTTCTGCCAACGGGTGTTCAGATTGTTTCTCAATGCTGTAAAGAATTTGTTTCAGTTCAGCGTTTTCGTCTGCCCAAAAATCATTCGTTACGATTGGTCTCCCTACTGTAATAGTTCCTGTTTTATCGAGTATTACTGCATTTACTTTTTTTGCCAATTCCAAACTTTCGGCATCTTTAATTAAGATTCCTTTTTCTGCTCCTTTACCAACACCTACCATAATTGCGGTTGGAGTTGCCAAGCCTAATGCACAAGGACAAGCAATCACCAAAACAGTTATCAATGCCAATAAACCCTGCGTAAAGGCATTTTCTCCGCCAAATACATTCCAAGCAATAAATGCAGCAATGGCAATCAAAATGACAATTGGAACAAAGATTCCAGCAATCTTATCCACCAATTTTTGAACAGGAGCTTTGCTTCCTTGAGCATCTTGCACCATTTTGATGATTTGAGCAAGCATTGTTTCGCTACCTACTTTATCTGCTCTGAATTGGAAACTGCCTTTTTGGTTAATCGTTCCTGCAAAGACTTTGTCATTCTCATTCTTCAAAACAGGAACGGGTTCACCGCTCAGCATACTTTCATCCACATATGAATTGCCGTTCACTACTGTTCCATCTACAGCTATTTTTTCACCAGGTTTTACTAGAAGCGTGTTACCAATAGCAACTTGTTCAATCGGGATTTGCATTTGATGACCACCTTCATGAACAATGGTTACAGTCTTAGGCTGTAAGCCCATCAGTTTTTTAATGGCAGATGAGGTATTGCCTTTGGCTTTCTCTTCTAAAAGTTTACCCAACAAAATGAAAGCGATAATGACCGCAGCCGCTTCAAAATAAACGTGAGCGTGTAAGCCCCTTTCGTGCCAAAAGTGTGGAAACAAGGTATTGAATACACTAAAAACATAAGCAACCCCGGTGCTTAACGCTACTAAAGTATCCATATTGGCAGAACGATGCTTGGCTTGTTTCCACGCATTGATGTAAAAATCTCTACCCAACCACAAAATAACAAGAGTGCTGAAAATCCACATTATTTCGTTGGCATACGGCATATTCATAAAGAACATTCCAATAATGACAACGGGGGTTGAGAGAGCCAAAGCCCAATAGGTCTTCTTTTTTAGTTTGATGAATTTTTCTTTCTGAATATTTTCTACGGTTTCATCATTTGAAGCTGATTCATCAATCAATAAATCGTAGCCTATACTTTGAACCGCACTTCTCAGGCTTTCGGTTTGAACAATTCCGGGGATAAATTCAATGGAAACCTTAGCATTGGCGTAATTCACACTTGCATCAACTACACCCTGTTGGGCTTTCAGCATACTTTCCACGCTTACTGCACAAGATGCACAGGTCATTTGCAATACGGGAAAAGATTTTTTAACCGTAGTTACATCATAACCCAAATCACGAATGGTTTTAACCGCTTCTGAAACAGTTTCTTGATTTGTAGTTTGAATAACAGCCCTTTTGTTATTGAGTTCGACCCTATGAGATGAAACGCCTTTGAGTTGGGCAATGCCTTTGTCCACAATTAAGGCACAGTGTTCGCTGTCAACACCTTCAAGTGGAATCAGTATTTCATTATTATTTGTTGCCATACCTTTTGATTTTAATTACACTGCAAAGGTCGCAACACATTTGGCGAGTCGTGTTACACGATTTTTGAAAAGAATTACATCATTTACACTTCGTCTAAGGGCTTGCGTTTGTCGGCTTTGGTGTTTTTAAAGTGGCTGGGTGTAAGTCCAGTTACTTTTTTAAATTGATTGCTCAAATGTGCTACACCTGAGTAGTTGAGTTGAAAGGCAATTTCACTCAAAGATAACTCGTCATAAACCAATAGCTCTTTAACTTTCTCAATCTTTTGTGCAATGAAATACTTCTCAATAGTTGTGCCTTCTACTTCAGAGAAAAGATTTGATAAATAAGTATAGTCGTGATGTAGTTTGCTGCTTAATAAGTCTGATAAATTTGCTTTTAATTCGCTGTTTTGATGATGCACCAAGTCAATAATTAATGATTTTATTTGCCCTATCAGTCGGCTTTTCTTGTCGTCAATTAGTTCAAAGCCGAAAGTTTGTAAATGATTGTTGATAGTTGTTTTTTCAGCATCACTAATTTCTCTGTCCAGTTCAACCTCACCTAAAGTCAAGTGAGTTGGTTTGTAGCCAATATGTTCCAATTCGTTTTTCACTACCATTATGCAGCGATTACAAACCATATTTTTGATATAGATTTTCATAGGCTAATCTGTCTTTGGTGCGTGGGCAAAAAATGGCTCTTTGGATTTTGCCTGTGTGTTGGCTTGTGCGGTTGGGGCAAGATCCAATGTGCCATTTGTGCGTTGGCAAATTGAATTAAAAAAATGTGCGGTGGGGAAAATAAAAAATACAGAAGGGTCGGTCCCGATAGCTTTCGGGATCGGCTTACTCGTTGTCCGATTTTTATATAGTTTCTATGTCTGTGTTCACCTGCCAAAATGGTTTACATTTTTTCTTGTTTTTAGTCCGTTGTTTCTGTCAGGGTCGTTGTCTTTTACACTTGCACCCAACGGCAGTCTGTCTCAAAACCTCCGTTTCATCACCTAATATAACGCTTTTCGGCGGGCTGTAAGCGAAGGGAGAAAATATTTTGAAGAAAAGGGCGGGTTGGAATAAGTAGCGGCATTTCGAGGCGCAGGGCTTGTAGCAGGGCGGTTATGCCGCTTAAAACGAAGCCAAGCCCTTTCAGGTAAGCTTGGAGCACATTTTGGGGCAAAAGGTTGAAGATCCGGCGCAGGTTGAAGGCGGTGAAGATCATGCCTACATCGGCAGCAGCGTGCTGGATGGTCTTTTTGGTGCTGATAAAATAAAATCCCCATTGCCGCTTGATGATTCCGTAGGTGTGTTCTACAATGGCCTGCCGTCGTTTGTACAGCTGTTCCTGGGCTTGCAGGCGTTTGGCGTTGGCTTCGTAATAGGCGGCATATGCTGAACGTTCAATCACGCGCTGCCCCTTCTGGCTGCTGGTACAACGGTCTACCAACAGGCAAATGGCACAGTTGGGTGTTTTGTAGTGCTTTACTTGTACGGTGGTTTTGCCATGGGCCTTGCCGTACCATTTTCCATTGCTGTGCATCAACTGGCCTATCGGACAGCGGTAATAATCGTATTGAGCGTTGTAAGTAAATTTGCTTACATCAAAGGCAGGGTCTGGTGCATGACTCGATACCGCAGGAATGGCCACCAGTACATTTACCCCAATATCGGCTGCCCGTTTGAGCTCGGTGCCCGTGTGGTAGCCTTTGTCGTACAAGCCGGTGAAGCCGTTGTGTCCAATCACTTCCACCGCACGTTGTACCATATTGCCCAAGGCTTTGGAATCATTTTCGTTGGTTACCAAATAATCGAGCGTGAGGCCATGTTTGGCATCTACGGTGGTTTGGATGTTGTAGCCTACCTCGGTAATGTGGTTGCGGGTAATCAGTTGCCGGCTATCGGGGTCGGAGGTGCTGATTTGAACTTCCTCGCTTTGCTCTAACTGCTGCTGCATTTGCGCGTATTGTTCACGCCTGGCTTGTTGGGTGGCCATGGCTTTTTTGGTGGCAGCGGCTTTGGGGCTTTCGGGTTTATCACCATCCTCTCGGGCCAATTCTTTGTTGTAGGCATCGAGTTTTTGATCGATGTAGTCTAGCTTCTCCTGCAGCTTTTTGGCATTAAAATTATTCTTCTTGGAGTTCTGCGCCCGCATTTTGGTGCTGTCGCCGGCTATCAGCCTGCCCCCAACCAAATCGAAACGCTTGCCCAGCTCAACCGTGGCACGGAATACCTTGCGGATGGCTTCTGGGTTATTCTTTCTGAAGTTGGAAATGGTGTTGTGATCGGGTACCAAGCCTTTAAGCAACCAGCGTACTTCTATGTTGCGCTTGCATTCTTTCTCCAAAAGCCGCGAACTGCGAATGCGATTTAGGTAGCCATACAAATAAAGCTTGAGCAAATCAGCAGGGTGATAGGCCGGCCGACCATTTTCCAAATGATCCACCTTAAATCCAAAATCACCCAAAGGCAGGGCTTCCACAAAGGCATCAATGAGCCGCACTTCATTGTCGGCCTCAATGGCTTCCTCCAAACAACCCACAAACAAAGGAATCTGTCCGCGGTCTTCTCCGGTGAGGTATTTCATGCTTCAAAATACGAAAAACGCAAGAAATCACCAACAACAGACACTAAGAAAATGAGGGGTTTTTAGACAGTTTGACGTTCCCGCGCTTGGCGCAGTGGGGGATTTTGGAACCCATCACATGATTGCCAGCACGAATGACTAATATAAGAAGCAGGTTTCACTTTACCACTAAAACCCCCATTGCGCCAAACGCGTGTTACCAGCCGTTGTTTAGTCGATGGTTATTAGATTCTCACTAACACCTTTTTCTACAAGGGAACCTGTCCACGGGTCTAATATTATGAAATTGAATTCTTCAGTTACTGTATTGCCAGAGCTTGATTTTTTAAGTGGTTTTCCGATAATCATCAATAAAAGATTTCCATCACTGGAAACCAATCTATATTGGAAGGGCTGCTCAAGAATTGTGAGCCCTTTTTGTAATGATAACGACGTTGCCTTTTCTTTCGTAATTAAAAATTGTTGCTTTAGATTGGAAAAAGATTCTAGGTCGTTGGTCAATCTCCCTAAACTGTCTAGGGTTAACTCAAAAAACCACAGGCGTGATCCTTCTCCTAATTTGACATCATAACGCAATGAAAACTTATTAGGTCTAAAATCTGGAGTTTCAAACCAACTACCTGGTGTGCAAGAGCCAAAATAAAAGCTTCGATTAGTATTTTGAATAACAGAATTCGTAAAGAAATAATAACCGTATTTTGCTGTTAATATGCTATCGGCAATCTGTTTTATAGAGTTAAAAAGACTATCATAAGGTTCACTTGTTTTTGTGTAAAGTTTTTTAATGTTTGTATTGTAATCAATTTTTTTCTCAAGTTCACCAGCTTTTGTGTAATATTCCCAAATGCCAACGCGGTAGCCGTTTTCAAAAACACCAATTTCGCGAAGACTTTTGGTGTCGTAATAATATTCTTTGAAGTAGATTCTATCGGTGTTTTTTAATTCATTGAACTCTCTTATTGAATTCAAATTTTTGAAGTGCTTAGTTTCAATAACTGAAGAGTCCGTATGTACCTTAATTGTCTCTTGAGCAAAAAGAGTAATTGAAAAAAGAAGGTGTAATATTGTGAATGTCTTGGTCATTTATAATGGCTGGTAACTAGAATATATACGCTACTTTCTATCGCCTATACACCCCAAAGCGAAGCATAAGCGCTAGCAGCATTGCAAGCAATTTACAAACAATTCACCAAATAGCAAACATCAAATATTATAATCTGGTTGCTTTTTTCAGCCGCGGCAAAAGCACGGTGGACGCTTGGGCTGCAGCTAGCACCAAGGCATTGGCCAACGAAGCTGCAAACGGCATTGCCAGGCCAAGGGTCGCCACCCTTCGGCTCCGCTCAGGGACCGGCAGAACGCCACCCTTCAACTCCGCTCAGGGAGCAGCAGAACGCCGCCCTTCGGCTCTGCTCAGCGACCGGCCAATCGGCCCTACTCCAAAGCCCGCCCGGCTACACCCAGTGGCCGGCTTGGAAGCGCTTTCTCCGAGAGGCATCCACAATTGCTGAACCTCGCCTTTTCAAAGGGGGATGGTGGCTGTGTTTGGGCTGGCTATAAGCCCCGGTTTTCTGCCCTATGGCGCCACAAACAGTGGTTTGTTTCTTACACTGACGGTCACACGGCCCTCACCAAATACAATTGTTGTTGAGCGCGTGTCATGGCTGTATACAACCAACGCAAATGCTGTTCATCGGTGCCATAGGGCCGCTCCATAAGCACAAATACATGGGGCCACTCACCGCCCTGTGCTTTATGCCCCGTAATGGCGTAGCTGTATTTTACTTGCAAGGCGTTGAGGTAAGGGTCGTACGGACCAAAAGTCTCAGCATGTCGCCGCGCCCGCCACAGCAGCTGCCACTGCGCTGCATTCAAGCCGGCATCTTTGCTGTTGAGCAAATCGAACAACAACCGGCTTTGGTGGTACTGTCGATGGCCTTTGAGGTCGGTATATGCCAACTCTGCCGGCAACCATTGCAAACCGGCATACGACTCCAGCTCATTGGCATGACTCACTATTTCCACCGTTTCGCCATTGGCAATAAAATCGCGGTTTTTGAGGAAATGGTTGCGCACCACCAGCAATTGCTCGCCAGGCATGGGCAGCCGGTCGGCACCGGGCTGCAACAAGCGCCGCAAACGCACATTGAGCTTGTGTGCCCAAAAATTACTGTAGGTAACAAATACCACGCTTTCGGGGTCGCGGCGGTACAAGTCGGCATACAACTCCAGCGCTGCATCGGTAGAAGCAATTTCGAGGATGTCTTCGGCCACAAAATCGGTATCGAAATAGGTGGTATTTTCCGTCGATTCGGCTCCGCCCTTTGACCCGGCATGCCGATGATTGCGGTATTGCAGTTGGTCGCGCAGCTGGGTAGCCAGTTGCAGGATGCCCGAATGTCCGCCTTGCCGTTTTACCTGGCGCAAGTCAACCTCTTCAACGGCCATGCCCGCTGCCCGCAAACTGGGGGTAGACAAGGCTGCCGAAGTGTTTTCATGTACTGGTGGCAGCTGAAAAGGGTCGCCAACCAGCACCAGGCGGTTCCAGCCGCTGCTGCCAAAAACATGTTGCAGCAAATCGGGCAACAAGCCATTCATTTGGTACTGGCCTTCGTTCACGGGCAAGCTGCTGATCATCGAAGCTTCATCGGCCACAAATACCACCGGCTCTTCGCTTTCGAAATGTTTGAGCAAAAAGGCAAAGCCGCTGATGTGGCCGCCTTTGTCGTAACGCTCCTCCAGGGCATAAATTTGCCGGTGGATGGTGTAGGCCGCAATGCCCGTGCGTTGCGACAATACCTTGGCAGCCCTTCCGGTGGGGGCCAGCAAAACCACCGGACGGTGCAGGCTTTGCAAATAGGCCGCCACCCCGCGCATCAAACTGGTTTTACCCGTTCCCGCCGAGCCCCGCAATACCAGCACTTGGTTGGGGCTATCGCTGTGGAGGTAGTTCGATAACTTTTCGAGGGCTTGTTGTTGTTCTTCGTCGGGCACCAGGGGGAGCAGCTGCAACATGGCTTCATAGGCACTTTCGGCCCCTTCGCCAGCAGGCTCCATCCCAAAATAATTGGCCGTAAAATAGCGCAAATGGGCTTGCACCGCTGCTTGTACGGCAGCCTCATCGCCCGGAGCGAATGCAAATACGTCCATGCCCGCAAAATAGCAAATTTCGCAGCCGCATTCCCCACCCCAGCACCGAAACTTCCATGCATCCCCAAGCATCCCCAGCACGAAGTGCCCCCACAGCCGCAGGCATTTACAGCACGAAGTGCACCCACAGCCGCAGGCGACCACAGCACGAAGTGCCCCCACAGCGCGCAGCGCACCCACAGAACGAAGTGCCCCCACAGCGCGCAGCGCACCCACAGCCGCAGGCGACCACAGCCGCAGGCATTTACAGCACGAAGTGCGACCACAGCGCGCAGCGCACCCACAGCACGAAGTGCCCCCACAGCGCGCAGCGCACCCACAGCCGCAGGCGACCACAGCACGAAGTGCGACCACAGCGCGCAGCGCATCAACAGCCGAAGGCGCCCACAGCGCGCAGCGCACCCACAACGCTCCTACCAATCCATTCGTCTACTATCTTAGCCCCCAAACCCCACCCATGCGCGCCCTCCTCACCCTCCTCCTGCTGTGCGCCAGCTTAAGCCCCGGCTTGGCCCAATACCTCCTCGAAGGAAAAGTGCTCGACGCCACCAGCAACCAGCCCCTTCCCTTCGTCAACATCCTCATCAACGACCAAAAAAGCGGTGCCATCACCGACATCGACGGCCGGTTCCGCATTTCACAAGCCGAACCCATCCGCCAGCTGCGATTGAGTTATGTGGGCTACGAAAACCACACCCAAATCATCGCCGCAGGTACCACCAAAATCAACATCCAACTGCAACGCAAAACGGCCGTGCTGCAAGAAGTGGCTGTGGTGGCAGGCGAAAATCCGGCCCACCGTGTCATCCGCGAGGCCGTGCGCCAGCGCGATGAAAACAATCCCGAAAAACTGGCCAATTTCCGCTATACCGCTTACAACCGCTTTGTGGTGACCATCGACTCGGCCGATCGGCCCATGAACGATTCCATCAGGGTGATTCAAATGAAAGACAGCACCCGCTATGATTCTTCTAATTACGAGTTGGCTAATTTTTTCCGCAAGCGCGACCTGTTCCTTACAGAATCGCTGAGCGAGCGTGATTTTGTGGCACCCGACCTCAGCCACGAAAAAGTGCTGGCCATCCGCACCTCAGGCATCAAAAACCCCATGTTTGTGATGCTAAGCTCCCAGCTGCAAAGCTTTTCGTTCTACCCCGATTACATCAGCATCCTCGATGTGCGCTACCTCAACCCCATTTCGCCGGGCAGTACCTCGCGCTACTTCTTCCACCTCGAAGACACCCTCTACGATGGCCCCGACAGCATTTATGTCATCTCCTTCAAGCCCCTCAAAGGCAGCAACATACAGGGCATGAAGGGACTGCTGTACATCCACACAGGTGGCTATGCCATTCAAAATGTTTTGGCCGAGCCGGCCGATTCGTTGCCAGGACTCAACATCCGCATCCGGCAGCAATACAAGCGCGTCGATGGTCGGAAGTGGTTTCCTGCACAGCTCAATACCGACATTTACTTCACCGAGCTCGACCTCGGCCCGAATTTGTGGCCGGTAGCCATAGCGCGTTCGTACCTCACCGACATTCAGCTCAATCCCGGTTTGCGCAAGCGCGACTTGACGCTCAATGGCACCGAAATTCTGCGCGATGCCACCAACAAGCCCATCGGCTTTTGGGAACCCTACCGGCCCGATTCGCTGAGCGAGCGCGACCTCGAAACTTACCGCTTCATCGACTCCATCAGCACCCAATTCAAACTCGAACAACGTTTGCGCTGGGCATTGGCCCTCAGTACCGGGCGTTTTCCTGTTGGTCCTATCGACATCCGTCTGCGCGATGTTTTGGGCGGTAACCGCTACGAAGGGGTACGATTGGGTGTTGGTTTGGCTACGAACGACAAGCTGAGTCCTTGGTTTTCGCTGGGTGGTTATGCGGCTTGGGGTTTTCGCGACAAACAAGGCAAATACGGTCTCAATACCGATTTTTATTTCGACAAGCGCAAGCGCTATACGCTGAGCCTGTATGGCCACAACGACCTCATTGTAAACGGGGGCTACCAGCTTTTCAACAACGAAACCGCGCTCATTAACAACCACCCCGACCGGCTGGTGTATTTTTTCAACCAGTTTTTCGACCGCGAGCGCGCCCTGGGAGCCAAATTCCGCTTTTTAAATGTGCGCTATTTGAGTGGCGACATTGGTTTTAAGAGCAGCTTCCGCGAGCAAACGCCTTGGTTCCATTACCGCTACCTGCCTTTGGTACCTGGTTACGAAGAGGGTGCCCCGCTGCCCGAAGCCGTAAACGCTCCCACCTTTCAATTCAGCGAGTTGGGCGTTCAGCTGCGCTATGCCTTCCGCGAAAAAACCTTGCGTTTGCTCGACAAAGAGTACACCATCGAAAACCGTTACCCCATAGTGTATGCCTCCTACCAGCGGGGTTTGAAGCTTTGGGGCGGCCAATGGGATTTCCACCGTTTGGTAGGTCGCATCGAAAAAAGTTTTGTGATCCGCAATGCCGGAGTATTGAGCGCAGTGGTAACCGGTGGTGCCGTTTGGGGACCCAACTCCCTGCCCATTCAGCAACTCTTTTACATGCGCGGTGTGGGTCGAAACACCGGTGTGTTCGTGCCTTTTGCCTTTCAAACCTTCGATATGCATGAGTTCGCCGGCAACCAATTTGCCGAAGTGCATTTGCGGCACAATTTCGAATCGCTATTGTTCCGCACCGAAAAGCAGCAGCCTGTTTTCGCCATCCACCACAACAGCGGCTGGAGCCGCCTCACTTCGCCCGGCGACCATTATTTTACCGATCAGGCCAATTTTTATGCACGCATAGCCGATGCCCGCCTGGGCTACCACGAAAGTGGCTTTTCGGTTTCGAACATCCGTTTGTTAGACAACCGCTGGGGCGTAGGCTTTTTCTACCGCTACGGCGCTTACACCGCCCCCCGCTGGCAAGACAATTGGGCCGTTAAACTCGTACTCGTCCCCTAGCCCTCCTCCTGCGCAGCACCCCACAGCACGTAGTGCGTTACCGCCGAAGGCCCCCACAGCGCGCAGCGCAACCACAGCACGAAGTGCACCCACAGCACGCAGTGCCCCCACAGCCGCAGGCCCCCACAGCACGCAGTGCACCCACAGCACGAAGTGCCCCTACAGCGCGCAGCGCACCCACAGCACGCAGTGCGCCCACAGCCGCAGGCCCCCACAGCACGAAGTGCACCCACAGCACGAAGTGCACCCTACATATGTATCGCCCTGTTCCCCGTCGCCGCCAAACACGCCTCCCTAAACACCTCGGTATAAGTAGGATGCGCATGGCTCATGCGGGCAATATCTTCGGCACTGGCCCTGAATTCCATGGCCACCACCGCTTCGGCAATCATATCGGCCACCCGTGGACCAATCATGTGCACGCCCAAAATTTCATCGGTTTCTTGGTGGGCATACACTTTAATCAGGCCGTCGGTATCCATAGAGGCACGGGCGCGGCCGCTGGCCTTGAAGGGGAATGAACCCGATTTAAAAGGAATGCCCTGGGCTTTCAACTCGGCTTCGGTATGTCCTACCCCCGCCACTTCGGGCCAGGTATACACCACATTCGGAATGAGCAGGTAATTGATGTGCGGTTTTTGGCCGGCAATGTACTCGGCTACAAATACGCCTTCCTCTTCGGCTTTATGGGCCAACATGGCGCCTTTCACCACATCGCCAATGGCAAAAATGTGGGGTTGGGCGGTTTGAAGATGTGCGTTTACCGGAATGCGTCCGCGCTCATCGGTTGCCAAACCGGCTTTATCGAGACCTAAATTGTCGGTATACGGCCTGCGCCCCACCGACACCAAGGTATAATCGGCTTTGATTTCTTTTACTTCGCCACTTTTGAGGTCTTCGAAAGTCACCACCGTTTGTTTGCCTTTGGTTGCCACGCCGGTCACTTTGTGTCCGAAGTGGAAATCGAAGCCCAACTTGGCCAGTACCTTTTGCAACTCTTTGCCCAAGGCGGCATCCATGGTGGGGATGAGGCTTTCGGTAAATTCGATTACCGTGATTTTGGTGCCCAGGCGTGCGTATACCGAGCCCATTTCCATGCCGATAACGCCACCCCCAATCACCACCATGTGCTTGGGCACTTCGGGCAGGTTGAGGGCTTCGGTAGAAGTAATGATGCGTTGTTTATCGATGTTCACCCCCGGTACGCTCGCAGGCTTGCTGCCGGTGGCCACAATGAAATATTTGGCGGTAATGGTTTCGCTGCTGCCATCGGCTTTGGCGATGTTCAAGCTGTGGGCATCGGCAAAGCTGCCGTGGCCGTGGTGAACGGTGATTTTGTTTTTCTTCATGAGGAAGGCAATGCCGTCTACATTCTGTTTCACCACATCGTTCTTGCGGGCCACCATTTGGGGAAGGTTCACCTTGAGGTTGCTCAGCTCAATGCCATGCGTTTTGAAGGTATGCGCTGCGTTGTGGTAGTGCTCCGACGAATCGAGCATGGCCTTCGAAGGAATACAACCTACATTGAGGCAGGTACCGCCCAAGGTGTTGTAACGTTCTACAATGGCCGTTTTTAAGCCCAACTGGGCAGCACGGATGGCTGCTACATAACCGCCAGGACCGGCACCAATCACTACCACATCGTATTGCATGTTCTTAGATTTTGAGCAAAAATAAGCAATCCTGCCCAAAGTGCTTTGCCCTCGGCCCGCCAGCCGCACCCGCAGCGCTCATTTATGTTGCATAAGCAACAAAAAGGGCAAAAGAGACGGGTTTTAGGGGGGACTTAGAAGGTCGTTGGTGGTAAGGCGCGTGACTTTAGGCTTCATATCAGCCAAAGTTCCATGCGAATTGCTTGCACTTCCACTATATTCACCTTGTTGATGATGCCTCTCCTAATCTTATGCCGTAGACACTGGGCACTGTGCCTGTTGGTAGGCTTGTTCGGATGCAAACACAGTACCCAACACCGGGTGCTGGTATTGCAGCCTTTTGCCGATTTTTCGCTTGCCGAAGCCCGGCAGCTGGCCCAGCAAATAGCCCCCTTCCACGACCAGATACAGGTAAACAAACCCCTGCCCTTTCGCGCCTCGGCCTGGGTGCCCGCCCGCGCCCGCTACCGGGCCGATACGCTCTTACGGCAGCTCAACAGCCTCCACGGCCGCGATACCCTGGTGGTGGGCCTCACGCATACCGACATCAGCACCACCAAAGGCCAGGTAGCCGATTGGGGCGTGATGGGCCTGGGTTACCGTCCGGGAAAGGCCTGCGTGGTATCTTCTTTCCGCCTGCAAGCCCGCAACCGCCGCGAGCAATTCCTCAAAGTGCTGCTCCACGAAATTGGACACACCTACGGCTTGCCCCACTGCCCCGTACCCAGCTGCCTCATGCGCGACGCCGAAGGCAAAAACCCCCTCGACGCCGAAAAAGACTTTTGCGCGAGGTGTAAGGAGGAGTTGAGGGGGTTGGGGTTTGGGGCAGCATCATAAGAGCCGTTTGCGAACCATTAAAAACGAGGCAACACAGCCATTTTGCACCCCCAACACAATTCCGTACCTTTGCATTAATAGTACCTGCCAAGCCTCTCCACGATGCTCAATTTGGCAGGTTTTCGCTTTTTTGGTAGCACTTCATGCGGAATGCCGTGCTTCTCTTTGGTGCCAAGTAGACGTCTGCGCGTGGCAGTTTAAGCTGGCTGGATCAAGTAAAATCAGCCATTGCAGACTCTTCGTGATAACGCAACATATCAAACTTCATTTGATCGAATATTGTAGCATCCGTAGCATTCGGACCCAAATGTGCCGGCCAACAATATTGGCGGAAACGACCAAAGGTGAAAGCTGCCTCGAAGGTGTCGTAAACGGGAAAAGTAAAGAGTTGTACATCCGAGTGCGTGTTTTTGATCTTTTGGAGCTTTTGACCAGGATGTAAGGGACAAGCCAAAATGTAGCTCACTGCCCAACCTTTGAAATACATCGTTATACCTGGTTCTATGTTGTTCTTTGCCGTGATTTTGGGGCGATATACCCCAAAGCAATGGGCGAAATAGGCGTTAACATCGATGTTCTGCGTTAACCTTTGGCAAAGGACACTCGTTTCAAGTAACTCCAAGTCATCGATGCGGTCGATGGCAAATACCTCAAAGTCATTAAAAACGGGTGGTAAAATGGGCTCCTCTTTTATGGGCCATGCCAAAAGGTAATAGCGACGGTCGTAAAAGCGCAATTGCAAGGGGTAACAAACAATGGTTTTTGCCAATGTTTGGTTTTGCGTATGCACCGAACAGTATTGAAAACGCAGCATCCGGTGACCTGCCAAGGCTTCACTCAACTTATCGTATTGGCTCGCAACAATATCACCCACCCTAAAATCTATATGCAGCGCGGGCCGAACTTCGGGTTGCAATTGGTTGATTTCATGCAGCAGGCGCTGGGCGGCAGGAATGCCGCTGAAGCTCTTCAAGAGATTTTGAAGCAGGTGCAAACCCGCTGGCTTTTCTTCCAGCGCTTTGTACACTTCTTGGCTTGGTACCACTTGCAAACGGTAAACAAATCCATCTTCCGCATCCATTTTCGTGTCATCTACAGGCCTTGGATCCTTTACCAAAATATAGCCGCTCAACGAACGGCGGAGCAAATTCAGATAATTGGCAAACTGGCGTCTTTGCAGGTTCGAAATACCTAGTTTTTCCTTAATTTGAGACCTGGTTAAGCCTTGTTCGGCGCTCAGCAACAATTCTTTGATCTTGCTCGCGCGTTCGTTCGAAATATTTTTTCTGCCCATACGATAGATTGCACTTTGGCAATTTATATGCAAGATAGCATGTTTTTACTTTGTAAAAAAATCGCATGGAAAAAGCCAACCTTTTCGACCTCTTGCTGGGCCTGCTGCTCAACCAGGCAGTACCGCAACACCTCATTCAAGCGGTGAGAAACACCCTTACCGACTTGCCCGACCGCTACCGGCCCGGCCGGTGGTCGACCTACCGCGAACTGCACCACCTTTTGGCAAAAAACCAACTGCAAAACCAATGGCTGGTGTGGCCCCGCCAACACGAGGCCGTGAAGCCCGCCAGCCCCCAAATTTTGTGGTTGTTTACCGACATCCCCGAAACCGGCGCCAACCAACATGGCTCGCGCGAACTCCGCCATTGGTTCGATGAAATGCACCGCGCCATCGATAAAAAGCTGCCCGAGCGCCCTTGGTTGGTGGTGGTATGCCACAACTGGAACGACCGCTGGTTCCGTAACGACCTGCAAATGCACTGCGAAAGCCTCGCCCTGCTGCAATGCCCCGTGTTGGTGCTCCACTGCACCGACCGCGCAGGCAGCGTACAATTTGTACAAATGCCTCAGAAAGCCGCATGAAACCACAACTGAAATTTATAGATCAGCGTAGCCTCAAGGAGGTTCCTGATGCAGAACTTGAACTGGCCATGAAAGAAGCCCAATGCTTTTTAGAACAAACCCACGACAAAAGGCCAGGCTCGCTCTCCGACATTTGGCATACCAAACGGGGCGAACCCATGCCTGTGAGACCAGGAGTTTATGATTCTCAGGAAGCACGTGAGCTGCAAAAAATGGCCGACATATTTGACTTTGGGCCCAAAACCTTTGATATCGATGGGCACCCCACATGCTGGGAAACACCGCTGTTCAATGAAAATCTGCACTCCCATATTGAACGTGTGCCTATTTATTTGGTTGATGCCAGCCAGCTCCCACGGTACAAACAAAAAGTGAAGGTGCCCCTTGTAGAGAATGATGACCGCAACAGTAAAGACAACATTTACAGCTGTCCAATCATTGAGGTCTGGGGATTGTACAAAGGCGCATCTTCCTTAGAAAAACAGGACGACGCCATTTTCATTTCACCTGAGCGCATATGGAGAGGCGTAAAATCTGCATACAGCTTTGTACACTATTTCACTGCCGTACTTACCCATGAGTTTGCGCATGCGCTCATGGCCCAGCCTGGCCATGCTTCGAGCCATGAAGCCAGTCAAATAGAAGAGCCACTGGCAAATGCATTTACCTTGGCGCGATACCGTGCAATCAAAGGCATGCGTAACCCTGCAACCCTCACCATAGAAACCTTTATGAGAAACCAGCCTGCACCATACTGCCATTGTTTCGACCTCCTGGAAAAGGGCGATGTGGATTGGATTGGTTGGAAATTGTCAAAAAATATATTTAATTCAACCATACAAAATACACCAAACAACTTTGAAGACATGATAACAAGTCACCACAAAGCTGAAGCGCAATGCATTAAGGTATCCTTCCAAAATGAAATTGCATTATGGACAAAAAAACCAGCCGTCTTGGTCATTTTGGGTGAAGCCCCCTTAAGCTGTGAAAAGTACTTTTACAACAAACAGGGCAGTTACTTGAGTTTTCTTAAAAGGCCGTACAATTTCACGGATAGAAAACCAGGAAGTTTCACCGCGTTTCTGAGAATGAAGAGGATATTAGCAGTAGATATCTACCAATATCCTCTGGCATCGGCCCTATTCAAGAAGGACAAAAAAAACGAACTGTTCGATGCTCAATACTTCTGCACGATGATTCGTGGGCTTGAATCAATTGGAATGATTGATGAAAATACCATTTTTGTATTTCGTTACAAAATGCTCATCAAGCGCGGCTTACCTGAATTAATTGCTCCTTGTTTACCAAAAAATGGGGCAAATTTGATTTCCAGTGAACCTTTTGCCATTAGAGCAAATGCCATGACACTAAATCCTAATTTGGCACATTTGCTTCCCTAATTCCATAAAAAGGGGCAATTACAAAAACATAATTTGGCCCTAAAATCTTTTAGCAAGTTGGGCTGAAGCACTTAGTGCTTCAGCCCTTTTGTATGCTTACACCTGCCTCCGCCCCGCCCTCGGCACCTCCACCATCCTTTTCATCGTATCGAAAAGCGCTTGGTAAAATGACTCGTCTTTGGCGTAGAGCTTGTACAATTCGAGTTCTTTTTTGCGCTGTTGGCCCATGACTTCGTCGAGGATTTTTTTGAGGGCCAAGTCGCTGTTTTGTGGGTCGAGGTTGTCGGCGACTTTGGTTTTAAAATCGGGGTGGGCCTGGATGTGTTTGCTGATGGAGATGAACTTCACCCGCTGGTCTTCGGGCGTGGCCTCCCAGCCGTGAAACCACTTTTCGTTGAACGATTTAATGATTTCATCGAGCGGGTCTTTTTCTTCCTCGGCATTGTGAGTCCCGCGCGGATTGGGATTCTGCGGGTCTAACTCGGTTGCCGAATCATCTAAACCAATAGAATGGTTCAACTTGGTGCGCTCTAAGCCGTAAGTGGAAAGATCGACCGACTCCAAGAGTTCATCAATCAATGCATCTTCTTTGGTGCGAACAATGAGTTTGGGAATGAGGAATTTGAGGAACCAAAACAACTTCTCCCATTCAAGCACTTCGTAGGGGATGATGGATGCCATTTGCCCATAAATTTTGACAAACTGCTTGGCTTTGATTTTAAAATCGGCTTTTTCCTCATCCGATAGCTCCAACTCTTGGTTGAATCGATTGGCGGCGGTATCAATGATCGGACTCAAGGTTTGGGCATCTTCGCCACGGAAGTAGCGCTCCACGAAAGTTTCCACTTCGTGCCATTCGTACACGCCTACATCGTCTAAAGTGCCTTTGAGCTCATGCAGCACGTTCACATCGGTGGCTCCGCTGAGCGAAGTGGAGGTGTAGAAGGGGTCGAAAGCTGCTTTGATGTCGTGTACTTCGTTGAAAAAATCGAGTACAAACAAGTCCTCGGTCTTTTTGCCCAACTTATCGGCGGCGCGGTTCAAACGGCTCAAAGCTTGAACAGCCAGCACGCCCTGCAGCTTTTTATCGACGTACATGGTACACAGCTTGGGTTGGTCGAAACCTGTGAGGTATTTGTTGGCCACTACCAAAATGCGGTACTCGTCGGAATCGAAATAATCGCGGGTATCTTTTTCGGCAAAACCATTCAAATCGGCCTCGGTATATTCAATGCCGTCGACCACTTTTTTGCCTGAAAAAGCAATAGCTATTTTGAATAAATGACCTCGCTCTTTTAGCAGTTTTTTGATGGCCAGGTAGTAACGAACAGCCGATTCGATGTTTTGGGTAACCACCATGGACTTGGCTTTGCCTTTGAGCTTTTTGGTGTTGTACACTTTGCTGATGAAGTGCTCTAACATGATTTCGGCCTTGGTGCCTATGGTTTGCTTGTGGCGTTCTACATAGGCGCGCAGCTTTTTCTGTGCCTTTTTGGTATCGAAAAGGGGGTTGTCTTGAATCGACTTTTCGATTTCGTAATAACTTTTGTAAGTGGTGTAATTGGCCAGCACATCCAAAATGAAGCCTTCTTCAATGGCCTGCTTCATCGAATACAGGTGGAAAGGCTTGAAAGTGCCATCGGCTTGCTTGCTGCCAAAACGTTCGAGGGTGGCGTTTTTGGGCGTTGCAGTAAAGGCCAAATAAGAGGCATTGCCTTTCATTTTACGCGACTGCATGGCCTTTAAAATCACATCTTGCCCGTCTTCTTCCTCTTCATCGGCCTCCGACTTGCCCATGGCTTCGTTCATCTTACCAGCTGCTGTGCCGCTTTGCGAACTATGGGCCTCGTCGATAATGACGGCAAAACGCTTGTCGCTCAAATCGGCAATACCATCTACAATGAATGGGAACTTCTGGATGGTGGTAATGATGATCTTTTTGCCTTTTTCTAAGCCTTCTTTAAGGTCTTTAGAAGAATAGGCCGGTGCTACAATGTTTTTGACCTCCGAAAACTCCTTGATGTTTTCACGAAGCTGTTTGTCAAGCAGGCGGCGGTCGGTAACCACAATCACCGAATCGAACAGGGGATTGTGCCGGCCTTTTGAACCTGGCAATCCATCGCGCTCGGGGTAGGTTTCAATGAGTTGGTAAGCAGCCCAGGTTATGGAGTTCGACTTGCCCGAACCAGCTGAATGTTGAATCAAATAGGTTGCACCCACGCCGGTTTGAGCCGCATGGCTGAGCAGGCGCCTCACCACATCGAGCTGGTGGTAGCGCGGAAAATAAAGGTTGCGCTTGCTGAGCACATCACTTGAACTGCCATCAAAACGAACAAAATGCTGGATGATGTTAGCCAAACTTTCGCGGGTAAATACCTCTTCCCACAAATAGCTGGTTTTGTGACCAAACGGATTGGGTGGATTGCCTTTGCCGTGGTTGTTGCCCTTGTTGAATGGCAAAAAGAAGGAGTTGGCACCATCTAATTTGGTACACATGTACACCTCATCGGTATCAACGGCAAAATGAACCAAACAGCGACCGAATTGTAGCAAAGGCTGTTTGATGTCGCGGTCGGTTTTGTACTGTTTGATGCCGTGTACCTTGGCCGTTTGCCCAGTCCAGGCGTTTTTTAATTCCAAGGTGGCAACAGGCAGACCATTGATAAACACCACCATGTCTATCTCTTCGCGCTGGTTGTCGCGGTTGTAGCGCACCTGACGTGTTACGCTGAAGGCATTTTTTTCGAAATTATCTTTCACCCTTGTGCTGCTACTGGCCATGGGCAGCTGGTACAGCAATGTAAAATGGGCATCTTCTACCTCCAGCCCTTTGCGCAACAAACGCAACAGCCCGTATTTTTTTACCATGCGGTCGTAGCGCTCCAAAATGCGGAGTTTCCAATCGGCATTGCGTTGGAGTTTGGCCAGCTCGTCGCCTTGGGTTTGTGCTAAAAAATCCCAAAAGCGCACCTCATCCAGGGCGTATTGCGCATTAAAATCGGCGGCAAAACCCAAATAAAAGCCATTGCCACTGCGGTAAAGCGCAGCGGGATCTTCCACCGAATTTTCAGTTGTGGCGGCGGCCAAACTTTCGAGAGATGTGCCGGTTAAGGCCTTTTCGATGGCGGCTTCGAGGGCTTGTTCGTTGGTTTTACTTGCCATATTCCTCTTCTAAAATCGACAAAAGCTGCGTTTCAAACTCAAATAAATCAACACCATTTTTTATGTATGCAGCAGGAATAAGTGTTCTATAATCGCCATCTAAACTAAACTTGTCAATTTGATGCGCGTTTTCATAGATTTCAACTAAGTGATCTACTTTATTGCCCAAATCTGTGTTGAATTTCATAAACTCAAAAACGCTATCAATTTTTTCAATCTCATACTTATCCGCTCCTGTGTATTTGGTCATATCAATGGAGCACAATGCAAAGCAATTCGGATTTTGATGTGCTCTTAATGTTTGATTTCGTGAAATTCGAATTGGTGTTGTTTCGAGCCACTTTGATTTAACCTCAATATAATAAACCGGTTTATCATCAATGTATACCACAAGGTCTTGTCCATCTTGCTCACTTTTGACTGTGGCATTTAAATTTTGGGACAATCTTTTCAGCAGCACATCTTCTAAGTGATTACCAATTTTCTTTTTGTATTGCATTTCTGCTTCTTCTTGCTGTTGCCTTAACAAGGCATCTTCGCCAAGTTTTATTAATGCATCAAGATTGGGATGACCGGCTATACCGGCTAATTTTCGTATTACGGCTTCATTCTGACTTAGAATAGTGAAAGACGCATCACCGTCTGCCAACTGTACTAAAATAGCCGACTTATTTCTTGATGTTCCTGGAAATAGTTTTTCATAAAGCTCATTGTTTTCATGGTCTGGTTTGAAATTTCTTATTATATCAATAATATCACTTCTATAGGGATGATTCTCCATGTGAATCTCATTTCCAGATTCCCCGAAAAACCGTACTTCTATATCATTTGTCAAATCCAGTGGTTTGATGAATTTCATCTCATCATGAAGGTTTTCAATTATTGCATGAGCAAGTCGGGTTCTAATTGGGGTATTTGGATCAACAATGCTGTCGTGCAAATCCTTTACAAACTCCGGTATTTTATTGTCTCTGTAAAGATTGCCGATGCTTTTTAATTGGTGTAATTGATTTGGATAAACATCATACCGCAGAAATATCTTTTTTACATCAGCGTAATTGAACGCTTCTTTTAAAACTGTGGCTAAATCTTCTAAATTCTCTTTAGTCCATTCTGCGTCTTTATCACTGATGTCATTCAAAAACACTTTGAATAAATCATTTTGACCTTTTCTTATGTCTATATTCTCCTTTTCATCACCGGGTATTGAAGGAAGAATAATTGAATTTAACGCTAAGCCATAATGTTTTTCAATCAGCTTTATCACTTTTATAGGGCCACTTACTGAGTCTTCCTTTGGGATGATACTTGCGTATTGAATCAAGCATGATAAATAGTTTTCAGGCAGGCTTGCAGAACGTGTGTTTTCCTTTATATTTTCATCTAACGAAACATTAATTAACTCCATGTAATTCCTTCTGCCAAAGTTTTCAAACTCCAATCCTTCAAGCAAAAAGTCAGTATCAATTTGCCTGTTGGTGATTTTAGGATTGATTACATCTGCTAACGGAATAAGTGCATCTGTTAAATCAACTGATTTGCTAAGTTCCCCTTGTTTTCTAAATTGACCTTTAATGTTGGGCATCAAACTTCTATTCGCAAATAGCTCACCTTCACCCTTGCGAATCATTTCTTTATACAAAAGAATCAACTCCAGCTTATTGAATGATTCAATAGATGTTTTCTCCTGTATTTTATCGGCAATGTCTGCAAATCCAATTTTTTTAATGTCTAAGATGTTCCAGTAGTCAATCAGTTTTGTCCAAATAGGGATGAGTTCTGATTTTGGTACATTATCATAGAATTTGCCGACAATATTGTAAATGGATGAAAGTGTTGGTTCGTCTGCTTCATGGATGACAGAGTCATTAAGAAAAATTGCTTCTTGTGCAGAGATTCTTGACGTTATTGTTTCTACAAATGGCAGTGTCTTAAACTTGTTTGTCCAACTATCTTTTAATTCTTTAAAGTATTTGTTGAGCTCCGCATCATCCGAACTTACCGGGAAGTTGATTTCTGCTAATAAATGCGAATTTTCAATTTTTGAAAGGTTGATGTCAAGGAAAGTGAAAATCAAATCAGACGCCTCTTGCATGAGTTTTTGATTCGCTAATTCCTCTGTTCTATTTTTTTCATTTTCTGAATTGAGATGCAAACCGTCTCTTGGTTCAGTAGGTTGAAAGTTTTTGGAGTGAATGACAAAGTTGAATCCAAAATGCTCTGTACCGATTAATGGATAGAAAAGAAAAAGGCGGGGCAAACTAGCAGGTAAGGTTGCTGCTTTACCAATAATGCCATCAGACGGCAAACCGCTTTCAATGGGAAGCACAATGGTTAATCTATCTGTTTTTAGATAGTTTATTCTTTTGCTTTCGTTATTGATTCGTATTTCTCTGGTGTAAAAATGCTCTCCGGATTCTTCAATTTCGTTTTTAATATAATTGGTAGTGTTGCCATGATTATCAATGACAGTAACTTTCTTTAGTCGGTCATTAAAAATCATCACGTAGGGTAGAATTACCTTGAGTGACTCTGTGGCATCAAATGCTCTCCTTTTATTGAGATCGTTGTTAAAGCCGAATTTGAAAACGGTTTTTGGCAACTCGTCAAAAGTGGGTTGCTCACTCAATAATTGGGTAACAGTGCTTCTCAGATGGCTTATTTCATCACACAGTTTTTCCCAATCTTGTGTGCTGCGGTCAATTTCAAGGTCGGTAAATTTTATATGCCCTAAAACAGATTGGCCATCATTTTCTACTTCGGGTTCATCTTGAATAGCACCGCTTACTTTCACAACATCGCCAAAGGAATGTGAAGTCATGAAACCGGTGCCGTATTGCCCAATAGGGTCGGATTCTTCTCTTTCTAGTTTTCTTTCTGAGAGTGTTTTTGAACTTACTTGAGTAAATAGGCAATCTAAAGTGTGCATGGTAAAGGGCACACCATTGTGAGAAAATATAAGTTCGGTATCGGTTAGATTTATTTCAATTTCACACGATGGACTTAAATCCACCGCATTTTGGAACAACTCCCAAATGGCTCTCTTGGCATGGTTAGGCCCAATTTTTTTGATACCCTGAATAATCTTATCAGCGTGTTGTTTTAAGTCATTACGCTGGGTTTTGAATTTATATAGGTCGGCTCTTGATACTTGTGTTTCCATAAAAATTAACTCACTTTTATTTTCCCCGTTACCGCACTATCAATCAAGGTTGATTTCAACTCTTTTAGTTTCTCTATCTGCTGCTCCTGCAGTTTTATCGCCTTGTCGATTTTGGCGGATTGGGTTTTGATGTGCATTACTATAGAGTCCTGTTCTTCTTTAGTTGGATATACTATTTTATAGTTTAAAATTGTTGTAGTCGGTAAGCTAGCCTGATTAATTGAAGGTTTTGCCATGGAAGTGAAATAGTTTCTGGAGAGTTTACTTTTAAAATAAAAATGTAACCACTCGTAATTTATTGATTTCATTGGAGTTATTCTTAATAAATTCATGCCAGAGTACAGATCTATGTCCCCATTATATAATGCTGTCTTCCCGACCATTTCTAAACTATTTATATGTGAGAAAAGAATATCACCTTTCTTAAGTTTAAATGATTCACTTATTGAAGATTTTCTTACCCACCCGACTTTGTTATAATTTATCACCTCCTGTGAAATTGATTCAATTCTTGTTACACGCACTATCGATGAATCGTTTTCATCAGGGTGCTGCAATTGTTCAGCAGTAGTACCATTAGAAATTCTATTTATAATATTTTTGATTCTCTTCACCTCCCACCCCTCCGGTATCTCCCCAATCCATTCCACGCCGCTGGGTTTTACGCGGGTGGGGGCGGTAAAGGTGTTTTGGGCGGGGTTCCACACTTTTTTGCCGGTAACCAAATCTTGGATGATGATTTGTTTGCGCTCTTTGAGCAAGGTTATCAACTTTTCTTTTTGGGCAATGGCCCGGTCAATTTTGGCGGTTTTGTCGTCGAGGAATTGGGCGATAGCGGTTTGTTCGGGGAGGGGGGGGAAAGCAATTTTCAATTCACCAAAGTCTTTGAAACGAAAGTCTGTAGACCTTTCACGTATTCCTTTTGCAAGAGCAAGTATAATATTGGTAGTCGCCATGTTTCTCAGAAAATAGGCATAAAAGAACTGGTTGACCTGACCAGCATTTTTTGGAGTACAAACCGAGTATACTGGCGTTGATTTGCCATCCGAATCACTCACACCAATAGCACCAGCAAACGCATCCATTGCATGAATTACAAGGTCGCCTTTTCTAATCCCCTGATAACCGTGCTCTTTTAAAGCAGTTGTAAACCCCTCAGTTCTCCGATTAGCCCTAAGAGTTACCTGTCCATCTCTGAAACAAGTCACTATTTCATCCTCATCTCTTGCTGGCCTTTCTTCTTTGTTAAAAAGCAACTTGCCCTTTTTCATATCCCAATGCAATGGAATTTTAGGAAGCCAAATTTCTCCCGAATCCTTGTAAGCGGGGTATTTTTCAAAAGCTGCTGTCAGTGCTGCGGTCTCCATCAGCTCAACTTTAAAATGTCCATGATCAAACCTTCGCTTTCGGCTTCCAAAGCCAGTATTTCGGCGCTCACTTCTTCTAAACTGCGCAGCGGCTTGTGCTGGTAGAAGTATTTGTTGAAACTGATTTCGTAGCCGATTTTGGTCTTGTCTAAGTCAATCCAAGCCTCGGGTACATGGGGCTTTACTTCACGCAAAAAGTAGGTGTGTATGTTTTCGTGTAAAGGCACATTTTCGCTGTCGCGCAAATCGCTATGGCTTTCGTAGGTGATGTATTCGTCTTTATTACCGCTGGGATAATAGCCAAAATCGGGCAATTGCTCCAGGGTGCAGCCCAAATGTTGCAGCAACTGCGCCAGCTTATCGCCTTGCAGCTTTTCTATTTTTTTGATGACCTTTTCGGCCGATTCATCGTACCAGCTAACTGCCGCCAAAATTTGGTTTTTTTCGCTGGCCGAAAGTTTGATTTTATCGGCACGCAAAACCTCGTCTACCCGGTCCGAAAAAGCATTAAAATCGTTGAAAACGGCATCGCCCAGCTTGCTCAACAACAAGTTTGCGGTGGTTAGTAAGTTTTGCTGCTTTTTCCAGGTATCGGGCGAGCTGAGTTCTTTGCGCTTTTTGGCATTGAGCTCAAAGCCATTTTTTTCGCACCAGTCGAGCAGCTCTTTTTCAATGGTAGCCAAATGGGTATACACCCGCTCGCCATGGGTTTCATAAGCCCATTGCATGGGCTCTTTGAGCGATTTTTCGAAGCGGAGTTCAGCAATACGTTCAGCCGTAAACTGGGCGCTGTAACGCGCCGGCCGGTCGATGGTGACTTTGTAATAGCCAAAATCGGTATTGTTAAACACTTTGGCAGCCAAGCCATCGTCGCCTTGCCGCTCAACATTTTCAAAGCGGTTGTAAGCCTGCTGAATTTCGGCTATGTGCGCTTGGGTAAGTTCGCAGTTTTTGGCCCCCAGGTTTTTGCGTAGTTTGGCAAAACGTTGCGAAGCATCGATCAAAATCACCTTGCCTTTTCGGTGAGCCGGCTTGTTATTCGTTAAAAACCAGATGTAGGTGGTGATGCCCGTATTGTAAAAGAGGTTGTTGGGCAGCTGCACAATGCAGTCGAGCCAGTCATTTTCAATGATGTAACGGCGAATGTTGCTTTCGCCACCACCGGCATCGCCGGTAAACAAGCTGGAGCCATTGTGTACCGAGGCAATGCGCGAACCTTGTGGGCTTTGGTGTAAGGGCTTCATTTTGTTCACCATTTCCATCAAAAACAACAACTGTCCGTCGGAAGTACGTGGGGTAGCATCGGCGGCTTCGGCATTGCCCCAATAATCTTGCAACACAATTTGAAAGCGTGGGTCGATGATGTCTTTGCCATCTTTGATGTATTTGAGGTCGGTTGCCCACGACTTGCCATATGGCGGGTTGGAGAGCATGAAATCGAAGCTGTGGCCCGAAAACTCGTTGGTAGACAAAGTAGAACCTACGCGGATGTTCTCGGGGTTGTTGCCTTTGATCATCATATCTGATTTGCAAATGGCGTAGGTTTCGTCGTTGATCTCCTTGCCATACAAATACACATCGCTGGTAGCGCGGATGCTGCCTTCTTCGTCTTTGATGAAGTTTTGCGCCTCGGTGAGCATGCCGCCTGAGCCACATGCTGGGTCGTAAATGGTAATTACGGGCGGTAATTGGTCTTTGATAGGTTCAAAAACCAGGTGGGTCATCAGTTCTATGACTTCGCGTGGGGTAAAATGCTCTCCCGCTTCTTCGTTGTTTTCTTCGTTGAATTTGCGGATGAGCTCTTCGAACACATAACCCATGCCCAAGTTAGAGAGGGGCGGGAGTTTGCGGCCCTCGGGGTCTTCCTTTTCAAAAGGTGTGAGGTTGATGTAGCGCGAAGTAAATTTTTCGAGCACATTCAAAAGCACATCTTTGCCCGCCATGTGGCGTACCTGTTCTTTGAGCTTGAACTTTTCAATGATCTCCTTCACATTCGGACTGAAGCCATTCAAATAATCCTCAAAATTGGCCAGCAGCAGTTGTTGGCTGTTGGTAGCGGTATCGTGCAGGCGTTGTAGGGTCCACACACTGGTATTGTAAAACACATAGCCGCTGGCATCGCGCAGGCCCGTTTCGTCCCATTCGGTAAAGCCCGCCTCATCGCGCTGAAAGGCCAATTCTTCCATCACGGCTTCTTTGGTAGGTTCCAGCAAAGCATCGAGTCGGCGCAGCACCACCATGGGCAAAATCACATCGCGGTACTTGCCGCGCACATAAACATCGCGCAGGCAATCGTCGGCAATTGACCAAATAAAAGAGATGAGGCGGTTGTGGACGGATTGGTTCATGTTTTCAGATAATCGCATTTGTGATGTTCTCAAATATAGGGCGGAATAGATTCAGATGCGACTGTGTCTTGTCCAAATTATCAATAAACAGCACTCAACTTCTAATCAACTTAACAGGATTGGCCAGTGATTGTCATTTATGTTCAAATCCAATGTCGCACTAAGTTCAAGGTTGATTTTACGCACTTTCTCAAAATGAATTTCAACACTAAATGAGGGGTGAATGCCCTAGAATGAAAATCGAATATGCACTCAATAACTCCAACTTCTGGTTGTTTGAGTAACTATATAAAACTCAGAATTATACTCTCCTCCCCTCAAATACTCGGTTCCCGCATAGTTCTGTACGTTTGCTGCATTAACAGAGGCAGTTATACGGTAATTGCCATTTTTCAATTGAACCACCACCTTTCTTTTTGAGGCAATCTCCACCTTCTTGCTTTCCTCTCCACTATAACGAACCACCAGGGTGTACTTGGTATTGTTGAATATTTCTATTTTGTTACCGTTGGTGTAAGCGGATGAGCCAAATCCACTTCGGCTCAAGGGAGGAAGTTTGCTATGGTTACCCTTAAAAATATTGTCAACCTCCAAATCAATGATCTTCTTCTCGGCCGAGTCAGTGTAATCACCATAAGGGAATTTATTCAAATAGGCCTTAAATCCTTTGATAGAATTGGTTATTAATGCCACTTCCCATGCTTTACGATCAATCATCCTACGTTTCTCAGCGGCCAAATCAACATACGAGCTATTCGGATATTGCATCTCAAAATCTAAATATGCTTGATACGTATTCTTTCGCTGAACTTCTTTCCAATAAGGCAAAATGTAAGTGTCTTCCCATATTTTATCTATTCTCCGTTTAGCCTCTGCATTCATATAACCACTTGGGAAATTGTTCAAATACTGTTTATAGCCTTCCATAGTGTTGGCTTGCTCCGCTGAACGCCATGCATTCTGATCTTGAAGCTTTGATATTTGCATCCTCGCGTCAAATACAAAGGAAGACTTCGGATACATATTAATGAAAAGTAAATAGCTCTCCATATTGTTAGCCAATTTGGCCTTACCCCAAGCATTTTCTATTTCTAATTCTCTCTCAAGCCTTGCAATATTCTCCTTTGCCTCATACACATATTTGCCGTCGACATAAATGCTGAGATATTTTCTGTACGAATCGATGGTATTGCCCGAAACGGCATGTTTCCAAGCCCGCTCATCGTAAAGCCTGTTTAACCTTACTTCAACATCAGGTTTGTATTTACTAGATGGGTGCTTTTGAAGAAACCCTTCATAAGCCCCAATTGAGTTAACCAAGACCGCTCTATCATAATCTCGTGTTCCCGCGCAGGCAATTAAAACAAGAACCCACAGGCTAAAAATGACTAAGCGTGTATTCTTCCAAACGTACGTGCTTCGCTGGCATTGGTTTTTCATAACTGCTATGTTTCTGTTCAACTTGATTGTTTGGCTTAGTGTATTTAATCAGAATTCACAAGATAGCACCAAAAGCAAGGATTTCAAAGGCATGGCTGTTGATGAGATGGAACATCCTCTCAAGCACAAAATTGACAAGTTAACCAATAAATACATGAAACATTGAATTCTACACTCGGCTTGTTATATTGCACAAGTAAACTATCTCAAGACTTTGAAAACCTACTCAATCCTTTATCTATTTAATTAATTATCAAACGACTACTGGCTCTCAACTACCAAATTCACGCCAAGGAGGTAGCCCAGGGGTTGTGGGGGAAGAAGAAGGCGCCAGCCAAGGGGAAACAGAAAGAGAAGAAGGAAGATGAGGGGTATGGGGGTTGTTTGAAATGGAAGATGGCGCTGGCTAAAATAAAATCAAATCCACATCTAATTCTAATTCACGATTGCCCGTAATTGAAACCGAAGAACAAACCAAAGGGGAGCGAATGTTAAGTTAAGAAAGCAGAAAATGAAAAAATCAAATTTGCCTAAAGGCGTCCCTCCCATCCTCTACAAGTTGCGCAACTGGAATGATGCAAATCATCGTGAGATCATTTATCATCAGCGGATTTATATTCCAAGACCAAAAGAGCTCAACGACCCGTACGACTGTAATGTGCAGTTAGACTATTTAAGTCTTTCCCCAGAAGAATTAGACGCTTATTGCAAGCACCTAGTCTTAAAATATGCTGATGCACTCATTCAACAAGGGTTTGATTTAGCAGAAAGGGAAGCTCAATTGTTGCTTCGTGCACAAAACAGAACCCAATTCCAACTAGAGTTAGATGAAATGAATTTTGAACTTATGAATAACAGAATAGGTGTTCTCTCATTATCAAAATCATGGAACAACATTCCTCTCTGGGCGCATTACGGAAATAATCACAAAGGATTTGCAATCGGTTTCAAAACGGAAAAAATAGTTGACTGCCGATACTTCCAAGTTGGTGGAGAAGTGGAGTATGTAAAGACTTATCCCAAAATTGACCCAAGGGAAGAATTTAACATAGAGGTTTGGCTTAAAATAATAACGGCAAAGTCTGAAAAGTGGTGTTATGAGAGTGAGTTCCGATTTGTCCGTCGTTGGGAAAATGATTCAAATCAATTTTGGGAATTTAGTCATGATTGGGTGGAAGAAATAATTCTAGGCTTGAATTTCAGTGAATTCCATATACCAGACATGATAAAAATCTGCGAACATATGGGCTGGTCGTTGTACAAAATCGAAATGACGCCATTGAGTTTTGAATTAAATCGAAAACAGCTAGTTTAACATTTGTAGATATGCAAACATTAGAATCAGGTGACTTAATAGAAAGAACCTTCGCAAGCGATATAAGAACACATTTGTCAAGCTATGAAAGGTTTTGGGGGAATTTCATTGGCAATAATGGCAACAACCATATGATTGATATAACTGGAGAATCACCAAATCAGCATGATGTTAGATTGCAAATTTCTCAACTTAGTTATTCTCTAATGCACAATGCTTTATCGATGTTAAGACTAGTTGAGAAAATTCAGCATGCCAGCAGTCGTCTAGACAAGGGGACTAGTGTTTTGGAATATTTTGAGAGGAGAGATATTTTCAACATTATAAGCCTTGAATGCGGAAAGGTTAAAGATCATGTTGAAAGGATTTTCCAGTCTGTTGAAGGTGAACAAATGGCCGACTCGATTGACCATATCTACCAACAACTAGGCCCGCTATATGCAGTTCGACACATTGGAGTACACGGAAAAGAACTTCCTTATTTTATTGAAAAAGATCAGGTTTATTTACCATTCTTTGACCAAGTGAGCGGCTGGAAAAACGAAAAAACATGGGAAGAAGCAACAATGGGAGTTGCCTTTTCTGAATGGGCAATCAAAACTGTTTATGAAGTAATTCCACTTATTAATCAAGTCTTTTGCAAACTGTATGATTTTTATGCGACACTTTATAAAGGCAGACATATTAATATACCTGGTCATCAATCTCCCATCAATGCAGTAGCATCGGGAACTGTTACTAATCATACCTCATCCGATGCTTCTGCAACAAGCGCTGCTTCTGGGAGTTCTGGAATGGTTGGCACATCAGGTTTTGAGAAAAGTAAATTTGGAGAGTAAAATATTCAATCAATTAACCTATGCCAACCCTATTCAAAGAAGTAAGCTACAACTTAGCCACCCTAATCCAACAAATAGACATGGGCATCATTGGTTTGCCCGATATTCAGCGCCCGTTTGTATGGCCCGATACCAAGGTGCGCGATTTGTTCGATAGCATGTATAAAGGTTATCCCGTGGGGTATTTTCTATTTTGGGCCAATGCCAATGTAGAAAATACCAAGGGTATTGGGGTGGCTGAAAAGCAAAAGCATCCGAATTTGCTCATTGTTGATGGCCAGCAGCGTTTAACCTCGCTCTACGCGGTTATCAAAGCACAGGAAATCATCCGTGAAAATTACGAACGAGCACAAATTGTGATTGCATTTAATCCTTTAGAAGAAAAGTTTGAAATACCCGATGCATCCATCAAACGCAACCCGCGTTATTTTCAAAATATTTCGCAGCTATGGCAGGCCGATGTGAACATATTTAAGCTCATCAACGACTTTGTAAGCCAGCTTAAGAAGTCGGTAGAAATCACCTCTGAAGAAGAAGAGCACATTCAAAATGCGCTCATGCAATTAAAAGGGCTAGAAAACTATCCCTTTTCTGCCCTCGAGCTTTCGCCCAATATTTCCGAAGAGCAAGTGGCCGATGTATTTGTTCGCATCAATTCGCAAGGCAAAACCCTCAACCAGGCTGACTTCATTCTCACCCTAATGAGCGTGTTTTGGGAGGAGGGCCGCCGCGATTTGGAAGAGTTCTGCAAACAATGTCGTTTGCCTTCAAAAGATGCCGCTTCTCCTTTCAATTACCTCATCGATCCTTCGCCCGACCAAATGTTGCGGGTTTCCATTGGCTTTGCCTTCCGCCGCGCACGTTTGCAGTATGTGTACAGCATTTTGCGAGGCAAAGACCTTGAAACCGGCGTATTCAGTACCGAAAGACGCGACCAACAATTTGAATTGCTTAAAAAGGCCCAAGCCAAAGTGCTCGACGTATTGAATTGGCACGAGTTCATCAAAGCCATCAAACAAGCAGGTTTTGTGCGTGGCGATTACATCAGCTCCAAGAACAACCTGTTGTATGCCTATGTGTATTTTATCATGGGCCGGGAAGACTATAAAATGGATTTATTTGCCCTCAAAAAGCTCATAGCCCGCTGGTTCTTTATGGTTACCCTCACCGGCAGGTACACCAATTCACCTGAAACAGTCATGGAAATGGATTTGGCCCGCTTACGTACAGCCAATGATGCCGCCGACTTTGAAAACACCCTCGAAGACATCATCCAAACCCAACTCACCCACGATTTTTGGACCATCAATTTGCCCACCATGGGCCTGGCAACCTCATCGTCTTCTAGTCCGAGTTTATACGCCTATTACGCCGCCTTGTACATTTTGGGAGCCAATGGGCTATTCAGCAAGCTCAAAATTTCCGATTTACTTCAAGAAGGTGTCCGCAGTAGCAAATCGGCCTTAGAACGCCATCATTTATTCCCCAAAGCCTACCTCCAGCGCCAAGGCATCACCGACCAACGCGATACCAACCAAATTGCCAACTTCGCCCTGGTTGAATGGAGCGATAACATCAAAATCTCCGACCAAGCACCTTCGGTTTATTTGTCGGAATACCTCAATCGATTATCCACTTCCGAAAAGTCGGAACAATACTTTTGGCACGCCTTGCCTGAGGGCTGGGAGAATATGGAATACGGGGCGTTTTTGAAGATGAGAAGAGAAATGATTGCTAAGGCAATAAAAGCAGCTTATGACAAAATCAGTGGATAATAGCTACTGTCTTTCCACTAACTTCAGGCATTTCAGCTAAAGTTTTAAAATTCCTGAGTATGCTTACATCTTAAAACGTATGAACAAAACAGCCCAACTCAACGCCCTTTTTGAGCAATGGAAAAAGGATATGTCGCTTGAAACCGGCGGTTTTGTGGCCGATGGCATCATCGATGAGCAGCTTTTCAATCAGGCAAGCAAAAAAGTCCTTTTCATCACCAAAGAGCCCAATAATCCCGAACAAGTAGTAGGTGATTTCAGGGAGTGGTGGCAGCAAAGGTTGGAAGGTGGTTTTTCGCTGCGTATAGCAGAGTGGGCGCACGGTTTGCTCCATGATTTTCCGGTATTTGACAACATCAACGAAGAACAACGCCAACAAGCCATTCGCAGCATTGCCTTCATGAACCTCAAAAAGGTTGGTGGCGGAGGTACGGCAGTAGGCTCAAGTATCATAGAACATGTGCGTAATTACCGCCATTACCTGCTTCAAGAAATCGACATCATTCAACCCGACATCATCATCACAGGCATTTCAGGCAAGCCATTGAGGGAGGAGCTATTTGGTAAACTTGACTGGAAAGCTTCTGGCTATGGCATTGAAATCGTCCAATTTAAGCTAGCCAAGGTCATTGATTTTTACCACCCATCATCCAGAAATGCGCCAGCGGCGGCGTATTGTTTGTTGGAGCGGGTGGTTGGCGGGGCAGCGTTTAAAGCCTTGAAAGAATGAGCCATGAGCAACAAATAAAGCGTTTTGTACGTAGGCTGGCAGCCATGCCTGTATCGCACCAAACTTTCAATTTATACGCTGGCAAGTCGCGAAGTGCGCGAATTTGTCGTGCGAATCTAGAATGCTACCTCCTACGTCTTGCCAGCCAGCAGCCCAAAGTCATGCTCTTAGGTGAAGCTCCAGGCTACAAAGGATGCAGGCTTACGGGCATTCCATTCACCAGCGAAAAAATATTGCGGACGCACCCATTATTTGCTGATGCTGATTTTGAAGTGCTTGTTCCCTCTCAGCGCCCCGAAACCGAAATATCATCTACCGTGGTTTGGAATACACTCAGTGAATCGAAAACCCTTCCAGTTCTATGGAATATATTTCCTTTTCATCCATTCAAGTCGGGCGCACCACAAAGCAACAGAACTCCCACAGCAATTGAGCTCGCACAGGGAAAAGCCATCATGTTGAAATTGGTTTCCATACTCCACATTCAACACATCATTGCCATTGGAAAAAAGGCCTACAGCCAGTTGAGCGACTTAGAAATTAAATGCAGCTGTGTGAGGCACCCGGCGAATGGTGGAGCCACTCCGTTTAGGCTTGAATTAAAGGCGTTATTGCATTGATAATATGCCATTTGAGTTTTGCGCAGAGCCAACATGTTCGTCTGATTGTTTAGGATTATGCAAAGAATGCATATTACTCTTCCACTATCCAAAACGTGCTGAAGTGCTTAAACCGTTGCAAAATTTGCAACAGTTCGAATGGGTCCTTCATCCAATTGACAACATCGAAATACACCTACTTAATAATTACCATTCATTCTAAGGGCAACAACTTGTTGCACAAATACAGCCCTCGGCAATTGGGCAACAGCTTGCTGCCTAAAATTCCTTCAATGCCCGCTTAACAGCTTTGGGGTCGCTAATGTGTGCAATGAGCAATCCTGCGGCAACCAAAGCTCCACCAATAAGCAGCCAGTTGGTGTTGGGTTTAACTGCTGCTTGAAGCATTTGATGTACTTCTGTGGTAGCGTTCACAATTTCCAATCTTTGTCCTTCTTTTGAACGCCAGTTTACGTGGTTAACAAACTCTTGCGCAGCATTGCGCGCCAAAAATTGCACCATACCTAAGTCAATTCTCACAGGAATTGCATGAGGCAACGCAGCAAAAAAAGCCTGCACACTGGACCTGGTTGATATATAGGGCTGATTGAATGAGTAGGTATTCATTTCAATTGGCTTTACTCGAGGTAATTCGCAATCTGAATGCTATTATCGGGAAATAATCGCGCATTTAAAAGAACACCTGGCCAATAAAATCGTTCCTGTTCAATGATCTTTGTCACATTGGGGTTAATATCTATACGGGTAGCATTTCCACTACTCACCGCCATACGTCCCTTTAAGCCTTCAAGTATCAAACGACGCGAAGTAGCTAAGCCGAATCCCCTATTTTGTTCGTAATCTTTTGTGGAAAGACCGGCCGTAGCCTTTGCCATAGCTTCAGCATGTGTGTGAATTGGAAACCGGCCATGATCTGTGTATGATTTTAAAAAGCCCTTCCCAATGTCGCAAATACACAGGTCTAAAAAGCCTTTCTGAGGGAAGTGTTGCGCCCCTATCCAAATGTGACTTGTACCCGCATGCTCAATAACGTTATTGCATAACTCAGAAGTAAAATAGGAGATGGCACTTTTCATGGCACCCGTTGCCCCTAGTTGAGCACAAACAACGTTTGTTAGCATGGCTAGCGATTTATCAACAAATAAGGGTATGGTCGCTGCTTGAGTCGGTAACCTCAAAATTGGCAAATAATTTTTATGACTGAATGACGCAAGATTCGGCATAAAATCGGGCGTATTACTCGGATCTAAGGGTGCTGCAAAGTGATTGGTACTTAAATAACTCAAGTGCTCTTGATTAACTAGGGTAATCTCACAGCCAATTGATTCTAAATGCATCATGAACGCACGTAAAGGCACTGCCCAATTGGGATAAACGAAACGGATGTTTCCAAAGTCGAAACACACTTTAGAACTATGGTCAAATGGATAAGCTATTACGTGACCTAGCTGTTCTAATTGGGACCCCAATCGCTCTTCCGGTTGTTGAAGGAGTATATTAACGCTTTGCATTTGGAATTTAAAACCCTAGCCAAGCTGAAGATACGAATTTTGTTGTTCGAATCTGAAAATGTCATTCCTTAAGCTGGTTAAAGTAGAAGGTTGGGTTGCCTCTATCTAACTCGGCACCATTTTCCCCCGAACTCGGTACCATTTTCCCACCCACCCCCACCAAAACCCTCTAAACGCGCATTTTTAGCGGCTGGAACTGGGTACCAAATAGAGGGGAACTGGGTACCGTTTTCGTTTTCCGCCGTCAAATCCCCTCCATTTGCCTTGCTGCAATGCAATGGCAGGTCTCGCATCCCGAATGCCTCGGCCACATGCGCGCGCTGAATGAGGTCGGTTCACAAAACAACAGCCATGCGTTTTACAGATTGACAAGCTTTTGCTTTACAGATTGACAAGGATTTTTAGCTGAATATCAAATGGATAAAGCTGTTTGCTTGGTTAAAAGGACAGGTATTTTTGCTGAGGTGGCGGGCGGTGTGCCAAATGGTTTGCTCACACATTGCGCCCCCACAGGGCGCCCCATCGTGGCGGGGGCACCGTCGGTGCTACACAGATTTGGCCCCGACAGGGCCGCTTAGGCGTGTACATAAAACTGCAGCGCAGCTGCAGCCCCTATCGCGAATCGCGCATTTCGAATGGCAAATCCCATATGTGGCCGCTGGGTTCGGTCGCACATTGCGCCCCCACAGGGCGCCCAATCATGGCGGGGGCACCGTCGGTGCTACACAGATTCGGCCCCGACAGGGCCGCTTGGGCATGTACATAAAACTGCAGCGCGGTTGCAACCCCAATCGCATCTTGAATTTTGAACGCAAAAAGCCTGAGAAGGCCTCATCCTCTAATCCTTCTCCAGGGGAGAAGGACGATACATCTTGGAACGCAGGAAACTTGGGTTAGACCATGTCAATGGTCCGCATGGATGATTTTTCGTCTGCAGCGCAGCTGCAGCCCCTTTTGAACCTTGAACCTTGAACCTTGAACTTTGAACCTTGAACTTTGAACGCAAAAAGCCCCGGCTGACCTCACCTCGCAAGAGTCCGACCATGGGCGTCGGACCCCCACCCCTATTTCGACAAGCTCAATAACCATCTCCAAAGGCGAGGGGCGCGAGATTTCGCAACGCAGGAAAGTTTTTTGTCGATGTGATTTTAGACCGCTCAGGCATCGTCAAACCTTGAACTTTGAACCTTGAACCTTGAACGCAAAAAGCCCCAGCTTTTTGCAAGCCGGGGCTCATCGTCAGGATAGTAAATGCTCGCTTAGTCCACGTTGTCGTGGAGGAAGGAGTTGTTGGGGCGGATTTCGGGGCGCTTGTTTTCGTCGCCTTGCTGGTTGCTGAGGGTGTAGCGGCTCACGGTGGGCTCGCTGCTGTGGGCAACCGGATCGAGGTCGACGCCGCGGCGCATATAGGCGGGCTGCTTTTCGAGGCTCTCCAACTCATTGGCATCTACCCGGCGCACGGTGTTCATGCCGCGGAGGGTTTGGATGCGCTGCAGCGACTTCGACAACATATCGTTGAAGCTGCGTGGCTCGGCTTCGGCAACGGTATTTTCGGCCACATCGATGGTGCTGATGTTGGCGGGGTCTTCGAAATTTTCGTACAACGATTTCACCACCTTGGGTTCGTTCACGGGCTCGGGCTGAGGAACGGGTGCAGGCGCAGGGGTTTCGCCTTTTACCTTCAACTCCATCTCAAACAACTCGGGCTGGGCAGGAGCGGCTGGCTCGGCGGGTGCCGGTGCAGCAGGCGCAGCAGCCTGGGTGTCGAGGGTGTGGATGGTGAGCTCGCGGCCGTCGCGAACGGTGTTTACCGGCTTGGGAGCGGGTGCAACGGCAGGCGCAGCAGCGGGCTTTTCGTCGCCCAAATGCATCACTTTGCGACCCAATTGTTGTCCACCTGCAAAACCGGTGGCAATTACGGTTACACGGATGCCGCTTTCGAGCGATTCGTCGGTGCAGTTACCCCAAATGATGTCGGTATCGCCACCGGCAATTTCTTGCACATAATCGTTGATTTCGCCAATTTCGTCGAGTCTGATTTGTTCGGCTCCCGAACTGATGTTGAGCAGGATGCTGCGGGCACCGGTGATGTCGTTGTCGCTCAACAGAGGCGATGCCAAGGCTTCTTCCACGGCACGCAGGGCGCGACCTTCGCCTTCGGCCACGGCACTGCCCATCACGGCCTTGCCGCTGGCTTCGAGCACGTTTTTCACGTCGGCAAAGTCTACGTTTACATAACCTTCCACCGTAATGATTTCGGCAATGCCCTTGGCGGCGGTGGCCAACACATCGTCGGCACGGGCAAAGGCTTTGTCGAAGGCGAGGTTGCCGTAAATTTCGCGCACTTTGTCGTTGCTAATCACCAGGGTGGTATCGCAATGCTGGCGCATTTCGTCTAAACCACGCTCGGCCTGTTCGCGGCGCTTGCGGCCTTCGAAATTGAAGGGCAGGGTAACGATGCCCACGGTGAGGATACCCATTTCGCGGCAAGCCTGCGCAATGACAGGGGCTGCGCCTGTGCCGGTTCCACCACCCATGCCAGCGGTTACAAACACCATGCGGGTGTCGGTGCCGAGGTGCGCTTTTACGTCTTCAATGTTTTCAATGGCGGCATTGCGGCCTATTTCGGGCTGGTTGCCGGCGCCCCTGCCTTCGGTGAGCGATGGGCCCAGCTGAATGCGGTGCGGTACTGCGCTTTTTTCGAGCGCCTGGTAGTCGGTGTTGGTCACCAAAAAATCTACATCCTTGATGCCCAAGGTGTACATGTGGTTTACGGCATTGCCGCCGGCGCCACCCACACCAATCACCTTGATGATGTTGGGGCGTGCTTTCGGCAGGTCGAAAACGAGGTTGTTGTTTAGCGTAGTCATATCCGTGACGATTTGATATTCTTATCCTGTGGTTATTTAAAATCTTTGCTGTCTTTGAGCTCGGGGTCTTCGATCCACTCCTTGCCCATTTGAATGATGCGGTCGAGGAAACCGCCACCGCTGCGTTTGCCGGCATCGGGACGGCCATCTTTGGCCTTGCCCTTGCCCTTGGCCGATTCGGCGGCTGCCTTGCGCTGCTGGCGGTTGAGGCCCTTGAGCACCAAACCAATGCCGGTGGCGTACATCGGACTCTTGATGTCGTTGTCGCCACGCGCCAAATGTTCGTTGGGGGTGCCAATGCGTACATCCATGCCGGTGAGGTATTCTACCAGCGGCCGCAGGTTTTTGAGCTGCGCACCACCGCCCGTGAGTACGATGCCGGCAATGAGCTTTTTCTCGTAGCCCGATGCCTTGATTTCGTAATGCACCAGCTCAATGATTTCTTCGATGCGCGCCTGGATGATGTTGGCCAGGTTGCGTACCGAAATTTCTTTGGGCTCGCGGCCACGCAAACCGGGAATCGATACAATTTCGTTGTCGCTGGTTTCGCTGGCCAGGGCCGAACCAAAGCGGATTTTGAGCAATTCGGCCTGCTGACGCAATACGGTGCAGCCCTCCTTGATGTCTTCGGTGATGATGTTGCCACCAAACGGTATCACGGCCGTATGGCGGATGATGCCGTCTTGGAAAATGGCGATGTCGGTGGTGCCGCCCCCAATGTCTACGAGCACTACACCAGCTTCCTTCTCTTCTTCACTCAGTACAGCATCCGACGAAGCCAGGGGCTCGAGGATGAGCTCGTCGACCTCCAAACCGGCCTTGCGCACGCATTTGTAGAGGTTGTTGGCGGCCGTAACGTGACCGGTGATGATGTGGAAGTTGGCCTCCAAACGGATGCCGCTCATGCCAATGGGGTCTTTGATGCCCACTTCGTTGTCGACAATGAACTCCTGCGGCAATACGTGGATGATGTCGTAACCAGGCTGCTGGGGAATGCGGTGCATCATGTCTACCAGCTTGTCAATATCGGCCTGCGAAATTTCATCGTCCATGCTCTGGCGCGTGATCATGTTGCGGTGCTGCTGGCTTTGGATGTGCTGTCCGGCAATGCCCACGTTCACCACGCGGATGTCGATGCCCGACTCATCTTCGGCTTCCTTGATGGCCTTGCGGATGGCTTCCACCGTTTTTTCGATGTTGCTCACCACTCCCCGGGTAACGCCCAGCGATTCGGCCTTGCCCATGCCCATCACTTCCATTTTGCCGTACTCGTTGCGGGCACCCACAATGGCGCAGATTTTTGTTGTTCCGATATCGAGACCTACAATGATCTCCGACTTGATTTCGGGCTTGTTTACCTTTTGCATATCACCTGATCCTTAAATTTTACGTTTATCTGCCGGTATTGCTCCCAGCCTTCTTTGTTGAGGGCGGTGCGGTACAAGGCCAATAGTTTTTCCATTTTTTCGTCCATATCGCTGGGATCGCCCACCAATACGGTGTGGTTGCCCACGCGGGGCACGAGTTCGAGCTCGCCCTCGGCATTCACATATACCTGCACAAAAAGGGCGTTGTACAGCTCGTTGTTGCGCAGGTATTCGTTGAGCACAAAGACCTGTTTGGCGGCCTCGCTTCGGAGGGTGTCGCCCGGGGCTGGCCTGTCGCCAATGTTGCCACTGGCCACCATCACCGGTGCAGCGTAATTGCTGCTCGATGGCATGGTGCGGCCATCGGCATCTACATAAAAACTCTCCATGTAGCGGTTGATGATGCGCAACACCGGCTCGCGCTGGCTAACCCTGATGCTCAGGTGGCCCTGCATATCGATGTAGGCCTCGGCTGTGGCCACATACGGATTTTTGGCAATGGCTTGTTCGATGGCCAACAGGTTGAGGCTGTCGAGCCGCATGCCTTCGAGGCGCTTGAAGCCCGCACGTTGCAATTGCTGCAGCACACCGCTGCGGTCGATGAAATAACTTCCGCCCTTGTGGTCAACCCGCAGGTCGAGGTCTTTCACCACTGCCCCGTCGCGCTCCTGGCGAATAAAGCCGAAGGCCACAAAAAGTCCGGCTACCACCCCCACATGGGCCAACACAATGCTTATTTTTTTAAGCAGCTTCATCGCTTCACCTCCCTGTTTTGCAGTGCTTCGGCCAGGGGCTGCACCAAACGGTCGATGTCGCCCGCACCAATGGTGAGCAGCACATCCCAATCGGCTTGCAGCACGGCATCTACCAATTCGCTTTTGGCCAAAAGGCGGCAATGATCCCCAATTTTGGCTTGCAAAACGGCCGAACTGATGCCTTCGATGGGCAGTTCACGGGCGGGATAAATGTCGAGCAAAAAGCAGGCATCCAAGGCAGCGAGACTTTCGGCAAAGCCGGCAAGGAAGTCGCGCGTACGGCTGAACAAATGCGGTTGGAACACGCCCAGCACCTTTTTGCCCGGATACATGCGGCGCACCGAGGCCACCAAAGCATTGATTTCGGTGGGATGGTGGGCGTAATCGTCGATGAATACCTTGCCGGCTCCTGTGTAAATGCGCTCAAAACGGCGCTTCACCCCACGGAAAGAAGCCATGGCGCGGCGAATAACGGCTGCATCTACCCCCACCTGCAAGGCCAAGGTAATGGCAGCCAAGGCGTTTTCGATGTTGTGCAAACCGGGCATGCCGCAATGGATGTCGGCAATGCTTTGCGCACCTGCATAGTCGAACACAAATTCGCCCTTTTCTACGCGGATGTTTTGGGCTTGTACCGCTCCCCCTGCTCCGTAAGTAATGGCCTTGGCGGTGCCATGCAGCGGCAATGGCAAACCGGCATGGTACACCAAGGTATGGCTGCAAAGCGCGGCAAATTCGGCGTAGGCCGCATGCATCTGCGCTTCGGTGCCGTAAATGTCTAAATGGTCGGCATCCATGCTGGTAATGGCGGCATGGGCCGGCCGCAGCTGCAAAAACGAACGATCGAACTCGTCGGCCTCGGTTACAAAGTACTTTGTACCCGTTTGCAGCAAATTGCTTTGGTAGTTGGCACTTACCCCACCCAGCAAAGCGGTGAATGGGTAACCCGCCTCCATGAGCAAATGCGCCAGTAAGGTGGTGGTGGTGGTTTTGCCGTGGGTGCCGGCAACGGCCAAACAAATGCCGTCGGCGGTGATCATTCCCAAGGCCTTGGCGCGCTTCACCTGCTCAAAACCTTGCGCGGCAAACCACTGGGGGATGGCGTTGTGGACAGGCACTGCAGGCGTTACAATGACCAAGGTACGGGCTGGGTCGGTGCAATCGGCAGGAATGCTGCTTACCTCATCGGCAAACGAAATCTGCGCGCCTTCACTAGCCAAAGCGTCGGTGAGTTCCGATGGGGTTTTGTCGTAACCCGCCACCGTGAAGCCGCGCTGAAGCAAGAGCCGGGCAATGGCACTCATGCCAATGCCGCCTATGCCAATGAAGTAAAAACGATCGAAACGCGAAGCTATCATGCCCGACCTCCTTTCGCTATTTCGTTCAAAATGTCGGCAGCAATTTCGGCAGCGGCATTGCGGCGGTCGAATTGCTTCAACTGTGCCGACAAACGGCTACAGGTCTCGGCATCGCGCAGCAAACGCAAAGCCGAGCCCATGAGTTCTTCACGCGCAGCATCGTCGGGAATGAGGATGGCGGCATTGCGCTGGGCCAAAGCCCTGGCGTTTTTGGTTTGGTGGTCTTCGGCCACATGCGGCGAAGGCACCAAAATCACCGGTTTGCCTACCACCGCCAATTCGCTGATGGTGCCAGCACCCGCGCGCGATACAATGAGGTTGGCAGCACCGAAGGCCAAATCCATGCGGTCGATGAAGGGCGCGGTGAAAATACCCTTGCCTTGGTAAGGCGCCACCGCCTCAGCTGCTTTGCCCGCATAGGCCTTGCCGGTTTGCCAAATGAGCTGCACACCGGCTTCTACCAAGGCTTGCAAACCGGCATGTACCGATTCGTTGAGGGTGCGGGCACCCAAACTGCCGCCTATAACCAGTAAGACGGGCTTACCAGCACCCAAACCGAATGCCGACAAGCTTTCGGGCGATTGATGCGCCAGTGCAAACAAATCCTGACGGATGGGATTGCCGGTCAGCACCACCCTGTTGGCAGGGAAATAAGCATCCATGCCCTCGTAAGCCACATAAGCTTTGCGCACCCGTCCCGCCAACCATTTGTTGGTGAGTCCGGCATAGGCATTTTGTTCTTGAATAAAAGTAGGAATGCCCTTGAGCTGGGCGGCAAACAGCAAGGGACCGCTGGCATAACCGCCTACGCCTACTACGGCATCGGGACCAAAACCGCTCACAATGCGCGATGCTTGCCACAAACTTTTGAGCAAGCGGAAAGGAAAGAGCAAATTTTGCGCACTCAACGACCGCTGAATGCCCGTAATAGGCAAACCTACAATGCGGTAACCCGCAGCGGGCACGCGCTCCATTTCCATGCGGCCCTTGGCCCCCACAAACAACAATTCACAGCCGGGCACCGCAGCTTCTAAGGCACGCGCAATGCTGATGGCCGGGAAGATGTGCCCCCCGGTACCACCACCGCTTACGATGAATTTGTATGTGTGCTTAGGCTGCAATGGCTGCTTCGTTTAAAGGTTGGTTGCCGTTTTCTTCTTGTTCTATTTCGCGGCTCACACTGAGGATGATGCCGAAAGCAATGCTGGTAAAAATGATGGAAGTACCGCCCATGCTCACCAGCGGCAGGGTTTGTCCGGTTACCGGAAACAAATTCACCGCTACCGCCATGTTCACCATGGCCTGCATTACCAGCATGAGGCACAGGCCCATGGCCAGCAGGGCACCAAAGGCTTGGGGCGCTTTGATCACAATGCGGGTCACCCGGTACAACAGCCCCAAATACATGAGCATCACAAAAGCACCACCCACTATGCCGTATTCTTCGATGATGGTGGCGAAAATGAAGTCGCTGTAAGGGTGCGGCAAGAAATTGCGCTGGGTGCTTTTGCCCGGACCTTTGCCCACCACCCCGCCAGTAGCAATGGCAATTTTGGCCTGCTGGGTTTGGAAGGCTTCTTCTTGCTGTTCAGATGAAATGAAGTTCTCGACCCTGCTCACCCAGGTTTTGGCACGGAACCAGCCTGCCTGGTAACTCACAAATACGAAGGTGCTGAGGGTTAAGCCCCCCACCAGCAACAGCAACATGATTTGACGCACGCTGATGCGGCCAATGAACATCACCATCAAACTGGTGGCAAATACCAGCATGGCCGTACTGAGGTTGGCAGGCGCAATGAGCATGCACACCAATCCCACGGGCAATATCACCGGCAAAAAGGCTTCCTTCCAGCTTTTGATGGCATCTTGCTTGCGCGCCAGGGTGCGGGCAAGGTACATGGTGAGGGCCAACTTGGCCAAATCGGAACTTTGGAAGGTTTGGTTGATGATGGGAATGGTAATCCAGCGGCTGGCTTCGTTCAAACTGGTACCTTTTACCAAGGTATACAGCAGCAGCGGGATGCTGAGCCACAAACCCACTTGCGACAAACGGCTGAAATAGCGCGAAGGCAGGTGGTGCACGAAGTACATCATCAACAAACCAGCAATGGCCAAGCCGCCGTGTTTGATGAGGAAATACTCGGTATTACCGCCCTGCGCCTTGTACGCCAGGGTGCCGGTCGACGAATACACCACCAGCAGCGAAAAGAGGGTCAAAATGCCCACAATCAGCCAAATGGTGCGGTCGCCCCGCAAGTGGATATGTTGCAGCAAACTGCTCATCAGAGTGCCTTTACGTATTTTTTAAATTGACGGCCACGGTCTTCATAATTGTCAAACAGGTCGAAACTGGCGCAAGCCGGCGACAACAATACCACGTCGCCCTTCACCGCAAAGTGGTGGGCCATGCGCACACATTCTTCCATGCTGGTAGTGTTCACCAACACCGGCACCAAATCGCCAAAGGCTTCGTGGATGCGGCGGTTGTCGGTGCCCAAACACACAATGGCCTTTACCCGCTCTCTGGCCAGGTCCTTCAGTATTTCGTAGTCGTTGCCCTTATCTACCCCACCTGCAATCCACACAATGGGACCCATAAAGGTTTCTAAGGCGTACCAGGTGCTGTTTACATTGGTGGCCTTGCTGTCGTTCACATACTCCACCCCTTTGATGGTAGCCACCTTTTCCAGTCGGTGCTCTACCTGCTCGAAATTGCTCATGCTTTCGCGGATGGTGTCTTTGCGGATGTCGTACAACTTGGCAGGCACGCCGGCCGCCATGGCATTGTAGGTGTTGTGACGTCCTTTTAGCGAGAGTTCATCGAATGGCACTGTCATGGTATCTTGGTTTATGCGAATAATCAGTTCTTGGTCTTTGGTAAAGGCCCCTTCGGCGAACTCGCGCTCGTAACTGAAGGGAATTTTGCGGGCTTGGATGCTGGCACCTTCCAAGGCCTGTACCGTTACCGGATCGTCGGCATTGTACACCAGCACTTGTTCAGGCCCCATATTCTGGGCGATGCGCAGCTTAGAGGCCACGTAGTTTTCGAATTTGTAATCGTAGCGGTCGAGGTGATCGGGCGTAATGTTGGTAATCACCCCCACATCCAGTCGGGTGGCAAACATGCCATCGAGCTGGAAGCTGCTGATCTCGAGCACGTAATAGTCGAAGTCCTCTTCGGCCACCTGCCGCGCAAAACTTTTGCCCACATTGCCCGCCAGGCCTACTTTGAGTCCGGCCGATTTGAAGATGTGGTAAGTCAGCAGCGTGGTGGTGGTTTTGCCGTTTGTACCGGTTATGCCAATGAGTTTGGCTTTGGTATGGCGCGCGGCATATTCCAACTCGTTGATGATGGGCACCCCGGCAGCACGCACCCGCTGCAAGAGCGGCAGGTGGTCGGGTATGCCCGGACTCTTAATCACCTCTGTTGCCTCCAAGAGCTCGGCCTCGGTATGCCCACCCTGCTCGGTACGCACACCCAAAGCTTCGAGCGCAGCCAGCTGGGCAGGCTTGATGGTACCGGCGTCCGACACCAATACGTCGGCCCCCAGCTTCTTCGCCAGCACAGCAGCACCTACGCCGCTTTCTCCTGCTCCCAGTATGACAATTTTATCGGCCATTATCTCAGTTTCAGCAAAGCGATGGTAACGATGACGAGGAAGATGGTTACAATCCAAAAGCGGGTCACGATTTTGGGCTCGGGTATGCCTTTGAGTTCGTAGTGGTGGTGCAAAGGCGACATCTTGAAGATGCGGCGGCCTTCACCGTATTTGTTTTTGGTGTATTTGAAATAGGCTACCTGAATGATCACCGACAGGCTTTCTACGAAGAAAATGCCGCACAAAATGGGCAACAACAATTCCATCTTGATGATGATGGCCACCGCAGCAAAAGCACCGCCCAAAGCCAGTGAACCCGTATCGCCCATAAAAACCTGGGCCGGAAAACTGTTGTACCAAATGAAGCCGATGCAAGCGCCAACGAGGGCAGCCAAAAACACCACCACCTCGCCCGACATGGGCACATACAAAATATTGAGGTAGTTGGCCAAAATGGTGTTACCGCTCATGTAAGCCAAAATGCCCAAGCCGGTACCCACAATGGCCGATACACCTGCCGCCAATCCGTCGATGCCATCGGTAAGGTTTACCGCATTGGTCACGGCAGTCACAATGAAGATGATGACTGCAAAATAAATCACCCAAGCCAAGCCAGGCGAAGGCGCCAAGCTGGCATAGCTGAAGAGCGATTTGCCAATGGGTAGGTTGGTTTGCAAAGCAATTTGCTGCACATCGGGATGGAAAAACAAGGTTGCGGCAATGATAATCCCCAAACCTACCTGCCCCATGATCTTAAATTTGGAGCGCAGGCCTTGCTTGTTCTTCAAAAACACCTTGATGTAGTCGTCGGTAAAACCAATGGCACCCATCCAAATGGTGGCCAGCAACATTACCAATACATACACATTTTCAACCTTGGCCACCAACAAAGTGGGAAGAATGATGGAAATGAGGATGATAATACCCCCCATGGTAGGCGTACCCTTTTTGCTGAAATGGCTTTCGGGGCCCACCGTGCGGATGGTTTCGCCAATTTGCTTGCGCTTGAGGTAATTGATGATGCGCTTGCCAATAAACAGGCTGAGCAACAAACTCAAAATAGCGGCCAGCGAGGCCCTGAACGAGATGAACTGAAACACCCCCGCTCCGGCCAGGTCGAATTGTTTGTCGAGGTAATCAAAAAGATAGTACAACATTATTTCAGGCTTTCGAGGTTTTTGAGGAGTTCGGCTTTGTCGTCAAAAGGGTGTTTCACCCCGGCAATGTCTTGGTAGGTTTCGTGCCCCTTGCCGGCCACCAAAATGATGTCGCCAGGTTGGGCCAGCAGGCAGGCCGCACGAATGGCTTCGGCTCGGTCGCTGATGCGCAGGGTATGGATTTTCTGCTCGAGCGACAAACCGGCCTGCATATCGTCGAGGATCCGCTCGGGATCTTCGGTGCGTGGATTATCGCTGGTCAAAATGGCTTTGTCGCTCATGCGGGCGGCCAATTCGGCCATCACGGGGCGCTTTGACTTGTCGCGATCGCCTCCGCAACCCACCACTGTAATGATGCGCTCGTTGCCCTGCCGGATGTCGCGTATGGTGCGCAACACATTCTCCAAGGCATCGGGCGTATGGGCATAATCAACAATACCGGTAATGAGCTTGGCACTGCGCACATAGTCGAACCTGCCGCTGGGTGCAGCCAAAGATGAAAGTGCCGTGAGCACTTCGAGCTTGTCTTCACCCAAGGCCATGGCTGCGCCATACACCGCCAGCAAATTGTAGGCGTTAAAGCTGCCTATCAAACCGCTGTGGAAATCGGTGCCATCTAACAGCAAATGCAAACCGGCGAAGTTGTTTTCGAGCACTTTGGCCTTCAAATCGGCTTCCTGCCGCAGCGAAAAAGTCTGCACCTTGGCCTTGGTGTTTTGGGTCATCACCAGGCCGTTTTTATCGTCGCGGTTCACCAAAGCCACCGCATCGGCCGACAATCGGTCGAAAAACGACTTCTTGGCCTTGAGGTAATGGTCAAAGGTACCGTGATAATCGAGGTGGTCGTGGGTGATGTTGCTGAAAATGGCCACATCGAACGCCAAACCTTCAATGCGGTGCTGGTGCGCGGCATGCGAACTCACTTCCATGAAGGCGTGACTGCAACCAGCTTCCACCATCTCGGCCAAAAGCGCGTTGATGGTAACAGCATCGGGGGTGGTGTGTGTGGCCTCCAAACTGCGCTGGCCAATGCGGTTGCCCACGGTCGACAACAAGCCGCAAGGATAACCCATACGGGTAAACAGCGCAAACAGCAAATTCACCGTGGTGGTTTTGCCGTTGGTGCCGGTAATGCCTACGAGCTTGAGCTTTTCAGAAGGATTGTCGTAAAAATTGCAGGCCATCCAGGCCAAGGCCTTGCTGCTGTCGGGCACACGCACATAGGTAACCCCGGCGGCACGTTCGGCAGGCAGCTCCTCGCACACAATGGCGGTAGCACCCAGCTCTACGGCTTTGCCCATGAACTGGTGGCCATCGGTGGCACTGCCGCGCACGGCCACAAAGGCGGCCCCAGCAACCACCTTGCGCGAGTCGAGGGCTACGGCCGCAATGTCACGGTCGGTGCTGCCGTGTATTTCAACGGCTCCGGCTTTGTACAATATGTCGCGTAAAAGTGGCATCAGCTGAGTTCTAAAACGATTTCCTGGTTTTTACGATAGGCCGATCCGGCTTTTAAACTCTGGCGCACCACCCTGCCGCGGCCAATGGGCACCACGCGCAAACCAGCATTTTCGAGCAGAAAAACGGCGTCTTTCAAGCCCATGCCCGTTACCTGTGGCACCAGCTTGTCTTTGATGGCCAACTCACCCAAATGGGTGCTGTCGGCCTGGCGCACCCACTCGGCATCGGGTGCATCCTGGTATTTGAAGTCGAGCTTGCGGAGCACGTATTCGGTCTCATCGCGGCGGCCACCCTTAACAATGAGGTAGTCGGGCTGCTCGTCGGTAGGCTTGTCTTGGTTCAAATACGGGTTGATGTGCGAGGCATACACCTTGTCGGCAACTTCCTTAAACACCGGTCCGGCCACATACCCACCGTAATACACCCCGGCACTCGGATTATTCACCACCACGATCACGCTGTAACGGGGCTTGTCGGCCGGAAAATAGCCTGCAAATGTGGCCCGGTATTTCACGCTGCCACGGTAACCTGCACTGTTGTCGGCAATAAGGGCCGTACCCGTTTTGCCAGCAATGCTGTATTCTTTGCCTTGCAAATGTTTGGCAGTTCCTGCCACAGCCACATGTTCGAGCAGTTCACGTGCTTGCTGAATGGTCGACGTACTGGCAATACTGGCCTGCAATACTTCGGGCTTGTATTTTTTCACCGCCTTGCCGTATTCCTGTACTTCTTGCACCAGGTAAGGGCGCATCATTTTGCCACCATTGGCCACCGCATTGTACAGGGCCAGCATTTGCAATGGGGTAACGCGCAACTCGTAGCCTACACTCATCCAAGGCAGTGTAACACCACTCCAACCCTTGGTACCCGGCTTTTTGATAAGGGGTTTGCCTTCGCCTTTGATTTCTATTTGGGTGAGTTTTCCCAAGCCCAAATTCTCCAAACCCTGCAAAAAAAGCTGCGGCTGCTTGCCGTATTGTTCTTGGATCAGGCGCGAAATGCCCACGTTAGAGCTGATGGCGAAAATATCTTTCACCGTCATCATGCGGTAGTCGTGCTTCTCCGAATCTTTCATCACCCGGTCGAAAAAGCGGAATTGCCCGCGCTCCAAATCAATGCTGTCGGTGAGCTTCACATCGCCCCGCTCTAAAGCCACCATCAAAGAGGCCAACTTCATGGTAGAGCCGGGTTCGGCACTTTCGCCAATGGCATAGTTGTATTTTTCGTAGTAAAGTCCACCTTCGGCATCCCTGCCCAAATTGGCCATGGCCTTGATTTGGCCGGTGGCCACTTCCATCACAATGGCGGTTCCGTTGTCGGCATTGTGCCTTTCTAAGGCCCTTAGCAAAGCGGCTTCGGTAACGTCCTGAATGTTCACGTCGATGGTGGTAACGATGTCGTTGCCATGGCGCGGTTCAATTTCGTCGCGGTCGTTGATCGGAATCCATACCCCGCCCGCAATTTTTTGCATGAGGCGCTTGCCCCCCACACCAGCCAATTCGGCATCAAAAGCGCCCTCCAATCCCACCGGCGCCACACCAGCAATGGCATAACCGATGGTGCGCCTGGCGAGATGTCGGAATGGCATTTCTCTTTTGGTCTTTTGCTCTACCACCAAGCCGCCTTTGTAGCGACCGCGATTGAACAAAGCCAGTTGTTTTACTTTTTGCAACTGCTCGTAATTGATGTTGCGCTTAAGCAGCATATTGCGTTTACCGTTGCGCCGGCCTTCGCGGATTTTGCGGGCATAATCGCGCTCGCTCATATCGCCGAAAATGCGCGACAATCCCAAGGCCAGCGAATCGACCTTGTTTTCGAACAGCTCATCGGTGAGGCCATCCACCCGCGTATCCATTCTGATGTCGTAAATGGGCACCGAAGTAGCCAGCAAACTGCCATCGGCCGCGTAAATATTGCCGCGAATGGCCTCAATACTGCGGTAAGCCGTGGTCAGACTGTCGGCCAGCTCGCGGTAATAGGCTCCCTCCACCGTTTGGATGCGGGCGGCCTGGAACACAATGCCCAGCCCTACCAGCACCAACAGTGCAAAGGAGAGGTAAATCCTCCTGACGATATCTTGCTTCACGCTCATCAGTCGATGTATATCTTTTTTGGGGCCGATCGCAGCTCTTTTAAGCCGGCAACCTCCACCCGTTTGGCCACTTCACTTTGTTTGCTCAAATACATCAGCTCGCTTTTGAGGGTGATGTATTCGGCCCGCAGGTCCTTGATTTCGTTTTCGAGCTTGTTGATGCTGCGGATGCGTTTTTCAACCATGTGCGCATTGGCGATGTACAGCAGGGCCAAAGCACTGCAATACAGCACAAAAGGCAGGTTTTTACCCACCGCTTGCGCCTTGAGGTACCGCTCTGGATCAAACAAGCCAAACAGGTTGAATCGGCGACCACTTCTGGGTGCGCTTGCTTCTTGCTGCTCGCGTGTTTCGTTTTTGGGCTTGTAGGTATTCATGCGCGGCGAACTCCTATCCTCAATTTGGCGCTGCGAGCGCGTGGGTTTTCAATTTGTTCGGCATCAGATGCCACAATGGCCCTGCCATTCACCGGATCAAAAGGCCGCAAATCGTTGCCATAGAAGTCCTTTTCAACCTTACCCTCCAGGTTTCCCTGTTTGATAAGGTGCTTTACCAAACGGTCTTCGAGCGAATGGTAGCTCATTACCACCAAGCGACCGCCAGGCTTGATTACATCGGCACATTGCAGCAAAAATTCCTGCAAGGCCTCCATTTCTTCGTTCAGTTCGATGCGCAAGGCTTGAAAAACCTTCGCGTAGAACTTCGCGGGTTTGTCGTTGCCCATGGCAGGGGCAATGGCAGCCTTGAGCTGTTCAATGGTGCGCAACTCGCCTTTGCTGCGGGCCAGCACCACCAATTTGGCTACGCGACCGGCATTGGTGAGCTCGCCATACAGCCTGAAAATGCGGCGCAGCTCTTCTTCCGAGGCCTCATTCAACAATTCACGGGCACTGCGTTCGGCACGGGTATCCATGCGCATGTCGAGCTCGGCATCAAAACGGAAACTGAAGCCACGTTCGGCCTCGTCGAATTGGTGCGAACTTACGCCCAAGTCGGCCAAAATGCCATCCACCGGCAAAGCCCCGTGCAGGCGCAAAAAGCGCTTTAAATGGCGGAAGTTGGCATCTACAAAAGTGAAGCGCCCATCCTGGGGGAGATGGGCCTGCACGTCGGGATCCTGGTCGAACGCAAGGAGACGACCCTGCGCCCCCAACCGCTCGAGGATGGCCCGGCTGTGTCCGCCGCCGCCAAAGGTCACATCTACATAAGTGCCGCCCGGCTGAATCTCAAGTGCATCGAGGCACTCAGTCAGCATCACCGGACGGTGGTAAGCTGTATCTGTCACAACCTGCCTCCCATCACCTTTTCGGCCAGGGCAGAGAAATCGCCAGGCTCGTTGTTGAGCATGTCGTTGTACAGCTGCTTCGACCAGATTTCTATTTTGTTGAGGTTACCAAACAGCACCACATCCTTTTCAATGCCCGCATACTCGAGCAGCGGATTGGGCAGGTTGATGCGGTTGGCAGCGTCGAGCTCGAGCGGTGAAGCTCCACGCAGGAAATAGCGAACAAACTCGCGGTTTTCTTTTACGTATTGGTTGAGCTTGGTCACTTCGGCCACAATGCCGTCCCACTCGTTGGCCGGGTACAATACCAGGCACTTTTCGAAACCCCGGTTCACTACCAGCCTGCCAGCGGCTTCGGCCGGCAGTTGACGCATCAAACCGGCTGGCAAAACCAGGCGGCCCTTGGCATCGAGCTTGAGTTCGTATTCTCCGAGGAACTGGGTCACTAGTGTGGACTTTTTCAAACACTAAGGTAGAAACTATTCCACAATCTCCCACTTTGCCCCACCTTAAAACACATCGTTTTTATCCACAGCAATATTGCAATAGACAGACATTGTTTTGGGCGCGTAATCGCACATTATGCGCAAAAACCGACTGCCAAAATCAGCTTCCAAACAAAGAATAGATGCTTTTAATCAGGTAGCAAAGCCTCCAAACAGCTTGAAAAACAGCGCATTTTCAGCACATGTGGGAGAAAGTGGGGGAAGAAATAAGAAAAAAGCGAAGAAATGGGGCATACATCAGGAGCCACACACATCCCAGCCTTTGAAGCCTGTAAAAGCGACTTGTGCGGCATCCATAAAAGCCCTAGCCGCTGAGCCCTGTAAGGGCGACAGGTGGAGGCGCCATATGCGATCAAACCAGGCAAAGCAAAATGACATGGGCATTTGTTCTCAACCCAAATCTTGGCGATCTGGTCACACATAGCGCCCCCACATGGCGCATTTTAACGCCCCGCTTGTGCGTGGCTACACACAAATCGCCCCTATCGGGGCTGATGCTGTTTGTCAAAAAAAATACCCGACCAAAGGCCGAGGATCAAATACATGCTGATATCCTAACTGAGCAGCAAAAACTCGCCCATCAATCTTCAATCGCTTGGCTACTTTAGCAAGTCCTTTGCCGCTATAATGGCTTCAACTTCTTCGGCTGTAAGTCCAAATACCTTCCCAATGTCATGAAGGTTCATGCCCATAGCGAGTAACTCCGTTACACCTTTCTTCAGGGTTTTTTGTTGACCCAATGTAATGCCTTCCTTGATACCTTCCTTAATGCCTTCCTTAATGCCTTCTTTGATGCCCAAATCCCGGCCGTGAAAAAGCCCATTATCATAAGCACTTTCTAAGGCCGATTCGGTAAACAACTGTTCGTCAAGGTATTTTTGGTACTTGGCTTTGGTGGCGGCATCCATGGCATCCATTTTTAATTGCTCGGCTACTTGGGTAAATCATTTGCCGCTTTGATGGCTTCAACTTCTTTGGCTGTAAGTCCAAATACCTTCCCAATGTCGTGAAGATTCATGCCCATAGCGAGTAACTCCGTTACACCTTTCTTCAGGGTTTTTTGTTGGCCCAATGTAATACCTTCTTTGATACCTTCTTTGATACCTTCTTTGATACCTTCTTTGATACCTTTCTTGATACCTTCCTTGATACCCAAATCCCGACCGTTAAAAAGCCCATTATCGTATGCACTTTCTAAGGCCGATTCGGTAAACAACTGTTCGTCAAGGTATTTTTGGTACTTGGCTTTGGTGGCGGCATCCATGGCATCCATTTTTAATTGCTCGGCTACTTCGGTCAGTCCCTTTGCGTGAAAACGCTGCGGTAAGCTGCTGTGTTTAAAGTAGTACAGCCATTCGTCGAGGCTATCCTTTGCAACCTCATCAAAGTTATTAATTTTCAGCAAATAATACTCAGGGAACAATTCGCCCGCATCTTGCCTGCCAAAACGTTCTTGCTGCAGTGCCGATAAACCTAGCTCATCGCGCTGGTGTTTGCCTTTGAAATGCAGACGACCATGGTACACATAATCCGAACCCACCCCCAAATCAAAATAAACGATATGCACCGCATACACCTTGGGCAGCTTCCCGTAAGGTTGTCCCAAAAGCAGGCGCTCGGTCAATACCCTTGAAGCGCCAAAAAGCATGCGCTGAAAATAATCTTCCTCGCGGTGGTATTGTACTTCTATGAGGATGAGCTCCTCTTTCGCGTTTAAGCAAAGAACATCAGCCCGACTAAATTTATGGTCAGCAAAATCAGCATTGTTCTCCGGGTCAAGAAATTCCTGGATTTTGATGTCTTCTTTGAGCAATTCCGACAAAAATCCTTCGAGAATTACATAACTGGCTTTGTTGCGTAACAATCGTTTCAAAGCCCAATCGAAACTGATGTAGGTACGACCATAATCGCGTGCTTTCATGCTGCAAAATAGGTGCAGATGCAACCAGCAGCCGGTTGTTAAACATTTGTAAGCGTTTGTAAACGTTTACAAACGACTCTCACGACCATTGGCCAATAAAAATCCCCAGCCAACCGAAGGGTGACTGGGGATGCATCATTTTGTATTTAAGCCTTACGCCAATGCAGCCACGCCTGGCAAAACCTTGCCTTCCATGTACTCGAGCAAGGCTCCTCCACCGGTGCTTACGTAACTCACCTCATCGGCCAAACCAAATTGGTTGATGGCCGCAGCAGAGTCGCCCCCGCCAATGAGTGAAAAAGCACCCTTTTTAGTAGCAGCCACAATGGCTTGGGCCGCGGCTTTGGTGCCAGCTTCAAATTTGGGCATTTCGAATACGCCGGCCGGACCGTTCCACAAAAGGGTTTTGCTGTTGGCAATGACCTCGGTGAACTGGGCAATGGCTTTGGGACCTAAATCCAATCCCATCCAACCCGCTTCAATGGCATGGTTATCGGCAACTTTGGTATTGGCATCGTTCGAAAAAGCATCAGCCACCACCGAATCAACGGGCAGCACCAGGTTCACACCCTTGGCCTTGGCCTTTTCAATGAGCTGAAGAGCCAATTCGAGCTTGTCGTCTTCACACAAAGAATTGCCTATTTGGCCGCCCATGGCTTTGAAGAAAGTGAACACCATGCCGCCGCCAATCAGAAGGTTGTCGACCTTGTCAAGCAGGTTTTCGATGATCAAAATTTTATCCGACACCTTGGCACCACCCATGATGGCAGTAAAAGGACGCTCGGCATGTTTGATCACCTTGTCGGCATTGTTCAATTCGGCAGCCATCAAATAGCCGGCAGCCTTGTTTTCACCAAAAAAGCGGGCCATGGTAGCCGTGCTGGCGTGTTCACGGTGCGCGGTACCAAAGGCATCGTTCACGTAAAAATCGCCGTGCTTGGCCAATTGCTCCGCAAAAGCCACATCGCCCTTTTCTTCTTGCTTGTAAAAACGAACGTTTTCGAGCAGTAAAACCTCACCCGCTTTCAAAGCCGCTGATTGTGCAAAGGCCTCGGCACCTACACAATCGGTGGCAAAAGCTACCTCGCGACCGAGCAAGCTGCTAAAACGGGTCAAAGTGTGGCGGAGGCTGTACTTGTCTTCTGGACCTTCTTTCGGACGGCCCAAATGCGACATCAATACCACCGATCCACCATCGTTCAGAATTTTCTGAATGCTGGGCAGGGCGGCACGAATGCGCGTATCGTCGGTTACCTCGCGGGTTTCTTTGTGGAGGGGCACGTTAAAATCAACGCGCATCACCACCTTGCGACCCGCAAAGTTTACGTCCTGAATGCTTTTCATGGCTTACATTTTGCCCACGCGAGCGGTCAAATCGGCAATACGAGCACTGTAGCCAGCTTCGTTATCGTACCAGCCAACCACTTTCACGGTATTGCCAATGATCATGGTGAGCTTGCTATCGAAAATGCAGCTGTGGCGGTTGCCTACAATGTCAATCGACACTATTTCGTCGGTTTCGTAGTGCAACACCCCTTTCATGGGGCCTTCGGCAGCCTTGGCAAAAGCAGCGTTGATTTCTTCAACGGTTGCTGGCTTTTTCAAAATCGCGGTGAAGTCGGTAACCGATCCATCAGGAATAGGCACACGCATGGCGTTTCCGTTCAACTTTCCTTTGAGGTGTGGCATTACCAACCCTACAGCCTTGGCAGCGCCAGTGCTGGTAGGCACAATGCTGTAAGCCGCTGCACGGGCGCGACGGAGGTCCTTGTGAGGAGCATCCTGCAGGTTTTGGTCGGCAGTGTAGGCGTGGATGGTGGTCATGAAGCCACTTTCAACGCCCCAATTATCGTCCAACACCTTTACCATGGGTGCCAAACAGTTGGTGGTACAGCTGGCGTTTGAAAGGATGGTTTCACTGCCGTCGAGTTGGTTTTCGTTTACACCCAATACGATGGTCTTGAGGTCACCAGTAGCTGGGGCCGAAATCACCACTTTACGAGCACCAGCCTGGATGTGGGCCGAAGCAGTTTCTTTGTCGGTAAAACGACCGGTTGATTCAATCACCACATCGATGCCCAGGCTACCCCATGGCAAAGCAGCTGGATTGCGCTCAGCATATATTTTGATTTTGTGTCCGTTTACAATGATGCCATCGGCATCGTGGCTTACCGTACCATTAAATCGGCCATGTACCGAGTCGTACTTGAGCAAATGGGCCAGGGTTTTGGTGTCGGTGAGGTCGTTGATGGCAACCACTTCCACTTCAGGATTTTCGAGAAGGAATTTGTAGGCCAGGCGTCCGATACGTCCAAAGCCATTGATGGCGATTTTGGTCTTTTTCATGCGTTTGATGGTTTGTGCGAAATGCGCTGCGAAGATACGAAATTATGTCACGCAATAGGGACCAAAAAGCCCTTGCATTTAAGCGTTCCGAAACGCCCTTATCTGCTGTTTAACAGGCGCTAGCCAGCCTAACCAAGCTCAAGCCAAAATATCGGCATAAGCGGCATCGCCTTCCATCACCTTCTTGGCGAACGGACAAAGCGGCAACACCTTTACGCCCTTTTCGCGGGCATATGCAGCACCCGCAGCTACCAGCTTTTTGCCGGCACCGGTCCCGCGAAGCACATCACTCACCTCGGTATGATCAATGATAAAGCGGGTGTCGCCCGACCATACATAGGTCATTTCGGCCACATCAACACCCTCGAGGCGGATGAAAAAACGACCGCGGTGCCCGTCTTCTTGATGTTCAATTGTATATTCCATTCATCGGAGTTTTTCACTGAGTTGCTTGAATTCTTGCCTTGCGCTGGCACCCTCATATAAAATGCGGTATACAGTTTCGGCAATGGGAAGGTCGCATTTAAGCTTCTTATTGAGGTTGTGTACCGAACGAACGGCATAATAGCCCTCGGCCACCATGTTCATTTCAAACTGGGCCGACTTTACACTGTAGCCCTTGCCCACCATATTGCCAAAGGTGCGGTTGCGGCTAAATTGCGAATAAGCCGTTACCAGCAAGTCGCCCAAGTAAGCCGACCCTTTGATGTCGCGCCGCACGGGGTACACCTCGCGCAAAAACGATTTGAGCTCAATAATGGCATTGCTTACCAATACGGCCATGTAGTTGTCGCCATAACCCAAACCATGAGCTATACCCCCAGCAATAGCATAAATGTTCTTCATTACGGCCGAATATTCGGTGCCGTAAATATCGTCGGTAACCGAAGTGCTCATGTAGCGGTCGTTGCGCAACAAGGCAGCAAACTTTTGGGCGTGATTAACATCCACCCCGGCTATGGTGAGGTAGCTGAGCTTTTCTTGCGCCACTTCTTCGGCATGGCATGGGCCGCTAATTACCAAAAAGTTCTGCTCCAATATGTTGAAGTACTTGAAAAAGAAATTGGCTATGAGCAGGTTTTCGTCGGGAATCATGCCTTTGATGGCCGACACAATGACCTTGCCTTCGAGCTGTTGGCTGGTAACGCTTTGTAAGGCTTCTTTGAGGAAGGCAGCCGGTACCGCCATTACCACAAAATGGGCACCTTGCAGCACCTTGTTCAAGTCGGTACTTGCCGCACCGCGCTTGAGCTTAAGCTGGGCACTGGGAATGTAGCGGGGGTTGTGATGAAATTTGTTGATGAAGGCAACCGACTCCATGTCGCGCATCCACCAACTCACATCCACCTTGTTATCGCTCAACATTTTCACAATGGCGGTGGCCCAACTGCCTCCGCCCAATACCGCAACTTTGGTTTTAGCTTCCATTAATTGCTAAATAAGTCGTCTTTTTTGACTTTTTGTACCTTTTCTCCGTCTTTCAATTTTTTGCTGATGGCCGAGAAAGGCGCTACCACCACTTCTTCGCCTGCTTGGAGGCCGCTCAAAATTTGAATGTAGCGATCGTCTTGTATGCCTGTTTTCACTTCCTTGGCCTTCACTTCGCCATTTTCAAACACAAATACCACTTCGCGCAGCTCTTCTTTGCTATCGGTTTTGTCTTTGACATCTTCATCCTCCTCATCCGCTTCGGCCGAAGTATCGGCATTACGCTTTTTCTTGATTTTGCCTTTTTCGTCGAAAGCACGAACCGTTACCGAAGTAATGGGCACCGAAAGGGTTCCTTCTACCCGGTTGGTTAAAATTTCTACCGAACTGCTCATGCCCGGGCGAAAAGGATAACCCCGCTTCTCTGTCAAATCGGCATACGACTCGTTCAGCAAGCTGATTTTCACTGCAAAATTGGTTACCTGATCGGCAGCGCCCATGATGCTCGAATTGCTGCTGTTGGCTATTTCACGCACAATGCCTTTGAATTGGCGGCCGGGATAGGCGTCTACGTCAATCAACACACTGTCGCCCAATTTCACCCGTACCACATCGCTTTCGCTCACGTCTACCTGGGCCTCCATGCGATTGAGGTTGGCAATGCGAATCATTTCGGTACCTGCCATTTGGATGGTACCCACCACACGTTCGCCTACTTCCACGCTTAACTTGGTCACAATGCCGTCGATGGGGGCGTAAATATTGGTGCGCGTAAGTTGCTCGCGGCTTTCCTTCTGCGTGGCTTCGGCGCTTTTGACAGTAAATTCGGCTGCCACAATGGTCTGTCTGCCAGCCTCTAAATCTTGCAAAAAGGCTTCATACGATGCTTTGCTGGCTTCAAACTCGGCTTGTGAAATCACCTGGTCTTTGAACAATTTGGTATTTCGGTCGTAGGCAGGCTTGATGTTGTTGTCGAAAGTGGCCTTCAGTTGGTTCAAACGGGCACGGGCCGATGCCAGCTGCGCGCGGGCATTGTTGATGGCCGCTTCGTTGCGGTCGAGCGCTGCCAAAATCAACTCTGGATTCACCTTGGCCAACAACTGGCCTTTGCGCACCGAGTCGCCTTCTTTTACATACAACCCAATGATTTCACCCGAAATTTCCGACGACAATTTTACCTCTACTTCGGGCTGAATTTTGCCATTGGCCAACACCGACTCTACAATGGTGCGGTTCTCGGCTTTTTCGGCCGCTATTTTGGTGAGCTCACCCTGGCCAATCCAGCCAGCTTTTTTGCCCACCAGTGCAAAAACAAGTAGCACTACCAAGGCTACTGCCAGCCATTGTCCGGTTTTGAGTTTGGGAAATTTTGCCATGATTATTCGAGAATGATGGGTTTGCCGAGGTAAAAGTCGAGAATTTTTGCACGGAAAAGCAATTCGTAGCGGGCCTGGGTGAGGTTGGCCTCCGCTATTTGCAAGCGGTTTTTGGTATTGAGGTAGTCAACCGCATTCAACAAGCCTTGATTAAAGCGGGCTTCGCTGAACTTAAAACTCTCGCGCTGGGCCTCAATGTTGCGTTCGTTGGCTTGCAGGCGGGTCCATGCGGCCTTGTAATCGGTTACCGCACGGGCTACATCGGTGAACAGCTGGTTTTTGGTACTTTCATATTGTATGTCGCTGAGAATTTGGGCGTTTTTGGCGCGACGAATTTGGGTGTTTACCTGCCAGTTATTAAGAATGGGAATGCTGAGACTGATGCCAGCACCGTAACCCAAGTTATTGTCGAATTGCGTGAACCGCGGCACTACTTCGGTGGCAAAGCTGATGTTGGGGCGCACCACCACTTGGTTAGTTCCTTGCACAATGCCTATGGGTGTTTCACCATTAACAATGGGCGTTGGATCGGTAATACGCTGACTGGTGCTGGCGTAAACCGTACTCATATTGGCAAAGGCAGTTAAGCGGGGCATGCGTGCACCCTTGGCCGCTGCAAAGCTGTAACGGGCTTGCTGCATGCGCAACTCGGCCGCTTTGATCTGCGGCTGGTTGCTTTCGGCACTTTGGTATACCCCTTGAATGTCGGCCTGCAATTGAATGCCCGGATCGAGGCGGGTGATGGGCACAATCGCAAATTTGTCGGGCTCGGGCAATTGCAGCAACAAAGCCAAATTCACCAAAGCATTGGTGAAATTATTGCGGGCATTGATCACGTTGAGCTCTTCGTTGCCCAGCTGCGCTTTGATGTTCAGCAAATTATCGAGACTCAAAGCCCCGGCATTCACCAAACGCTCGGTACGACCTACTTGTCCCCGCGTAATTTCTACCTGGTTTTCGGCCACCTCCAACAACTGCTGGGCAAGCAATACCTGCAAATAAAAATTGGCCACACTCAAGGCGATGTTGTTGCGGGTTACCTCCAGGTCTTGCTGACTGGCCATGAACGAAAAGCGCTGGGCTTTGATGTTGTTGTTGATTTGGAAGCCCGAAAAAATAGGCACACCAGCTTGTGCACCCAGTTGGTTCGATTCAATGGTGCGGGTATCGAAGGTATTGGTAAAGGGGTCGATCACACGACCGTTGTTTACCGAAAGGCTTCCATTGGCGTTCAACGTAGGCACCCGGTTCATGCGCGCCTGCATGAGATCGGCAGCAGCATTGTCGAGCTGCGCAGCAGTTTGTCGCACCGTGAGGTTGTTTTGGATGGCATGCTTGATACAGCGCTCCAGCGTCCACGCCTCGCCTGCCGTTTGAGCTTGGGAAGTTTGCCAGCTTAGGGCGAGCAAGCAAACCGATAAAAACAGTTGTTTCATAAATTTTGGGTCGAACTCACAAATTTAACCGCTGGCATCAAAGCAGGGCAGAAACATTTGAGTTTTGTAAATAATTAACACCGCAAGGGTTCAAGGCTCAAGGTTTCGCTGCGCTCAACCTACAATTAGAAGTGCCAAATGCCTGAGCGGAAAGCGCCAAAAAATTGACCAAATAATACCTGCGAACCGAAATGTATCGTCCCTCTCCTCTGGAGATGGTTATTGAGCTTGTCGAAATAGGGAGAAGAGGTCCGACGCTATTAGTCGAACTCCAAGGAGGTGAGGTCAATCAAAGTTCAAAAGGCAAGCAACCGGTGGTCGCCTAAACCAAAGGAGGTTAGTGCTCATCAACGTCGTTTAGATGTCAATCGTTGACCCCCTAAATGCCTACAACTGCGTTTGAAATGACCGATGCTTGTCTTACCCGTAGGCAATAAGTGCGAACTATCAGCAGACGTTGACCTCGCCATTGCAGATGCCAGCTTTTGACCTTCCCTTTTAACCCTTTTCATGGGCGATGCCAAATTCCTCCATCAGCTCCAAGCCGTAATTGCGGATGGCATGTACCAGCACCATGGCCCGCTCGCCGCGAGGAGTAATGCTGTACTCTACTTTGGGAGGAACTACCGCATACACTTTACGACTCACAAAACCCTCCTCCTCCAATTCACGCAGCTGTGAGGTGAGCATTTTGTGCGTGATGTGCGGAATGGCTTTTTTCAATTCGCTGTAACGCATCACCCGGTCTTTGAGTCGCCACAAAATGGGCATCTTCCAGGTGCCCCCAATGCGGTCCATGGCAAATTCAACAGGATTGTAATACAGCTTCGATTTGTACAGGAATTCAGGCATCTGTATTTAACTGATTGACTTAATGCATACTTTCCAAAAAGTGTGTATGGCACTTTACAGTGCGTAAGCTAGCAGTTTCTTTTTAAATACGGAGCTTTGAACCAAGATGAATATCGCCATCATTGGAACCGGCAACGTGGGAGGAACCCTCGCTGCCCATTGGGCCACCGCCGGCCACCGCATCTTTTTGGGCGTCCGCAGCCCCGAAGCCTTCAAAGGACAAGCGCTCACCCAACTGCCAGGAGTGAGCGTGCATCCCCTTGCCGAAGCGGTAGCCGCCGCCGAAGTAGTGCTGCTGGCGGTACCTGCCACCGCCGCCATCGAAACCGCCCAAGCCCTGGGCGATACTACAGGTAAAATCATCATCGACAGCATGAACATCGTGATGGGGCGCGGTCCGGCCGGTTTCCGTACCACCGCCGAAGCCATTCTCTCGCATACCGCCAGTCGAGAGGTGGTGAAATGCTTCAATACCACCGGCTTCAATAACATGCAAAAGCCCGATTATGCCGGACAAAAACTCGATTTGTTCATGGCAGGCGACAGTGCCCGGGCCAAAAAAGTAACCGAACAGCTGGCCCTCGATGCCGGCTTTGGTGCCTGTTACGATGTGGGCGGCAACGACAAATTTGAAATGATGGAACAATTCGCTTGGTTTTGGATCAACCTGGCCATGTTCGCCGGTCAGGGCCGCGACATAGGCTTCAAACTGCTCAAACGATGAAAACAGCTGTGGTTACAGGTGCCGCCCGGGGTTTGGGACTGGCCTGGTGCCGCCAATTGGCCCATAACGGTTACCAAGTGGTGCTTACTGCCCGCAAAGCCGAGCAAGCCGAAGCAGCCGCTGCCAGCCTTGCGGCAGAAGGACTCCATGTGCATCCCTTTGCCTTGGAAGTCACCAACGAAGCACAATGGGCTGCTTTGGCAGGCTGGATAGCTGAGCGTTTTGCTTCATTAGATTTGCTGGTGAACAATGCCGGCGTGAATCCGAAAGATTATACCGATTCGGTAAAAAAGGCGCAGTGTTTCAGCCTCGATGCGCTCGATGCCAGCGCCATGCTGGAAGTGTTGCACATCAACAGCCTGGCGCCTTTGCTGGCCGTGAAACAGCTGCGACCGCTACTGGGCAAGAGCAACCGACCGCTGGTGGTAAACATTTCTAGCTGGTTAGGTTCGGTAAGCAATCTTGCATTTGGCGGACATTACGGTTATGTGGGCAGTAAAAACCTGCTCAACGTTCTCAACAAATCCATGGCCTTCGAACTGCAGAGCGAGGGTATTGTATGCATAAATGTAAATCCGGGCTGGGTGCAAACCGATATGGGCGGCAGCAAAGCCCCCCGAACAGCCGATCAAGCAGTACAAGAGCTGTTGACCCATGTTGTAGACCGGGTAAGCCTGGTCGATACAGGCAAATTTCTGCATTACGACGGCACAGAACATCCTTGGTAGTTGTGGCTTTAGCTGGGATAGGATTATTCAGTCAATCCCTTTAATTTAGCAGCCCGCAAAAAAGCGCGATATGGATTTAAAAGGCATTGTAAACATTACCGGCAAACCCGGTTTGTATAAGGTTTTGAGCACCACCAAAGGTGGTTTTATTGTGGAAGCCCTTGATGGCAGTGGCAAGCGCAGCGTTATTCCAGGCACCAGCAAAGTGGCTGCCCTCGAAGACATCAGTGTATACACCGCCGACGATCAGGAAGCGCTCAAAGACATTTTCCGCCGCATGAAAGCTGAAAATACCGATTTGAGCGATTTAGACATTGCCAAAGCCGACAACGACAGCATCGTGAAGCGTTTCGAAACCTTGGTGCCCAATTACGACCGCGAACAAGTTTACGTAAGCGACATGCGCAAACTCATGAAATGGTATGTGATGCTGGCACCCATGCTCGATTTTGATGCGGCCGACAAAGCCGCTGCCGAAGCTGAAGCAGCCGACAAAAAATAAACGAACCCCGCGAATGCGGGGTTTTTTATTGGTAATTAAGCTGCGGTTTAGGCAACAAGAAAGAACTCAAAAAATGTACTAAAAGCCGGTGCATTCACACCTTCAGTCGGCCTGTAAGCCACTGGAAATACATCACAAAATCGCTGGCCAAACTCCACAAAGGATATTGAAAGGTAGCGGGTTTGTTCTTTTCCACAAAAAAATGGCCCACCCAGGCAAATCCGTACCCCATAATGGGCAAAAGGGCAAAGTAGTACCATTTACCCCGCACCAAGCCAGTAATCAGTAGCACAAAAAACAGGCTGGTACCCACATAATGCAAAGCCCTGGTGGCAGGTTTGCTGTGCTCGCGCAAGTAATAAGGATAAAATTCCTTGAAGGTTTGGATGCGGTTCATAGACAAGCGGTTTTAACGGCAATTTAGCAGTGTAGAAGCAATCGTGCAAAAATGGGTGGTGCTATTTGCGGTTCTGCATTTGTTAGCGTTCTCGTGCTAGGCCCAGTGGGCAAAGAGGAGTACTTCGCTTTACTACCAGCAGGTAGCATCCCACAAAGTGTGTAAGTAGTAGAAAAAGTTATTCTGGAATTTTTCG